>Ga0268386_10000279_pt1 | contig 31097 bp, 25 predicted proteins | sample RVTome_15_FD_200260 | JGI IMG/M metagenome (GOLD analysis project Ga0268386, IMG submission 200260) | Soil microbial communities from uranium-contaminated site in the Upper Colorado River Basin, Wyoming, United States - RVT150D86... ... | reverse complement strand
AAGGCGGCGAGTAGAAGACCGTTCACGGCCGCCGAAGACAGCGGCGGACGGGCGCCGCCGGCCGGCATTCGCTCGAGCAGCGCGTCCGCCGCGCGTGGGCCGGCCGCATACAGCCCGCCGGTGCCGGCGGCGATCTCGCGCAACGCTGCTTCTTCGAGCCGGGTAACCACGACGCGGCCGGCACGGTCGCGCAGCCACCGCCTCGCGCCGTCGGGCCCCACCTCGTCCGGGGTCCCGGCCCCCGAGCCGGCCGTCGCTCCCGGGTCGTCGAGCGCGGCCGGCATGGGAATCTGCCCGCCCGCGGGCGTTCCGATCCCCACGGCATGAACGGCAACGCCCGCCCGACGCGCCCGCTCGAGGACGACGCCGAGCGCCGTCTCGTCCACCGTGCTCTCACCGTCGCTGAACAGCACGATGGAGCGCACGGCATTCGGCCGACCGCCGGCCAGCACGACCAGGGCCTGCTCCAGCCCGTCGACCATCGACGTCCCACCCTGTCCCACGTGCGTCGGATGGACGGCCTCGGTGAACATCAACGTGGCGGCCCGATCCTCGGTCAGGGGTGACAGGACATACCCCGAGCCGGCGAAGTACACGACTCCGATCCGCCCCGCCAGCCGACCGACCATCCGCCGGGCGAGCGCCTGCTCCAGTCGCAGCCGGCTCGGGCGGACGTCCTCGGCCAGCATCGAATTCGACGCGTCGAGCACGATGACGGTCTCGAACGCCGTGGCGTCGTCCGCCGAGCCTTCGCCGCCGAATCCGCCGGCCGCTACGGCGGCCGTGAGCAGCCCGACCCCACCCGCCACCAGCAGGGCGGCGAGCAAGCGCGTGAATAGACCCGCCGGCGCGCCCATCCGCTCCAGCAGCTCGGAATCGCCGATCGCGCCTCGATCGGCCGCCGCCCGGTACAGGGCGAGTCCGCGCAGGAGCAGCGCCACCAGCGCCGCCGCGACGCCGGCGACCACGGGATCGAACGCGAGCTGGAAGTTCACGCCAGCGACCTCCGCGCCCGGCCGGCCGCCCCGACCAGCTCGAGCAGCAGCGCCAGCAGAGCGGCGACGACGAGCTCGCGTCGCACGGCCGCCGTCTCGGTGAACCGCTCCTCGCGCAGAGCCGAAGTCTCGAGCTCGTCGATGCGCTCGTAGATCCGCTGCAACGCCTCGGGATCCGTCGCCCGGAAGTAGACACCCCCCGTCCGCTCGGCGACCCGGGTGAGGAGCTCGTCGTTCACGGTGACTTCCATGTTGGCGTACTGGTAGCCGAACCGGGTCCGTCCGATCGGCACCGGGACGATTCCGTCACGGCCGACGCCGATCGTGTAGACACGGATGCCGAGCGCCGCGGCAGCCGATGCGGCGTCGAGCGGATCGATCAGGCCGCGGTTGTTATCGCCGTCGGTCAGCAGGACCACGACCCGCGACCCCTCGGCCCCGTCGCGCAGCCGGTTCACGGCGGTTGCGAGGGCCGTGCCGATGGCGGTGCCGTCGGTGAGCTGTCCCACGTTCAGGTTTTCGACGGCGCGAAGTACGACATCGTGATCGAGCGTGCCGGGCACGACGGTCAGGGCTTCGCCGGCGAATGCGACCAGGCCGATGCGATCGGCTTCCCGGTTCTCCACGAACCGGGCCACCTCGCGCCGGGCGACGGTGATCCGGTTGTCGGGGCGGAAGTCTTCGGCCAGCATCGAGCTCGAGATGTCGAACGCGAGCTGAATCGTCACGCCTTCGGCCCGCTGGACGACGCGCTCGACCGAACGCAGCGGGCCGGCCAGGGCGACGACGACCAGCACGAGCGCCATGGCGCGGAGAACGTCCGGCCACAGCGACCACACCGTGCGGCCGGCTACGGGCAGCCCGTCGGACAGGCCCGGATACACCAGACGAGGCCGGCGTCGGCGCGCCAGCCACACGCCTGCCGGCACGACCAGCGCCAGCGCGAGCCATGGCCAGGCCGGCAGCGACAAGCCGTCCATCAGGCCGCGTCCTTCACGAGCCAGTCGAGCGAGGCATCGACGTCGGCCAGCAGCCGGCCGGCCGTCGCCCCGACCCCCCCGAATCGCGCCAGGACGGCGTGGCGATGGAGCTCGCGCATCGCGGACCAGGTCGACCACGACGCGGCCCGCACCGGCCGGGTCGGCGGCCATTCGTGGGCACCGGCCAGGTAGGCGCGCAGAATCGTCTCGAGCCGGTCGTAGAACTCCGCTCCACCGACCCGTCCCAATTCGACGTCGGCCCGGAGACCGACGAGAGCCGCCCGGGCCAGGTCGCCGGCGCCAGGCGCCGAAGGGGATTCGAGCTCGCCGGCGGCGTCCGCGGCCCGTCGGCGCCGTCGCCACCACCAGGCGGCCGCCAGGGCAGCGAGAAGCAGCGCCAGCGCGAGCAACCACGGAAACCCGCGATCGAGCGGAGGCCGCGGCCCCCGCAGCTTCAGGTCGTCCTCAGCACCGACCGGCAGCACCGACCGCACGTACGGCCCGGGCAGTTCGACCCGGTATTCCCGCCCGGCCCGCCCCGCGCTCGCCACGACGAGGTCGGGAAGCGACAGCCGGCCCGTTTCCCACGCCACGAGTGTATAGTACGCTCGAAGTCTCCCGTCCTCGCCGGATTCGACCCGGGCGACGGAGAGCTGCTCCCAGGCCTCGGCCACGTCCAGCAGCGGCGGAAGCTCGACGCCGTCCCCTCCGGCCACCACGACGCCGAGCGTGAACGGCTCGCCGACGCGTACGGTGTCCGCCGACAGCCTGGCCCCGCCCATCGGAGCCTGCTGGGCGAGGGCCGGCCGCGGCGCGGCCATCACGACCGGGATCAGCCCCACCCCCAGGATCATCCGCCTCAGGCAGCGTCCGCTCATTTCAGGCGTGCCCTCGCCCGGCGCGCGAAGAACGCGGCGAGCTCGCCGGCGTAGGAGCGGTCCGTGGACAGGACGAGCTCGTCCACGCCGGCGCGGCGGAGCGTCTGCGTGGCCGCCGCCTCACGGGCCGTAGCGCGAGACGCGAGGGCGCTCCTGACCGCGTCGTTCGCCAGGTCCAGCAGGCCGGTCTCGCCCGTCTCGGGGTCATGCACCTCGAGCAGGCCCGCCTTCGGAAGCGAACGCTCCGCGGGGTCGGTCAGCCGGAAGCCGACCACGTCGTGGCGCCGCGACAGGGCGGCGAGATCACGACCGAACGTCAGGTCGCGGAAATCGGACAGGACGAAGACCAGCGACCGCGTCTTGAGGACCCGGCCGGCCGTGCGGAGCGCGAGGCCGATGTCGGTGCCCCGCCCGGTGGGTCGCAGCCCGACGAGGTCGTGAAGCAGGCGACGGAGCTGCTGCCGTCCGCGCCGCGGCCGCTGATAGTGCTCGATGCGGTCGCTGAACAGCATGAGGCCGACCCGGTCGTTGTTTCGGATGGCGGCGAGGCCGAGCAGCGCGGCGACCTCGGTGGCCAGATCGCGCTTCGTGCGGCGGCGGGTTCCGAAACCCGAAGACCCGGAGACGTCGACGGCGAGCAGGACGCCGAGCTCCCGCTCCTCGACGAACCGCTTGACGAACGGACGGCCCGTCCGGGCCGTCACCTTCCAGTCGATCGCATTGAACGGATCGCCGGGCTCGTAGGCGCGCACCTCGGCGAACTCGATCCCATGACCGCGGAATACCGCATCGTAGGCGCCGAGCGCCCGGTTCTCCATCAGCTTCCGCGCCTGGATCTCGAGCCGCCGGACGAGATCGGCGACGTCGGCGGCCGGCGGCGGATCGGGGGCTCGACTCCGGCGGCCCCGCAGGAGGCCGAGACTCATCAGGGTACCCGGACGACCTCGAGGAGGCGCTCGACGACCTGATCGGGCGAGACCTCCTCCGCCTCGGCCTCGAACGTCATCAGAACGCGGTGGCGCAGGACGTCGAGAGCCAAAGCGTGCACGTCCTCGGGCAGCACGAACGGGCGGCCCTCGATGAACGCCTGGGCGCGCGCCGCCCGGGCGAGGAAGATCGTGGCGCGAGGCGACGCCCCCACTTCGATCCAGCCGCTCAGTTCCCCGTCGTGCTCGCCGGGATCCCTGGTCGCGCGCACCAGGTCGAGGATGTAGTTCTCGACGCGCTGATCGACCCGGATCTCGGGCAGCATGGCGCGGGCCGCGAGGATGTCCTCCGGCGTGGCCACGGCCTCCAGCGGCTCGATCTCCTCCACCACGATCCGGCGGAGGATCTGGCGTTCCTGTTCACGCTCGGGATACCCCACGCGGACCTTCAGCATGAACCGGTCGACCTGCGCCTCCGGTAACGGATACGTGCCCTCGTGCTCGATCGGGTTCTGCGTCGCGAGCACCAGGAAGGGTGTGGGCACGGGATGACTTTCGTCGCCAAGCGTCACCTGTCGCTCCTGCATCGCCTCGAGCAGGGCCGACTGGACCTTGGCGGGCGCCCGGTTGATCTCGTCGGCCAGGACCAGGTTGGCGAATATCGGGCCTTTCTTCGGTACGAACTGCCGGGTGGTCTCCTCCCAGATCAGGGTGCCGATGAGATCGGCCGGCAACAGGTCCGGCGTGAACTGGATCCGCCGGAAGGTCGTGTGGATGGCATCGGCGAGGCTGCGAACGGCCAGCGTCTTGGCCAGGCCGGGCACGCCTTCGAGCAGCACGTGCCCCCCGGACAGCAGTCCGATGATCAGCCGCTGGACCATCACGTCCTGACCCACCACGCGGCGGCCGACCGCGGTACGGACCGCCTCGACGAAGCGGCCCGCCTCGCGAATCCGCTCGGCGTGCTCGGCCAGCTCGCCCTCCGTTCGTTCGCCGGGTGGGGCCTCGAAATTCCTCGACTCGGACATCGCTCGCTCCATCATCGCTTGATTCGTTCTCCCGCGTCCTCGTAACGGAACACGAAGGCCGCCAGGGCTCCAGGCCGGATCTCGCCGGTCCGCGAGCGCACGTCGAGATCGATCGACGAGCCGTGTTCCGCCCCTGGCGCCTCGACCACCCCGGCGCGGAACTCGGAGCATCGGCGTTTCCACGCCGACCACGAAGAGGGCCGCAGGTCTACCCAGCCGGCGTCCGCCCAGTTCGGTGGCCGGATGTCTCCGCCTTCCGGCTCCACGCTGACCCGGGGACCGCGCAGGACGCCCTGCCCGTCGGCGAGCAGCACGGGAATGCCGATCGACACGATGTCCGAGCGAAGCGTGGCGTCGGCCATGATCAACTCACCCGCGCGCTCCGCGAACCCGGCCGGCTCGAGCCGACACGCGGCGGCTAGATCGGGCAACAGCCGGCGGAGGATCTCGGCCTCGAACAGCAGCTTGCTGAGCCGCGGAGGACCGAGCATCTCGAACGCGACCGAGCTGACCCCGTGTTCCCGCTCCAGCTTCTCCATGGTCGCCAGCGCGGCTTCGCGCATCGCTCCGCCCCGATAGGTCGGGCCCATCGTCGCCGCGTCGAGCGCCCCGACGATGTCGTGTCCGGTCGGCCGACCGCGCAGCTCGCTGATCACGGCGTCGGCGATCTCCTCCGGCGTGACGAGCTCCATCATCCCGAGCGCCGAGATCGTCTCGAACTCTCCGAGGCTGAACAGGCCGTTCTCGCCGGCATCGAGGTACACCGACTCCAGATTCCCGCCCGTCGGTTCCGCCTTCACCTGCACGCGATCGCCGAACGCCTCCGCAACGGGCAACGGCTCCGTGCAGTCGATACGCGGTATCGGCTCGCCGGCGCGGCGCACTTCGCCGAACCGGATCGTCTTCCAGGCAACGGCGGCCGTGGGCTTGACCTCCTTCACGACCGGGGCGCCCGGCGTCCGGCCCATCAGGAAGATCAATGACGAGTGCGCGCCGGCGACGCTCGCTTTCGACAGCAGCGTGGGCGACGGTCGCTCTTCGGAGTGCGTGAACGGAATGTTGAGCCCCATTCCGCCGGTGCCGGAGGTGCCGATCTTCAGGTAGAACAGCGTGCCGGCGGAGCGCATCGCGTACATCAGGCCCTGGACGTGGCGGATGAGCTGCGGCAGGTACAGGGTCGTCAGGTGGGCCTCGACGTCGGCGATCGTCGGCTGACCACCGCCCCGGATCAAGTTCCTCAACCCCGACGCGGAACTGAACAGATCCTGGTAGGCGATCGCCGTGGCCGTGTTGACGCAATCGATGATGATCTCGGGGCGGTAGCCGTCGATCAGGTCGAACAGACGCGAGCGCCGGAAGTCCTCCTCGCGCAGATCGCCGAACAGGTCGTCGAGGATCTCGGACCGACCGTCGTCGGAGCGCATCAGGTCACGCCGCGATTCGTGTTTCCGCCCGGGACGAAGAAACACGTCGCCCCACTCCGGCACGAGCTCGACTTCGGCGGCGTTCTCGTGAGACCCCAGCTCGTCCACGCCTTGCTCCGCCTCGTCCTGTCTGAGCGCCGCGATCACCAGCCGCCGCGGTCGATACGGCAGGAGATCCCGCGCGATCGCGAGGCCGACGAGCCCCGAGCCGCCGAGCAACAGAATGGTCCGGCCCTGGATATCCATTTATCGGTTCACCGCTTTTGTCGTTCTGAGAACTTCCGCAGCGAGCGGACTTCCCCGGCACTCAGCCTCCGCCATCGACTCGACTGCAGTCGGCCCAGCTCGATCGGTCCGAATGCCACCCGGCGCAGCGCATCGATCTTGATGTCCAGCGTCTTCATCAGCCGCCTGACCTCACGATTGCGGCCTTCGCGCAACGTCAGTTCCACCACGTGCTGACCGGATCCGGGCCCCGGTCTGACCCGCACCCGCTCGGCGCGGGCGACACCGTCCTCCAGCTGCACGCCGGCCTGGAGCCGATCGGCCAGGCCCGGCGGCAGGTCACCTGCCGTCGTCACTTCGTACCGACGACGCACTTCGCTCGAGGGATGCAGCAGGGCCTGCGCCAGGTCGCCGTCGTTGGTGAACAGGAGCAGTCCTTCGCTCATCAGGTCGAGTCGCCCGACGTGAAACAGCTCCGCATCCTCCTGACGCAGATGCTCGTATACGGTTGGGCGGCCGCGAGGATCCGAACGCGTGCAAATCACGCGCGGCGGCTTGTTGAGGGCGATCCAGCGCGTCGGCGAGGGTCGGACGCGTTTTCCGTCCACCTCGACCACGTTTCGGTCCGGGTCCACCTGGACGCCCTGCTCGCGCACGACCTGGCCGTCGATGCGAACCCTGCCGGCGTCGATGAGGTCCTCGCTCCCCCGCCGGGACCATGCGCCGGTGCTGGCCAGAAACTTGTTGATCCGAACGGTCCCGGCCACGCTCAGGACTCCTCGTCTCGGGCCTCGTCGACCTGGAGCCCCGACAGCACGACCGGGAGCTCGTCGGGCGACGGCAGCTCGTCCAGATCACGAAGCCCGAAGTGCTCGAGAAACGTTCGGGTAGTTCCGTACAGCAGCGGTCGCCCGAGTCCTTCCCCGCGGCCTACGACTTCGACCAGCTCCCAGTCGGTGAGCGTTCGGAGCACCGAGCTGGCTCCGACTCCGCGCACTTCCTCGATCTCGATCCGCCCGATCGGCTGCCGGTAGGCGACGATCGCCAGGGTCTCGAGCGCGGCGCCGGACAGGAAAGGCGAGCGCGGCACCGAATCGAAGCGCTCGAGATAGGAAGCGTATTCGGGCCGGGTGAGGATCTGGAACCCGTCGCCGAGCTCGTAGATCTGGAACGCTCGCTCCTCCGACTCGTACGTCTCGCGTAGCCGCGTGATCGCTTCATCGACCGCCGCGGTGGTCAGCTCGTCGTCCGCGCGCGCGATCTCGGCAGCGGTGAGCGGCGTCTGGCTGGCGAACAGCGTCGCCTCGACGATCTGCTCAGGTTTCACGGTTCCCCAACCCGTTCCGCCGCGGCAACGACCTGCTCGGGCTCTGCGTCGAGTTCGACCTCCGGGGGCTCGCCGACGGTGGCGATCCAGCCTCCCGCGAACAGCCAGATCGGCGCAAACGGCTTCGACTGCTCGATTCGCAGGATCTGCTGTCGGGCGAGCTCGAGCGCCGCGAGGAACGCGGCCGTCGCGTGGGCCCGGGTGCCCCAGGGCTTGAACAGCCGTTCGAACGCGATCCGCTTCGTCTTCTCGAACAGGCGCCGGACCAGGGAGACCTTCTCTTCGACGCTCACCGCCTTCGACGGGGGCCGCACGAGCACCGGAGGCGGGGGCTCGGGGATCCGCGACGCCGCCTCCAGCAGGTCGGCGAGCGTGACCTCGAGCTCGGGTCGCATTCCCTCGGGCGCCGGGCGGTCCGCGACATAGCCCTTCGCGAAGTGCCGGCCGCGCTGTGCTTCGGCGCGCTCCAGCACGTGCACCACGTCCTGGAAGTGCTCGTACTCCAGGAGCCGCCGCACGAGCTCGGCACGCGGGTCCTCCTCCCACGCCAGCTTCTCGGGCCGCGGGAGCAGCAGCTGCGCCTTGATCCGGATCAGCGACGCCGCCATCTCGAGGAACTCGCCCGCCCGCTCGAGCGGCATCTCGTCCAGGCCCCCGGCAATTGCCAGCTGGAACTGCCGGGTGATCCGCGCGATCGGGATGTCGAAGATGTCGATGTCCTGCGACCGGATCAGGTGCAACAGAAGATCGAGCGGACCCTGAAACCGGTCGAGTTCGACCAGAAACGGCTCGACGCCTTCGAGGGGTGAGCGGCCGCGCGGCGTCGTCGATGCCCCTGGTTCGGTGGCGAGCGTCATGAAGCGCGCAGGGCTTGATTCGGCGTGAATAACCGGGTAAACTTCGGATTCTGCCTGTAAACCTGGAAGATCGAAGGATAGAACGAGTGCCGAACATCAAGAGTGCCAAGAAGCGGTTGAAGCAGTCCCGGAAGCGTCGGGAGCACAACAAGGACGTCAAGTCCTCGATCCGAACCGTCACCAAGAAGCTGCTGCAGACCGAGTCGCAGGAAGAGGCGCAGGCGATGCTGCGTCAGGCCTCCTCGATGCTCGACCGGGCCGCGCGTCGGGGCATCGTTCCGAAGAACGCCGCCGCCCGTCGCAAGTCGCGCCTCACCCGCTACGTCGGCTCCCTCGAAAGCTGAAGCCGGCGCCAATCTCCGGCGCCGGCCACCGTCGGTCCCCTTCAGCGATCCTCCTCGTCCTCGAGCATCCGTGAAACGGCGTCGAACGAGTCCGGGTCGTCGAGGCTGAGCGACTCGAGGAACTCCAGCTCGTCCAGGTAGTCGTCGGATTCCGCGTCGTCGGCCGCCGATTTCGGCGGCTCCGGCGTTTCGGCGACCTTCGCTCCATTCTCCGCCTCCGCCCCGATCGCGGTGGCGGTGGCGGCCTTCGCTTCGACCTCTTCGTTCTCGGGCTCGGCCCGTTCGGTCCGGCGCGTCACTTCCGTCGTGACAGCACGTATCGGCGATTCCGTCTTCCCTCCGGGGGCGGCGACCGGTCGGAGAGAACGCCGACCGGCTTCCGCGTCGTCCGCCGCCGCCGGCCCGCCTCCAAGCTCGCCGAGCACGCGCTCGAGTTCGCCGACCGCAGATCGCGCTTCGCCGAGCTCGCCGTCGATCGCGTCGAGCTTCTCGGTCTGGCCGGTGCGGGTCTCCTCCCAGGTGGTGTCGTCGAACTCCCCGACCTGAAAGCGCAGCTCCGCCTCCTCGAGCTCGGCGGAATGGCGCTCGAACGCTGCCGACAGCTCGTCGAGTCGCTCGCGTCGACGCTCGAGCGAGGCCACGAGCTCATGACGATGCTCGGTCAGCTGTTCGCCGACGGCTTCGAGTCGGGCCCGATAATCGTCGCGCACCCGCTCGGCCACTTCGGTCCGGTACTTTCCGCCGACTTCGTCGAGGCGGGACATCCACTCGCGATATGTGCCGCGCTGTTCGAGTAGCTGGCGCACCGCCTCGGGTACGACAGTCGTGCGCTTCGATTCGTTCATCGCTCCTCTTCCGCTTCGTAACGCGTTTCGCCGCCAACCAGGGTCCGGCGCACCCGCCCCGGCAACCTCCAGCCCGCGATGGGCGTGTTGCGGCTGCGCGAGGCGAAGCGCTCGGGCTCCACCGTCCAGATTTCCTCGGGATCGAGCAGCACGACGTCGGCCGGCGCCCCGGGTCGCAGGGTCCCGCTGTCGAGCCCCATGATCCTCGCCGGGGCGCAGGCCATCCGGTCGATCAACCGGGCGACGGACATGTGCCCGGGCTCCACGAGCGCCTTCATGCACAGCCCGAACGCCGTCTCGAGACCGTTGATGCCGAACGGCGCATCGTCGAACTCCCGCTCCTTCTCCTCATAATGATGCGGCGCATGGTCCGTGGCGATGACGTCGATCACGCCGTCGACCAGCGCCTGGCGCACGGCCTCGACGTCGCGCGCCGTGCGCAGCGGCGGGTTCACCTTCGCTTCCGTATTGTAGCCCCGCACGAGCTCGTCCGTCAGAAGCAGGTGATGGGGCGTCACTTCCGAGGTCACCCGCAGCCCCTTGTCGCGGGCCAGTCGCAGTTGCTCGACCGATTCCCTCGTCGAGACGTGGCAGACGTGCAGGTGTCCGCCCGTGAGTTCCGACAGCAGCGCGTCGCGGGCGATCATCGCCGCCTCGGCGACGTTCGGAATCCCGCGCAGTCCGAGTGCCGTCGCCACCGACCCCTCGTTCATCACGCCGCCGGCCGCCAGCTCGACGACCTCGGAGTGCTGGACGACCGGGATGCCGAACGTCTGGGTGTACTCGAGCAGCCGCCGCATCAGGCCCGCGTTGCCCACCGGCGCGCCGTCGTCCGACACGGCGACGGCTCCGGCCCCCACCAGCTCGCCGATCTCGGTCATCTGCTCGCCCTTCATGCCGATCGAAGCGGCTCCGATCGGCATCACGCGCGCGCCGCACGCCGCCACGCCCGCCGTCCGCACGAACCCGACGGCCGCCGGATCGTCGATCGGCGGGTCGGTGTTCGGCATCGTCCACACGGTCGTGAACCCGCCGGCCACGGCGGCCCGTGCGCCGGTCGCGATCGTCTCTTTGTGCTCGCCGCCGGGCTCGCGGAAATGCACGTGAAGGTCGATGAATCCCGGTGCCACGACGAGCCCCGACGCATCGATCGAACGCGCGTCCTCGGGTCGATCAAGCCCCGGCCCGATGGCCGCGACGCGGCCGCGCTCGATGATCAGGTCCGCCGTGCCATCGAGGCCCTGCGAAGGATCGACGACCCGTCCCCCGTGAATCCACAGCCGATCACCCCGGCGGGCGCCGCTCATCTTTCCTCTCCGCGCTTCGCATCCTCGGCCAGCTCGGGCCGGCCGCCGGCCAGCAAGTACAGCACCGCCATGCGCACCGCGACCCCGTTGGTGACCTGGGGCAGGATGACCGACTGGGGTCCGTCGGCCACGTCGGAGTCGATCTCGACGCCCCGGTTCATCGGACCCGGGTGCAGGACGACCACCTCGCGCGGTGCCCGTTCCAGCCGCGCCCGCGTCACCCCGAACACCCGGTTGTACTCCCGTAGCGACGGCACGTAGCCGGCGTTCATGCGCTCAAGCTGCAGGCGGAGCACGTTGAGCACGTCGGCCCACTCGATCGCCTCCTCGACGTGCGGGAACACCGTGACGCCGAGGTCCTCGATGCCGACAGGCACCAGGCTGCGCGGTCCGCACACGCCGACCTCGGCGCCGAGTGCCCGCAGACCGAAGATGTTCGAACGCGCGACGCGCGAGTGAACGATGTCACCCACCACGCACACCCTCAGGCCCTCGATCTTCCCCAGCCGGTCGCGGATCGTCAGCATGTCGAGCAGGGCCTGGGTCGGGTGCTCGTGGCGCCCGTCACCGGCATTGATCACGTTGGACGGGATGCGGTCGGCGAGAAAGCGCGCGGCGCCCGAAGAACCATGGCGGATCACCACCATGTCGATCCGCATCGCCTCGAGGTTGCGGGCCGTGTCGACCAGGGTCTCTCCTTTGCTGACCGAGGACCCGACCGAGCTGATGTTCACCGTGTCCGCGCCCAGCCGCTTCTCGGCGAACTCGAACGAGATCCGCGTGCGCGTGGACGGCTCGAAGAACAGATTGACGATCGTCTTGCCGCGCAGCACCGGAACCTTCTTGATCGGCCGCTCGCTGATCTCCTTGAACGGCTCGGCCGTGTCGAGAATCATTCGGATCGTCTCACCGGGCATTCCTTCGAGGCCGGTCAGATCCTTGCCGAGCGATCGGGCTTCCGCCGCGGCCGTCATCCGGTCCCCGCCTGTTCCGCGCCCGACAAGATCCGAACCGCGAGCTCGCCATCCTCGGACGGCACCGTCACCTCCACGTGCTGGCCGGCGGGAACCTCGTGCGTGATGCCTACGAAGTCGGCCTGAATCGGGAGCTCGCGGCCGCCCCGGTCCACCAGCACGCAGAGTTCGATTCGGGCCGGCCGGCCGAAGTCGGCGATCTCGTTGAGCGCGGCGCGGATCGTTCGTCCCGTATGAAGGACGTCGTCGACGATCACCACTCGCCGGTCGGTGATGTCCCCCGGAATATCCGTGGTTCCGATCAGCGGCCGAGAACCGATCTGGGCGAAGTCGTCGCGGTACAGGGTGATGTCGAGGGTCCCGCGGTCCACCGGTCGGCCACTGCGCTCGGACACCAGCGCGGCGACCCGCTCGGCCAGCTCGACTCCGCGACGCCGGATTCCGACGAGCACGAGGTCGGCCGTGCTGCCCCCCGCGATGATCTCGTCCGCCAACCGACCGAGCGCCTGCTCGACGCCCGCCGCGTCCAGCAGGTCGCGAGGTTCCATCTCGGCGGTCATCCGGGCGGCTTCTCCTGGCGGGATAGGAAGTGTTCGGGCGTCGGGTTGGCGGAGTATACGAGCCGTTCAGGCGGGGATCAACGGGCGTTCAGAGGTCCGACGGACCGGGCCCCCCGGGCCCAGGATGGGCGGCGCCCGACCGGTTCCCGCCTTGCCGAACCTCTCCTGCGCCGTCTAGCTTTCCGCCCCGATTGCGCCATCCGCAACCGCCAACCCCAACCGGACTCCCGAATGATTACGAGGTTGATCGGATGCGTGCTCACGCTCTCGCTTCTGGCGTCGTCGCTTCCGCTCTTCGCCCAGGAGCTGCCGGTGGAGATCGACGCCCCGAAGGTGGCCCTCACGGGTGTCGGCTACGACCTCGTCCTGCGTCCGGCCGACGGCGGCGAGTCGATGCCCTATCGGCTCGCCGCGCGGGGAGGGCGCGAACTGTCGAGCGGCGAATTGACGCCGGGTGAAGACACGAGCCTGGAGGGCCTCGAGCTCCGCCCGGGCGACATGCCGCTGTCCCTGACCGTCGGCGCGGCCGGCACCACGATCGACGGCCTGGTGCTCCCGGGCTGGACCAGCCTGCTGCCTCCGCTGATCGCGATCGCCCTCGCGCTCGTGTTCAAGGAGGTCGTGATCTCTCTGTTCATCGGCATCTGGGCCGGCGCTCTGCTGGTGGCGGCGCTGAACCCGGTCAGCGCCACGATGCGCACGGTCGACCGATTCATCGTGCCGTCGCTGGCCGACCCGGGGCACGCGGCGATCATCGTGTTCTCCGCGCTGCTGCTCGCGATGGTCGGGGTGATGAGCCGCAACGGCGGCACGCTCGGCATCGTGAAAGCCCTTCAGCCCATGGCGACCTCACCGCGCCGCGCCCAGCTCGCCGCCTATCTCGGCGGCCTCGCGATCTTCTTCGACGACTACGCGAACACCCTGATCGTCGGCAACACGATGCGCCCGATCACCGATCGGATGCGCGTGTCGCGCGAGAAGCTCGCCTACATCGTCGATTCGACGGCGGCCCCGGTCGCCGCGATCATGTTCGTATCCACGTGGGCCGGATACGAGATCGGCCTGATCGCAGACGGCCTCGAAGCGGCCGCCGCGCTGCCGGGCACGTCGCCCGACGTCGCGGCCGACCTCCTGGCGGCGAGCCCGTTCGCCGTGTTCATCCACAGCATTCCGTATCTGTTCTACCCGATTCTCGCGCTCGTGATGGTCGCGCTGGTCATCCTGACGCAGCGCGACTTCGGCCCGATGTGGAAGGCGGAGAACCGGGCGAGCCGCGGCGACGGGCTGTTCCGCGAAGGCGCGGCCCTGCTGGTCGACACGGAAGCTCGCGACATGCAGCCGGTCGAAGGCGCGCCCGAACGCTGGTACAACGCGGCGGTCCCGGTCCTCACGGTGATCGTCGTCGTGCTCGGCGGCCTGTACACGGACGGACGGGCGGCGGTCGGCGAATCCGGGTCGCTGTCGGAAGTGTTCGGGGCGGCCGACCCCTACTCGGCTCTGCTGTGGGGCTCGCTCGCCGGCCTGCTCGTGGCGATCGGGCTGTCCGTCGGGCAGCGCATCCTCAAGGCTACCGCAGCGATCGAAGCGGCGATCGGGGGCATGAAGGCAACCCTGCTCGCGTTCATCATTCTGATTCTCGCCTGGTCGCTCGGCGAAGTGACCGAAGTTCTCGGTACGGCCGAGTATCTGGCCGGCCTGCTGACCGGTAACCTCGCACCGCAGCTGCTGCCGTTCATCGTGTTCGTGATGGCGGCCGCGATCGCGTTCGCGACGGGGACGTCGTGGGCTACGATGGCGATCCTGATTCCGCTGGTGATCCCGCTCGCCGTGGCGATGGGCGGTGGCGCCGGGTTCGGAGGGGGCGACCACTACACGATCCTGCTCGGCTCGATCAGCTCGGTGCTGGCCGGCTCGATCTGGGGCGACCACTGCTCGCCGATTTCCGATACGACGGTGCTGAGCTCGATGGCCTCGGCCTGCGACCACGTCGACCACGTGCGCACTCAGCTCCCGTACGCGTTGCTCGTGGGAGGCGTCGCCGTGATCGTGGGCGACATCCCGACGGCGTACGGAATGTCGCCGGTGTTCAGCTACCTGATCGGCGGGGCGATCCTGTTCCTCGTGCTCCGGTTCTTCGGGCGCCACGACTTCGATTCGCCGCAGTTCGAGGGCGAGTTGTCCTAATGCAGGGGAGGAGACCTCAGGCAGGCATTCCCAGGTCGATCGACCGCCTGGTACCGTCGGATCAAGCTTTATCCAGCGGATAGACGACCACTGTTTCGGTATCGAGATCGTCCCGCTCCACACCTACGATCCTATCGTCGGCGACCGCGAGTAGACGGAATCCGGCCGGCAGTTCGATGTCGCCCAACCAGACGCCGCGCGGGTCGATGATGCTCCAGCGGCGGGCCGGGACATCGGCCGGCGTCCACTGGCTCACCCACAGGTAATCGCCAGCCCCCGGCACGAGCCGTCCGTACGCCGGCATCTCCTCTGGATAGGGCAAACTGGCCAGCTCGGATCGGACGGACGGTTGCCGTTCGGCGGAAACGTCGACGAGCTGGCGCGCCATGTAAGCCTCGATCTCGGCCGACTGCAGCCGGCGGTCGCCACGTTCAGGTAGGACGATGCGGCGGCGCAGCGTACCGTCGACCGTGAACTCCTCCAGTACCGGAACGTCCTGGCGGCCCATTACGATCCGCCCGTCGCGGATGGCCGTGACGAGATCGGCGCCGAACGGGCGGCGGGTCATGACGCCCCGTCCGTCCTCGACCCTGATGACCACCTCTCGACCCGGGGGCGCCGCGATGGTATCGCGCAGTCGGCCCGTGGAATCGAAACGCACGACGGCCACTGGGTCCCTGCGAATTCCCTCCCGCGTGGCCCCCGCCGTACGCGCCGCGCCCCAGAGTTGGCGGAGGACGAAGGAACGGCCGGGGAGAGCACCGGTCGCGGCGAGGACGGGAGGCTCCGGTCCGAGGGTCAGGCTCGCCAACCGGCCGTCGGACGGCGCGATCCACGAGACCCGTCGCAGCGCGAAGTCGTAGACCCAGACGGTGCCGTCGGGTGTGCTTCCGGCGTCGGCCAGCATCGTGAATTCGCCGGGCCCGTTGCCACGACTCCCCACGGACCGCACGAAGTTCCCCAAGTTGTCGAAGAATCGGATCTGTCCCGATCCCTCATCAGCTACGGCGATCCCTCCATCTGCAAGGGGAACCGCCGCCGCAACGCCCGCGAACTCTTCTTCAGGCCGGCCCTGGCGGCGACCGATTCGATGGCTCGGATCCGGTGCGATCCTCCAGACAGCGTCCGCCGACCAGCTCGGCCGGCGATTCTCGACGATCGTCACGTCGGCGCTGTCGCGAATTACGTAGGCCGGCTGCTCTCCTCGCTCCGCAGACGAGTCACAACACTCTACCGACACGAGCATCGACAGCAGCAAGATCAATCGGATGGAGCGCGTCCGGCCGGCCACTGTTGGATTTCCACTGAAGGGCTGTCCAGTCACTGTCGCCGATCCCGCCTGATTCGCGTTATACCAACCGAACTTCCGACCTACGACGAAAACACGGCTAGCGCCGGGCATGAAAGAACTGGCGCAGCAGCTCCCCCGCTTCCTCCGCGAGCACCCCGCCGCGAGAATCGACGCGATGGTTGAGCCGCGCGTCCTGGACGAGATTGCCGAGCGAGCCGCACATGCCTGCCTTCGGGTCGGGCGCGCCATACACGAGGCGCGGAACGCGCGCGAGGACGAGCGCGCCGGCGCACATCGCGCAGGGCTCGAGCGTCACAAACATCGTGTGGCCCTCGAGCCGCCAGTCGCCAAGGCGGTCTGCCGCGGCGCGTAGCACCAGCATTTCGGCGTGCGCCGTCGGATCGGCCAGCTCGCGCGTCCGGTTGTGGTCTTCGAACACCGTTCCGCCGGGAGCGAGCAGCACGGCGCCCACCGGCACCTCGCCCAGCGCAGCGGCCCGACCCGCCTGCGCCAACGCCCGACGCATCCAGGCGTCGTCGAAGCCCGTATCGGGCGCCGGCTCCGGTGGCGAAGTAGGCGATTCCGTCACGTCGGCTCCCCAACCCGCGCCGTCACCCGTCGGCCCGGTCGCGTCGGACGGCGAGCTCGGCGAGCGCCCGGTCGAGCCGCGCCACCGCAAGCTCTCGGCCGAGCAGCAGGATCACGTCGAAGATCCCCGGGCTCCGGTCGCTCCCGACCAGCGCGACCCGGAGCGGCTGAAACAGCTTGCCCGCCCCGATCCCGAGACGGTCGGCCAGCTCGCGGAGCTCTCGCTCGAGCGCTTCGGGCTCGAACGCCAGCTCGCCGGCCAGCAGTTCGCGGACGGCTCGCAGGCGCTCGGCCGTGGCCTCGGCGTCCTTCCAGTGCTTGTCCATGGCGGCCGGCTCGAAGCCGAACGAATCGAGCGGAGTGAAGAACGGATGCGCCTGCTCGGCCATCGCGTCGATCGTCCGGGTGCGCTGGCGCACCAGGTCGGCGACGGCGGCCAGCCGCTCGGGCTGGGCGGCAGCCGCTCCGCGTTCGGGCTCGGGTAGATGCTCGAGCAACAGGGGCGCCAAGCGTGCGGCGGATATCGCGTCCATGTGCCGGCTGTTCAGCCACTCGAGCTTCTCGGCGTCGAACGCCGAGGCCTTCTTCAGGATCCGATCGAGCGAGAACGCCTCGATCAACTCGTCCATCGACATCACCTCACGGTCGTCGCCGGGCGACCAGCCCAGAAGGGCGAGGAAGTTGACCAGGGCTTCGGGGAGGATGCCCGACTCGCGGAACGCCTCCACCGAGGCCGCCCCGTGGCGCTTGGACAGGCGCTTGCCGCCGGGGCCGAGAATCATCGGGACGTGGCAGAACAGCGGGAGCCTGGCGCCGAGGGCGTCATAGATCAGCACCTGCTTCGGGGTGTTCGACAGGTGGTCGTCGCCCCGGATGACGTGCGTGATTCCCATCTCGATGTCATCGCTCACCACGGCCAGGTTGTAGACCGGAGTCGCGTCGGAGCGCAGCACGACGAAATCGTCGATCGCGCCGTTGTCGACTCCCGTTTCGCCGTGTACGACGTCGACCCAGCGCGTCGCGCCCCGATCGGGCACGGCGAAGAACACGGCGCTCGCCTCGCCGGCCGCCGATCGCTCCCCGTCTTTCGCAGCGTCCCCGGCGCCGATCCGCTCGCGCCGGACCGGTACGCCGGCCGCGCGCGCTTCCTCGCGCGCCGCTGCAAGCTCGTGTTCATCGAGGTAGCTGCGGTACGCGGCGCCCGTCTCGAGCAGGCGGCCCACGGCCTCGCGGTGCCGGTCGACCCCGTCCGCCTGGTGCACCGGCTCCTCGTCCATCTCGAGCCCCAGCCAGTCGAGCGCCGAGAGGATCTGGCCAGTCATCTCGTCGCTCGAGCGGGCCCGATCGGTGTCTTCGATCCGGAGCAGGAACGCCCCGCCCTCGTGACGCGCGAACAGGTAGTTGAACAGCGCTGTACGCGCGCCGCCCACGTGAAGATATCCGGTAGGGCTCGGCGCGAAGCGGACACGTGGAGAAGTGGAAGTCATGTATCTGAAGGTAATTATGTATTCTATCTAAGGTGACGTACGAGGCTCGATCGGCCCGTCGGGACGCGGCTGTGGCGGCGGACCCGGCGGACCCTCATCTTGCAACCACGTACCGCACTCGCGCCAGCAACCACGGATGCCCGCATGCTCGATCGACCGACCGTGTACGTCCTTCCCGGCCTGCGCAGCCCGTTCAGCAAGATCGACCGCGGCCTGTCGCGGTTCGACGGGCTCGGTCTTTCCATCCCGGTGATCCAGCAGACGGTCGTGGGCTCACGCGGGGTCGGGCCCGACGCATCGGGCGAGGTCGACCTGGTGGTGTGGGGTTCCGTCATTCCGAGCCTGGCCGTCAGCAACTGGGGACGCGAGGTGTGGCTCGACGCGCGGCTCGACGCGACGGTGCCTTCCCTCACGATCGTCCAGCAGTGCGCTACGAGCCTCGCCGCGGCGACGCACGCGGCCGGCCAGGTCCGGACCGGGCACGTTCAGCTCGCGCTGTGCGGCGGGGTCGAATCGATGTCGTCCACCCAGGTCGGTCTGTCTCGCGCCCTCAGCCGAAAGATCCGACGCGCCGGCTCCGCCCGCGGTCCCGCCGACGCCGCGAAGACCCTGCTCGGGATCCGGCCGTCCGACCTCGGCCTGTCGATTCCCGCCGTCGAGGAGCGCACCACGGGCAAGTCGATGGGCGAGCATACCGAAGAGATGGCGCGCGACTGGAACATTTCGCGCGGCGCGCAGGACGAGTACGCCGTCGCCAGTCACCATCGCGCCGTCCGGGCGACCGAGGCGGGCTTCTTCCGGCCGCTCATCGTTTCACCCGGCACGTTTCCCGTTGACGAGGACGACATCCCGCGGGCCAACACGTCGGTCGAAGCGCTGTCCGGGTTGTCCCCCGCGTTCGACCGGGAACGCGGCACGCTTACGGCCGGCAACTCTTCGCCGCTCACCGACGGCGCGGCCTCGTGCTGGGTGGCGGGCGAGACCGGTCTGGACCGCCTGCCGGAGGATCTGCCGCGCGTGCGCCTGCTCGACTGGGAGACGGCGGGTGTCGATCCGCGCACCGAAGCCCTGCTCATCGGCCCCGCGATCGCCATCCCCCGCCTGCTCACCAGGCACGGCCTGGCGTATGGCGACATCGGGCTGTGGGAGATCCACGAGGCGTTCGCGGCGCAGGTGCTCGCGACGATCGCGGCGCTCGAACACGCCGGCTGGGTGAGAGAGCGGGCCGGGGTGGAGGTGGAGTTCGGCTCGTTTCCGGCCGACCGTGTGAACCCGAACGGCGGCAGCGTGGCCCTCGGCCACCCGTTCGCCGCGACGGGCGCGCGCATCCTCTCGCAGGCGATCGTCGAGCTGGCCGACCGGCCGGCCGGGACGCGTGGCGTGGTGAGCATCTGCGCGGCGGGCGGGCTCGGCCACGTCGCCCTGCTTGAGTCCGTCGGCTAGCCGGTCGCCCCGGTCGTCCCCGCCGCCGGATAGCGCGCCATCCAGGCGACCGCCACCAGCGCCACGAACACCGCCGCGCCGAGCCCGACGTGGGCCGCGCGCAACGTTCCCTGGAGTCCGTTCAGCACCATTGCGGCGCCGATCACGATCTGAACCACGACCACGACGGCCGCGATCGTACCGGCCCCGCGCAGCTTCGTGTCGGGCGGTCGGTGGCGGGCGAGCAGCAGTGGCAGGACGAGACACCAGGCTGCCAGCCCGTAGGCTGCCAGGCGGTGCGTCCAGTGAGCGTGCACGAGCGGATTGCCGGCGGGCATCCACTGGCCGTTGCACAGTGGAAATCCCTGGCAGGCGAAGCCGGCGTCGAGGTTGGCCGTGAGGCCGCCGAGGAGCACCACGGCGAAGGCCGCCACGGCCGTCCAGCCGGCCAGCCGCGACGCGGCGTCCACCCGTGGTCGCCGGCCCGCCCCGGACGCCTCGGCCGTGAGCACGACCAGTGTCGCGAGAAGCAGCATCGCGGTTCCGAGATGGAAAATGACAGATGTCGGCGGCAACTCGAGCCACACGGTCACGGCGCCGAGCAGGATCTGAACGATCAGCAGCACGACGGCCGTCACGCCGAGCCCGCGCAACCTCGAGGCCTCCCCCGTCTCACCTCGCGCGACGTCCGGCTCCCGCCGGCGCGTCGCCTGCGCGAGCACGGCGGCGGCGACCACGAGAGCCGCGACGAGCAGGGCCGCGAGACGATGGCCGTACTCGATCATCGTGGGTAGATCCATCGGCGGGATCAGTTTCCCGTTGCACAGCGGCCAGTCGTCTCCGCAGCCCATGCCGCTGCCCGTGATCCGCACGATGCCGCCGAACACGATCAGGGCGAACGTCGCCACGCTGGCGGCGGCCGCCACTCTCCCCAGCGTCCTCCGAACCCCCGCCTGTGAGCTCACTCGGCGCTCTCCCGCGTTCACTGCGCAATGGTTAGGTTCCCGGCGTTCGATCGGCACCGCGCCGGAACCTAGAACGGGCGCCACGAGGGGGCCACACCCGCGTCCGTGACGTCGAAAGGCGGATACGATCACCGAGGGGAAGCCGCAGGAGTCGCAGCCGGGACCGCGGACGACGCTTCAGCGCCTTCTGCCGCGGCTGCGGCCATACCGCCTGTCCGTGGCCATCGCGACAGTCGCCCTCGTGATGAGCGCCGCCATCGGCCTCGCCTTTCCCCTCGTCGTGCAGTTCATGCTCGACGCCGCGTTCGAGGGCGGCGACTCGGAGACCCTGACCGCGATCGCCCTCGTCCTGGTCGGCATGTTCGGCGTCCAGGCCGTGACCAATTTCGTACAGGTGTACGTGCTCGGGGCGACGGCCGAGCGCGTCGTCGCCGGGTTGCGGATGGAGCTGTTCTCGCATCTGCTGAAGCTGTCGCCGGGATTCTTCACCGAACGAAACTCCGGCGAGCTGACGAGCCGCCTGACCTCCGACTGCTCGACGCTCGGAACCGTGCTGAGCCACCAGCTCGCCGAGCTGGTCCGGCAGATCCTCTACCTCGTGGGCGGCCTGACGCTGCTCGCCCTCCTCCACACGCGGCTGATGCTGACGACCGTCATGGTCGCCCCCGTCGTCGTGCTCAGCGCGTTCGCGTTCGGTCGCCTGCTGCGGAAGCAGAGCACGCGGGTGCAGGACAACCTGGCAGAGGCCAACGCCACGGCCGAGGAGGCGCTCACCCAGATCCCGACCGTGCAGAGCTTCGTGCGCGAGGGGTGGGAAGAGGAACGCTACGCCGTGCGCATCCGGGCCGCGCTTCGCCAGGCGGTGGGCCGCGCCCTGGTCCGCGGCGGCCTGTTCGGCCTCGTCACGTTCATCGCGTTCGGCGGCGTGGTGGCGGTGCTGTGGGAGGGTGGCCGCCTGGTGATCGCCCAGGAGATCTCGGCGGGGCAGCTCGTCTCGTTCTTGCTCTACGCCGTCACCGTCGCGGCCGCGATCACGGCACTCGCCTCGCTGTGGTCGGGCTTCCAGGAGGCGATGGGCGCCGCGCACCGCGTGTTCGACCTGCTCGATACCGAGCCCGCAATCCGCGAGCCGCGGCACTCCGAAGCACTGCCGCCCTCGAGCGCGCCCGGCGGGCTCGTGTTTCACGACGTGTGGTTCCGCTACCAGGCGGACGAGCCGTGGATCCTCCGCGGGATCAACGTGACGATTCAGCCAGGCGAGATCGTGGCGCTCGTCGGCCCGAGTGGCGCCGGCAAGACGACGCTCGCGTCGCTGGTGCCCCGATTCTGGGACCCGACGCAGGGGATCATCACGCTGCGCGGCGCCGACCTGCGCCGAATCCCGCTGATCGAGCTTCGCACGGCCGTCGGGATCGTTCCGCAGGAACCCCTGCTGTTCGCCGACACGATCGCCTCGAACATCGCCTACGGACGCCCCGAGGCGACGCGCGAGGAGATCGAGACCGCCGCCCGCCATGCGCACGCACACGAGTTCGTCGAGCAGCTTCCGGCCGGGTACGATACGCTGGTGGGCGAGCGCGGTGTGCGTATGTCGGGAGGACAGCGCCAGCGGATCGCCATCGCCCGCATCTTCCTGAAGTCACCCGAGGTGCTGATCCTCGACGAAGCCACGAGCAACCTCGATTCGGAAAGCGAGCGCCTGGTCGAGGCGGCCCTGCAGACGGTGATGCGCGGCCGCTCGACCCTGATCATCGCGCACCGTCTGCGCACCGTGCAGCGCGCCGATCGCGTGCTGGTGCTCGAGCACGGGCGCATCCTCGAGACGGGCTCGCACGCCGAGCTCGCCGCCGGCGACGGCCTGTACGCGCGACTGTATCGGGGACAGCTGCTCGAGACGGCGCTGGTCGACGACGAGGAGCCGGCGGCGATCTGATTGGCGGTCGGTGAACGTCGCGCATATCTTTCGAACCTGCTCTGTACGACTCGATCCGAGCGAGCGTCTACGAAACTCTTGCCGGAGGTTCCGTTATGCGTTCACGGTCTTTTCTCACCACCGCCGCGATCCTCACCCTCGTCGCGGGAGCGGCCTGCGATTCTCCGACGACGACGTCGGAGGACACGACCGCGGCCGAGCAGCCGGTCGCGATCCAGGTGGAGGTCGGCGAACAACTGGCGCGGCTCCCGTCGAACGTCCAGCGGGACGTCGCGGCGCTCCGCGCCGCCACTTCTCCCCTCCACAACCTCGATCGAGCGATCGCGGCCGGATTCGCCGTCGATCTGACCGGGTGCCTGGAGAACCCGCCGATCGGCGGGATGGGGCATCACTATGGCATGGTTTCGAGGATCGACGGCGCCCCACCCGTCGTGACGGAACCGGAGATCCTCGTGTTCTCGCCGAAGCGCAACGGCAAGCTTCAGCTCGGCGCCGTGGAGTACATCATTCCCTACGAGGCGTGGGTCCCGGCACAGCCGCCTGAACTGTTCGGCCAGACGTTCCACCGGAACGACGGAGCCGGCCTGTGGGTGCTGCATGTCTGGCTGTGGAATCACAACCCGGACGGGCTATTCGCCGACTGGAATCCGACTGTCTCCTGCCCGTGACCTGACGCTGCCCCCTCTCCCGGCCGCAACCGTGCGGCCGGGAGAGATCAGCCCTCCGAGCTCCGGGCCTACCAGTCGGTCAACTGTCTCGTCGCACTTCCCGCGGCCCTTCCGTCTCGAGCGCAGACAGGTCCACGTCGAAGGCCTCGTGCCGGCGGCGCACCTCGTCGCGAATCCCGGCGAATTCATGCTGCGCGCGCAGCGGCTCGAGGAACGGACAGTGCTCGGCAACGAAGTCGTAGGGATAGAATCCGCGCTCGACGCCGAGCGCGAGGAGTTCCAGTCCGCGCTCGAGGTCGCCGGCCATCGCGTGGCTTTCGGCGAGGTGGAACAGGTGATGACCGTCGAGGTGAGTCGTGTCGACGCCCGACAGCACGACGAGGGCCTGTTCGGGCTCCCCGACCATGCCGTGAACGAGCGCGGCGAGTTGCGCGGTGTACGGAACCTCGGGCAGATGCCGGGACATCCAGTCCGCCTGTTCTCGGGCCCCCTCGATATCGCCCAGGAGGGCGCTCGTGTAGCCGGCGCACCAGCGGACGAGGTGATTCGTGGGATCGAGCTCGAGCGCCCGGGCCAGGTGAGGCGGAGCCTCGTCGGCCCCGCCGATGAACCAGTGGAGGACCCCCTCGAGCATGTGCGCGTTCGGGTTGAGAGGATCCGTCTCCAGGAGCCTGGCGCTGACTCGAGCCGCCTCGGAGGTCCGACCGGCGGCGTTGTAGGCGATGGCCTGGAAGAACAGCGCATCCGCGTCATTCGGTTCGTACGCGAGCGCCCGTTCGAAGTTGTGGACCGCCAGCGCCTGCCGTCCCCGTTCGAAGGCGATGAACCCGAGGAGCGAATAACGGAGCCCCGCGTGGGCCGGAGACCGCAGCAGCTCCGCGGCCTCCGACTCCGCCTCCTCGAGTAGCCGCGGATCCCGATTCGTTCCGGACCGCACTTCGGTCACCTTCCTCCACGCCGCAAGCGCACGTAGCGGGGCGGTCTCGCCTTCGATCTCGATCGCGCGACGGATGAGGTCGTCCACCCCCGCGGTCGAAAAGCGACGGAGCTGCTCGCGCGCTTTCAGGTACATCTCGAACGCCCGCACGTCGGCCACGGGATGGTCCGACAACCGCTCCTCCTCTTCCCGCGTCAGATTCAGGTCGAGGGCATCCACGATCTCTCGCGCCACGCGCTCCTGCACGTCGAACACTTCGTCGATCGCGCCGTCGTATCGGTCGGCCCACAGGTGAGCGTCCGTGCGGGCGTCGATGAGCTGCGCGGTGATCCGCAAGCGCGAGCCTGCCACGCGGACGCTTCCCTCGAGGACGTAGCGCACGCCGAGCGTCCGGCCGATCTCGCGCACGGTCTTCTCCGTGTTCTTCAGGCACATGGCGGACGTCCGGGAGATGACCTTCAGGGACCGGAAGCCGGCCAGGTCGGTGATGATCTCCTCGGTAAGCCCGTCACTGAAGTACTCGTGATCCCCGCCCGGACTCATGTCGGCGAATGGAAGAACGACGATCGCCGGTGGGCCTTCCGGATCGCTGGCCCGAACCACCTCCGCCTCCGCCGGAGTGGGCAGGCGCGGCTCCGCGGGTTCGGTCTCGGGCGGATGCGACGTACGTCGGATCCCCCCCTCCGTGAAATCGAAGGCCCAGGCGAGCCCGAGCGCCAGCGGCAGGCCGAGCCCGACGAGCACGATCACCAGTGTGACCGTCCAGCCGGGCAGTCCGAGGCGCGGGAGGATCACGTCGGCCGCGTAGATCGTGCCGAGACCGAGGGCCAGATACGCGCCTCCCACGCGCAGCACCTTGCGCCGGTTGAGCTCGTGCAGGATGGCGGCGGCGTGCATCTGCAACTTTCGTTCGCGTGGATCGGCAACGGACACCTGCGCGCCAGGATGCCGGAAGATCCGCCGTCAGGTGGCTTCGTTCAAGAGGCCGGGTCCCGAGGATCCAGCAGTTCCCGCACGTCCTCCATCAGCCCGTCGGCCGTCTGCGGGCCGAGGTAGCGGCGCCGGATGACGCCGTCGGCGTCGATGAGCAGCGTGAACGGATAGCCGATCGCCCCAAAGTCGCCGACTGCCTGCGAGCCGGACCCGATGACGATCGGATAGTTCACGCCGAAGTCGTCCAGGAACGCCCCGATTCGCTCCGGCGAGCCGGAGTCGACGGCGGGTCCGAGCACCGTGCCGCCGAGCGCCTCGAGCTCGGGCTGCAGCGCGACGAGCTCCGGGATCTCCTTCACGCACGGCGGGCACCACGTGCCCCAGAAGTTCAGCACGACCACGCCGCCCCGGTAGTCGGCGAGGCGGACCGTCGTCCCGTCGAGAGCCTCGAACTCGGCGTCCGGGGCTGGAATCTCGAGCCACTCGGACGTCCGCTCGACGACGAGCGACTCGTCGTACGACGCGCTCGTCGGTCCCGAGCCGAGCCGCAGGCCAGCCAGATAGCCGAGTATGGCGGCGCCCGCGACGGCGGAGGCGCCCAGTACGACGAGCAGGATTCGGATCATGCGGTTCGACATCGGTTGAGCGTGGCGGATGCGCGAGACACCGTCAAGCCGCGCCGCTCAGCCGATCAGGTTCGCCAGGTACGCCGTCGCGACGCCCAGGTAGTTGCCGAGCGCGTAGCCGATCAGGGCGAGCATGATCGAGATCGGCACGAGCTCCTCGCGGTGGTAGGCGGCCGCGACCGGGGCGCTCGCCGCCCCGCCGACGGCGGCCACGCTCGACACGGCGGCCATGCTGACGTCGATCCGGAACAGCTTCGCCGCCACGACCACGAACACCAGGTGGATCGCGATCGCGAGGAAGCCGGCCACGACGAACCACTGAGCCCCGACCATGCCCGCCAGGTCGGCGCTCGCCCCGATCATCGTCATGTAGATGTACACCAGCGCCATCGCGACCGGCTCGGTGCCGGGCACCTTCTTGAGCGGCGTGGCCGAGAGCGCGATGCCGAACGTGGTGACGAGCAGGATCGCGTAGGTGCTGCGCGTGAGCACGCGGCCCACCTCGGGAATCAACGGCGCCAGCGAGTTCGCGGCGAGGATCGCCGCGAACGCGAACGCGACGAGAATCAGCAGGTCGCGGAACGTCACTTCGTGCCGCTTCTTCTCGACCTCGGCGCTCGCCGCGTAGGTCGCGTCGATCTCGACCTGGGTGACGCCGGTGAACCGGTTGAACGAGCTCGCCCAGCGCTTGCACCCGAGGATGAGCGGGAAGTACACGAGATAGACGAGGTTGTCGACCACGACCACGATCCCGATCAGCGCCTCCGGCGTCTGGAGGCTTTCGGCCACCGCGGCCAGGTTCCCGGTCCCGCCGATCCAGCTTCCGGCCAGCGCGCCGAAGCCCGACCAGGCGTCGTCGGGCAGGCCGCTCCGGAACGTCACGTAGGCGGCGACGCAGCCGACCACCACGCCCACGGCGCCTACCACCATCACGCCGGCGCCCCGCCACGCCACCTGCATCGTCCGCCTGATGTCGATGTCGAGCAGCATCAGCACGATGAACATCGGCACCGCGAAGGCGCGGAACGTCGTGTAGACGTCACTCGAGCGCGGAATGATCGCGAAGTCGATGCCCGGAAGAACGAACAGGTTGCTGAGGATGATCGGCGTGAGGAAGATCCAGATGATCGCGGGCAGGAAGTCGAACACCTTCCACTTCGTCTTCTTCTCGAGCCACAGGAAGAAGACCGGCACCATCGTGATCACCGCCATCACGCCGAACAGGTCGGTGAAGATCGGCTGGCCGTTCATGCACGCTCCGGAGTCGAGGAATCGAGGCGCCGTCTCAACGCGGATGGAGCCTGCGGGCGAGGCGGCGGCGCGTCAAGCGGCGGACGCCTTGCCGATGAGACACGCACCGTGGCCCCTACGCCGTGACGAACTGCTCCTCGGGCGTCTCCTCCTCCCGCGCGGCCTTCCGCTTCTCGAGCACGCCCTGTTCCTCCTGCCGCCCTTCCCGCGTGGCGTTACGACGTACGAAGTGGCGCAGGTCGTCGACCAGTGAGTGCAAGACCGGCACGAGCACTAGCGTGATGAACGTCGCGAAGGCCAGGCCGCAGATGACGGCAATCGCCATCGGTCCCCACCAGGCGGCCTGGACGCCACCCCAGTAGATGTCGGGGTCGAGGCGCGCGTACAGGCCCTCGAAGTCGATGTTCAGGCCGATCGCCAGCGGCACGAGCCCCATGATCGTAGTGATCGCCGTCAGCACGACGGGCCGGAATCGAGTCAGGCCGCCCACTATCAATGATTCGTATTCGCTCATCCCGTCCCGCTCGCGCAGGATCGCGATGTAGTCCATCAGCACGATCGCGTTGTTGACGACGATGCCGGCCAGGCTGATCACCCCCACGCCCGACATGATGATCCCGAACGGCATCCGGAAAACGACGAGCCCGATCAGCACGCCGATCGTCGAGAGGGCGACGGTGCTGAGGATGATGATCGGCTTGAACACGGAGTCGAACTGCGACACCAAAATCATCGCGATCAGGAACAGAGCCATGATGAACGCGCCGAGCAGGAAGGCCTGCGACTCCGCCTGGTCCTGCTGCTGACCCGCGTACTCGAGCCGGTACGCGGTTGGCAGGGCGTCGATGAAGCCCGCGGCGGTCAGCGTCTCCTGCACCTCGGCCAGCACGGCATTCGCGTTGTAGCCGGCCCGAACGTCGGCCGACACGGTGACCATGCGATCGAGGTCCTTGCGATTGATGCCGCTCGGCGCTTCCTCGACGTGCCAGCTCGCGACCGCCGGGAGCGGTACCTGCACGCCCGCCTCGGTCACGACCGTCAGGTCCTCCAGCGAGCCGAGGTCCTCGCGGTAGCGCTCCGCGAGGCGGACGACGATGTCGTATTCCTCTTCTCCGTCGCGAAACTCCGACGCGTCGGTGCCGTTGATCGCGCTGCGCACCGTGCTGGCGACCTTGAACGTGCTGAGGCCAAACAGCTTCGCCTTCTCGCGGTCGACGTCCACCTGCAGCTCGGGCCGCCCGTCCGACAGGTCGCTGTCGAGCCCGACCAGTCGCGCCGCCACGGGGGCGTTCGACAAAATATCGACAGCGCTCTCCCCCAGTCGGCGCAGCTCTACAACGTCCTCACCGGCGATTTCGATGGTCACGGGCAGGCCCGTTTCCGGCCCCTCGTTCGGCTGATCGACGCGGATCGTCGCCCCCGCGAGGTCGGAGCCCACGTTGTCGCGCATCCACTCGAGCGTGCGGAACGCGTCGACCTCGCGATCCTCATAATCGATCATGCTCACCGCGATCGTCGCGTACTGCTCGCCCTGCTCGCTGCCGAACGTCCCGATCTTTTGGCCGGTCGTCGCGACCACCGACTCGAAGTCGCCGCGCCCCTCGAACTGCCCGAGGTCCTCCTCGATGCGGCTCGTGAAGCGGTCGGTGGCGTCGGCCCGCGTACCGGTCGGCGTCTCGACCTGTACCCAGATGTTCTCGGGCGGGATGTCCTCGGGAAACAGCTCGACCCCGGCATTGAACATGGTGAAGATCGCCACGGCCCCGACGAGGGCGCCCACCGAGCCGCCGGCGATCTTCCAGCGGTGGCGGAGCGCGCGGCGCAGAACCTTCTCGTAATGGGCGAGGACGCGCGGCAGGCCATCCTTCTGCACCCACGTGCCGGCCGGCTGGAGGAGGCGCCGGTTGAACTGCCAGAGCAGAACGGCGGTCAGCCCGAGCAGGAACGCGGTGAGGGGCTGAACGATCAGCCACATCACGAGGAACAGCGCGAACAGGCCCCAGAGCACGTACCGGAACTGTCGGGTCAGCTGCACACGCGGCTCGTCCGGGAGCCGCATGAACAGCGAGCACAGGGTCGGATTGATCACGAGGCCGACGAACAGCGACGAGCTCAGGGTGATGATCAGCGTGAGCGGCAGGTAGCTCATGAACTCGCCGATGATCCCGGGCCAGAACAGGAGCGGCGCGAACGCCGCCAGCGTGGTGCCCGTGGCGGCGATCACCGGCATCGCCACCTCGGCCGTGGCGAGCTTCGCCGCCGTCTTCTGGTCGAAGCCTTCCTCGCGGAAGCGGTAGATGTTCTCGACGATCACGACGGCGTTGTCGACCAGCATCCCGAGCGCGAGGATCAACGAGAACAGGACGATCATGTTCATCGTCATCCCGAGCAGCTGGATGATGCTGAACGACAGGAACATCGACAGCGGGATCGCGACGCCGACGAACGAGGCGTTGCGCACGCCTAGCGCGAACAGCAGCACCGCGACGACGAGCAACAGACCCGAGATGATGTTGTTCTCGAGGCTGCTCACCATCATCCGTACGTCCTGCGCCTGGTCGGAGGTGATCGACACCAGGGTGCTCGGCGGAAACGCCGGCTCCATGCCGGCCACCACGGCCCGCACGGCCTCCGACGTCTCGATGATGTTGCGGCCGCTGCGCTTCATGACGCTGAGTGTGACGACGGGCTTCCCGTCGAGACGCGCGTAGCTGTCACGTCCCTCGAACCCGAAGTCGACCGTCGCGACGTCGCGCACGTAGACGGGCGTCCGCCCGACGTCGCTGATCACGATGTCTTCGATCAGCCGGGTTGTCTCGAACTCGCCCGGCACGCGGACCAGGTACTTCACCTCGCCTACGTCGATCGTGCCGCCCGGGATCGTGACGTTTTCGTCGCGGATCGCGTCGATCACGTCGTCGAAGCTGACCCCGTAGAACTTCAGCTTTGCGAGGTCGACGTCGACCTGCACTTCGCGCTCGAGCCCGCCCGACAGCGTGACGTCGAGCACGGAAGGAATCTGTTCGATCCGCTCCTGCATGTCCTCGGCGAGCTTCTTCAACCGAACGAGGCTGTAGTCGCCGGCGAGGTTCACCTGGAGGATCGGGAAGTTCTCGAAGCTGAATTCGAGGATGGCGGGCTCTTCGGCCGCGTCGGGCAGCTCGGGCTTCGCGATGTCGACCTTCTCGCGCACGGTCTGGAGCGCCTCGGTCATGTCGACGCCGACCTCGAACTCGACGTTGATCGACGAGTAGCCCTCGACCGACGTCGAGGTGAGCGTCTTGACGTCGGAGATCTTGTTGATCTCCTCCTCGATCGGCCGCGTGATCAGGCTCTCGATGTCGGACGGCGAGACGCCCGGATAGATCGTGTTGACCACGATGTTGGGAATCTCGATGTCGGGCTGGGCTTCCTTCGGTACCGTCAGGTACGAGTAGAGGCCCGCGATCAGGATGATCGCCGTCAGCACGAGCACGCTGGTCGGATGTTCGACGGCGAACGAGGTGAGCCGGAATTCCTTGTACTCGCGTCCGTCCTTCTGAATCGCCGCCATCAGTCCTCCCCGCCGACGATGCGGACGCGATCCCCCGGATCGACCATCTGGTGACCCCGCACGATGAGCCGATCGCCGGCCGCGAGGCCGCTCGTCACGACGACCTCGTTCTCGCTCGTCGCCCCGAGCGACACCTCGCGCGCCTCGGCGACCGGCCCGTTCTCGCCCTCGACCACGACCATGACCTGCTCGCCGGTCTCCGTGCGCAGCAGCACGTCGCGCGGCACGACGATCGCGTCATCGATACGGCGCATCAGCACGCGAACGTTCGCGATCATGTACGGCTTGACCTCGCCGTCGGGGTTGTCCATCTCGATCTCGATCGGGAACGTCCGGCTCTGGCGGTCGACGGCTGTGCCGACGAACGAGATCGTGCCGCCGAACGCGCGGGCAGGCAGGATGTCGAAGGTGATCTGTGCGGAATCGCCCGGACTGACGCGGGGCGCGTAGCGCTCCGGCACTCCGCCCGAAATCTCGAGGAGAGAGGCGTCGATCAGGCGCGCGATCGGGGTGCCGGGCTGCACGACCTCGCCGGCGTCGACGAGGTGATCGTCGACCGTTCCGGCCACCGGTGCCCGGACGACCGTGC
>Ga0268386_10000278_pt1 | contig 31103 bp, 33 predicted proteins | sample RVTome_15_FD_200260 | JGI IMG/M metagenome (GOLD analysis project Ga0268386, IMG submission 200260) | Soil microbial communities from uranium-contaminated site in the Upper Colorado River Basin, Wyoming, United States - RVT150D86... ... | reverse complement strand
ATGAATCTCGCGAAGACGCCAATCGGTGCTTCGTTGCTCAAGGTTCGTGAAGATCTCCAGGATGTCACGGGTCCGATGCTCGTCGTGCTCGTCACCGATGGCGAGGAAACCTGCGGGGGCGATCCGAAGATTGCGATCGAGGCATTGCGCTCCGCGGGTCTCGACGTGCGCGTGAACATCGTCGGCTTCGCTGTGGACGAACTGGTTCTCAAGGAGACTTTTCGTGACTGGGCCCGTGCGGGGAACGGCGGCTACTTCGATGCGCAGAGCGGCGAAGATCTAAAGAAGGCCGTGCGAGCGACGCTGCGACCGACTTACGAGGTGGTTGCCGGCGATGACGTCGTCGCAACCGGCACCGTCAACGGCGACGTGCTCGAGATTCCTTCCGGCACGTATCACGTGCGCGTACTCGGCGAGAAGGCCAACGATCTTGGCGAGGTCACGCTCGGAGCGGGGGAGATCAAGGACCTGAGTTACTGAAGGGAGCCTGCGGCCAGCCGTTGTGTGAACGACGAACCTTGCATTTGTCCGAATAGTCAGCGGAAATCCGTGACGCGAGGACATTTGAGCTTCAGCTGAGCCCTCATTCAGCGGTCTGTCAAAGCTCGGATACAGTCGGGCGCGCGATACCGGCGACCAGAGGTGGCCCGGAAAATTCGGCCTCGATGATGACGTCTACGTTGTCGCCAACACCCATCGTGGTGCCAGGGGCCGGCAGGCCGTAGTCGATGCCGAAGTCCGAGCGGTTGAACGAGCCACTCGCCGAGAAACCGATGCGCGCCTGCGGATCCAAGGGGTGGCCCGCATAGCCGCCGTTGAACGTCGCCTCGAGGATGAGCGGGCGCGTGACGCCGTGTAGCGTGAAGTCGCCGTAAATGTGCAGGGTGTCCGCGCCGCTGTGCTCGACTTTGGTGGAGCGAAACGTCATCTGTGGAAACTGCGCTGCGTTGAGCCACTGCTCGCCGCGCAACATGTCGAGGAATCCCTCGGGCGCGTTGTCGGCTTCGATCGAGCGCGGATCGATGGTCACGGTGACGCGCGATGCGGCCGGCTTGACCGGATCGAATTGCAGGTTGGCCTCAAAGCGCGTGAAACGTCCGGTGAAGTTCGAGAATCCCAGATGATTCACACGAAAAACGAGGCTCGCGTGAGCCCTGTCGAGCGTGTAGGCGCCCGCCGGCACCGTCGCCGCCGGATCTGCGGAACTCTGCAGCGGGCAAGCGGCGAGCACAAGAAGGGCACAGACACTCAAGAGTCGCATCGTCCTATCTCCAGTGGGCTTGCTCCACTGTTAGTCGAACGGGGCGTCTTGGAATCGACACGCCGCAAAGATTTTACAAGTCAGCTGGGACAGATCCGTCGTTCCCTAGGACGAGCCGTGGTATCGAGCCACTGCGGCGTCGACGAGCAAGGATTCCGAGGCGCACCGTCTCTCGATGACCTCTCCCTGATGACAACAGGGCGAGGTGCCTCCGGACGCGCCGCTATCCGCCGGGTCCGCTGGCGGTTGCTGCGGCCTTCGCGTCGACCGTTGCCCGGTTGCCGGTCGTCACGCCAGCTTCACTCGCTCGAACTGCCTCTGCGCGCTCCGCCTCGATCAGCTTGCCGAGTACGCGCCGAAAGTGAGCGAGCGGGGCATCCGCATGGATGGCGAGCATCTGAAAATCCGGATCTTCCTCGAGCGTTACCTGCTGACGCTCGATGATTGCCTTGTCCTCCATGAACCCCTCGATGAGACTGTCGAGCAGTGAACGCGAGATCGTGGAGTCGTCACCCTCGAAATCGTTCAGATAGGCCCAGAAGAAGTGGGTGGTCCGCTCGGTTTCGGGTGTCATGAACTGGCAGTTCCGGTACTCCTTCGTTCCCTCAACCCGACCTCGTTCGGCGCCCTTGCCGGCGGGCGCGAACAGAGTCTCCATGTAGAAAATACCCGGGACCAGCATCATGGCGATGTTGCGCCGGTCGACCTTGTCGTACTTATTGCGTATCACCTTTTTGTGGAAAGGCGGTGGATCGCTGTTCATATGCCAGCGTTCGACGCGAAAGCCGCGCTCCAGGCGCTCGACGGCAACGGGTTTCGTCACGAAGGCATACTCCTCGGAGCCGCCCAGCGTGTGGGTATGCACGAACGCGAGATGTGCGAAATCGCTCAGATTGTCGACGATGAGAAGGTAGTTGGCATCGTAGTGCAGATAGGCCGGGATGCCTTTCCACCGCGCATCGCGCAGATATGGAAAGTCGACGATCAGTTCGGGATCGGCTCGCTCAGGATCGCCCATCCAGATCCACACGAGATGGCCGCGTTCGACGATCGGGTAACGACGCACACGCAAACGCGGTGGGATCAGATCCTGGCCGGGAATCTGCACGCACTTGCCGGTGGCGTCGTATTTGATGCCGTGATACATGCAACGGATGCCGTCCCCTTCGAGGCGGCCGTGCGACAGCAGTGCGCCCCGATGGGGGCACCGGTCGTTCAAGGCAACGACCTCGCCGCTTTCCCCTCGGTACAGCAGGACGCGCTGACCCAGGAGCGTCCGGCTGAGCAGCTTGCTGTCGATCAGCTCATGGTCCCAGGCGGCGACATACCAGCAGTTCATCAGAAACATGGCTTGTCCCCCTCAGTGGACGCTGCGACCTGTTTCGTCTAGCGAAACAGCGTTTCTCACCTTATAGTACCTCCGATGCACTCAGGTGGCGACCTTTACGGTTTCTCACCCGCGCGAAGTGAACCAATGAAACGAGGCAGGGCGCTGCGCACCGCAGGGCGTTCACCAGGAGTTCCGCGGCCCGCGGCCGGCGAGGGCCTGCAATCCCTGCAGACGGCCTTTCGAATCCTGGACGAGATTTCGCAAGCGCAGGGGCCGGTCGCGCTGACCGATCTCGCAATCGCTCTCGACGAACTCAAGCCGCGCGTGCATCGCCACCTCGCTACGATGAAGCGGCTCGGGATCGTCTTTCAGGACGCCCGCAGTGGCCACTACTCCCTGGGAGGGAAGCTCTTTTCGCTGGGCGAAGCCGCGCTGGATCAATTCGATCTGCGCTTCGTGGGAGAACCGTATCTGACCCGACTGCGTGACCAGACTCAGCAGACCGCGCTGCTCTCCGTTCCGGCGAATGGCGAGCCCGTCGTCCTCTCCTGCGTGGAGTATCGCGACCGCCTTTCGATTACGTCGCGTCCCGGAAACCGTCCGCCGGCGCATTGCTCCTCGCAGGGTCGCATCGCGCTCTCGTTCGCCGATGAGCAAACGCGCAAGCGCGTCCTGGGACGCAAGCTGCCTGCGTTCACGGAGCACTCCCTCACCGATCGTGAGGTCATCGAGGCGCGGCTGCGGGTCATCAGGGACAGGTTCTATGAAGATGCGGTCGATGAGGTCCGCCTCGGCATCACCGCAATCTCCGCGCCGGTGTTCCGAGACTCGGGTGATCTCGTCGGCATCATCGGCATCGTAGGGACATCGGCCGAGATCGGTGCGACGCCGGCGCGAACGCTGATCTCAGGCCTGCACCGCGCTGCAGGCATGCTGTCCGCCGAACTGAACTGTCGGATTTACTACGAGCGCAGGTTGATCAAATAGCGACACGCCGATCGCCAACCCTCGCAGCACCTGAGGAAGCACGCCGTGTTCGAGCGAGTGAACGAGGCGAGCGGTGCCCGCATCCGCGTCCAACGGATCTTTCTGAAAGCTAGCTCGCTGGCAGTCAGTTCTGACGGAGGACACCCACCTTTTCACGGCAGGACAGCCAGCTGACGCTCGAGCGACCTGGAAGGGCCGCATCGGACGGCGCACACGACCGTCTGCGGTGGTCCGATCAGACGCTCACCTCGCCGCTCGCAGTCGCGGGTCCGCACGAAACGCGGCGTGCAGGTGCTCCATCAGCAGCCGGATTCGCTCCGTGCGCCGCAGCTCCGGGTGCGTCAGCAGCCAGATGTCGGATGTGTAAGCCGGTACGGCGGAAAAAAGACGGACGAGGGACGGCTTTGCCTGGTCATCGGGCAGAAGCGCGATTGCGCAGCCCACTTCCGCCATCGCTGACATCGCGTTCAATGTCGAGCAGCGCAAGGTGATCGTGAGTGCCGGGTCCGCGTCGAGACGACGGAATGGAGGCAGCCGGCGCAGTGCGCCGTCGGCACCGATGAGCCTGTGTGACGTCAGCGCCGCCTGCGAGCGCGGCCGGCCGTTTTGCTCGAGGTACGCCGAGGACGCGAAGAACGCCCACTCGAGTGTCACGACATGCCGACCGATCAGGTGCGGGGGCGGCGCCCGCGTCGCGCGCACGGCGAGGTCCGCCTCGCGCCGCGTCAGATCCAGGCTCGCCGCGCCCACTTCGAGCTCGAACGAGATCTCAGGGTACTGCTGCGAAAACGACGCGAGGTAGGCAGGCAGGTAGGCGTAGGCCAAGTTGTCCGGTGCCGTGAGCCGGACGACGCCGCTAGGCCGGTAGTCCTTGCCGAGCACCTTGAGCTGAACCGCGTCGATCTCCTGGTCGACCGCGCGCGCATGGTCCAGCAGCTCCTCGCCGACTCCGGTGAGCTGATAGCCGTCGGCGAGTCGCTCGAACAGCCGCGCCCCGACCTCGTCTTCGAAGCGGTTGATGCGCCGGAACACCGTGGAGTGGTTGACGCTCAGGCGCGCCGCTGCCCCCGACAGCGTCTGCTCCTCGGCGACGGCGAGAAAGTAGCGCAGGTCGTCCCAATTCATCGCTTGTGCATTCTTGCAAAGATCATTTGCAGATATTGGGAATTTACTTGCACAAACGCAATGCTACTGTTGCGCGCACTGCTCGACCAACGGAGGACGACATGACCGCACACATCAACCCGGCACTGGGCGCCACGATCAGCCGCATCGGCCTCGGGCTCGTGCTGCTCGCCCACAGCCTCTATCTGAAGGCCTTTGTCTTTACACTGCCCGGTACGGCGGCTTTCTTCGAGTCGATCGGCCTGCCAGGCTTCAGCGCGTATGCCGTGTTCGCGATCGAGGTCGTCGCCGGCTCCGCCCTGCTCCTCGGCATTGGCACGCGGGTCGCCGCGGCTGCCGTCATGCCGGTGCTGCTCGGCGCCACGTGGGCACACGTCGATGCCGGCTGGCTGTTCACGAACGGCGGCGGCGGCTGGGAGTATCCAGCCTTCCTCGCGCTCGTCGCGTTGGCACAGATCTTTCTCGGGTCGGGTGCCTATGCGCTGTCGGCGGCAAACGTTGCGCGCCGGACGCCGGTGCCGGCAGCGGAGGGCTAGCTCGGCACCGACCTGCTGGTCCTGGACGGGCAATCTTCGATCAGGGACTCAACACATGACGGAGACACTGATATGCACCATTCCCGCCTTTGTGCCGTGCTGATCGATTGTCAGACCTCCGACGTGGATGCGGCTGCTCGCTTCTGGGCCGAGGCGCTGGGTCGCCCGGTGGATCCCGAGCATCCGGGGACACGGGGGAATTACCGAATGCTGCTGACCCCGCCTGACGAACCCATCGTGCAGATCCAGCGGGTGGGCCACGAGAGCCGCGTACACATAGACATCGAGACCGACGATATCCGCGCGGAAGTGGCGCGCCTCGAGAAGCTCGGCGCCAAAGTGTCGGAGCGGCTGGAGCGCTGGGTGGTGATGCAGGCACCGACTGGCCAACGCTTCTGCATCGTGCGCGTACAGCGTCCCGGCTTTCCGAAGAATGCCAACCGTTGGGAGTAACAGGCTGTCGAGAAATCCACTCGACATTCTCACTCGCCCTGTCGTCAGGGAGAGGGAGATCCGTGTCGGTGTTACTTGTCGCAGGTTCATTTGAAGCACGGCATCTTGCCCGGCCGGTTCTGGCCGCATGTTGGAAGCGTTCGAGTCGTATCGTCGGAATTCAGTACACTCTCCTCGCATTCGCGCCAGGCCGAGGAGCGTGTCCACATGCCACTCGAGATCAGGACACTGGGCGGCCTGGAGGTCGTTCGAGACGGTGAGCCCGCGGCATTGCCTGCTTCGCGCAAAACGCGTGCTTTGCTTGCCTACCTCGCCGTCACGGCGGTGCCTCACCGCCGCGAACGCCTCTGCGAACTCTTCTGGGAAATCCCGGACGACCCGCGGGGCTCACTGCGCTGGAGTCTGACGAAGCTGCGTTCGCTGGTTGACGATGCGGACATTCAGCGCGTCGTCGCAACGCGTGAGGCGGTACGCTTCGACCCGCATGACGCCGACGTAGATGTGCTCGAGCTGCGCAATGCACTCAATGACAGTTCCGGCACGCTGGGCCCGGAGCGGCTCGCCGAGATCGCCGCGTGGTTTCGTGGTGAATTCCTCGAAGGCGTCGACCTGCCGAATTGCCCGGCATTCCAGAACTGGCTCGTCGCCGAGCGTGAGTCGGTTCGCGCTCTGCGGCGCCAGGTGCTCTCGGCGCTGATCACAGCGTACGGAAACGATCCGGAGGCCGCGCTGCCTCATGCACGTGCGCTCGTCGAGGTCGATCCACGCGACGAGACTGCGCAGCTCCTGCTGATCCGACTCCTCGGACGCGCCGGCCGCGTACGAGAAGCACGCGAACAGCATGAGATCGCGAGACGGCTGCTCGAAGAATCGGACGTGAGCGCGACCAACCGGCTCGCGCTCGCGTTGCGCGAAATCGATACCGCGCGCACCGACCCGCGGAGCGACGGCGCAAGTGCAAAGCGGGACCAACCGAATGCCCTCCAGAAGATCCGCTTCTGCACAGCGAAAGACGGCGTACGCATTGCGTATGCCACTGTCGGTGCCGGCCCGCCGCTTGCGAAAGCTGCGAACTGGTTGAGTCATCTCGAGTACGACTGGGAAAGTCCAATCTGGCGGCACCTGATGGCACTGCTCTCGGAGCGCCATACCCTCCTACGCTACGACGAGCGCGGTAACGGCCTCTCGGACCTCGATGCGAAGGATATTTCCTTTGATGCTTTCGTCAGCGATCTCGAAGCAGTCATCGAAGCGAGTGATGTCGACCGGTTTCCGCTCTTCGGACTGTCCCAGGGCTGCTCCGTGGCCATCGCCTACGCCGTGCGGCATCCGGAACGTGTTACGAGACTCATCTTGCACGGCGGCTATCCGCGCGGCTGGAGGAAGCGCGGCGACCGCGAGCAGATCATTGCACGCGAGGCGATGCTGACCCTGGTCCGGATCGGCTGGGGTCAGTCGAACCCCGCGTTCCGCCAGGTGTACACATCTTTGTTTTTCCCGGACGGGACCCAGGAGCAAATCGATTGGTTCAACGAGCTCCAGCGTATCTGCACGACGCCCGGGAACGCCGTGCGCCTGCTTCGTGCGATGGGTGAAATCGACGTAAGTGAACTGCTGCATCAGGTGCGCGTGCCGACGCTCGTGACACACTGCAAGGGCGATGCGGTCATCCCGTTCGAGGAAGGGCGCAAGCTCGCGATGGGAATTCCAGGCGCGCGCTTCGTTCAGCTCGAGAGCATGAATCATCTGATGCTCGAGCACGAGCCAGCGTGGATGCGATTCGCAAGCGAGGTGCGGGCGTTCCTGGCGTCCTCGAGTTGACGTCTCATGCGTTACACTCGTGCCTGTGCCAGAGCTCGCCGGAGATGGGTCATGACGAATCTGCAACAGGAAAAAGTGCTCGAGGTTCTCAATCGGATCCTGGAGCTCGAACTCGCCGGGGTCGTGCGTTACACGCACTATTCGCTGCTCGTCTATGGATTCAGCCGAATCCCCATTGTTGCGTGGCTGCGAGAGCAGGCCGCTGAATCGCTGCAGCATGCGGAACGGGTCGGCGAAATCGTGACCCACTTCGGCGGCTACCCCTCACTCGGCATCGGTCCGCTCCTTGACTCGCACGTGCACGATATCGGCACGATCCTGCGCGAGTCGATCGAGCAGGAAGCGCAGTCGCTCGTGCTGTATCGCGAGCTTCTGCAGCTCGCCGAAGGACACTCAGTGATGCTCGAGGAGTTCGCGCGCGAGATGATCACGCTCGAGGAAATGCACGCGGGCGAAGTCGACAAGATGTTGCGCCGGCCCGGAGACCTCGAGGCTGTGCGCGCGAATCCCGGCTGACCGCTCGAGCCGCCGCCGGATAGGCATGCGGTGAATCGCATCGAACGCAATGTTCGCCAGCGGGTTCGCGGGCGCGGCGCCCGGACCTCCAAAGCGGGTCCGGACGCCAGTCCGCGGCATCGTCACTGGATAGGATAGAAACGCACTCGCACGAGATACGCGCCCGTCGTGTCGATGTCCCACAGATAGCCGACGAAGTCGGCGATGTTGAATACGAACTCATTGGCGTACGACTGACACGCCGCCGACACGGGTATCGGAAGATAAGGCTCGATGGTCGGATCCGACGGACACACCAGCGTCGTGCCACCCATACCGTCATCCACGAGCACCCCGACGTTGCTGAGCAGATCGCAGGCCTCGTAGATATCGTCGGCGTTTTCGTCGACGCAGCAGAGGTCCCGAGTCGCGCAAGTGTAGTTCCCCAGCTCGTCGTAGCAGTACGCGGATGGATCGGACTGAACGTAGCAGACCTCCCCGCTGTACTCGAACAAACCTGTCAGATTAGTCGCTTTCTGCGAGCCTCTGCCCTTGGACGTACCGCTCGGATCGGTGCGGTAGAGGATCATGCCGTCGGAGCTGAACGTCGCTGTACCACTCGAGTCGACGAGACCGAGCAGAACCAGATCATTGCCGCTCTCATCCTCCACGTAAAACAAGCCAGGCGATATCGACACCGTCGGCTCGCCATCCTTGAGTGGCCTGCCGCCAAGCGCCGCGTATACGGCGTAGCCCTTTTCGTTATACGGCAGCCGCAGGACGGCACCGTCACCCGTCGCCTGCCCATAGTCCGGAAAACTCTCCGTGCACCAGTCCGTGACTTCGAGGGTGCTCGTCAGGGGCGCGCCCTTCGGCCCTTTGGTCCCCGACTCCATGAGTACCGTGATCGGGAGATCGCCCTGCGCTCTGGGAAAGTAGATGACCTTGCCGAATGCCTGATTGCCGCTCTCGTCGTATTCGGCACCCGGACAGGTGAAGTGCTCCGGTTTGGCAACAAGGTTCAAATTGTGATGCTCGCCGCTCGGGAAGCCGTTGCCGAACGGTATCCCGCTCGCATCGACAGGCTTTGCCCCGTTTGCGGTTGCAGCGCCCAGCGCGGTCAGCACCGCGAGCGTTGTCGCTCTCGCTAGATTCGTCATGACAATTCACCCTCCTGGATCCGTGCTCCGAATACCGTGCGCGAACCACGCACCGCACTCGGTGTGGCTGGAGGGATGGTGAGGGTCGGATCAGACGTCCGCCTTCACTCGATAAGCGCTCGACCAATCGTGGGTCGTGGCGCAGCCTGGACTCCTGGTCTTCGGCAGCTCGGCCATCGTGGTTCCCGGCGGGGAACTTTAGACCCGAAGCTTTGCGTCCGCATCTTTCGATGCGTTTGCCCTTATCGGACCCTCCATGCAGCCGACGAACCGGCTGCAGGGCGGAAATTAGTCACAGATTCCCCGAGGCGAGTACGACGTGCGTCACGGTTCGTGGACCGAACCGTGAAATGCGTCACACGGCTTTACATATCGCTGCGGCCTGTCGGCGGCAGGCGACGGACGATGAAGCTCGCCTCTGAGCCCCGTGAGACGACACCGAGCGCTGCCCGGGGAACGGTGCGAATCGCAACCCGGCGCCGCGCCCGTCCACTCAGTTCGTGAGGACAGATCGTAATCTCTCCATGAACTTTCTGCCGACCCTCACCCCCCTGGTCGAAGTGCTGCGGCTTTTGGCGGGTCGCAACTCGGCACAGGCGTTGGGCTCGACGGTCCTCCTCGAGTTGGATACGAGCCATCTCCATCCATCTTTACAAAGTCGACGACGGCCATTTTTTGTTCGCAGAAAGATGGATCTGTCCCCCCGTGCTGAGGCAACCGCCTCCTAGGAGAACCACGTCGCGCGCACGAGAAGCGTCAGAAGCATTCCGGTCCAGAACCAGCCGTTGTGAAGTACCCGCTTGATCTCTTGCTTGATTGCGTTCATGTCCGGTTCCAGTTCGAAGGTGGCGCGATATCGGCCGGCGAATGTTCGCGTTCCACAAGCAACGTTTCCGCGACCGGTTTCGCATAACGGGGCTGGCACGATTCACTCACCGCATGCCGGCGAATTCAGGCGCCGACTCCGCCACGACACTGCAGCCCCTAGAAGCAGCCGGTGCAGCGTCTGCGAGCCGAGGCGCTCGTATCCTCGCGCATCCGAGCTGCGCCCGGTGAAGCGTTAATCATCGAAAGTGGCTGCCGCGGGGGGTGTGCGTCTCCTGAACGCCCCCACTGCTGTAGTCGACCCCGGCCCTCTCCCTGACAGCCCTGACAGGAAGAGGGTGAGTTCAGCCAGAGCCGGATGAACCTTTTGCGAGCGCCGGGGAACTTACCCTCGCAGAGCGTTACCGCGCCTGAGCAATTCGCCGGTCACGTCGGGGATTTTGATGCAAACCTCCTGCGCCGTCTGGCGGAGCATGCGTGTCCGGCCCGCGCAACTGAAGGGGGCACAACAGTGAATGACCAAATCCTGACGACAGCGTGGCTTATCGTCGTTATGAGTCTCGTCTCGACAGTCGTGTCAGCGCAGGGCGCGCCCGGCGGCCTCAGCGAGAGCAGTAAGGTGCAGATCGGCTTCGCGATAGCGCCCGTGCCACTCGACTTGCAGGGCAAGAATCCGGCGATGGTTGGGCTGGGCTCATATATCGTCAACGCGCAGGGTGACTGCGCCGGCTGCCACAGCAATCCCCAGTACGCCGAAGGCGGCGATCCGCACCTCGGACAGCCCGAGGTCGTCGACCAGGACGCCTATCTCATCGGCGGCGCCGACTTGTTCGGACCATTCGTGCCGCGCAATCTGACGCCGAACGCGCAAGGACTCCCCGCAGGGATCACGCTCGATGAGTTCCTGCTCGTACTGAACACCGGGGCCGATCTCAAGCATCGTCCGCCGTTCGTTCCCGCAGAGCAGAATGATCTCCTGCAGGTCATGCCGTGGCCCGTGTTCGGCAAGATGACCGACCGCGAGAAGCGCGCGATCTACGAGTACCTGCGCGCCATTCCGTGCCTCGGCGGCACCGCGCGCTGCACGGGAGGCTGAACGGAGCCGCGCAGAAGGAGCAGGCTCCCGGATGAGCCTGCTGCGACCGGTCGTGCCGCCGACCGCCTGAACGAACTGAGGATCCTCAGTCCGCAGGTCGACGAGTTGGCGCTGATGGCCGGACGATGCCGAGCGCCCCTCCGCATTGTTCTGTGCATTGAAGATCCGAGTCCGGCCAGGGTAATGTCGCATCGCGAGGCCGGGAGCTCAAATGACGACTTACGTTCTGGTGCACGGCGCCTGGCACGGCGGCTGGCAGTGGCGCGACGTGGTGCCGCTGATCCGCGCGGCCGGCCACGAAGTAACGACGCCGACGCTGACAGGGCTCGGCGAGCGCCGCCACCTCGGCAGTGGTCACGTCGACTTGAGCACGCACATCGCGGACCTCGTCAACCACGTGTACATGGAGGGCCTGGAGCGGTTCGTGCTGGTGGGCTGGAGTTACGGCGGGATGGTCACGACCTCGGCATTGCCGCAGTTGCGCGACCGCATTCAATCCATGGTTTATCTCGATGCCTTCGTGCCAGAGCGGGGCAAGGCGCTCGTCGACTACGCACCGCATCCGATCGAGCCAGGCCGGGACATGCCGCCCATCACGCTCGAGGAATTCGGCGTGCACGACCCCGAAATTGCGGCGTTCGTCAATCCGCGTCTCGTACTGCAACCCTGGCGCTCGCTGACCGAACCGTCCCAGGCGCTCGCAGAACGTCCGCGCGATGTTCCGCACAGCTACGTGTGGTGCCGCGGCTTCAGCCCATCACCGTTCGCAGGCTTCTACGAGCAGTTCAAGAACGACCCGCTGTTCGAAGTGCACACGCTCGATACCGGTCACCAGTGCATGTTAACGATGCCGCGGGAAACCGCGGATCTGATCCTGGGAGCGCGATTGTCCGGGACAGATCGGTCTTCCTGAATGAGGGTTGGCTGGCGTCCCACGATTGCTCGCGCGGCGTGATCTCAATCCTTGTCTACAGACTCGGCGCACTCGCCTGCAGCGCCACGCGGCGAAAACGTCCACTCCATAGCCTGCTCCGACCCGTTCATCGAGCCTTCGATTCTCGCGCGCAGCCGTTCCCCCTCACGCCAGTAGATGACCCGCTGCGGGAAATCGTGGCCTGTATTCTCGAAGACGACGCGTCGATCGCCGAGCGCCTTGAGCGGAAAGGCGATCGGCGGTGCGGCGCCGCCGGGCTGGGCGTAGTACGTGAGCACGCCATCCGGTCCGGGCGCGATGCGCAGAAACTCATAGCTCGCGCGAGCGCCGCTGGTCGAAAGGTTGACGGCGACCATCGCATCGGCACGCGGCCCAACCCAGCGCTCCTCGACCACGCCTTCCGACGAGCATTGAATCCAGTCCCCCGACAGCCATTTCAGGTTTGCGATTGCCGCGGAGGATGCGAGTGACGGGATGGATATCAATAGCGAAAGAGCGACGATGACGAACCTCACGAGAAGACCTCCACGAGAAAGGAGGGCACGAGTATGCACGCGCTGAATGGCCGCGACTTGGATTATTGCGACATCGAGTGCGGAAGTATTACCTGCGGCCGTTGCGATCGCAGGCTCGGTCCGCCGATCATGCTCAAGAGGCCGATCAGGATTCCGACGAGCAGACGACGATCATCGTACCGGCGGCGACCATCGCGATCTTGGGCCCGCCGCGGAGCCAACCGATACCGCTGACCGCGATCGTCATCGTCAGTCCGAGCAGACCGGCGACCGCGACCGCGCGCGCGATCAGCGCGCCCCAATCGGGTGCTCGCACATTGCCGGTCGCGAGCGCACGGACCTGGATGCCCGGCTTTTTTTGACGCCGTGGCTGCGGTACGCGCAGCATACCCGCGCCCGATACCCAAAAATAACCGCATGAGGAGTTAGTTCCATGAAGAAGTTCATGCTCGCGCTGGCAGTAACCATGGGGCTCTTGACCTTGGCCGCAAACGCAGAAGCAACCGTGCTGCGAGTTGTTGTCGTCGAGACCAACGATCCGGCGGCTTACATGAGCACGATTGCAAAGATTCGCGCGGCCGTCACGCGGCTCGGCAGCAAGTCGACGATACGGGTCTGGCGTGCGCGCTATGCAGGGCCTGACGCCGGAACCATCGTCGTGTCGGTCGAGTCCGCGGATATGGCGACCTTTGCGGCTGACGAGATGAAGTTCCAGCAGGACGCCGAGTACCAGTCGCTGCTCAAGAGTCTGAACCCGATCCGCAAGATCGTGTCTGACAGCCTCTACGAAGAAATGAAGTGATCTGATCAGATCGAGGACCGGCCGGGACTGTGCAGTGGACCAATATCCCGGCCGGCTCTTCTCGTCGGACGCACGTATTCTTAACAGTCAGTCCTGACATTCTCCCAGGGGAACGTGCCAACCGATTCGTTCAACGACGTTTCGTTCTGATCGGCCGGGATACGACTGATGCGAGACGAACTTTACTGCTGGCCGTCGGTCCCCGGATGCGGCGAGTTCGTGCGTCTTGCACTCGAGGAGGGCGCAGTGGATTCCATCGACGTCGCCCGCGAGTCCGGGCGAGGCATGGGCGTGCGCGCTGTCGTAGGCTGAATCGAAAACCGCAAGTTCGAACGTCAACCAACGCTTCAACGGAAGTGCTACGCCGTCGGACGCCGGGTCGGCGGTAAGCCGTGAGCCCGGGAGGGCTGACGATCTCAGTCCACCGTCTGCGTCAGCACGACAGTCGCGATCCCGAGATAGACGACCACGCCCGTCGCATCGGCGATCGAGGTCACGAGCGGTGCGCTCGCGGTTGCCGGATCGAGGCGCAGCCAGCTCAACGCAAGCGGGAGCAAGAGGCCGATCAGACTTCCGACGAGCACGACGACGATCATCGTAACGGCGACGACCAGCGCGATGTCGGGCCCGCCGCGAAGCCAGCCGATGCCGCTGACCGCGATCGCCATCGTCAGCCCGAGCAGACCGGCGACGACGACCTCGCGCGCGATCAGCGCGCCCCAATCGCGTGCCCGCACATCGCCAGTCGCGAGCGCACGGACCATCAGCGTCGCTGACTGTGCGCCCGCATTGCCGCTGCTGCCGATCAGCAGGGGCAGAAAGAAGACGAGGCTGACGTAGGTGGCGATGGTGTTCTGGAAGTATGCGATGCCAGCGCCGGACAGGACGTTGCCGAACACGAGCAGCACGAGCCAGAAGGCTCGCTTGCGGTACAGAGTTCCGACCGCTGCCGAGCGGAAGCTCGGCCCGAGGTCGCCCAGCGTTCCACCCGCCTTGTGAAGGTCCTCGGTTGCCTCGTCCGCGGCCACGTCCAACGCGTCATCGTAGGTCACGATGCCGACGAGTCGGCTCTCCTCGTCGATGACCGGCAACGCGATCAGGTCGTATTCGCCGATCAGGTCGGCCGCTACGGCTCGGGGCTCCGCTGAGCTCGAAGTCGGCAGCGACGGCTGCGACATCGGCCGGGTGATGCGCTTCGACGATGTCCTCGAGAGCCGCGCCATCGGACTCGCGCGCAGCGGCGAGCAGGTTTGCGGCAACGTCATCACGATTCATGGTCCATCTCCGACAGAGTCGCCGGCTGGACCCGGGCGGAATCAGGTCGAGCCGGCGTCCGGGCTCGGGGTGCGTGTACTTTCAACGATAATGTTCTGTCCGCGTAGCGGCGGGGGAATTCAACCATGACGACCTATGTATTGGTGCACGGTGCCTGGCACGGCGGGTGGCAGTGGCGCGACGTGGTCCCGCTGATCCGTGCGGCGGGACACGAGGTGACCACGCCAACGCTGACCGGTCTGGGCGAGCGCCGGCACCTGGCGGGTGCTCACGTGAACCTCAGTACGCACGTCGCGGATCTGGTCAACCACGTGTACATGGAGGGCCTCGAGCGGTTCGTGCTGGTGGGCTGGAGCTACGGTGGCATGGTCACAACCTCGGCTTTCCCGCACCTGCACGAGCGCATTCAGTCGATGGTCTATCTCGATGCGTTCGTGCCCGAGCGGGGCAAGGCGCTCGAGGACTATGCGCCTCACCCTGTCGAGCGGGGACAGGACATGCCGCCGATCACGCTGGAGGACTTCGGCGTGCACGACCCGGACATTGCGGCCTTCGTCAATCCGCGCCTCGTCCTGCAACCCTGGCGCACGCTGACCGAGCCGTCGCAGGCATTCGCGGAGCGCCCTCGCGAAATCCCGCACCGCTACGTGTGGTGCCGAGGCTTCAGCCCGTCACCGTTCGCGGGTTTCTACGAGCAGTTCAAGGACGATCCTCTGTTCGACGTGCACGTCCTCGATACTGGCCACCAGTGCATGTTGACGATGCCGCGAGAAACGGCCCAGCTGATCCTCGGAGCGCCAATGAGAGACTGAAGTCAGCGTGGTTCCAGACGATCAGAAGAAGAGTGAGTGATACCGAGGTCGCTGACACGCGAGCGCCGGGAGTACAGCCGCATCAACACAGCATCTGCCCTCAGGCGGTCGGACCATCGAGCTCGGGGTAATGGCGAAACAGTCCATCCTCGTTGAATCCGAGGCGCCGCGGCGACTCGAGATACGACGCGATCCGTGGCCGGTCTGCGACACGGTCATGTAAGGCACACAGGGCGGGATACTTCGAGCCCGCCATGGCCTGCGGAAACGCGTAACGCAGGCCCGCCATGAGCTGAAAGAGCGACAGATCGACGTACGACACCCGCCGACCGAGGGCGTAGCCTGTAGCCGCGCCGCTACGCGCGACGATGCGCTCGAAATAGCCGAGGAATTTCGGTATGCGCTCCTCACGCAGATGGACGGAACGTCGGCGCGACTCCTTCTTCTGCTGCGCATAGTAGAGGCTTGCTGCGATCGGATGATGGACGTCGTGAATCTCGTCGACGAAATCGGCGATCGTGAGCTGGAGCTGGTGAGCCCAGAGCCGGCTAGACTCGGCCGCCGGCACGAGCCCGAGGCGCGGGCCGAGATAGAGCAGGATGTTCGCTGTCTGGCCTATGAGGAGACGCCCGGCTTTCAGGAAAGGCGGCGCGAATGGCGGATGATCGAGTTTGCGATCCTCGAGTGAACGCACAATGGCGCGCACGCCCGTACCCCGCCCGGATTCTCGGCCGACATCGACGTAGTCGGCAGCCCCTTCCTCCAGTGCCAGCCGCACGAACTCGCCGCGACCGGGAACGGAAGGCCAGTAGTAGAGCTCGTAACGCATGCTGGGCCTCCTTGGTAAGAACCGTTGCAAACGAACCGCCGCCCCCCGCATCGCCGAGGTGAACGAGAGTGAACCGACCGAAGACGCATCTCTACAAGCTAGGGAACCGCACGGATTGACGGTCGGCTTCTCTCCTCAACACTCCCGAAATTCTTGATCAGCGTGCGGCGTGTGATGCGAAACAGCCGTGGTTCGACACCGGCCATGGCTTCTGACCGCGCGGCCGGCGCGAAGGCCCAGATCAGCACTTTGAAGTGTAGGGAGAGGTAGAGTCGCCGCAGTCCCGACGGGACGCATTGCGACTCGAACCCGACGGTGCGACCGTGCTGACCGAACCACGTGAGTCCCTCATAGAGTTGGACGCCCATCCATGGCTCGCTGCTGTACGCGAGCCCGGCCAGCGTGGCGAACGACTCGCGGAGCAGACGTGCAAAACGCACTCCGGCATCGTGGCGTCCGCTGGCCTGCAGCGCGGCGATACGGGCATTGTTGATGTGTAACCGGCCGATGACTGCGCCGCGCTCGATACGTGTGCCGTCCGGTAACTCGATCGCCGCGCTCGCGTGCCGTCCGGTGCCGAGGAGGAGCACCGGTCCCACGGCCTCGAGTCTGAGGGCGTGGCGGTAGAGCGTTTCGAAATGCTCGAGTCCAGGACGGATCAGGCGACGTACGCCGTTCACGACCGCGCCTCCAGCGCCGCCTCGCCTCGTACGGATCCGGCGAGTTCGATGGCATAGCGTGCGACCCTCAGCGCACCGTCGCGGCGACCGAGCGCGAGGGCGCGCTGCTTCACGCTCGCAAGCGCCTGGCGATCGGAGAGCCACGTCTCGACCTGTGCCGCCAAGTGCTCCTCGGCGACGAGTTTTCCCACCCCATGGCGTTCGATGAACTCGACGTTGAAGCCCTCCTGTCCGCGCAGCGAGCGGGTGGCAAGCAGCGGACGGCCGCAGGCCAGAGCTTCGGCCACCGTCAGCCCGCCCGGCTTGCCGACGACGATGTCGGCGGCAGCGAAGAACGTTGCCACCTGATCAGTCCAATCACAGATCAGGACACGAGCATCGTGCAGGGACTCGAGCGCCGCGCGCGCCCTGTGATTGCGGCCGGTCATGACGATGAGGTGCATGGGGAGCCGGCTTGTCAGCAGGTGCCGCGCGACAGTGTCGACACCCAGGCCGAGTCCGCCGCCGAGAATGAGCACCACGGGAATGCTGGTGTCGAAACCAAGCTCCGCACGGCTCTCGGCTGCACTCGGAGGGCTCGAGTAGTCCGGCATCAGCGGCACACCCGTGGCGACCACCTGCGACCCTTGCTCCGTCCCGAAGGGTCGTCCGATCAGGGATTCATCGGCGACGCAGTAGAGATCCGTTCGCGGCTGGATCCAGTAGTCGTGAACTCCGAAATCCGTGACTACGGCAACCGCGGGGAAGGCCAGGCCGCGCTGGCTCTTGACGGCCGACACGAGAGCCGCCGCAACCATTTGCGTCGAGATCACGACGTCCGGGCGGAACGTGAGAATCTGCTGCGCCATGCGCCGCACGAGGCGTAACCAGATCCACCGCAGGAGTGCGAGTCGCGCAACTCCCATGTTTCTCGAGCGACTTCCCGCCGGCAGGGTGGCGCAGGCCGTAGGATAGAGGAGGAGGTCGGACGGATAGCGTCGGAGCGCGCTTTCGAGCCAGTCCCTCACCGTGCTGTTCTGAAGAATGATCTCGATCAGATCGAACACCTCATCGGGCGGCTCGCCGGCGTTCTCGATGATCCTGCGCCAGGTGTGCTGCGGGAGGTGGTAGATGCGCTCGTAGAGATCCGGATGGTATTGCACGAGGCGCAGGTAGATCTGCTGGATCGACTCGGCGACACCCGGGTTCATAAGGGACCAGAAGTCGAACCTGCGCACGACGGCGGCCGGTGAATGCCGTTGGAGTTGCCCCGCCACGGCGCTCGCTGCCTGAGTGTGTCCGTACCCCAGTCCTGAGGTCACCAGAAGGATGTGCGGTGCGCGGCGCATGTGCTGTCAAGACCAGAAGACTCGGGACAGAACTGTTCTTGCCCGTTATCGTCCACGTCTCTCCAATGCAGATTGCGTGATCCGGTTCCGCGGTCCCGGTCGATCCAGCCGGGAAAATCGACAGGCGACAGGGCTCGCACACGTCGGCTTGGCCAGCACCCAGCCGGGCGCCAAGAGGATGGGAGGATTCTCGTTTCTTGTAAAGAATGGACGATCTTCCCTGGCTGTTGGTGAACAGCGGTGGTGTGCCACCTGGTCCAGGTTCATGGCTGACGTGGCACGCCGAGCGGTACTCGCCGAACTCGATTCACTGAGTCTCGTAGGCTCAGATTCAGTTGAGCGCAGGACTGCGTCGATGCCAATCGGTGGCTTGCTGGTAGGCGTGAGCCATCGCCAGCACAGGCAGCTCGCCGAATCGCGGTCCGCTGATCTGCAATCCAATCGGCAGTCCGGAGCGACTGTAGCCGCAGGGAATCGAGATCGTGGGAATGCCGTACAGGTTGAACGGTGCCGTATTGCGCACCGAGAGTTCCGCGCCGGACGCGTTGGCAGGATTTTCGGCGTTCGCGATCCGTTCAGGCAGGCGCGGCGTCGTGGGAGTGATCAGCAGGTCGACTGCATCGAATACGGCGGAGATCGCGTTGCGGCACAGCGCAAGCTCGCGGCGTGCGGCGATGTAGTCGGTGGTCGGGATCCTGCCGGCAGCTAGCAGCCGCTCGAGCGTTACCGGATCGTAGCGGCCGTGGTTGTCAGGCTCCGACAGAGACTGAGCGTGGTGGGCGTAGCCCTCGGCCAGCAGCGGCACGAAGCTCGGTGTCGGCGGCAGTGATACGTCGCTACGGCCAGTCGTCAGGCGTGTGAGCAGCATCAGCGCTGCGTCGACCGCCGATGCGACGTCGGGATCGAGAACTTCGTAAAACGCGCCACGCGGGATGCCGAGTCGCAGTGCAGCCGTTGTCTCGAGCACGGCGCTCGAGTAGTCCGGGATTGTCGTGACGACGCTGACTGGATCGAGCGGATCGTAACCCGCGAGCGTCTGCAGTATGAGCGCGCAATCTTCGACGCTGCGACACAGCGGCCCGACGTGGTCGAGCGATTCTGCCACCGGGATGATTCCACGAATGCTCGCGAGACCGTGCGTGGCCTTGAGACCGGTAACGCCGCAGTAGGCCGCCGGTTGTCTTATCGAAGCGAGGGTGTCCGTGCCGAGGGCTGCGGCGCACAGTCGTGCGGAGACGGCGGCCGCCGATCCGCCGGACGATCCACCCGGAATTCGATCGAGCTGCCACGGATTGTGCACCGCTCCGAAGTGGCTGATCGCAGAAGTGCCGCCGTAGGCAAATTCGTGCAGGTTCAGCTTGCCGAGCAGCACGGCACCGGCAAGCTGCAGTCGACGGTAGACTTCCGCGTCCTCAGCGGCAACGCGATCGGCCAGCAACTCGCTTGCTGCCGTCGTGCGAATCCCGGCGGTGTCGATGTTGTCCTTCAGCGCGATCGGGATACCATGCAGCGGACCTCGCCAGCGGCCGCGATCGAGTTCCTCGTCGTAGCGACTCGCCTGAGTCAGTGCGAGTTCGCGCGTGACCGTGATGAAGGAATTGATCCGTCGATCGTAACGATCGATCCGCGCCAGATAGGCCTGGGTCAGATCGATTACGGACAACTGGCGCGAACGCAGCAGCAGCGAGGCCTCCGCGATCGATAGCTCGGTGAGATCTGCGGTCTGCGCGAGCGCCCGATGCGCGGCCATCAGTGCAGTTGACAGGCAGCCCAGCATGAAACTGCGTCTCGAGGTCAGCATACCGACTGCGTTCCTGCCGCGTTCAGTGGTGTGCGATCGGAGTATAGGAGAACACACTCGTGGAATCAGTGCACCCTCACTCGCATCGAACTGCGTCGCCTGAGGTTGACCGCGACACGACTTCGCCAACCGTTGCCTCCTGCGAGGGGAGGGTGTCTTGATCAGGCCACGCGTGGCGTCTCGGCAGATCGGTGTATGCTCGGGACATCCACCAGAGTAGGAGCGCGCCGCGGCGACGGAGGAATTCTGATGACCACGATCAAGGTGCGACTGAACGGTCCCTACGTGATCACCGATGACGACGTGACTGTCGTCGACTGGAACGGTACTGCGTATCCAATTGCGAGACGACCGATTGCCCTATGCCGTTGCGGAGGCTCAACGACCAAGCCGTTCTGCGATGGAACTCATTCGAAAGCCGGCTTCAAGGCGGCGGAAGCCGCCGTGTCAGGGAGCGAGGATCGGCCTGCCTCGGAGTAGCATGGCGCCGTTCGCCGGCTCCCGCATGGGTCGTGATTCGTGCCTCTCCCGAGTCAAGAGTTCGGGCGATCGCCAAGTTGCGCCGAGTCTTCATCTGGCGTCATCGATCACTGGCGGTCAGGTCTGTGTGATTCAATGGCAGTGACGAAGCCGTGCGTGTACACGTTGTTCCGATCCTCTGCCACATCGCCGACTCCACGGGACTCTGAAGGTTCAGCCAGACGCGATGCCGCACGGTGTGCCATGCGGCTTCGTCCAGCAAGCCGTTCCGATAGCGAAAGTACTGGGCTTCAGCGCGCCGGAAGAATTGGCGCTGTGCGATCTTCAGATACATCATCTCCAGTTCGCTGAAGTCCGTGGGTTTTAGCATCGGGTCGCTCGAGCGGAGAAGAAGGCTCAAGTGTCTCTCGCCGAGCGCAAGATCGAGGTCGTTCATGCTCGCGAGGCTGTGTCCGTGCTCTCCCGCGGAGGAACCCCAGCAACCCAAAGGTAAGTTTTGGCGCACGGTAGGGCTGCACGGATCCGCGCGCAAGCGGCAGCTCCAGGAGGAATCGAGTGAGCGTCTACAGCCTTGCAGCCTCGCTCACTCGCTCGTCCATCGCGACCCCTCCAACTGTTCCGTCCCCCTGGAGGGGGAGGGTCAGGGTGAGGGTGACCTCTCCGTCAGGGCAGAGGTGCATGGAACGAACGGGCAGCCGGATGGATTGTTGAAGCTCGGTCGCCTCCCGCTGTCCGTCGGAGTATCGGCAGGGCATGAGATACGGTTCAACGGACCTGGTCGAAATTGACGGGGATCTCATGATCGTCCCCGCAGCGGACCATCTGGTCGAAAAACCAGGCACGCTCGATCGGTTGTGGCCCACGCGGGCACGCTGGTTCGATCGGTGAGACGCCGAAGGGGAAAGTCGCCCGCATGGCGGACTGCCGCGATGCGAGCATCGTGACCAGTCATTGCGCAGGTAACGCGCACGTGAAGAGGCAATCGACATGTGGCAATCCAAGCACAGCACTAGCTCGGGCAGCTCTTATCTGGCGGGTCTCGTCGCTGCGGTACTCACGGCAGGCCTCGCATATTTCCTGGATCCGAGATCGGGCAGACGCAGGCGCTCGCTATTGCGCGACCAGCTCGCTCGCAGGACACACGAGACACAAGCGCTTTTCGGGAAGGCTCGCCGGGGTGCCGGTCAGCGTGCCCGCGGTGCCTATCGCGGGTCGCTCGCTCGTTTGCGGAGAAGCCCTCCGGACGATCAGGTGCTGGCCGAGCGGATCCGTAGCGAGCTCGGCCGCCTCACGTCGCATCCCGGTGCAATCGAGGTGACCTGCAGCAACGGACTCGTGCACCTTCGCGGTGACATTCTCCAGGATGAGGTCAATCGAGTGCTGCATGGCGTGAGCAAATTGCACGGCGTACGCGAGGTAGCCAATGAAGTGCGTGTACACGCCGACCCGGGCAGTATTCCAGCTTTGCAGGGCAGACGGGACGTTCCGGTCTCACGATTCGAGTTTCTGAAGCGGAAGTGGTCACCAGCCCCGCGAGTGCTGGCGGGTGCGGCAGGTGCCGTTATGATCATCGCCGGTGTCGGGCGACGGACGCTCGCGGGCATGGGCCTCGCGACCGGCGGCGCCGCGTTGCTCGGCCGCAGTATCTGCAACATGCCCCTGTCCCATTTCGTGGGGGCGCGCACTGATGCGGAGGACGGCGTTCTCGTTCAGAAAACGATCTACGTCGACGCCACTCCAGAGGAAACCTATCGCTGCTGGCGCGCGCTCGAGAGCTTTCCGCGGTTCATGCATCACGTGCGCGAGGTTCGCAAGGACGGCGATACGCGCTATCACTGGAGCGTCGACGGTCCGGCGGGGATCCCGGTCGAGTGGGACGCCGAGGTCACGGCTGATGTCCCTGGAGAGCTGATCGCCTGGCACACGGCCGCAGGTTCGGCGGTTCAGAGCTACGGTGTGGTGCAGTTCGAGCCCAGCGGTGACGGAAGCACGCGGATTCAGGTGCGCATGTCGTATCGTCCACCTGCGAACCTCGTCGGTCATACGGTGGCGAAGGTCTTTGGCCGCGATCCGAAACATCAGATCGATGCGGACCTCGCGCGCTTCAAGACGTTCATCGAGACCGACTGGCGTCGAGAACGCGAGCAGGCTGAGGTGCGCCACTAGCACGTTTCCAGGAAACCCGGGGCCGTCCAGACGCGTTATCACTGCGGGTCAGACTGCAGCGGATCGCGGCATGGGAGCCAGATTGCAACACGTCGCACGGGTCGTGCGTGCAGAGATCGTCCGGGCCTATCCCGGTCTCCGGGTCGAGCAGCTCGATCTCGATGGTTCGGGAGATGTTTCGCGTCTGTCCATCGCAGGGCGTGCGGACGTATTGGTTGCGGCCGGCGTCATCTCGCGAGCCGCGATGGAGTGTCTGAAGTCGCCCGGCTCCGGCGCCGGTCATGGCAGGCATCGCGCGCTGTTGCACGGACGCCATGCCGAGAGCTGGCTGGCGCCGTTCACGTGGCGGATCATTCGGCGCAGTACCGGAGGGTTCCTGGCCGCTGACGCGAAGAGGAGCGGTAAGCCGTAGCAGGCTGCTGAGATCTGAGCGCAGAGCTTTGCCGAGACGACTCAACGGATCTGCTAAAGAAGGTCCTTCAGCCGGTAGTACAGCATTCCGAGCGCGATCACGTTGTTGCCGAGGCGTTGCCCGAGCGGGAAGCGCCTGTGCGGCATGCGTGCGAACAGGTCGAATCGCTCTATCTGACCCGTGATCGCGTCTGCGATGATCTCGGCAGCCACGTGGCTGAAGTTCACGCCGTGGCCGCTGTAGCCCATCGAATAGTAGACGTTCGGGGTCGCGCGACCGATCAGCGGCACGCGATTCACGACGATGCCGATCCTGCCGCCCCACTCGTAATCGATGCGCTTTCCCGCGAGCTGCGGAAAAATTCTCAGCATCCGCGGCTCGATGCTGGCGCGAATGCTCCTGGGTTCTCGGCCGGAGTAGTTGCAGCGGCCGCCGAAGAGCAGCCGGCGGTCGGCGCTCAGGCGAAAGTAGTCGAGCACGTTGTTCGGATCGCTGAACGCGAGATGCTGCGGGTTCAGTTCCCGCGCCTCAGTCTCAGAGAGCGGCTCGGTCGCGATGATGAAACTGCCGGCGGGGAAGATCAGGCCGCTCAAGTGGCGTGGATTCAGTCGGTGGTAAGCGTTGCCGGCAATGAGCACGCTGCCAGCATCGACTTCGCCCTGCGCCGTGCGCACCCGCGGCCGGGTGCCGTGCACGATCTCCGTGACCTCGCTCTGCTCGAAGATCCGCGCGCCGCAAGCAACTGCTGCGCGCGCTTCGCCGAGCACGAGGTTGAGCGGATGCAGATGCCCGCTGCGGCGGTTGAGGAGGCCGCCGATGTACGCATCGCTCCCCAGGTAGTTACGCAGCTCCGTGCGGTCCAGCAGGCGCAACTCGTCGCAGAACCCGTGCATGCGCAGCGCCCGCTCCTGCGCGGCGAATGCGCGCATGTGCCGCGGCTTGATCGCGAGATCCATGTAGCCGCGCCGGAAGTCGCAGTCGATACGAAAGCGGTCGATGCGCTCTTCGACGATCGCGTTGCCGCGCCAGCCGATGTCATAGAGCATGCGTGCCGCAGCGGGACCGTGATGCTCGAGCAGCCGCATCTCCCCGCTCATGCCGCCAATCAGCTGACCGCCGTTGCGGCCCGAGGCGCCCCAGCCGATACGGTGCATTTCGAGCAGCACGACGTCCATGCCGCGCTCCGCCAGCGTGAGTGCCGCCGCGACTCCGGTGAAGCCGCCGCCGATGATGCACACGTCGGTCCGAACACGGCCCGCGAGGGCCGGATGACGGCTGTGATCGTTGAGTGTCGCGGCGTAGTAGGAAGCGGTGTGCTCGGCCATCGGTGCCAGCCATCGCGGGCATGAGGCGGCGATCATAGCCGAGATCTTCCGAACCTCGGCGGCGAGCCGGCTTCAGGGAGTCTTCAGGCCATCACCAGAGTGGCTTGCTGAGGTTCTCGGTGAACGAAGAGAACATCACGTTGAAGCTGACACTGATCCGTTCTTCTTCGCTCCTGTTCGCGTCGACGGAATGCCGCAGGAAGGACGGGAAAACGAGCAGCGTTCCGTTCTTCACGTGCACGACGACCTGGTCGGTGTTCTCGGCCGTGAGCTCGACTACGGGTGGCCGGATGATCCCGGTCTGGTCCCGGGGGTCATGGAAGTTGATGGTGTCGGCACCCGGATGAGTCCGCAGATAGTAGACGCCGCTCAGAAAATTGTTGGGGTGGTGGTGGGCTTTGTGCTCGGCCCCGGGAGTCAGGACCGTCGCCCAGCAGGCTGTTATCTCGAACTCGTCGTAGCCGATGCGCAGGAATCGCAGAACTCCCGTTACAGCCCTCTGCACGCAGGAGACGAGATCCCGGAAGTCCACGAGCGTGTGGAGTGTTTGAACCGACTGCCAACCCGTGCCCGGCGCGAGAGGTGGCAGATCCCGTCTCATACGCAACAGCGCTGCGGAGACCGGCGCGTCGATCGCTTCGCGCAACTGCGCCTCGAGCTCGACTTGCCACACGAGCGTGGGGAACATCGGAATGACATCCGACGCGTCCTGCCACCGACCGCTTTGACCCGGCATAGACCGTCTCAATCTGACCAGCGCCTGACCAGACGGCGAGATGGCTCAAATGTCCGCCGCCTCTGCGTGCCTGTCAACCAGCACAGAGAAGCGTACGGAAATCAAGGGATGCGGCCTTTCCCGGCATGTGTCCCGACCGGCATCGTGGTCGAGCCGTTCGCACAACCGCGGCGCTCTGCTGCGGCTCCTGAAGGCGGCTCGCAGTCCCGCAGCGGTCCGCGGACCGATGTGCCGACTGACCGCCCGCATCAGTGAATCGAAGTACGGATGATGCCGAATATCGCACCACAGGCTGAGTGCGGCGCGGCCGCCTGGTTTGAGAACGCGGTGCATCTCGGCCAACGCGAGTGGGCGATTCTCGAGGAACTGGAGCGTCTCAGCGCACAGTGCCAGGTCGTAGAACGAGCCCAGCGCTCTGCGTGCCGCGAGGCTTCACTCGCGGACGATATCCCTTGCCGCTGCACTGCCAAGGGCCAGAAACCCGAGCGTGAAGAATGCCAGAGGGATCTGGTAGTCGCCGTTGACGTGCGCCGCGAAGCCCGTGACGCCTGCAGCAATTCCCAAACGGATCTTTACCGGTGCCTTGCTCGTGCTTCGCAGTCAGGTCGTGAAACGACCTGGCAAGTGAAGCGAAAACCCAGCGCGGGTGATGCAACGCGGGGTGACAATAAGCATGAAAGGGCACACGGACGAAACAGGTTGGAGATACGCGCCGGACGGCGCGACCCTGGCAGGCGGCGACGCGACGACAGATCACGGAGACCCTGCGGCAGCTCGTCGACCACGTCGCACTCGCTCGCGTTGCCAGACCAGATCCTGCGGTCAGGCGACCGAGAGCGCAGGCTTCCGCGGAAACGAACTCGTTCCCGCGGAAGCGCCATCGCAGCGACGCTGCGTCTCAGTTGAACGCAGCCGTTTCGAGTGACGTTAAAGCCGGCACCGAGACTCCGTGTCGTTCGAGTGTCGGATCTACAGTCCCGCCGGTCTCCACACCTTCATCTTCGTCAGACGTTGCGCCGCAATCTGTCGCTGCATCGCGTGGCTCAGGTGGGATCCGACTGCGCGGTGAGAGGGCGCTCGCGAACCAGGGTCGCCGCCGACCCGCGGGCCGTCCGCCAGCGCCGCGAGGTACGTCGCTTCGTCGAAGGTCTCGGCCTCGGCGAGCTCCATGAGTTCCTGGCCGAAGAACTTCAGCTCGCGATCGGCATTTGCGCGATTGAACTCGATGACGTCTGCGAGCGTATTGACCGGCACTCCAGTGCAGGTGGCGAGGTACGCGTTGAGGTCGCGCTTGAACTCGAAAATGAGCACGATAATCTCGGACAGCGACGCGTTGTACTCATCGAGCGATGGGATGACTACGGGATCGACGACGATGGCTCCCGCGTCCCGCATGATCTGCACCGCCTGTTCGAAGACAGCATCGGTTTCGGTCTTCACACCCGTGAACTGCCGTGCGATACCGATGCGCGCGCCCGCGAGCCCGTGCGCGTTGATGAACGTCTGGTGGTCCGTTCTGAAGTTTCCGGCGCTCGCCAGCGTCCGACTCGCAGGCATCAGCGCGGCCGACGCGCCGGTCGGTGCTCATGACCTTTGGTTGCGGATGGACCTGCTGACTTGCCTGCCTGGCACGTCGACGTTCATCGACGCACGCGAGTGCGAGCGGTACGCTTATACACCCCGAGGACAGTGAAAAGTAGCGCGGCTCGGAGAGCGTTGGCCCGGCGCGCCGGGCCGCGCGGTGAAGGACGAAGGCCAGAGGCGGCAGCGAAGCCGCCGCAGCACTCCTTCTCCCCGTCGTCGGGGAGAAGGTTGGGATGAGGGGAGCTTTCTCCGAGCGGAGCGACTTGCGATGACCCGTATTCGGCTCTACACTGGCCCGCTTTCGATGTTCGGTGCCAAAGCGGAGATCGCGCTGCTCGAGAAGAGCCTCGACTTCGAGCGCTTCGTGGTGCCCTTTGCCGAGGGTGACCGCTACGAGCCGAAACACCCGGATGTCATCCGCATCAACCCGAAGCAGCAGGTACCGGTACTGATCCATGGCGACGTGGAGGTGTTCGACTCCACGCAGATCTTCGAGTATCTTGAGGATGTCTTCCCCGAGCCGCGGCTCTGGCCGGAAACACCCGCTCGCCGCGCCGAGGCGCGCCAGCTCGAGCTCAAGTCCGACGAGGTGTTTTTTCCGCACATCGTCCGACTGATGGGCCTCGAGGCTACCCCCTCGGACCCCGCGGCGGTCGCCGCGCGCGACGCCGCCGCTCGCTTCTATGCAGAGATGGACACCCGGCTCGAGGGTCGTGCTTACCTCGCGGGCGATTTTTCCTACGCCGACATCGCGTTCTTCATGGCGCAGCTGTTTGGCGAACGCAAGGGCGCGACCATGACCGCCGCAACGCCACGGCTGTTCGAGTGGCGCGCACGCATGCTCGATCGGCCCGCGGTCTGTCGCGTCGCGGGCGCGATGGCCGTGTGGCTCGCATCGCAGGGCCGTCCTGTTCCCGAGTATCTGATCGGCGCCATGCCATAACTGCTGACCGCCGACGCAGCCGCTGGGGTCCGGTTACTCGACACCGAGGCGTTCGTAGCCGCCAATCTCGTCAAGATCATTGTCGGATTCCTCGCGAGCGCGATCGAAGATGATGGTACGACCGTCGGCCGAAACATCGACGTCACGCCGACTCTGATCGCTCGGGGCACTTACGGACCGTTCAAGGTCGATTCCGACAAGCACACGTATGCTCTGGACTTCCGAGCGTACGCGAAGAGCCCGCTCGACGTGGTCGTTCGGAGGCATGACTACGATCCGCACAGTACGACAGGCTGGCATTCGCATCCCGGTCCGGCGTTCATAACGGTCCTGGAAGGGCAGCTGACGTTCTACGAGTACGACGACCCGAGCTGCACGCCGGTCGTGGTGTCCGCAGGCCAAGGCTACGTAGACAGCGGTCATGGACATGTCGGTCGCAACGAAACTGGGCAGCCGGCCAGGGACATGACCGTCATCATCGCTCCCGTCGGTGAGCCGTTCCGGGCAGAGCTCGATGCACCCGGGCCTTACTGTGGCTTCTAAGCGCCCTCACCCGCCTTCGGCACCCTCTCCCGCAAGCGGGAGAGGGTAGGCATGGTGCACCACCTCGCCGCCGATCACGGTCATGATCACGCGCGCCTGCAGAATCTCTGTCTCCGGCACCTGCATGATGTCAGTTGCGAACACGGTGAAGTCCGCGCGCTTGCCGACTTCGATGCTGCCTGCTTCGTTTTCCTGGAATGCCGCGTAGGCGGGCCAGAGCGTGAACATCTTCAGGGCCTGATCGCGGGATAGTCGTTGCTCGCGGTGCCAGTTCTCGCCGGCAAAGCCGTCGAGCGAACGACGCACGACGGCGGCATGGAATTCGATCGACGGCTCACCTCGCTCGACCGGTGCATCGGTGCCACCCGCGACGATCGCGCCGGATTCGACCATGCTGCGCCACGCATAGGCGCCCGACAAACGGTCAGGACCGAGACGTTGGGGGGCAAAGAACAAATCGCTGATGGCATGAGAGGGCTGCATGGACGCGATGACGCCCAGGCGCCCGAAGCGCGCAATGTCCTGCGGGTCGATCACTTGCGCGTGCTCGATCCTCCAGCGCGGCTCGGCAACGCCGCGCTCGGACACTGGCACCGCTTCGAACGCTCGCTGATAAAGATCGAGTGCGATCCGGTTGGCGCGATCGCCGATCGCATGCATCTGGATCTGAATGCCCCGACGCAACGCGTGCAAGAGCACTGGATAAAGGTCCTCGGTGCGATTGACCAGCAGCCCACGGCCCTCGGGTGCGTCGCTGTAGGGCTCGAGCAAAGCCGCACCTCGCGAGCCCAACGCGCCGTCGACGTAGAGTTTGATGCTGCGAATGATCAGATGGCCGTCGCATTCATCGAGCGTCGCGCCGGACTGCAGCAGACGTGCGGCGTCAGCGCCGGGCCCGCCGATCGCATCGTAGATCCGCAGCTTGAGCTTGCCCTGCGCGCACAGCCGCCGGATCAGCTCCACTTCATCGAAGGTGTTGCCGGCGATCTGTAGTTGGGTCCAACCGAGCCGCACACTGCGTTGTGCGCCGAGTTCGAGCGCGCGCAATCGATCCTCCTCGCTCGGAGGGGGCACCAGGCGACTCACGAGATCGGTGGCAGCATCGATCAGCATACCCGTCGGCTCGCCTGTGGCAGGGTCTCTGAGAATCTGTCCGCCGGGCGGATCGGGGGTCGCGCGATCGATTCCGGCCAGCTGCAGCGCTGCGCTGTTGGCGACGACGCTGTGACCGTCCCCACGCTCGAGAACGACTGGCCGATCGGTCGCCACGGCGTCGAGGTCGGCACGCGTTGGAAACACCGCCGGCGTCCAGCGCGATTCGATCCACCCGCGCCCGGTTACCCAGCGCCCGGGCTGCGTCTCGGCCAGGCGGTGCTTCAGGCGGGCCTTCAGGTCCGAGATCCCGGTCGTGCCCTCGAGATTGAGACTCAGCTCGCGTTCGCCTATGCCGAGCAGATGCGCATGCGCGTCGATGAACCCCGGGAACATCGCGCGGCCTTGCAGGTCGATACGCCGCGCCTCCGGCGTTGCGTGCCGTAGCGCCTCCGGAGTGCTGCCGACGAACGTGATGAGACCGTTCTCGGCGATCACCGCTTCAGCACGAGGCTGGGCGTCGTTGGCCGTATAAATCGCGCCCCTGACGAAGACCACTGGAGCGGCTGATGCAATCGGAACGCACCCTGCAAGAAGCAGCGCAGACACCAACGAGCGAATCACCAGTGGCATTGACGAGTCGTACCTACGGGACGGGTGCGCAGGCGAACGAGCTTACCAGTATTCTCCGACGACGCTGAGCACCGAGGGCCGGCTCGCACTACGACAACTTGCAGTGACTCCCGGCGGTCGACAGCGTGGACTCGCAGGGGCAATATCCGACTTCCCGCTCTAGCATTCCGGCAGCGCCAGTGGAAACACCCCTGACTCCCCTCGACTTCGCACGCCGTGCCCAGAAGCTGCATGGCGCGCGGGAAGCGATCGTCGACGACGACCGCCGTTTCACGTACGCGGAATTCAGCGACCGCTGTCATCGATGGTCGGCCGCACTCGAGCGGCTTGGCGTGCGTCAGGGCGATCGGGTCGGAACGATCGCACCGAACACGCACCAGCACCTCGAGCAGTTCTATGCCATTCCGCAGCTCGGTGCGGTCATCGTGCCGATGAATTACCGACTTACCGCCGAGGATTTCGTCTACCTCGCGAACCACAGCGGTGCAAAGGTGCTGTGCGCGCATGCGGACTATCTCGATCTGATCGATTCCGTGCGCGATGAGATGACGACGGTGCGTCACTTCGTTGCGCTCGAAGGCCGCAAGTCGCACTGGCTCGAGTACGAGGACCTGCTGCAGGAGAGCGACGGTCGATATGCGCCACCGGCCATTGCCGAGACAGACCTCCTCGCAATCAACTACACGAGTGGCACGACGTCGAGGCCGAAGGGAGTGATGATCACCCATCGCAATGCCTGGGTGAATTCTGTCGGTGTGCTGGCGCACTGGCCGCTGACGCCGGCGGACCGTTACCTCTGGACGCTGCCGATGTTCCACGCGAATGGCTGGACTTTCGTCTGGACCGTGACGGCGGCCGGTGCGACGCACGTATGTCTGCGCAAAGTGGAGGCGGGTGCGGTCTACGATCACGTGAACCGCGAAACCGTGAGTCATCTGTGTGCGGCGCCGACAGTCCTGATCGCAATCGCGAGCGGTCCTGAGGCATCGCGCCGGCAGCTGCGACGCGGCGTCCGCGTGTTCACGGCCGGTGCGCCGCCGGCCGCTGCGACGATCGAGCGTCTCGAGGAAGAGCTCGGCTGGGAAGTGACACAGGTGTATGGCCTGACCGAAACCGCGCCCTTC
>Ga0268386_10000277_pt1 | contig 31112 bp, 31 predicted proteins | sample RVTome_15_FD_200260 | JGI IMG/M metagenome (GOLD analysis project Ga0268386, IMG submission 200260) | Soil microbial communities from uranium-contaminated site in the Upper Colorado River Basin, Wyoming, United States - RVT150D86... ... | reverse complement strand
CGACTGGGAACGCGACTATCCCGGGCGCACCGCAGCCATCTTTTCCAGTCTGCGCCACGTCGTGCCGTCACACCTGGCGGATACGAGCGAGTTCGATTTCGCAGCGTTGCAGCCGCGGCACGGTGGCGACTCGGCACAGCGAGCGGCGCCGGGCAAGGGTCGGGAACCCGTGCTCGATCGGACCCTTTTACTTGCCTCGACCGACTGAGGCGCAGGCGCGGCGATGGAAGCTCGCGGAGATACGATGGGAAGCGTGGCGACGAGCGGGATCCACGTCGCGCCGCTGCCTGAATCGCTGCGCAACTGTTATTGGGTGATTCCGGGGCGCCTGCTCGCCGGCATGCATCCGTGGAGCGAGTCGCGCACGACGACGCTCGCACGCCTGCGCGAGCTGCGCACGCTCGGCGTCGACTGGATCGGCGATCTGTCGAACATCGATGAGTGTGTCGGCTACGCCGCCGAGTACCCGGGACTGCTCGCGAACTTCGGGATCGAGCACCATCGCTTCGGTCTGCCGGACCACACGATTCCGGCAGATACGACTGTCGTGACCGCCGCGCTCGATGCACTCGACGCCGCGCTCGGTGCAAATCGCAGGGTGTACCTCCATTGTCGCGCCGGCATCGGTCGCACCGGCCTCCTGCTCGGCTGCTGGCTGACGCGACAGGGCCTCCAGGGCGAGGCGGCCTTGGCGCGGCTCAACGAGCTGTGGAGCGTCTCGCGTCTCGCGTCCACCTGGCCGCGGATCCCGGAGACGGATCAGCAGGCGCAGTACGTGCTCGAGTGGCAGGAACGACCGAGCGCGACAGCGCATGCCGAGCCCGCGATCAAGCGAGCCCGCCCGCCCACCGTCACGGAGCGCTACGTCGGTGCGGTGCTCGGCATGGCCGTGGCGGAGTCGGTCGCGCTCGAACCCGAGCTGCTGCGAAGCGCAGACGACGTAGCGCTCGGCTGGGGCGGACACACGGCGATGACGTTGTGTCTTGCCGAGAGCCTCGTGGCACGGCGGGGCAACGATCCTCACGATCAAATGCAGCGTTATCTCGAATGGCAGCGGCATGCGCGACCGACCAGCACCGGCGTCGTGATCGGTGCACCGGAGGATCTCAAGCGCGCGCTGGCACACTGGCAGTGGACCAGAAAACCGATCGCCGGCAGCCACGACCCTGCCCGCAGCGACCCGCACAGTCTGCCGCGCAGCGTGGCGGCCGCGCTGTATTTCGCAGCCCATGCCGAGCAGGCGATCCATCAGGCCGCAGAGTCGTCGCGGACGACGCAGCAGTCGCCGATCGTGCTCGATGCCTGCCGTTGCGTCGCCGCGCTGACCGTCGATGCCTGCGCCGGCGTCGAGCCGGGCAGGCTGGTCAATTTCGAGGGTCCGGCGGCACGCCGGCTCTTGGAGCGCAATCTGAAGGAGCCGATCAAGCGTCTGGTCGAGGGTGAGTGGCGTGCGGTGTCGAATCGGGTCCCGAGGGCCGAATCCGTGCGTACGACGCTCGGGGCGGTGCTGCGCGCGCTCGCAGCGGCGGACCGTTTCGAGACGGGCCTCGCGCATCTGGTCGAATCAGAGGGCAATGCCGTGACGGCCGCAGCGCTCTACGGCGCGCTGGCCGGCGTCGTCTTCGGTTCTGACGATCTGCCCGCCCGCTGGTTGGAACACCTGCGTCAGCGCTCGTTGCTCGACGCCGTGGCCTGCAAGCTCCTGCACGCGGGGCGCACCCACTGAAGTTCGTCGGCAGCGTGGCCGACAGCTTCGGATCGCCCATTTAATCAACAACTTGTCTGATTAGCGCGACGGCCGAGTGACCTGTTGTCGCCGGTCCTGCCGGACTTTTGCAACAACCTGATAGGCTTGGCCCCCGTTGCACGGGACTCCACACTGATGCCACGGGACTTTCGAAAGCGTAAGCGTCAACGCAAGCGGCGTCAGCCGGCCGCCCGGGAACCCGGCTGGGTGTCACTCGACGACGAGGCGCTGCTCGACAAGCGCTTTTGCGACCTCAGGCTGTCGCTCGCTGCCTCACCGCTCGCGCCACGGATCGAACGCCTGAATAGCGACCTCGAGCGTCGGGGGCTCAGTTTCAGACCGCATTTCTGGCTCGCGGAGGAATGGTTCTCACCCGACGGAATTCCCGGCGTGGCGATTCCCTTTTATCTCGCGCATCCGCGACTGATGCGACTCGAGCGGCGCTTCATGCAGGAAGTCGAAGGGGGGAATGCGAACTGGCAGATGCGCATTTTGCGGCACGAAGCCGGGCACGCCCTCGATACGGCGTTTCGGCTCCGTCGGCGCAAGTCGTGGCGTGAGACCTTCGGCAAAGCCGGTCGGCCGTACCCGGATGTGTACCGGCCGCGGCCCGCGAGCAAGGCGTTCGTGCTGCACCTCGGCCACTGGTACGCGCAGAGCCATCCAACCGAGGACTTCGCCGAAACCTTTGCCGTCTGGCTGCAGCCGCGAGCCCGGTGGCGGCGCGATTATGCGGGCTGGCCGGCGCTCGAGAAGCTCGAGTACGTCGAGGCGCTGATGGAATCTCTTGCGGGCAGTCGGCCGCCGGTCAGGAATCGGGACGTCGTCGAGCCCCTCGCCGGCAATCGGCGGACGCTGCGCGAGCACTACCAGCGCAAGATCGCCCGTTACGACGTGAGCGAGACCGATCTGTACGACCGGCGATTGCGGCGCGTGTTTCCGCGCCGCGAGACCCACCCGGGTCGGCCCGCGGCCAGCGCCTTCCTGCGCCAGGTGCGGCCGCAGATCATCCGACTCCTGATCCGGCGTGCCCGGTTGCATCCGTACCTCGTACATCACGTGGCCCGCACGTTGATCCACCGCGCCCGCGAGCTCGACCTGGTCGTTGCCCGTCCGCAGCGTGTCGTGAAGCGCGAGGCGATCCGGCTGCACGAGCGGATCCTGATCGACGTGCTGCGGCGGGACAGGGAACGCTACGCTCTATGAAGCTGCTCAGGATCCTCGTGCTCATGCACGAAAGTCTCGTGCCGCCCGACGATCTCGAGGGCTACACGGAAAAGGAGATCGACGAATTCAAGACCGAATACGACGTGATGGCCTTCCTCGAGGAAGCCGGTCATCAGGTCCGCGCGCTCGGACTCGGTGACGAGCTCACGGAGTTGCGCTCTGCGATCGCGGACTGGCAGCCGGACATCGCGTTCAATCTGCTCGAGGAATTCCAGGGAATCGTCACCTACGACCAGTACGTGGTCGCGTTCCTCGAGCTGATGAAGCAGCCGTACACGGGCTGCAATCCGCGCGGCATGATGCTGTCCCGGGATAAGGTGCTGTCGAAGCAGATCCTCGCGTACCACCGCATACCGACCCCGCGCTTCGCGGTGTTCCGCAAGGGCCAGCGTTACCGCGTGCCTCGCAAACTCCAGTTTCCGCTGTTCGTGAAGTCCGCCACCGAAGATGCTTCCTTCGGCATCGCGCAGGCTTCGATCGTGCACGATGAGCCGCGTCTGCGGGAACGCGTCGATTTCATTCACAGCCAGACGAACTCCGATGCGCTGGTCGAGGAGTACATCGAAGGTCGCGAACTGTACGTCGGCGTGGTCGGCAATCAGCGACTGACGACGCTACCCGTCTGGGAAATGGATTTCGGCACGATGCAGGATTTCATGGCCGGCATCGCGACCCGCAAGGTCAAGTGGGACCGCAAGTATCAGAAGAAGCATGGCATTCGCACCGACCGCGCGGCTCAGCTGCCGGATGGCACGGGGCAATACCTCGACCGGCTCTCGAAACGCATTTACAGGGCGCTGCATTTGTCCGGCTATGCGCGCATGGATTTCCGGATGCGACCGGACGGCAGCGTCTTCGTGCTCGAGGCGAACGCGAATCCCAACCTGTCGTACGGCGAGGACTTCGCCGAATCCGCCGAGTCCGCGGGCCTGTCCTACGCCGATCTACTCTCCCGGATCATCCGGCTCGGTCTCAATTACCGGTCGGCCTGGCGCATGCACGAAGCGTGAGAAGGCCGCGATCGCGCGGCTGACTCAGGAGCCGTCCTGCGTCTCCTCCTCGAGCCATTCAGCGAGCCAGCGTTCGACTTCACGATGCCATTGCAGGCTGTTCGCCGGCTTCAGAATCCAGTGATTCTCGTCCGGAAAAATCAGCAGTCGGCTTTCGATGCCGCGGCGCTGCAGTGCCGTGAACGTGGCGAGCCCCTGGGTGTAGGGCACCCGAAAGTCCTTCAGCCCGTGGATTACGAGCATGGGCTTGCGCCATTCCTCGACGTGGTTCGCGGGGTTATGAACCTGATAGTTCTCCGGGACCTCGAATGCCGGCCCACCGAATTCCCATTCGGGAAACCAGAGCTCCTCGGTCGAGTAGTACATCGACTCGAGGTCGAATAAGCCCGAATGATTGATCAGGCAGCGAAACGGCTCGTGCCAGTTGCCCGCGAGCCAGTTGATCATATAGCCGCCGTATGAGGCGCCGAGTGCACAAACTCGGTCCTGATCGAGCCATGGGTAGCGCGCGAACGCCGCAGCGAGTCCGGCGCGCAGATCCTCGAGAGGCTTGCCGCCCCAATCGCCGCTGATCGAGTCGGTGAAGGCCTGTCCATAGCCCGTGGAGCCGTGGAAATCGATGAAGACGACGGCGTACCCCGCGCCCGCGTACGTCTGCGGATTCCAGCGGTAGCTCCAGGCGTTGCCGAATGACCCTTGCGGGCCGCCGTGCACGATGAACGCGACGGGATAGCGGCGCGAGGGATCGAACTGCGCCGGTGTCATCACGTAGCCATAGACGGTCGCGTCGTTCCAGCCCCGATACGTGAACTGTTCGGGACGCCCGAGCTTGCGTTCGGCCAGCAGGTCGCCGTTCGTGCGGGTCAACTGTTGCAGCTGATCGCTGCGCACACTCAGCGAGTAGAGTTCGGCGGGCGAGGTGAGCGTCGCCATCGACGCGATGATCCGATCGGCTCCGACCGCGACCGATTCGACGCGTCCCGGCCCGGTCAGCATCCGCGTCCGGCCGCTCTTGAGGTCGACCGACCAGAGCGGGTGCTGACCGAAATGGTCGGTCGCCGTGTACAGCGTCTTGCCGTCCGGCGCAAACACGAGCGAGCCGGCCGAACGGTCCCAATCCGCAGCGAGGTTGCGGGTGGTGCCGCCTTCGAGATCACGGAGGCGCAGCTCGAATCGATCCGCCTCGAACCCCGGTCTGGCCATCGCTCGCCACACGAGCATCTTTCCGTCAGGCGAATAGACCGGGCCGGCGTCCCAGGCCTGATTGTCGGCCGTCAGATTCACGGGTCTGCTGCTGCCATCGGCGGCCGTTTCGTAGATGTCGAAATTCGTCGACCACGGTTCGCCTGCGTCACGGAGGCGCGCCGCGAAGGCGATGCGCGCGCCGTCGGGACTGAACGCGTAGTCGCTCGCATCGCCGAACGGGGGTGCGGGTACGTTCGCATCGAGACTGCCGCTGACCGGCACGGGATCACCAACGACACGTTCGCGTTCGAGCGCTGCGCTGAAGAGCTGCGAGACGCGACGATCGCTCCATTGGTCCCAGTGCCGCACGAAGAGCCGCTCGTGGACGATACCAGTAGCGGGTGATTTCTCTGCCGCCGCCGCGCGCTCGGCGGTACAGGCGAACTGTCCGCAATCAGAGTAGACCCTGGCCGTGAATGCGAGGCGGCTGCCGTCGGGCGAGACCGCGAATGTGTCGATATCGATCGGGTAATCGGTGACCTGTTGTGCTTCCCCGCCCGCGAGCGACAGACGCCAGACCTGGCTCGATCCGCCGCGGGAGGACAAAAAGTAGATGGCGCGGCCGTCGGGTGCCCAGCGCGGGTGGGAGTCGTTCTCCGGGTGCGAGGTGATCCGGCGCGGCAGCGCTTGGTCCGAGTCGAGTCCCAGCAACCAGAGATCCGACCGGCGACGATTCGCATCGAGGTCTACTTCGCTGATCGTGTAGACGACGAAGCGCCCATCCGTCGACAACGCGGGTTCCGTGACGCGGCCGAGCGCGACGAGGTCGTCCACGGTGAAAGCCCGCTGCTCGGCAGCGAGGCTGGCCGCAGCCGCCAGAATCAGAACGATGCCACCTGCCGCTGCCAGCGACGCTCGCCAATCCATCATCTGCACTTGCTCCTGACGCCGATGCCGTACTCAAAGCGTGCGCGGCGAGAACAGGCCGAAGACGCTGGTGTAGCCGTGCACGTAGGTCGCTGCATGAACCGGGCCGATCTCGCCGCTGCAGAAGACGCCGCCGAGCGGCAGCTCGCCGAGAATGCGCCGGCAGACGTTGCTGTCGTGATCCGTCTGGCCATACAGGCCGACTCCTCGACCGACACAAGAGAACAGCAGCGCGCCTGCAGCGTGCGGTTGCATGGACGTGCGTCGCAGCAGGGTCAGCGACTGCTCGACGTCCCTCGCAGAAGCGGCGGCGTCCCGCAGGTGAAACTGGATGACGGCGCGCTCCGGGACGCGTGCACCGACGCCGAGCACGCCGCTCTGAGGATCGAGCCCGAGCACGTTGCGGATCAGAAAGTCGCCGGGCCCGTAGACGGTGCGCTCGCCCGGCAATGCGACGCCGATGAACAAGGAGGTCGCGAACAGGTCGCGGTCGGCGGCGGGCAGGTGATCGTAGATCGATGCGAGCACGTCGCGCGGCGGCCGCCCATCGATTTCGCGAATCAGATTGTCGTGCGCGGCGGTGACGAAGGCCGGTTCTCCGATCGGCCGGCAGCCCTGCGAGACCGATGCGTCGAGCGTGACATTGCCCTCGAAGCCGAGGCTGACGAGACCTCTGCGATAGGTCTGACCGTTCGCATACAGCACCGTGCTGCCAGCCGTGTTCCCGCCGCTGGCGAGACCGCCGAGCTTGACGACGTCCGGGTAGGCTCGATCGAGACCCTGCAGCAGATGTTCGGAATCGACGGTGAACGGATCGCAGAGCAATACGAATCCGCGAGCGTCGTGCGAGGACGGACCGAGCATCCGCATCCACGCCGAACGCGGCGCATAGACCAGAGGCAAGTCCGCGGGCTCGACATGGCGGGCCGTGAGCCGTACGCCCGGCAGCACGGCGGCGGTCAGTGCAACCGCCGGCGCCTGCTCGATTTCCCGGCCACCGCCGATCACTCCGCTGCCGCAACAGCCGACGAGCACGGTACTGTCGAACTCGCGGCCCACGAGTTCGGGCAGTATCTCGTAGTGGGCAGCATGTGCGTTGCCGACGAACGCGAGCACGAGGTCCGGCTGGATGCCGCCCAGCATCTGAAAGAGCCGCGCGGCAGCGTCGTTGATGCTGTCAGCGAGGTTCTCATTCGTATCGACCGTCGACGCCCAGCGCATCGGGGGTTGGCCTCCGGAAGTGACCGGGCTAGATTTTAGGGCCTGTTAACACTCATTGACATGAGCTGCGACGAGCTATTGCGGTCCAGAGCCAGGCGCGACGGCCGCCGTGTGCTTGACGTACACGAGTGGAGGCGCACGCAGCCCATGCCGATGAGTGTCAACAGGCCCTGGCCGTTTGCTCACGGAGTCGTTCCATTGCTGCGAGGAGATCTGCGATGCCGACCGTACTGGTGACAGGGGCCAACCGGGGGCTGGGTCTCGAGTTCACGCGTCAATATGCCGATGCAGGCTGGCAAGTGCACGCCGCGTGCCGCGTGCCTGGCGCAGCCGTCGAGCTGGACGCGCTGAGTGACGCTCATCCGTCGATCACGGTGCATCCTCTCGACGTGAGCTCGACCGAGTCCATCGAGCGCCTGCGGGAGGATCTCGAAGGCGAGCCGGTGGACGTGCTGCTGAACAATGCCGGCCAGTTCGGACCCAAGCGCAACGAGCAGAACGATCCAGGGCAGTGCTTCGGCACGCTTGATCCGAGTCGCTGGCTCGACGTGATGCAGGTCAACGCGCTGGCTCCTTTGCTGATGGCGCAGGCTTTCGTGCGCAACGTCAGCGCGAGTGAACAGAAGAAAGTCGTTACGGTGTCGAGCGAGCTCGGCTCGATCGCCGGAACTTCCGGCGGGCTTTATGCCTATCGCATGAGTAAGGCGGCGGTGAACATGGCAATGGCATCGCTCGCCTGCGATCTCGCGTCGCAGCGGGTGATCGTCGCGATGTTCTGCCCGGGCTGGGTCCGTACGGACATGGGCGGATCGCAGGCGCCGCTTGCGGTCGAACGGAGCGTCGCCGAGCTGCGCGCCCGGATTGCCGCACTGACGCTGGACGATTCGGGGCAGTTCCGCCTGTACGACGGGTCGGTGCTGCGCTGGTGAGGCTGTGCATCACGCTGCGGCCATCTCGCGCCCTGCGGCGGCCAGCCACGTGGCCAGAACCGGGTCGGCGAGCACGGTCCGCGAGTAGGTTGTGGCCACGGTGCCCACTGCTGCGCCGTAGCTCCTGAAGCGCAGCACGACGGGCGCATACATCGCGTCGGCGATCGACCAGGCGCCAAACAGCCACGGGCCTCTGGCACCGTAGCAGTCGCGACAATCCTCAATCAGAGCCTCGATGCGGGCGACGTCGCGAACCCCTTGCTCCGGCAACTCGACCTGCAGACCGAGAGTCGACGCCTCCATGGGCCAGGCCGCCCGCAGCGCTGCGAAGCCGGCATGCATCTCGGCGCTCGCTGCGCGGGCGTGGGCACGGACTGCTCGCTCCTGCGGCCAGCCGCGTCCCCCCGCGTGCTCGTTCGCGTATTCGCAGATCGCCAGGGAGTCCCAGATCACACCCCCGGCGTCGATCAGTACCGGCACCTGGCCGCTCGGGGACACAGTCGCAATGCGCTGATCCGAATCCGACTGGCGCAACGGGATCATGTTCGTGCGGAACTCGAGACCGAGATGTGCGAGCGCAAGCCAGGCGCGCAGCGACCAACTCGACCATTGGCGACTGCCGATCACGAGTTCCACGCATGCCACTCCGCTCTCAAGGCGAGGGTGCGAGCGTAGCGCGCAGTGCAGGGCGGCGTAAGGGGGCATCGGTCGCGGAAGTGCTCGAGGGCGCCCTCTGGGGTGTCGCAAGACGTGTGGCTGTGTCCGGCCGCCCTATAGGCCCATAATTCGCCCGGGCCTGAACCTGGCCGGACCCGAGGTCGTACGGGATGATCAGAGACGAACCTGCGTTTGCGACGCGCGCCGTGCGCGCCGGCCAATCCCGCACCCACGAGGGAGAGCACGCCGAACCGATCTTCGCCACATCGAGTTTCGTTTTCGAAAGCGCGGAGCAGGCGGCCGCCCGCTTTGCCGAGACCGAGCCCGGCAATATCTACTCGCGCTTCACGAACCCCACCGTCCGCTGTTTCGAGGAGCGGCTCGCAACGCTCGAGGGCGGCGAGGCGTGCGTTGCGACGTCATCGGGCATGGGCGCCATTCTCGCGACGTGCATGGCGGTGCTCGCGAGCGGTCAGCGCATCGTCTGCTCGAACAGTGTGTTCGGCTCCACGATCACTTTGCTGAAGCGCTACTTCCTGAAGTTCGGGGTCGAGACGACCTACGTCCCGCCGCACGACACTGACGCCTGGGCGCAGGCGATCGATGCGAATACACGCCTCGTGCTGCTCGAAACGCCCTCGAATCCGCTGGCAGCGATCGCCGACATCGCAGCGATCGCCGACATCGCCCGCTCGCGCAACGCGCTGTTCGCGGTCGACAACTGCTTCTGCACGCCGGCGTTGCAGACGCCGCTCGCGCTCGGCGCCGACCTCGTGATCCATTCAGCGACGAAATATCTCGATGGCCAGGGGCGTTGCGTCGGCGGCGCCGTAGTCGGCTCGGCCGAGGTCGTCGGCAAGGACGTGTTCGCGTTCATCCGCGCAGCTGGGCCCTCGATGAGTCCGTTCAACGCCTGGGTGTTCTTGAAGGGGCTCGAGACACTGAAGCTGCGCATGCAGGCGCATTCTGCGGCCGCACTGCAGCTCGCTGCGTGGCTCGAGCATCAACCGCTCGTGACACGCGTTCACTATGCCGGGTTGACGTCGCATCCGCAGCATGCGCTTGCAGCGCGTCAGCAGACGGGCTTCGGCGGCATCGTCGCGTTCGAAGTCGCGGGTGGCCGGGACGCGGCTTTCGCGTTCATCGACCGTATGAAGCTGATGTCCATCACCGCCAATCTCGGCGACACGAAGACGACGATCACGCATCCAGCGACGACGACCCACGCCAGAATCGATCCGGCCGAACGCGCGCGCGCCGGCATCAGCGAGGGACTGATCCGGATATCGGTCGGGCTCGAGGACCTCGTCGATCTGAAAGCCGACCTGCAGCGGGGCATCGTCGCACTCCACAAGGTCGCGACGCCGGCAGAGCCGGCGGCTGCGGACGAGTGATGTGCTGCGTCAGGGATCACGTCTTGCCCCGATGGCTGCGTGCGAGGACGAAACCATGAATCGCCTTTGGCTGATGCTCCTGATCGTGCTGGTAGCGGTGCCCGAACCGATCGCTGCAGATGCTGTCGGCGTTGATTTCTCGCACCAGACGGGCGAGCAGCTCTACCGCCGGTTCTGCGCTGCCTGCCACGGCCGTGGCGGACAGGGAGACGGTGTCGTGGCCGAGGCGCTCAGCGTGCCGGTCCCCGATCTCACGCTGCTGGCGCTTCGTAACCGCGGTCGCTTTCCGGCGGCGCGCGTCGCGGAGATCGTCGATGGTCGAGTGTCGTTCGATGCGCACGGAACCCGGACCATGCCGGTCTGGGGGCAGGAATTCTGGATAGAGGCGGGTGCGGACAGCCAGGCCGAGTATACGGTGCGGGCGATGATCGAACGCCTCGTGAACTACCTGCGCACGCTGCAGCGTTCGAACGCTGCGGAACCTGCTGAGTGAAGGCCGGTCACCGCGACGGATGATCGTTCGAGCATCGACTCGCGCCGCTTTGCGTCAGGTCCGCGTCGTTTCGTTCGACCTCGACGACACGCTGTGGCCGGTCGCGCCGGTCATCATGCGCGCAGAGCAGGCAATGCGGCGCTTTCTCGTCGAGCGGTATCCACGTGTGACGGACCAGTTCGATCTCGACGCGATGCGCGCGGTGCGCGTCCGCGCGGCGCTCGAGCACCCCGAGATGCGCCACGATTTCACGTTCCTGCGGCTGGCTGCGCTGCGCTTTCATGCTGCCGCAGCGGGTTACCCGGAGGCGATGGCCGAGGAAGCCTTCGCCGTATTCTTTGCGGCGCGCAATCAGGTCGAACTCTATGAAGACGTGCGTCCGGCGCTCGCGCGGCTCGGCGAGCGCTTCGATCTTTACACCGTCAGCAACGGCAATGCGGATCTCGCCACAGTCGGTATCGTGGATTTCTTCCGGGACTGCATCACTGCCCGGGATGCCGGTGCGCTGAAGCCCGACCCGCGCATTTACGCGAGGCTGATCGCACTCGCCGGCGTCGCCCCGGAGCAGATCCTGCACGTCGGCGATGACCCGGAGGCGGATGTCGCCGGTGCCCGCGATGCGGGGATCCAGGCGGCATGGATCAATCGGGCGGGATCTGCCTGGCCGCGCGAAGGCGCCATTCCGGGTGTCGCGGTACGCAATCTCGAAGACCTCGTCAGGGCGCTTGAGGCCTGAGATCCAAGGGAAAAGACCCGCTGGCAGCGGATTGCCTTGCGTTCGACGTTGGCGTAGAGTGCGCGCGTTCGTTGCCTTTGCCCGTGTTTCTCTGGCTTGGCCAGCCGGGTCTCTCAAGACCCTCTCTCAGGCCAACTCCTGAAAAATCCGACGAGACCGCGAACGTTAGGCCTGGGAAACGCTCACGCCGCAGGCGGCTGTCCAAGCTCCCGCCGAGCGACGCGACGTGACCCGATCGTGAACCAGACCTCGGCAGTCGAGATCACAACGTCTCGCTCGAGGCTTTTTCAGAGAGATTGATTCGATGACCAAGATCTATGTGGGCAATCTGCCCTTCTCCGCAACTGAAGATCAGGTCCGTGAGATGTTCGAACAGCACGGACCTGTCACGTCGGTGGCACTGATCAACGATCGCGACACCGGACGCCCGCGCGGATTCGGATTCGTCGAGATGGGACGTGCCGAAGCGACGCGCGCCATTGAAGCGTTGAACGGCAAGGACATGGGCGGCCGTCCGCTGCGTGTCAACGAGGCCCAGGAGCGCTCGGGCGGCGGCGGTGGCGGCGGTGGCGGCCGCGGCCCGCGCTCTGGCGGGGGTGGTGGTCGTTGGTAAGCGTCTTGCGCTGACCCGAACGCCGACCGACAGTAACGAGGCCCCGCCGCGGTGACGCGGCGGGGCTTTTTTGTGCCCGTGGGATCCTGCGCGCGATCGTGGAGTGTCGACTCCGTCAAGAAATCGCAGGCACGGGTCCCCCCGAAAGCTTGAGCTCGGTCCCGCTCTTGACTATGTTCGACACATGATCGGGACCTGCCGCAATGCAACCTGCGGCCGTGCGCGACCTCCGATCCCCGGAATCACCGCCCGCGCACGGGCCGCTCGCACGGAATGAGCAGCAGCACTTCACGCCGCCGGCTGCTGGAACCTCGCACCAATCTCGACGATTTTCTTACTGCTAGCAGCCGCGCATCGCGGCTGCCAGCAGCGCTCAGCCTGCCGTGCCGAGGAGCAGCCGCATGATCGATCGCCCGACCCATGACACGACCGTCGTCGCAGTCAGCACACTTACCGAGTTCTTTCGCGACTCGGTTCACAGCGCGGTTGAGCGCCAGGGCGTTGCAATCGACGGGCACACGGAACACTACGTCGTCAATCTGCTCACGATGTTCGCCCGTTCTGAGGCTCTGTACGAATCGACTCCTGAAGGCATGCGCTTGAAGCCGCTCGTTCACATGTTCGCCGACGCCGCTCAGGCCACGTCGGGTGAGCAGCGCAATCGCGCCCTGCAGCGTCTCGGAGACGTCTCGCTCTTCATCGCCGGGTTCTTTGCGCACAGCTTCGCGCGCAAGCTCGTGGACATCGACTACCACATCGCGATGGGCGGTCGAGCTTACGGAACACTCGCGGGAAGTGTGCGGGGGCGGGCGCTCGCGGACATCTTCGGCGAGCTCGCTGCCAAGTTTCAGCGGCTCGTGGACGTCCTCAACGACGTTTCCGAAATGGCTTACGCCCACAGCGACAAAGACGTTCTACGCCTGTACGAGATCTGGTTGAAGACCGGCAGTCCGAGGGCCCGGAGTCTCCTGACGAAGCTCGGAGTCGAGCCGTGTCCCGCAGGATCCACGACGCTGTCCCACTGAGACCGGGTGCGTAGATGGGCGAGAGTACGCACACGGTGTTGCGGCGCATGCAGACCATGCTCGAGCGGTTGTATGACGCGTCAGTCGATCTCGACGTGGAGGACTATCTGCTGACGGACCGCGAGTCAGTTGCGGCGTGGTCCGGGCGTTCGTGCAGCGAGCCGCGCGACGAACAGCTGCTGCTGGCGGAATCCGAGGATGGACTGCGCCTCGGTCTGTACGTCGATGGCGCCGTGCTCGACCGGCTTGCCGATGCGGATCCGCATCACGCCCTCAACGAAGATAATCTCGCGGACTTCTGCACGGCGCTCGAAGGCGTGAGTCATTTTCTGTACGTGACTTTCTGCGCGTTGCGCGCCCGTTGCGTGTCATTGCTCGAGCTCGAGCTGCAGGCGGAAGTGGACAAGTACGCGACCGCACTCGTATTGCTGACCGAACAATCGTCAGGCCGCTTTCCCGCCGGGTTACATGACCGGATGTTCCACCGGGTGAGCTTTCTGCCGGGTCTAGGCGCGGAAGAGCTCAGACGCTATCGCAATGCGAACCGCTGGGCAGCACGCTTCTGCCGCAGTCTCGAGGAACGTTTCCTGCGAGTGCGCCGGCAGCGACCCGAGGCCTGGGTAGGCGAGCTCAGGCGGTTCTACCGCGCGGCTCACACCGACAAGATCCGGCACGCCTCGGGATGAAGGTCGCGCTGCGGGGCTACGGACGCGTGAACGCGCTCAGTCGTCCTGCTTCTTCTCCATGCGCTTCTTCAGCTCGATCCATTTCGAGAGCTCGCGCATGTCCCGCTTCTTCTTGAACGCCTTCTTGTACAACGCGCCGCTGTTGTACGGATTGTAGCCCTTGGTCAGGCCTTTCTCGTTGGAACGCACCGGCGCGTGGGCAGGACCGTCGTCATCGACCGTCGCAAGCCCGGGATGGTTGAACGAGCTCAGCAGATCGGGATCCGCTTCGTCGGCACCCGGCCGGATATTGCGATCGTCATTGCCGTAGAGCGCCTTGCCACGCTCGTTCCTGCCGGACTTGCCGGACGGAGGTTTGCCATTACTCATCGTCGAGGTTCCTGGCCCGTGATGCCGCAGGTTACAGAAGCTGCGTGGCGCGGATCGTGCGGTACCTCACGAATCCGCTGCGTCGCTCGAGCAGAACCCGGCGCGCCGCTCACCAGCGTGGGCGTTATCGCAGCTCAGGCCGCGGGCGTCAAATGCCGCTGCCGCAGTGACCGGCCGCGCGCAGCAGTCCGACGAGCGTCTTGCCGTCGCGGATGCGGCCATCGTGCGCCATACGCACCGCCTCCGGGAGCGCGATCCACCGCGCTTCGAACACTTCGTGGGCTTCGGGCATTGCGTCGACTTCGCTGAGGCCGGTGGCGAGATACAGATGGATCGTCTCGGTGAGCACGCCCGGAGAGCTCATGTATGCGCCGAGCGGCACCCAGCAGGAAGCCTCGCGACCTGCTTCCTCGGCGAGCTCGCGGCGCGCGGTGTCGATCGGTGGCTCCTGATTGTCGATCTTGCCGGCCGGCAGTTCGAGCAGCCAGCCGCCCGCCGCATGCCGGTACTGCCTCAGCAGGCAGACCCGGGCGTCGGCATCGATCGCGACGACCGCGGCACCGCCCGGGTGATGGGCGATCTCGAGGTCGGCGGTGTGGCCGTTCGGTAACCGTACACGCTCGATGTTCAGCGTGAGGATGCGGCCGGCAAACACTGGGGTAATTTTTTCGATCACGGCATTGCTCTCAATGACGCGAGGATTCGATGCGCGGCGACTCGCGTTCACAGCCTGCCCATCACGGCTGCGACGTTCGCCAGGCTCCAGGCGAGCAGGTTGAACATCATGAGCCACGCCACCGTCAAACCGGCGGCTTCGCCAATCGCGCGGCGCCATCGGACTCCGACGCATCCTCGAAGCGTCCAGGCGAGATACGCGACCTGTCCGGCGAGGAGCGCGAGGGTGCCCGGCCATTGCCGATAACCGAGTGTCATTCCGACGAGCAGGTTCCAGAAGTGGACGTGGGTGAAGGCGTAGGCCGTCAATACGAGCGCCTCCGCGTAGTTGAGCGGGAACTGCGTGTGCAGGCGCCAGACGAGCACGGCGGCGATGGCCGCGGTCGGGAAGAACAGATACACGCTCAAGCCCGCGATCAGATCGATCGCTGCAAGATCGCGCGCCGATTCAACCGGTGCGCCGGCGAGGCGCAAGTCGATGTCGAGCAGGTGGATGGCGAGGGCGAACGCGGTGATGACGATGAACGCGTACTTGAGTGGAGGCGTGTAGCGCTGGCGACGCCCCGACAGATACTCCCGCACCATCGGGCCGGGTCGCGTCGACAACGCGCCAACCGTCCGCACCAGCGCGAAGTCGAGCTCCGTCAGTCGCTCGAGCCCATCACGCCAGGTACCTCGCAACGTGATCCGCGCAGATCGGCGTTGGCCGCAGCCGCTGCAGTAGCTGCCGTCCCGCAGCGCTCCGCAATTGGGGCAGTGGGTCGCGAGCGCCGCGGCGTCCGGATCGGCAGATTCCATCGGTGGCGACATGTCTTCGGGGGTCCTGCAGCATTAACGCACACGCCGATGACGTCCGCTGCGCGACCGGGACTCTAAATCCGGTCGGGCCGGTCATCGTCCACTGCCGCGTTAGTCAGTGGCTCCGGGCAGTCAGGAGACGATCGAGTCAGGGGTCGCCCAGTCGTGATACGGCGCTCGAGCGCTGATCAGCGGCTCCGGCCGTGATAGTCCTCGTTCGGCATCATGTCGACCGCCGTGGCAAAGCGATTCGTCATGTTGAAGAATGCGGCCACTGCGGCGATGTCCCAGATCGCGGCGTCGCTGAAACCCGCCTTACGCAGCGCCGCCCGATCTGCCTCGCCCACTTCGGCCGTCGCAACGGTCATCCGGTGCGCAAAGTCGAGCATCGCGCGCTGCTTGCGGCTCAGTTTCGCGGCGCGGTAGTTCATCACGAGCAGCTCGCCGAGCGCAGGATCGTCCGACAGCTCGCGTACGGCATGACCGTGCGCGGTCAGGCAGTAGTAACAATGGTTCGCCGACGACACGACGACGGCGATCATCTCCCGCTCGAGCTTGCTGAGCTCGGATTCCTCGAGCATCAGATCGTTATACATGCCGATGAACGCCCGCAGCTTCGCCTGATCGAAGCTGTACGCCGCGAGCACGTTCGGCACGAAGCCGATCTTCTCGTCACATGCGCGGAAGTACTTCTGCAGGTCCGCATCGAGTCGCTTGCGCGGCGGGACGGGCAGGTCGAGTGCTGTCAGGTGACGGGGCTGTGATTTGTAGTGACGCACGCGCACCCCCGCAGTTCTGGCTTGCTCCCGAAGCGACGATCCGTGCGCTCAGCGGTTGTCCGAGACTTCATCCACGGACGCCTGACCTGTGAGCTGCCGCCGAATGATCGACCAGGACATGCCGATGCCGAGGATGACGCCGAGGCCGCTCAGTACGACCCAGGTCAGCGTCGTCGTATTGCGCACATCGAGCCAGCCCCACGAGGCGATCAGCCAGACGATCGCTGCCGTGAACGCCGCCATCAGCACGAAGCCGAGCCCTCCAAGGGCCTGCATCATCGACCTCCACAGAAAGATCCAGAGAATCAGCAGCGCAAGGCCTGCCACGGCCTGCAGCGGCTGTATCTTGGGAAATACCTCGGCGACCCAGTGGTAGTAACTCAAGCCCGTCGGGTTGTAGGTCAGGACCACGAGCGCAAGCGCGAACAGGAGACGCACCACGAAGTCCGTGAACTCGAACTTTTCCATGTTTGCTCTTCTCTGCCCGAAAGGCCGTTCGCATGATAATCGAATCCGTCTGCCGGCAGCGGGGCGCCAACGAGCGCGCGCCGCATGCTTGCGATCAATCAGCTCTGGATGGGCATACAGCCCTCGCGCATAATCGTGGGTATGTCATTGCGTGCGGTTTTTGCTGCCCTGAACGACGCACAGCTCGCCGCTGCGACCCACGGCGTGCGGCTGCCCGCGGGCGGCGTCAGCGCCGGGCCTTTGCTCGTGATTGCGGGCGCCGGCACCGGCAAGACGAATACGCTCGCGCATCGGGTCGCGCACCTCGCGCTCGAAGGGGTCGCGCAGGAGCGGCTGCTGTTGCTGACGTTCACGAGACGCGCTGCCGCGGAGATGGGACGTCGTGCCGAACGCATCGTCGCGTCAGCGCTTGCAGAACAAGGTGGCGCGAGCCAGCCCGTGCGACTTCCCTGGTCGGGCACGTTTCACTCGGTGGCGAATCGTCTGCTGCGCCGGCATGCGCAGCGCGCCGGACTCGAGCCGGGCTTCACCGTGCTCGACCGAGGCGACGCTGCGGATCTGATCGACGTTGCCCGCCAGGAGCTCGACCTCGGGCGCACGGGACGCCGCTTTCCGCGTAAGGACACCTGCCTCGCCATTTACTCGTTCCGGGTGAATACGCGCGCACCCCTCGAGCGCGTGCTCGAGGAGACCTTCCCCTGGTGCGCTGAATGGCAGGCGGAACTGATGGATCTGTGCCGCCGCTACGTCGAGCTCAAGCAGCAGCATTGCGTGCTCGATTACGACGACCTGCTGCTGTACTGGCACGCACTGATGCAGGACGTCACATTTGCAGGCGAGTTGCGCGCAATGTTCGATCACGTGCTGGTCGACGAGTATCAGGACACGAACGCACTGCAGGGGGGCATTCTGCATGCACTCTGTCCCGACGGTGCCGGGTTGACGGTCGTCGGGGACGATGCCCAGTCGATCTATGCCTTCCGGGCGGCGACCGTGGAGAACATCCTCGAGTTTCCCCGGCGCTTCGATCCGCCCGCGCGCATCGTCACGCTCGAACGCAACTACCGCTCCGTGCAACCGATCCTCGACGCCGCGAACGCAGTGATTGCAGAGGGATCACGGCAATACCGCAAGCACTTGAGGTCGACGCGCGGTTCTGCACAACGCGTGCGGCTCGTAGCGGTCGCGGACGATGCGGCACAGGCCGGCTACGTCCTCGAGCGAGTCCTCGACGCCCGCGAGCGCGGCGTGCCGCTGCGTCGCCAGGCCGTGCTCTTTCGCAGCTCGCATCACAGTGACGTGCTCGAGCTCGAGCTCGTGCGGCGCAACGTGCCCTATGTGAAGTACGGGGGACTGCGCTTCCTCGAAGCGGCTCACGTCAAGGATCTGCTGGCGCTGCTGCGTTGGGCCGACAATCCCCGCAACCGGATTGCTGCGTTTCGCGCGCTGCAGATCCTGCCCGGCATGGGTCCGGCCAATGCAGATCGCTGCTTCAAGGTGTTCATTGCGGCCAATTTCGAGTGGGCCACGCTGGCTGACTACCGGGTGCCGGTCGCGGCATGCGACGCATGGCCGGCGTTTACGGCGATGCTCGCGACGGTCGCGGCCTCGCCCGAGGAAACCGTTGCGGTTCAGGTCGCGATCGCGCGTCGCTGGTATGAGCCGATGCTTCATGAATTGTACGCAGCACCTTCCGTTCGCGCGGGTGATCTCGAGCAGCTCGAGCAGCTCGCCGGGCAGTATCCGACGCTCGAGCGTTTTCTGACGGAGCTCGCGCTCGATCCGCCGCAGGCGAGCGGCGATCTGGCGGGGCCACCGCTGCTCGACGAAGACTATCTGATCCTGTCGACGATCCATTCGGCGAAGGGACAGGAGTGGGACTGCGTGCACGTGCTCAATGTCGCGGACGGCAATTTCCCGTCAGAGTTCGCCGCTGGCCGGCCGGAAGCGATCGAGGAGGAGCGGCGGCTGCTGTACGTTGCAATGACCCGCGCCCGCAACGAGCTCAGTCTGATCGCGCCGCTCAAATACTATGTGACTCAGCAATCGCGCCGCGGTGATGCTCACGTCTATGGCGCGCGCAGCCGCTTCCTGACGCCCGCGGTGCTCGGCGAGCTCGAGCCTGCAAGCTGGCCTCGGCAGGGAACCGATAGCCTCCACGGGGGTGCCGCGGGCGCCGGCCAGCGCATCGATGTTGCTGCGACGCTGCGCGATTTCTGGCGGTAGCGGAGGGTTACTCCCGCCAGGCGTCTTCGTCCTCGGGCAGCACGTCATCGCCTTCCATCGCCCCACTGACCTCGGAACTTGGCTCGCCCTGTTCCAGTGCGGCCTCCGCCTTGGACGTCTCCATGCCGATCCGGTAGGCGGCAAAGCCTGGCAGCACGACCTGATTCAGCGCCATCCCAAGCACGCGACCGCTGACCGGCGCGTAGACACGGTATTCGGCGTTCGAGATCGGATCCGTCACCGTGCCGAGCAGCTCGCCTTCGGTGATCCGCTCGCCGAGGCCGACGTCGGAGAACAGCAGCCCGCCGTGATCGACCCGGACCCACCTGGAGGCGTAATACACCGGCTCCGGGTCGCCCCAGTAGCGGCGCTCGCGGGTCATGCCGAGCGAATAGAGCAGCGTCTCGACGGCCTTCACGCCGTGATCGACCTGCTCCTGCTGCACGCGCATCGGTTCGCCCATTTCGAAGGTGACTGCGGGGACCCCCGCTTCCGTCGCGGCCCGTCGCAGCGAGCCGCGCTCGCCGACGCTGTGCAGCACCACCGTCGCGCCGAATGCCTGCGTCAGGCGCGTGACTTCCGCATGGCGCAGATCGGCGCGGACCTGCGGCAGGTTGGTGCGATTCAAGGAACCCGTGTGCAGGTCGATCAACGCTGAGCAACTCGCGATCACCTGCGTAAAAAAAGAGTAGGCGGTGCGGGTCGCGGCACTGCCGCGCGCGTTGCCCGGAAAATAGCGGTTGAGGTCGCGCCGATCCGGCAGGTAACGCGAGCCGCGGTAGAAGCCCTGCAGATTCACGATCGGTACGCCGATCACTGCACCGTTCAGCTCTTCGGGGTCGAGCTCGTCGACGACGCGGCGGACGACCTCGATGCCGTTGAGCTCGTCGCCGTGCACCGCGGCGGTCAGACAGAGCACTGGCCCGGCCCCTTTGCCGTTTACGACCATGACCGGTGTCGGCACGGCAAAACCTTCGATCGCGCTGCCGCTCGACCAGGTCAGCCGGCGCATCTCGCCGGATGGGACTTCGGCTCCGAGCAATTGCAGTGTCTCGGGCCTGGCTCGCAGCTCGCCGTTGTCTGGAGCATCAGCTGCCTGCGCGCAGACGCCCATCCCGATTGCGGCGAGCAGCGCGACGCTGGCGCGGCTGCGCCCGATCGCCGACGCGGTGAGCCGTGCAGACCCGCATGGACCGGTTCGCCGCACGATCAACGGTCCGGCTTCAGGAACTTGAGCGTCATGCGGTCGCTTTCACCGATCGATTCATAGCGGCTGCGATCCTGATCGCGCAGTCGAAAATTGGGCGGTAACGACCATACGCCTGCTTCGTAGTTTTTCGTGTCCCGTGGGTTCGCGTTGATTTCGGAGCTCGCGAGCAGCTCGAATCCGGCAGCACGCGCGAGTTCGGTCACGAAGTTGGCGTTCACGTATCCCGAAGTTGCCTTGGGGTCCTGAGGGATCGTCGGGTCGCCGCGGTGTTCGACCACGCCGAGGATGCCGCCGGGCTTCAGCGCCTGATACATCCGGGCGAATGCCTGTGGCGCCCAGCCGGCCGCCATCCAGTTGTGGACGTTGCGGAACGTCAGCACCAGATCGGCCGATCCGGGGGGCGCGATCTCGTAGGCATTGCTCGCCGACAGCGCCGTGACGACGACGCGGTCATACAGATCCGGACGGGAACCGAGTTTCTCCTGGTAGGCTGCGAGCCCCTGCTGAACGTACTGCGACCCGAGCGCCGGGTCCCAGTGTGCCGCATACAGGCGCCCGCGCTCACGCAGCACCGGTGCGAGGATTTCCGTGTACCAGCCCGCGCCGCCGGGCCACACCTCGACGATCGTCATGTCGGCGCGCAACCCGAAGAACATCAGCGTCTCTTTCGGATGGCGTTGCGCGTCGCGCGCCCCATGGCCTGGCGCACGATGGTCGCCCCCGAGCGCGCGCTCGATCGCCGCGGCCGTGGCTGCTGCAGCCTGGCGGTCGGGACCCGGCACCGACCCGCGTGGTGGTGCGGTCGCGCAGCCGCCGAGATTCCATACCACGAGCGTGGCGGTCAGCGCTGAGACGAGTCGCATCGGTGTCCTCCATGAGGTGCGGGCGGCGCGGGAAGGCGCAGCAAGATAGCCCAACTGTGCGCACGACTCCATTTCGAAGCGGCGCCGGGGTCGTGAGACTGAGTGACACAGCACAGATTCGGACGCTTGCCAGGCAATCGCTGGCGGTAAAGTCGCGCGCGAGGTGCGCCGATCAAGCGGCAGTGCTGCCGCAGGCACACAGACATCGCCGGCTGCGACGCCCGGCCTTCGCGACATCGCGTCGGCGGCCGCGGGCTGCGCCGCGGCCGCGTGCGGAAGTTACCAGCGAGCTCCGCCGCTCGGGCGTGGCGGGCGCGGTTCGCGCTCGCGCGCTTCGTTGACGCGCAACGGTCGACCGCCCATGTCGAAGCCGTTCATGTGCTGGATCGCAGTCTGAGCATCCGATGCAGACATTTCGACGAAACCGAAGCCGCGCGGACGGCCGGTCTCCCTGTCGTTGATCAACTTCACCGACTGTACGGCGCCATGCTGGGAGAACAACTCCCGCACGTCGTTTTCGGTCGCGCTGAATGGCAGGTTCCCCACGTAGATCGTCGTCATCGATTCAATCACTCATTGGCACGCACACGGAATGCAGCCGCAAGCCCTCCGGCCGCTGAAATAGCTGCAGCGGTTCGATTGGAAGACGGACTGCGCTGATCGCTCGCAACCGACGATGCCTGGCTCGGGATGGAGAGTTGCTGCCCGGGAGGGCGATGCGTGATGTTTGTTTTAAGGTCCAGGATCGCCCGGATTCGAAGACACGCTGGGGAGCGATGCGAGCGATACTACGTCAGGATTTAGGGCCTTGTAAACAAAGCTCTTTTTTGCGCTCGCACAAGTCGGCGCGCATCCTGCAGCATGCCGAGGCGAGCACGCGGCGCAGTCGCAGGACGACCGGGCTGCAGCCGCGATGGCATTGCTCGCCGCACTCACTCAGTGGCGCACGGGGGTCGCGGGCTCGACCTTCTTCTTGAAATAAGTCCAGCTCGTCTCGTTCGGCCGCTGATCATCGGCCGGGGGTGGGCTCGTGTACGCCGGATAGTTGGCTGCCACTTCCTTCTTCATGAAATCCGGCAAAGCGTCCCAGCTGTCGAGCTTGAGGCCCGCGGTGTGGAAATAGATCACGCCAGCGCGGCCGCGCATCTGCATCCATGGCAGCCAGTCCGACATGCGTACCCAGCCCACGCGTACGTCCGCCGTATCCTTCGACTCGTCGACGAGATCGGACGAGGCCCCCATGAAGTTGAACATCTCCGTTGCGTGGTACATGCCGCCCACGTTCTTCTCATATCCCGCCGCGAGCGGATTGGAGTAGAACAACGGCACCGTGATCGTCTGCCACCAGGCATCGCCTTCAGTCGAGGCCCGCCAGCTGATCGGCTTACCATCCCGACCGATCTCGTAATTCGCACTATTGACCGGGTCGTTCGCAACGTGCAGCACTTCCACCGTCTCGCCGGACCACCGGTTCTGCCAGGTGCGCAGAATCTCACCGGTCTTCGGGTCCATGTACAGCAGGACTTCCCGTGAGAGCAGCCGGTAGCCTTTGCCGCGCTGCGGGTCCTCGGTGGTGACGCATTGGCGTACGTTGAAGCCTGCCACTTTGAACAGCTGTCGATCGGGCTCGCCCGGCACACGGCTGTACGCGTTTCCATGCCAGTAATAAGTGATCGGTTTGCCGTCGATCGTCGAACATTGCACCTTGCGGTTTGCAGCGAGCGCGCCCGCCGGAGTTTCGAGATCGAGCGCGGCTGCAGCCGTCCCCGAGGCCAGGATCATGAGCGTGGCGAGGACCGGGGCAGAGCAATCAGAACGGCGCGAACTCATTTCAGGCGACTCCATGACTGGCGCGTTAAGGACTTGCTACCGGGCGCGCGCGATCAACGGGGATCGAGATAGCGCTCGACGCCGGGGTCGATCTTCGACGCCGGCGTGCGATCGCGTGCCAGCTCACCGAGGATGCGGTTCACGAAATCCGCCAGCGCAGCCTGGTTGGCGCGCTGCTCCTCGTCGGTGTCCCGGTGGTGCTCCGCCGCATCCGCGGGCAGCACATGTCGGGCAGCAAGCTCGCGCTCGAGCGCCGTCAATCGATCGCGCAGCATCCAGATCTCTGCTGCCAGCGCGGTGACGACACCGACCACGTTGTCCTGCGACAAATCGTGCACGAACAACGGCTCGCGGTCCGTCACCGGTCCGCGCAACGCGGCCTTGAATTCGGATTTATCCGTCATCTCGATCCCGTCATTTCTCGAAAACATACATGTTCCAGTAATTGGCCGGATGCGTGCGGCCGTCGCTGAGTGGAATCGACCGGATCAGCCGTTCGAACGGTGCGACCGAGACGTGCCGGAATCCCGCCGAGCGCGCGAGGTCCTCGATCGGCACCGAGTACCACGGCATCGAGTAGGTCTCGTTGTTGAGCCATGCGTGCGACATCTGGATCACGTTCTGCAAGGGATCACCCGGCCGCAGGTGAAACTCGGCGCCGGCGAACAGCCCGCCGCGCGCGAGTACCCGGCACGCCTCGCCGAGCAGTGCGGGCAGATGCGCCGGTGGCAGTTCGTGCAGCATGAAATTGAAGAACACGAGATCGAACGTATCCTCGGCGTAGTCGAGATGCTCGAGATCCTGCTGGGAGAGATACAGCACGAGACCGCGCTCACGCGCGCGCTTGTGGGCGAGCTTCAGGCACGGCGCTGACAGGTCAACTCCATGGCATTCGCTTTCCGGATGCAACTCCTGCCAGGTGATCAGTCCTGCGCCGTGTCCGGTCCCCCAGTCGAGCACGCGGCGCCAGCTGCGGTCGGCCGGCAGTTGCGCGAACAACAGATGGTAGATCGCGTTCGGGTCCGCGTGCTGCGGCACCGTGGTGCGGCGTGCGAGTTCGTACACGATGCCGTCGAGATCATCCGTGGCCACACCGCCCGTATGCTGGTGGAAGTCCACCATCCGGAAGTACTCGGGCAGCGCGAGTCCCGGATTCAGCCGCAGTTCGGCACCCGCATCGACCGCAGCGGCATCGAGCTGCGCCGTGAGTCGGGCGCGCTGCATGTGGACGGTGGGCACGATGCCGAGTCCGGGCCGGTGGTACTTGAATCGTTGCAAGTGCCGGTAGAGCCACGAGTACAGCTGAAACTCGAGACAATCGTCGACGAGCGGCAGCGCCTCTGCGGCGGTGGCCGGTCGTGAGCCACCGGCTCGCTCCCGGCTAGCCACTTCGCGCTCATAACGCTCGGCGAGCCGGGCGAGCAGGGGTCCTTCCATGAAATTGCGCGCTGCCCGAAGAAAGGACTGATGCGCGCGAAACTCGCGGCTCTCGTGTACCTCGAGCACGGGCTCGATCGTATCGACGATGGCATTCATTGGCGTGCAGCTCCTCCCGACGGCAGGATGGCGAAACCTGAAGACAAGAAGCGTGCCACAGTCACCAGGCAGAGTCAGGGGGTGCGTCCGCTCGAGTGCGGCGTGCGGTCGATGGGACTCACGAGCGGATGGCTGCATAGATCGTCCAGGCGCCGATCAGGATGAACGCGGCTCCGGCACCGATCGCGAGCGTCTTCGGTTCGAGGTACTTTGCGACGAGCGTGCCTGCCAGGACGCCGATGCCGGCAGCACACACCAGCGCGAGTGCCGCCGCGGCGAACACGAACCATGCGCTTTGCGGCGATCTGGCCGCGAACAGGACGGTCGCCAACTGAGTCTTGTCGCCGAGCTCAGCCACGAACACCGTCGCGAACACCACGACGAGCGCCTTCAGGTCCATCGCGACGTCTCCGGGCCGACTCAATCCGATTCGAGGTACGCGTAACCGTTCAGTTCGGACTCATAGAAGCGACGCAGGGCCTGGGTCTCCTCGAGGCTCATGCGACCTTCGCGTACGGCACGCTCGCAGTCCCGTGACAGCTGCGGCAGCAGCTGATCGACGTCGTACTGCATGTAGCTCAGCACCTCGCTCGCCGTATCGCCCTTGACGATGTCATCGAGCCACCAACCGCCCTCGTCGTGCAGTCGAATGTGCACGACGTGAGTATCGCCGAACAGGTTGTGCAGATCGCCCAACGTCTCCTGATAGGCGCCCACGAGGAACGCCGCGAGGTAGTAGTCCTCGCCTGCCCTGAGATCGTGGACTTCGAGGGTCCGCTTGACGTCCCGCTGACTGACGAAATGATCGATCTTGCCGTCGGAGTCGCAGGTGATGTCCGCGAGCACGGCGTTGCGCGTCGGCCGTTCATCGAGACGTTGGACCGGCATGATCGGGAACAGCTGATCGATCGCCCAGCTGTCGGGCAGAGACTGGAAGATCGAGACGTTGCAGAAGTACGTGTCTGACAAGATTGATTCGAGGCGCTCGAGCTCCTCAGGCACCTGTTCGAGACGGCGGCAGGCGTCGCGGATCTTCGCGCAGGTCGCCCAGAACAGCCGCTCGGCCAGTCCGCGATGCGGGAGCCCGAGATAACCCAGATTGAACATCTGCAGGGCTTGTTCACGCGCCTGCAAAGCGTCGTGCCAACACTCGACGAGGCGCCGGGGCGTCACGTTGTCGTGGGCTTCGTACAGGTCGAGAACCGGCTGCGGCAGCTCGTCGCCTTCGGCTTGCGTGTCGGCGAGGCTGCGCGGCGGATCGAAGCGATCGAACGCAGCCGACCCGAGCGCATTGAACACGAGCACGCTGTGGTGCGCGGCAATTGCCCGACCCGATTCGCTCACGATCAGCGGATGATCGATCTCGCGGGCGTTGCAGACGCTCGCGATCCGGTAGACGACATCGCTCGCATACTCGTTCAGCGTGTAGTTCATCGACGACGGAAAATTGGTGCCACTGCCGTCGTAGTCGACGCCGAGGCCGCCACCCACGTCGATGTACCGCAGGCCGGCACCTAGCAGCTTCAGTTCCGCGTAGACGTGCGCGAGCTCGTTGATCGCGTCCTTGATGCGGCGGATGTCCTGCAGCTGGCTGCCGGGATGACAGTGCACGAGCTCGAGGCAGTCGAGCATGTCGCGTTCGCGCAGCTCGTGCACGAGCTCGAGGATCTCGCTGATGAACAGGCCGAACTTGGAGCGGTCACCCGAGGACTCACGCCAGCGTCCGGCGCCTTCGCTTGCGAGTTTCACGCGTACGCCGATGCGCGGACGCACTCCGTAACGCTCGCTGTGCGCGAGGATCAGGCCCAGCTCGTCGTATTTCTCGACGACCGGAACGATCGTACGGCCGAGCTTGGTCGCGAGGATCACGGCTTCGATGTACGCGTCGTCCTTGAATCCGTTGCAGACGATCAGCCGGTCCGGAGCGTTCTCCGTGAGCGCCATGACCGCGAGCAGTTCCGGCTTCGATCCCGCCTCGAGGCCGAAATTGAATTCAGCGCCGTAGCGGTAGATCTCCTCGACGACGTGCCGTTGCTGATTGACCTTGATCGGATAGACCGCGCAGTAAAGATTGCGGTACTCGTTCTCGGCGATCGCCTGCGCAAAGGCATCGTGCAGCCGCTGCAACCGGTGTCGGAGGATGTCGGAAAAGCGGATCACGACGGGCGCGCAGAGGTCGCGAGCCTTGAGGCCCGCCACGACTTCGTAGAGATCGATCTCGCGATCCATGTTCATGTCGGGTCGAACGACGACATGGCCTGAACCATTCACGCCGAAGTAACCCTTGCCCCAGGCGTTGACCTGGTACAGGTCGATCGAGTCCTCGATCTTCCAGGAGTTATCGCCGAGCGGGCGTCTGGCACTCTGGGTCACGGAGCATCCTGTACAGGCTGAGTCGATGGCACAGGGCCGGGAGCGGTCCCGCGGTCGCGCGCCGCTGCGAACAGGCCGCGCACGATAGCAAAAACTCGGCTGTCGCGCGGCCGGATTCCCGCAATCGCGCTGCGGCCATTCGTCGGCACGGGTTGCACCGGTCAGGGATCGGGTCCGGTCGCGACGGGGCGCTGCGGATCTCGTATCCACTCGCTGAACGAACCGGCGTACAGGCGTGCACCATCGAGGCCGCACGCGGCCATCGCGAGGAGCACGTGGCATGCCGTCACACCGGATCCGCACATGATGATCGTCCGCTGCGGCGGGACCCGCTCGAGCGCCGCCTCCAGCTTCGCGCGCACGTCCGCAACGGGGCGCCAGCGTCCCGCGTCATCGAGGCTGCGCTCGAACGGATAGTTGCGTGCGCCCGGCACGTGGCCGGCCACCGGGTCGATCGGTTCGATGTCGCCCGCATATCGCGGCGCTGCGCGCACGTCCAGCAGACGCCAGCCCGGATCGCCGGCGAGTTGCGCGACGGCCGCCGAATCGAACCAGGCGTCGTCGGCCACGCGTGCCTCGAACACACGCGGGCGGCATGTCGTCACGCTGTCACTGAGCGGCAGACCTGCTTCGCGCCACGCCCTGAGACCGCCATCGAGCACCGCGACGGCGTCGTGACCCAACCAGCGCAGCAGCCACCACAACCGGGCGGCGTACATCCCGGTGTCTGCGTCATAGGCCGCGACCCGCACACCCGGCCCGATGCCCCAGGCACCGAACGTCGCTGCGAGTGTGTCGGGATCCGGCAACGGATGGCGGCCGGTTCCAGGTCCGCGCGCCGCCGACAAATCGCGATCCAGATCGGCGTAGCGGGCACCCGGAATGTGAGCTGCGTCGTAGGCCGCACGGCCCGCTTCGGGGCGCGTGAGGTCGAAGCGACAATCGACGATGACCCAATCGGGATCATCGAGGTGCGCAGCAAGTTCGGGCGGGCTCAGCAGTGCGTTGCGCATCGGAGCTGCATTCCTTGAAAGAGTGCACCGTAACGCGGTCCGCGATTCGAGCCAATCCTGAACGGACAGTCGCGCCCCGTGGGCGATCGGCCGTGCCCGGCGCTCGCAGGAGTGCGCTCGCCGCCCGCCACCCGCAACCTGCCACCTGCCACGGTGTCTGGCCGGTTAGAATGCCGACCGGCACAGCAAGTGCGGCATGAAGCTGCACGAGCTCGTTTCACTACGTGGGGACGCGACGACCGATGGCACTCGAACTCTACTGGGGCAGTGGCAGTCCTTATGCGTGGCGTGTACTGCTGGCGCTCGAGTTCAAGGGCCTCGAGTACACGTCACACCTGCTGCAATTTTCGAAGCAGGAGCACAAGTCGCCGCAGATGCTGAAGCTGAATCCGCGCGGTCGCGTGCCGGTGCTGCGCGATGGCGACTACGTCTGCTTCGAATCGCTCGCAATTCTCTATTACCTCGACCGCAAGTGGCCCGATCCGCCACTGTTCGGCCGCGATGCCGAGGAAGCCGGCACGATCATGCGCGTGGTCTGCGAGTACCAGGCCTATGCCGAGGAGCAGATCAACAGGATCGTACGCGCGATCTTCTTCGACGGTCTCGACAGCCGCCTCGAAGAGGTGACGCGCGCGATGCACGTGGTCGCCGGCGAGGCGAGGACGATCGAAGGACGGCTCTCGAAATCCGACTGGCTGGTCGGCGATTCCTTCTCCGCCGCCGACGCGGTCGTGTTTCCGGGTATTCAGCTGCTCCTGCGCTCGCTCGATCGCCGCGAGGGACGCGAACTGCGCTCGCGTCTGCTGCCGCTCGAGTCGAACTATCCCGCGATCGCCGCGTGGATCGCACGGGTTGCGGCGCTGCCGGGATATCAGCGCACCGTGCCGCCGCATTGGCTGGAGGGTTCACCGGGTCGCGCCTGAAACACAATGCAGCGATTACACCTGTCAGGGAAAGATCAGTACACTCTCTCTGCGATCGTCGATTTTCCGTCGCGAGCCTGAGCGAGCCTCAACAGAATGAGACAGCATTCCGTACACGTCGTCTTTCCCGGCCGACTCGTCATGATCGGCTTCGGCAGCATCGGACAAGGTGTGCTGCCGCTGATTCTGCGTCACGTCGGTATCACGCCGGATCGGATCACGATCATCACGGCTGATGAGAAGGGCCGCCAGGAAGCCGAGGAGTACGGGATCAAGTTCATTCTGCATCCGCTGACGCGCGAGAACTTCAAGCGCTTTCTCGATCCCCTGGTCGGACGTGGCGATTTCCTGCTGAATTTATCGGTCGACGTCTCGAGTATCGCGTTGATCAAGTTCTGCGCCGATCAGGGCGCCCTGTATCTCGACACGTGCATCGAGCCCTGGCCAGGCGGATATACCGACCCGACGATCCCACCGTCGAAGCGCTCCAACTACGCGTTGCGCGAGGACGCTCTCGCGGTACGCCAGCTATATCCACGCGGCCCGACGGCACTGATCACCCACGGCGCGAATCCCGGCCTCGTGTCACATTTCGTGAAGCAGGCGTTGATCGAAATCGCCGCGGATGTCGGTCTCGACATCGAGGAGCCGGCCACGCGCGATGCATGGGCCGAGCTTGCGCATCAGCTCGGGGTAAAAGTCATTCACATCGCGGAGCGCGACACGCAGGTCGCGAACGTTCCGAAGAAGCCCGGCGAGTTCGTGAACACGTGGTCCGTTGAAGGATTCGTCAGTGAAGGTTCGCAGCCCGCCGAGCTCGGCTGGGGCAGTCACGAGAAGAACTGGCCGCGCGATGCACGCAAGCACGACTTCGGGCGGCAGAGCGCGATCTATCTGATGCAGCCGGGTGCAGCGACCCGCGTGCGCACGTGGACGCCGCTCGCCGGTCCGTTCCACGGTTTCCTGATCACGCACGGCGAGTCGATCTCGATTTCGGACTATCTGACGAAGCGCGATGGCGACAAGCTCCTCTACCGGCCGACGGTGCATTACGCGTACCACCCATGTGACGATGCGGTGCTGTCGGTTCACGAGTTCGCAGGTCGCTGCTGGCAGGTGCAGGAGCGGCAGCGGATCCTGATGGAAGAAATCGTCGAGGGCATCGACGAACTCGGCGTGCTGCTCGCCGGCCATCGCAAGAACGCGTACTGGTACGGCTCGCAGCTGACGGTCGACGAGGCGCGCGCGCTCGCGCCCCACAACAATGCCACCAGCCTGCAGGTGTGCGTCGCCGTGCTGTCCGGACTCGTGTGGGTCATCGAGAATCCGAACAGCGGACTCGTCGAGCCCGAGGATATCGATTACCGGCGCAACCTCGAGATCTGCCGGCCCTATCTCGGCGCCGTCGTCGGCGAGTATTCCGAGTGGCATCCGCTCGTCGATCGCGGACGTCTGTTCGAGGAGGACCTCGATACGACCGACCCCTGGCAGTTCAAGAACGTCCGCGTCGTCTGATGAACGGGCGCGTCGCTGCGTGACCGAGCGGACGCACGAGGGTCGAGTCGCCGGGGGATGCCTCTGCGGCGCCGTACGCTTCCAGATCGGGCTGCCCACGCTCTGGGCAGCGCACTGCCATTGCTCGTTGTGCCGACGTGCTCACGGCGCGGCGTTCGTCACCTGGATCGGCGTGGCCGCCGAGCGGTTCGAGCTCGTGCAGGGTGCCGACCGATTGCAGCGCTATCGATCGAGCGCGGAGGCCACTCGCAGTTTCTGCGGCGCATGCGGCTCGACCCTGCTGTTCGAATCGAGCCGGTGGCCAGGCGAAGTGCACGTCGCGCTCGCGAACGTGGAGGGCCCGGTCGACAGAACACCTGAGACCGATGTGTACTGGGCCGATCACGTCGAATGGGGTGACCTGCACAACAGAGGACAGACTTGAGTGAGGTCCGTCCCCACGGCTCACGCGGTGCTGTCCCCGCCTGCCGTGCCTTCTTCGTACCGAATCGAGACGACCGTGAGCGTGCGTGTCCCGCCAGGCACCTCGACGGTCACTTCGTCGTCGACCGTGCGTCGTAGCAGTGCGCGACCGAGCGGTGAATCCATACTGACGTAGCCGCGCGCCCTGTCGATCTCGTCGGGTCCCACGATGCGGTAATCGAGCCGGGTACCGGCTTCGTCTTCGACCGCAACCCAGGCTCC
>Ga0268386_10000276_pt1 | contig 31154 bp, 24 predicted proteins | sample RVTome_15_FD_200260 | JGI IMG/M metagenome (GOLD analysis project Ga0268386, IMG submission 200260) | Soil microbial communities from uranium-contaminated site in the Upper Colorado River Basin, Wyoming, United States - RVT150D86... ... | reverse complement strand
CGTCACCCCGATGTTGAGGTACGGGAACCGGGAGGCGAGCGCGACACCGACGCGCGCGGTCGCGGCGTGCAGCTGCTGCTCGGCCTGCCGCAGATCCGGCCGGCGCGTGAGCAGCATGGATGGCAGGCCGACCGGGATCTCCGGCGGCACCGGAAACGCGCGTGGCGACTGGATCCGCGGGATGCGGTCGGCGGGGTAGCCGAGCAGAAACTGCAGCCGGTTCTCGACCTGCTCGCGATTCCGTTCCGCGACGGGCAGCTGCGCCCGCGTGGTCGCAAGCTGGCCGACGGCCTGCTGCTCTTCGGTGCCCGACGCGACGCCGCTGCGGTTCAGGGCCTGGACCAGCGCGAGTGATTCCTGTTGGCTCTTGATCGTGTCGCGGATGATCTGCACTTCCTCGTCGAGCTCGCGGAGCTGGAACCAGGTGGACGCGACGTCGGCGACCAGCAAGGTCATGACGCCGCGTGCGTTGTCCTCGGAGGCGAGCAGCTCCGCGCGCGCGGCCTCGTTCGCGCGACGCAGCTTGCCGAACAGGTCCAGCTCCCAGGACAGCTCGAAGCCGGCCGAGTAGGACGCGTCCTCCTCGCCCTGCGGGCTGGGCGAGGTCGAGGCTTGGCCTGCGATCTGCGGGCCGAGCCGGCTGCGCTCGATACGAGCCAGCCCGCGGAACTCCTCGACCCGGGCAGCCGCGATCTGCAGATCGAGGTTGGATTCGAGTCCGGTGCGGATCAGCTCGACGAGCTCGGGGTCGTCGAACGCCGCGGCCCAGCCGAGATCTGCGAAGGACTCCGCTTGCTGTGGCGCGAGCACGCCGCGGAACTCCTCGACCGGCATCGCATCGGCCGGGCGCTCATAGTCCGGTCCGATCGCGCAGCCGCCGGCCAGCGCGCCGATCGCGACGGCAACCGGGCACAGAGGCGATGCGCGCAAGCGACCGCTCACGAGTGAGCGCTCGGCGCCGCGGAGGTGCCCGCGCTCGTGTCCGCGACGACGGGCGCGCCGGCAAAGCGCTCGGCGACGCCCTGGATAAGCACGTAGAACGCCGGTACCGCGAGCGTCGTCAGCACGGTGGCGGCGATCATGCCGCCGAACACCGTGGCGCCGACGGACACCTTCGACGCCGCGCCCGCGCCCGAGGCGATCATCAGCGGCACGACACCCATGATGAAGGCGAACGAGGTCATCAGGATCGGCCGCAGCCGCAGCCGCGCGGCCTCGAGCGCCGACTCGACGAGCGGCATGCCCTTCTCGCGGTTGAGCTTCGCGAATTCGACGATCAGGATCGCGTTCTTCGCCGACAACCCGATCAGCGTGACGAGCCCGATCTGCCCGTATACGTTGAAGGCGAGTCCGCCCAGCTTGATCGCGACCAGTGCGCCGAGGAAGCCGAAAGGCGTCGCGAGCAGCACCGCGAAGGGGACCGCCCAGCTCTCGTACAGCGCCGCGAGGAACAGGAACACCACGACGATCGAAAGTCCCAGCACGATGACGGCAGCGTTGCCGGCCTCGACCTCCTGGCGGCTCTGGCCAGACCACTCGAAGCCGTAGTCCGCCGGCAACACCTGCGCCGCCGTTTCCTCGAGCGCACGCAGCGCGTCGCCGGAGCTCGCGCCAGGCGCCGCCGACCCGCTGAATGCTGCGGTCCGGTACAGGTTGTACCTCTGCAGGAAGCGCGCGCCGGTGGAAGGCACCGCCGTCGTCAGGGTGTCGAGCGGCACCATGTCGCCCTGCTCGTTGCGCACGAACAGAAGCCCGATGTCGCGCATCTCCTGCCGGAACTCGGACTCCGCCTGCATGGTGACCTTGTAGTTGCGGCCGAATCGCGTGAAGTCGTTGACCTGGAAGCCGCCGAGGAAGGTCTGCAGCGTGGTGAACACGTCGTTGACCGGCACGCCGAGCTTCTTGACCTTCTCGCGATCGACTTCGAGCCGGTAATTCGGCGTCGACGCCGAGAACGTCGTCGTGATGCGCCCGATCTCGGGCCGCTGCTGCGCCGCAGCGAAGAACTGCCCAGCGACCGCCGCGAGCTCCTCGGCCGACTGTCCGCCGCGCGCCTGCAGCATCATCGAGAATCCGGACACCGCGCCGAACCCGGGCAGCGCCGGCGGGTTGAACGGCACGACGATGGCCTCGGGCAGGCTGCGCGTGGCCGCGGCGAGCTTGCCGACGATGGTGGAGGCGTGCAGGTCGTTGCCGGGGCGCTCGTCCCAGGGGTGAAGCCGCAGGATGAGGAACGCGCCGTTAGACGCGGCCGTGCCCGAAATCAGGTCATAGCCGGCGATCACCTGCACGTTGGCCACGCCCGGGATCGCGCGCGCGATCTCCTGCACCTGCTGCGCGACCGCGATCGTGCGCCGCTGCGAGGCAGCCTCCGGCAGGATGACCTGGGTGAATACGGCGCCCTTGTCCTCGTCCGGGACGAAGCCGGTCGGCGTGATGCGTTGCAGGCCGCCGGTCGCGAGGATCACGGCGCCGAGGATCACGAGCACGATCACCGAGCGGCGCGCCCCGTGGCCCGCGATCCGGCCATAGTGCGCGTTGGTCCGGTCGAACAGGCGGTTGAACCACCCGAAGAAGCCTGCGAGGGGGCCGCCCCGGCGCTCGCCGGGGGCGTGCGGCTTGAGCAGCATGGCGCAGAGCGCCGGCGTGAGCGTCAGCGCGACCAGAGCCGAGAACATGGTCGACACCGCCACCGTGATCGCGAACTGCTTGTAGAGCTGCCCGGTCACGCCGGGGATGAAAGCCATCGGGATGAACACCGCCGCGAGCACGAGCGCGATGGCGACCACGGGACCCTGCACCTCGTCCATTGCCTTGCGCGTCGCCTCGCGCGGGGCGAGCCCGTGGGTCTGCATGTTGTGCTCGACCGCCTCGACCACGACGATCGCGTCGTCGACGACGATGCCGATCGCGAGCACCATCCCGAACAGTGACAGCGTGTTGATGCTGAAGCCGAGGAACTCGAAGGCCGCGAAGGTTGCCACCAGCGAGACCGGCACGGCGAGCATCGGGATCAGCGTCGCGCGCGAGCTCTGCAGAAACAGAAAGACGACGATCAGCACCAGGATCAGCGCCTCGACGAAGGTGTGGATCACCTCCTCGATCGAAGCCTTCACGAACTCCGAGGTGTCGTACATGATCTGCAGCGCGAGGCCCTTCGGAAAGCCTGCCTCGATGCGCGCGAGCTGCGCCTTGACGAGCTCGGCCGTCTCGAGGGCGTTGGCGCCCGGCACGAGCGCAATCGACATCACCGTCGACGGGTGCCCGTCGAGCTGACCGGTGAAGTTGTAAGCGCGAGCGCCGAGCTCGATGCGAGCGATGTCGCGCAGACGGACGAAGGAGCCGTCCGGTTTTGAGCCCACGATGATGTTTGCGAATTCCGACGCATCGACCAGGCGTCCGCGCACACGCAGCGAGTACTGGAAGCTCTGGCCGGGCGCCGCCGGCGGCTGGCCGATCTGCCCCGCCGGCGCCTGCACGTTCTGCTCGCGGATCGCGCCCGCGACGTCGGCGGCGGTGATCCTGAGGCTCGCCATCCGGTCCGGCCGCAGCCAGATCCGCATGCCGAACTCCGAGCCGAAGACGCGCACGTCGCCCACACCCTTTACGCGCTTCAACTGGTCGACCACGTAGACGTAGGCGTAGTTCGTGATGAAGAGGCGGTCGTAGGTGTCGTCCGGCGAATGCACCGCGAAGAACATCAGCGTGTCGGGCGATTGCTTGCGCACCGTCACGCCCTGGGCGATGACTTCCTGCGGCAGCTGAGCCTGCGCCTGCGAGACACGGTTCTGGACCTCGACGGCGGCGAGGTCCGGGTCGCGTTCGAGCGCGAACGTGACGGTGAGGCCGGCGCTGCCGTCGTCGCCGCTCACGGCGTTGATGTACAGCATGTCGGTTACGCCGTTGATCTGCTGGTCGAGCGGCACCGTCACCGACTCCTCGACCACGTCCGAGCTCGCGCCGAGGTAGTTCGCCGAGACCTGCACGGTGGGCAGCGCAATCGGCGGAAACTCGGCGACCGGCAGCCGCACGAGCGACAGCGTCCCGATCAGCAGCAGAAACAGCGATATGACGATCGCGAAGACCGGGCGGTCGATGAAGAAGCGCGCCATCGCTCACCCGCCCTCAGCGGCCGGCCGTGGCGGGGGACCCGGCGCCAGCGGCGGGCTGATCGAGCTCCGCCGCGGTGATGACCGTGGGTTTGAGCGGCGTGCCCGGGCGCGCTTTCTGAAGACCTTCGACGACGATGCGATCGCCGACGGCGAGACCTTCATCGACGACCCACTTGTTGCCGACGCGGGGTCCGAGCGTCACGGGACGCGCTTCCGCCACGTCGCCGTCGCCGACCGCCGTGACGAAATAACGGCCCAGCTGCTGCTGAACCGCACGATCGGGAACGAGGATCGCCGATGGGCGTTTCTCTGCCGTGACGCGGATGCGGGCGAAGAGTCCCGGCACCAGCTGATGATTCGGGTTCGGGAATTCGGCGCGCAAGGTGTAGGTGCCGGTGGTCGGATCGAGCGCGCGGTCGGCGAAGCTGATGCGCCCCGGATGCGGGTAGTGAGTGCCGTCGCTCAGCGTCAGGTGTACGTAGCGCTGCACGCTGTCCGCCGCAGGCTCGGCCGGACCGTAGCGGCGCATGTAGTCGAGCAGCTCGCTCTCGCTCAGGCTGAAGTCGACCCAGGCGGGATCGTCGTCGGAAATCGTCGCGAGGAGCGTCTGTCCTGCGGTGATCAACGCGCCTTCGAAGACCTGTGAGGCGCCGATCCGTCCGGTCATCGGTGCGCGCACTTCGGCGTACTCCACGCCCAGCCGGGCTTCGGTGATCGCGGCGCGGCTGGCGCGGACCTGCGCCTCGGCCTCCTTCGCGGCAGCGACGGCGTTGTCGTAGACCTGCTGGCTGATCGCATTTTCCGCGAGCAGCGGCACGTAGCGTTCAACATCCTGGCGGGCGCGGGCGAGATTCGCCTCGGCGGAAGCGAGGTTCGCCTCGGCGGTGGCGACCTGGGCACGGTACTCGCGCGCGTCGATCGAATAGAGCAGCTGCCCCTCGTCGACCATTGCGCCGTCGGCGAAATGCTTGGTCGTGAGCACCCCGCTCACGCGGGCGCGGATCTCGACCTCCTGCGAACCGCGCACCTCACCGACCAGGTCGCGGTAAATCTCCGCCGGCGCCGTGGCGACGACCACGACCTTGACGTCGACCGCCGGTGGTCCTGCGCTCGCGGGATCACGATCGCAGCCCGCGGTGAGGGCGCAGGCGAAGGCGAGCGCGCTTGCGGCGCCGCGAACGGCTCGGCCCGATCTGTGGCTAGGCACCTTGCGTTTCGGTCGCCCGTGGCGGCCGCTCCCTGTCCGACCAACCCGACCCGCCGCGCTTGCAGTGCCCCCCGAGCCGCCGCTGCGGGGAGCGGCCCGTCGAGAGTCTATCGTGATCCCAGCAGTTCTCGCAGGCGATAGAGTGCGGCCTGCGCGTCTCGCGGCGACAGCACGTCCGGATCCAGCCGGCGAAGCTCGGCGACGACGGCTGTCTCCGGCGGATCCGACGCCGAATCGAGCGGCAGCCGCTGCTGAGTGCGCGCCGGCTCGACGGCGTGGTCGCGGCGCTCGAGCCCGGCGAGATAGCGGCGCGCCTCATGGATGACGTCCCGCGGCACCCCGGCCAGCCGCGCGACCTGCAGCCCGTAGCTCTGGTTGGCGGGGCCCTCGCGCACGGCGTGCAGGAAGACGAGCTGGTCGGCGTGCTCGGTCGCATCGAGATGCACGTTCGCGCAGCCGGAGAGTTCCTCGGCGAGCGAGGTGAGCTCGAAGTAATGCGTCGCGAACATGGTGTATGACCCGAGATCGCGGATCAGGCGGCGCGCGCACGCCCAGGCGAGCGAGAGCCCGTCGTAGGTGCTCGTCCCGCGGCCGATTTCGTCCATCAGCACCAGGCTATGCGCGGTGGCGTTGTTGAGGATGTTTGCAGCCTCGGTCATCTCGACCATGAAGGTCGAGCGGCCGCCCGCGAGGTCGTCGGAGGCACCGATGCGGCTGAAGATCCGGTCGACCGGGCCGATCGACGCGAAATCGGACGGCACGAAGCTGCCGATCCCCGCCAGTATCACGATCAGTGCGTTCTGCCGCATGTAGGTCGACTTGCCGCCCATGTTGGGCCCGGTGATGACGAGCGCGCGGCGCCCTTCGTGCAGCAGCAGGTCGTTCGGCACGAATGGCCCGTCGAGGTGCCGTTCGACCACGAGATGACGCCCGCCGCGGATCTGGATGCATGGCTCGTCGGTGAGCTGCGGCTTGACGAGTCGCAGGCTCACCGCGCGTTCCGCGAGGTTCGCGAGCGCATCCAGTGTCGCGAGCGCTGCCACGCTCGCCTGCAGCGCGGGCAGCTCTGTGATCAGCTCGTCGAGGAGCATCTCGTACAGCGCTCGCTCGCGGGCGAGTGCGCGGTCGCGGGCTCCGAGCACGCGGTCCTCGAAGCTCTTGAGCTCGCCGGTGACGTAGCGCTCGGCGTTGCGGATTGTCTGGCGGCGTGTCCAATCCGAGGGCACCCGATCAGCCTGGTTGCGGTGCACCTCGATGTAGTAACCCTGCACGCGGTTGTAGCCGAAACGCAGGTTCGCGAGCCCGCTGCGCTCGCGTTCGCGCGCTTCGAGTGCGAGCAGCGCCGCGTCGCTGTTCCCGCTGATCTGCCGGAGCTCGTCGAGCTCCGCGTCGTGGCCCGACGCGATGACTCCGCCCTCGCGCAGCAATGCGGGTGGCGTCTCGACGATCGCACGCGTGAGCAGTGCATGCGTGGCGGGATGCGTGCCGGCCTGCGCGCGCAGGTTCGCGACGAGCGGCGAATCCACGTCGGCGAGAACCGCCGCAAGTTCCGGCAGGCTCGCGAGCACGTTGCGCAGCTGGGCAAGGTCGCGGGGTCGCGCGGTGCGCAGCGCCACGCGCGCCAGGATCCGTTCGACGTCGCCGACCCGCCGCAGCAGCCCGTGCAAGGTCTCGTCGTGTCTGCCGTCGATGAGCGCCTCGATCGCCTGCAGCCGCAGTTCACGCTCGGTCCGCTCGCGCAGCGGGCGCTGCAGCCAGCGCCGCAGCTCGCGGCCGCCCATCGCGGTCGCGCTGCGATCGAGCACGCCGAGCAGCGTGCTGTCCGGCCGGCCGGACAGGCTCGTCTCGAGCTCGAGATTGCGGCGTGTCGCCGCGTCGATCAGCAGCGCGTCGCTGCGCTCCTCGCAACGCAGGCCACGCAGGTGAGGCACGGCGGACTTCTGCGTGTCACGGACGTACTGCAGCAGACATCCGGCGGCGCCCGTCGCGAGCGGCATTGCTGTGAGGCCGAAGCCCGCGAGGTCGTGCACGCCGAACTGCTCGCAGAGCGCGCGCGTCGAGGACTCCACATCGAAGTGCCAGGGTGGTCGCGGTCGGATCGCTGCCTGCAATGGTATTTCGCTCGCCGCATCGCCTTCGCCGATGAGCAGCTCGGCGGGACGCAACCGCTCGAACTCCGCCGCCAGCGCGTCCGCGCCTTCGTCCTCCAGTACAGTGAACCGGCCGCTCGAGAGCTCGAGCCAGGCGAGCCCGAAGCGCGCGCCATTGCGCGTGAGCGCGGCGAGTAGCGTCGAACGGCGTTCCTCGAGCAGCGCCTCATCGGTGATCGTGCCGGGTGTCACGACCCGTACGACCTGCCGCTCGACCGGCCCCTTCGCCTTGGCCGGGTCGCCCATCTGTTCGCAGATCGCCACCGACTCACCCTTGCGCACGGCGCGCGCGAGATAGCCGTCCACGGTGTGCACCGGCACGCCCGCCATCGGGATCGGCGCTCCGCCGGACTGCCCGCGCGCGGTCAGCGTGATGTCGAGCAGCCGCGCCGCCTTGCGCGCGTCGTCGAAGAAGAGCTCGTAGAAGTCCCCCATGCGGTAAAAGAGCAGCACGTCCGGGTACTGCGCCTTGATGCGCAGGTACTGCTGCATCACGGGACTGTGTTCTGATGACTTCTCGATAGGCTTCGTAACCTGCTGATTGTCAATGAGACTGGAGTTCACTGGGTGCGGCGCTGCTGGGACGGCTGGACGGCTTCGCGAAGGAAGGCGGCATTGTGCCGCAAAGCGTCCCGCATGGCCGCGGTCCCGCGTGACGGCAGCGCAGATCCTTACTGTTGAATTCCGGCCGACCGCCGGCGCAGCACCCGGTACGCCGCCGGGACCACGAACAGCGACAGCAAAGGGGCCGTGATCATGCCGCCGATCATCGGCGCGGCGATGCGTTGCATGACCTCCGAGCCCGCGCCGTGGCTCCACATGATCGGCAGCAGACCCGCGATGATGACGCTGACCGTCATCGCCTTTGGCCGCACGCGCAGCACGGCGCCCTCGCGGATCGCCTCATCGAGCAATTCGGCGGTTGGCATTTGCCCGGACGCCAGACGCGATTCCCAGGACTGCTTCAGATACAGCAGCATCACGACGCCGAATTCGGCCGCCACGCCCGCGAGCGCAATGAAGCCGACGGCGGTCGCAATGGACACCTCGTGCCCCAGGGCGTAGATCAGCCAGAAGCCGCCGATCACTGCGAATGGCAAGGTCGCCATGATCAGCAGCGCCTCATCGACCCGCCGGAACGTCAAGTACAGCAGCACGAAGATCACGAGCAACGTGAACGGCACGACGATCCTGAGTCTGGCCTGGGCGCGTTCCAGATACTCGAACTGACCGGACCAGGAAACCGAGTAACCGGCGGGCAGGCTGACCTCGCGCGCCACCACAGCCTGCATTTCCTCGACCGTCGATTGCAGGTCGCGCCCGCGAAGATCGACGTACACCCATCCGGACAGCCGTGCATTCTCGCTGCGCAGCATCGGCGGCCCGCTCGTGACCCGCAGGTCCGCGACGGTGCCGAGCGTGATCTGCGCTCCGTCGTCCGTGACCATGGGCAGGTGCTCGAGATCCGACACCGAATCGCGGAGTTCCCGCGGATAGCGCACGCTGATCGGAAATCGCTGCAGGCCTTCCACGGTCTCGGCGATGGTCTGACCGCCGACGGCCGCGGTGATGACGCTCTGCACGTCGTCGATGTTCATCCCATAGCGAGCGGCGGCATCCCGATCGATGTCCACTTCGATGTAGCGGCCGCCCGTGATCCGCTCCGCCAGCGCGGAGCTGACGCCGGGCACGTTCCTGACCGCCTGCTCGATACGGTGCGCCACTCCCTCTATCACCGCGGGATTCGTTCCGGCGATCTTGATGCCGACGGGACTCTTGATGCCGGTGGCGAGCATGTCGATGCGATTGCGGATGGGTGGGACCCAGACGTTGGCCAGCCCCGGGAGCGTGAGGGTCCGGTCGAGCTCGTCGACGAGCTTTTCGGGGGTCATGCCGGGCCGCCACTGATCGCGAGGCTTGAACCGGACGGTGGTTTCAACCATCTCGAGCGGCGCCGGATCGGTCGCGGTTTCGGCGCGACCCATCTTGCCGAAGACGCGCTCGACCTCGGGCACCGTCATCAGCAATCGATCCATCTGCTGCAGGAGCTGCGAGGCCTTGCCCACGGACAGCCCAGGCAGCGCGGAAGGCATGTGGAGCAGATCGCCTTCGTCCAGTGGTGGCATGAATTCCCCGCCGAGGCGCAGAAACGGGAACGCCGTGAGTGCGAGCAGCACGACGCCCACGGCAATGGCGGCACGCGGCCGCGCCAGTACCCGATCAAGCAGCGGGCGATAGGCCCGCACCAGCCAGCGATTGAGTGGATTCCTGTCTTCCCGTGGAATTCTTCCGCGAATGAAGTACCCCATCAGCACGGGGACCAGGGTGACTGCGAGACCCGCCGCGGCAGCCATCGCATAGGTCTTCGTGTACGCGAGCGGCGCGAACAACCGTCCCTCCTGCGCCTCGAGCGTGAAGATCGGGATGAACGACAGCGTGATGATCAGCAGGCTGAAGAAGAGCGCCGGCCCGACCTGCACGCTCGCCTCGGCGATGAGCGCCCAGTGCTCCGCGGCGGTCGCTTCGCGATCCGGATGCTCCTCGCGCCACCGCTCGATGTGCTTGTGGACGTTCTCGATCATCACGATGGCGGCGTCGACCATGGCGCCGATCGCGATAGCGATCCCGCCCAGCGACATGATGTTCGCGTTGACCCCAACGCGCTGCATGACGATGAACGCGATGAGTACGCCCAGCGGCAGGGAGATGATTGCGACGAATGCGGAGCGCAGGTGAAGCAGGAATGCGAAGCACACGAGCGCAACGACGATGAATTCCTCGACGAGCTTCTCGGTCAGGTTGCGCACCGAGCGCTCGATCAGCTCCGAGCGGTCGTAGGTCTCCACGACCTCGACCCCTTCCGGCAGACTCGGCTCGAGCTCTTCGAGCTTGCGCTTGACCGCCCGGATGGTCTCGAGCGCGTTCTGTCCCGAGCGCATTACGATGATCCCGCCGGTCACTTCGCCTTCCCCGTCGAGCTCCGAAATTCCGCGACGCAGTTCGGGGCCGAGCTGGAGGTGTGCGACGTCGCCGAGGCGCACCGGCACGCCCGCAACACCGGTGCGCACCGGGATACTTCGAAAGTCATCGAGGTTGCGCAGGTAACCCGTTGCTCGAACGACATATTCCGCTTCCGCCAGTTCGAGCACCGAGCCACCCGCCTCCTGGTTCGCACCGCGTATCGCCTCGATCACCTCGCGCTGCGTGATGCCATACGCCCGCAGTCGATCCGGTTGCAGCACCACCTGGTACTGGCGCACGACGCCACCGAGGGTCGCAACCTCCGCGACGTTGGGCACCGCCTTCAGCTCGTATTTCAGGAACCAGTCCTGGATCGCCCGCAGTTGCGACAGATCGTGTCGTCCGCTGCGATCGACGAGCGCGTACTCGTAGATCCAGCCGACGCCCGTCGCATCGGGACCCAGCGACGGGTGCGCGTCCCGCGGCAGGCGGCCCTGCACCTGGTTCAGGTACTCGAGCACTCGCGAGCGCGCCCAGTACAGGTCGGTGCCGTCCTCGAACAGCACGTAGACGAACGAATCGCCGAAGAACGAGTAGCCGCGGACAGTCTTCGCTCCGGGTACCGACAGCATCGTGGTCGTGAGCGGGTAGGTGACCTGGTCCTCGACGATGCGCGGCGCCTGGCCGGAGTATGGCGTGCGGATGATCACCTGCACGTCCGACAGGTCCGGCAGCGCGTCGAGCGGCGTGCGGAGCACGGACCACACGCCCCAGGCCGCCACGATCAGTGTCGCGAGCACGACCAGGAAGCGGTTCTCGAGCGACCAGCGTATGAGCCGCGCGATCACGGTGCGGGCTCCGTCGGCGTGCTGGTTTCTGTGCCCGTCGTCAATCGCGTCAGGGCGGACCTGAGGCTGGCCTCGGAATCGATCAAGAACTGACCCGACAGCACGATCCGCTGTCCATCCTCGAGCCCCGCAAGAATCGTCGTCCGGCCGTTGGCCTCGGCGCCAACGGTGACTTCGGCGACGTCGAACCCGTCCGCGTCGCGCGCGACGATCACCACGCTGCGCTCGCCGGTCATGATCACCGCTTCACTCGGCACCACGAGCTGCGGCTCGCCTGGTTCGCCGGTGAACTCGAGCGAGACGAACATTCCGGGCGCGAGCCGCGAGTCCGGATTGTCGATCGCGACGCGTACCGACAAGGTACGCGTGGTCGGATCGACATCGGGCAGCAGCGCCGTGACCCGGCCGGTGAAGGTCGCGCCCGGCCATGCGGTCGCACGCGCCTCGACGGTGGCGCCCGTCGGGATCATCGAGACCTGCGCCTCGGGCACCTGCGCGTTGACCCACACGGTATCGAGCCCGTTTATCCGGAAGAGCGCGCCGCCCGGCATGAACGCCGCACCTTCCCGCATTGCGAGCTCGGTCACGACGCCGTCGATGGGTGCTACGAGCCGCGCCGTGTCGTTGGTTTTGCGCTCCGTCTCGATCCGCCGAATCACCGCTTCGGGGACGCCGAGCACTAGCAGCCGGCGCCGCGCGGCGTCGCGGACCGACCGGCCCCGCTCGGACTCGGCATCGAGCACGGCCAGGTACTCCTCTTCGGCGGCAAGCCACTCCGGTGCAACGATGTCCGCGAGCGGCTGCCCGCGCCGTACCCGCTCCAGCGGCGCTCTCACGTGCAGTCGTGCGACGTAGCCCGCAACGCGCGCCTGGACGAGTTCCAGGAGATTCTCGTCAAAGGCGACGCTGCCGACCGCGCGGAACCGCGGCTGCACCGGCGACCTCTCGACGGTCCCGATGCGGATGCCGAGGTTCTGCGAGACGTTCGAGGGCACTCGTACGGCCGGGCCGGCATCTGCGTCGGCATAGACCGGCACCAGATCCATGTCCATGAAAGGCGACTTGCCCGGTTTGTCGAACTTCGCGCCGGGCACCATCGGGTCATGCCAGTAGAGGACCCTGCGCTCGCCCGCGCCCGGCGAGTCCGCGGCGGCGGGCGCGCTGGCCGGCGAAGACTCGATTCCTGATGTGCCCCGATGTGCGAACAGGTAGCCTGCGGTGGCGCCGCCGGCGACGCCCGCCAGGGCCGTGATGATCAACGTGATTCGGGTCATGGCGTCGACACCTGTGGTTGGGGCGGTTGTGGCCCGAGATACCGCAGGTACGCCCAGACGCGACCGCGCTCGTTCGTGAGCGAGGCGTGCTCGATCAACGATTCGATTTCTTGCTGAAAAGCGTCCAGCGCGAGCCGCAGGTCGGCTTGCCCCCCGCGATAGACAGCGAGTGCGGCCCGCGACCGCTCACGCGCAAGCGGCAAGAGTTGCCGTTCGTACTGCTCGATCTGCCCGCCCAGCAGTTCCCACTCGGTGAGCGCCTGCCGCAGTTCGGCCGTGTGCATACGCACCTCGGACTCCCGATCCGCCTCGATGCGTCGCAGCTCCGCGCCCTTCGCTGCGACGACCGGATTCTGGCGATGCCTCGCGAACAGCGGCAGGCCGACGCGAACCTCGAGGGAAACCATGTCGGAAAAGTCGGGGCCACGTTCGGCGTAGACCAGTTCAGCGCTCCAATCGGGACGCCGATCCGCCTTCGCAAGCTCGATGTCGAGCCGCGCCGCGGCGGCGCGCGCATCGAAAGGCAGCAGGGCGCCATGTTCGTGCACCGAGGCCAGCAACGCGGCCGCGGGGACGGGCAAACGGTCGAACGCGGGCATCGGCCCGGGCGGTCGCAGCGCATCCTGACCGAGCCAGCGCTCGAGTTCGAGCACAGCGCGTCGCTCCTCGCTCTGCAGCCGGATGACCCGATTCGCAAGCTCGACAACGGTGGCCTGCGCGGCGAGCGCCTCGGCGGTCGAGCCACGGCCCGCGATGATTGCGGCCTCGGCCGCAGCGGCCTGCAGCTCCACGGTCGGCTCGAGTGCCTGCAGGCTTGCGACAGTGGTGGCGGCGGTGCGGCGCCGGATCCACGCGTCCGCGACCTCGCGCGCGATCGCAAGTCGGACCTGCGTGAGTTCTGCGCCGGCGAGGCTCGATTGCGCCTCGGCACGGTCGCGCCGCAGGCGACGTTTCTGCGCCGCGGGGAACTCCTGCATCACGCCGATCCTGCGCATCGTCATGAAGTCCCGCGTCGTCGAATACGCGTCGGCACCAGTGACCGGCAGGTTGTCGAGACCTACTACGAGTTGGGGGTCCGGCAGCCGGCCTGCGCTCTCGGTAAGCGCCTGCGCCGCATCATGGCTCGCTACCTGTGCGGCGAGTTGCGGGGCCTTCAGCAGCGCCTGCTCGACGGCTGCCTCCAGGGTCAGTGCTTGCGCATCCGACCAAAGCTCGGCCGCAAGAGTTGCGATTGGCGCGAGCAGCAGAAGCAGCAGCCCGCGAAACTGAAGTTGCATTGAAATCTCCCGATCAGCGCGGTCAATGGCGCGCGCAGGCCCGCGCACGAGCGCAGGCAACGAATCGACGGGAGATCAGCGGATCGGCGGTCGGAAGGCTTCGCCGGGCGGCGGATGGAGCGGGGGAGGTGCGTGCCAGGCGGTGCCGTCACTGGATGCCGACGCGCTCGTGATGTGGGGCACCGCGGTCATGATCGCGCCGGAGGTATGCGACACACAGAAGGCGGGGACACAGTTCGCCGCCGGGCAGCAGTCATCTTCGCAGCCGCCGTTATCAGCCGGGATCGTCTTGCCGGCGTCGGGGGCATGACACGGCATTTCGTGCTGGGCGGCGTCATGTGCTGCGGAAGTGGGGCTGGACAACGCCGCGCTCCAGGGCGATGCCGCGAGCGACACCGCGAGGAGCAGACGCCAACCAAGCTGCAGGGCTAACCGGGGTTTCATTCGGACCAAGCCGGGCTCGCGACATCCGACCGCGGCTTGCGGCGGAGGTTCCCAGGCACAGGACGATGTCCGCATGGTAGTGCGAAGTCAACAGCCACATTGTGTCGAAATCGTCTATCCCGACCAAATCCCGTGACTTGACTCTGGACCAGGTGCCGATGCGGACTCGATCGACAGAGGCTGGCACCCGCCATGTGCGCTGGCCTGAGCGGTAAACAGAAGACACCGCAGGAATGATGCGCGTAGGTGGAGGACCGCGATGAAAGCTCCCAGCCTGTTTCTCGTATTCGGACTGCTGGCAGGTTGTTCACCGCCGACGGGCGAGGCGCCGACGCCCGATGCAAATGACACACTCACGCCGACTGATTCGACTGCTAGCCCGGCGGCATCGCCGCCGGCGTCCACGGCGACGGCGACCGGCGTTGTCGAAGTCGTCGATCCGGCAGCAAAGACGGTCACCATCGCGCACGGCCCGGTTGCCCAGTTGCAGTGGCCCGCCATGACTATGACGTTCAAGGCGCCGGATGCCGATCTGAGTTCCCTGAAGATAAGGTGTTCACGTGTCATTCGAGTTCACGTCGACCGGAATGGACGGAACAATTACATCGATCACACGCCAGTAAAGGCGCAAAAGTCGACGAGCCGACGGCGAATCGTGGCAGCCGGCACGATCACCGATGAGGCGCTGCTCGAGGAACGCCGATCCACGCGACTCGCCCACGGGTAGTCAATGTTCATGTTCGCGTCCGTCGTCAGTCGACGATGCCCGGTGCGATTCTACGGGGCCGTCGGCGTGCTGCTGGACGAAAGGCTTGGCGTCGCGTTGCATCTCATCGTCATGATGATCCGGCACTGAGCCTTCAGCGTGCGGATGCATTGCCGATTCGCCACCGCCATGAGAATGACCACTGCTGCTCGCGACGAGCGCCCGGTATTCAGCGGCGTCGAGCGCCGGCAGTTTCTGCAGGAACGCGACCATTCCCCAGATGTAATCGTCCTCCATGCTCCTGCCCCAGGCCGGCATGCCCGATGCCTTGATCCCGTGCTTGATCGCCCAGAATGCCGCGCGGGCATCGACCGGGGATTGCGAAAGGTTCGGCGGGGCGGGGTAAAGGCCACGGCTGAGTTCGGTGTCGCGCGTCCCGGGTGCGAGATGGCATCCGACGCACATCGCGTCGTAGTTGCCCGCGCCCTGCGCGATGCGCGCCGGATCCGACAGATCTGGCACCGACAGCCTGCTGGCCCGCGTCTCGATTGAGCGTCCCCGTATCGTTTGCAGCAACGCGTGGACAGGTCGCGTGTGAGGGGAATCCGCGCCGACGTCGTAGGCGCCCGACCAGACGAAACCCGCAAAGCCCGCGACGGCCGCAACCGACAGCACCGCCAGCATGATGCCGGGCCTTCGTGTCGCGAGTTGCATGAAGGATCCCCCTCAGAACCAGAGACGGACACCGGCGACCAGCCGGGTATCGTCGACGTCTTCGCCCTCCGCTCGCCGCAGATCCGCCGTGTTCCCGACGGCGCGTTCATGAACGAGCCCGATGTACGGTGCGAACCTGCGCGTGAACTCGTAGCGCAAGCGCAGCCCGGCCTCGGCGGTGCTCAGCCCCGAGCCGATGCCACGCTGCGGATCGTCCTTGCCAGACAGCTCGAGCTCGAGCAACGGCTGCAGGATCAGGCGATTCGTGAGCAGCAGCTCGTACTCGACCTCGAACCGCGTGGCGGTCCGGCCGGATTCACCAACATAGGCGGTGGCCTCGACCTCGAATTTCCCTGGAGCAAGCCCGATCACGCCGAGCGCCGCCCAGGATTGCGACGATCCCGGGTCGAAGTCGTGGCGCACACCCGCAACGACGTCCCACCAGCGCGCGATGGCGCGGCTGTAAAGGAGCTCGACGTCCGACGCTTCTGTATCTCCGTCCACGCGCTCGCCTTCGCCGCGCAATCTAAGTTTGTCCATGTCGTTGCCGATCCAGGCTTGCCCCTCCCACGACAAGCCGGTGCCGGGGTCGGCATCCCAGGTTTCGAGACGATTGAACTGAAAGAAGCTCACGATCGCGTTGCCGTGCGCCGCGTGCGCCGTCAGTTCGGGAAACGCCGCCGCGTGGTCGGCATCAGTCGGCGGACGAATCGGCTCGCGTGGCTGGTCCGGGGCGGGCGGCATCGCGTGGCCCATGGCCGCGTGATCCACGGCCGCGGCGGGCGCGGGAGTCGCGGGGGCAGCCGGCGTCGGCGGTGCCTGCGGCGCCTGATGATCGGAATGTTCCTGGGCTCGCGCAGGCGCGCCGAGCAACGCCAGCGCAGCCAGCGCGATCGGGACGACCGACGACATGAGCGTGTTCATTCCTCCACCCTCACTTCGCGCATCATCCCGGCTTCCATGTGGTAGAGCAGATGACAGTGGTACGCCCAGCGTCCGAGCGCATCGGCACGCACGCGGTAGCTGCGTCTGGTTCCCGGCGGCATGTCGACGGTGTGTTTGCGCACCATGAAGGCGCCGTGCTCGTCCTCGAGGTCACTCCACATGCCGTGCAGGTGGATCGGATGCGTCATCATCGTGTCGTTCACGAGGACGATTTGCAGCCGCTCGCCGTAGTTGAGTCGCAATGGTTCGGCGCCGGCGAACTTGATGCCGTCGAACGACCAGGCGAAGCGTCCCATGTGCCCGGTGAGATGCAGCTCGAGCGCGCGGCCCGGATCGCGGCCGTCGGGGTCTTCGAACGTGCTCCTGAGGTCGGCGTAGGTCAGCACGCGACGGCCGTTGTCGCGCAGGCCGATGCCCGGATCGTCGAGCTTTGGCGCCGGGGCCATGGTCTGCATGTCGACCAGTGGATTGCCGGCTTCGCTGGCGGGATGCTGTTGCATTGCGCCGGCGCCGTGGTCCATGCCGGCCATCGAGTCGCCTGACGTCTGCGACATATCCTGCTCGCCGGCCATGCTGCCGTGACCCATGTCGGCGATGGTCAGGATCGGGCGCGGGTCAACCGCCGGAACCGGCGCGCGCAGCCCTGCGCGCACGGCCAGTGTGCCGCTCACGTAGCCTGTTCGCGCGTTGTCCTGCGCGAAGATCGTGAACGCATCCTGCCCTGAGGGCTCGACGATCACGTCATAGGTCTCGGCGACCGCGATCCGGAACTCGTCGACCGTGACGGGATGCACGTACTGGCCGTCGGCGGCGACCACGGTCATCCTGAGTCCCGGGATCCGCACGTCGAAGTAGGTCATCGCCGAGCCGTTGATGAAGCGCAGGCGCACCTTTTCACCGCGGCGGAACAGCGCGGTCCAGTTGCCGAGCGAAGTCGTGCCGTTCATCAGGTAGGTGTAGGTGTGCGCGTTGACGTCGGACAGGTCGGTCGGCGTCATCCGCATCTCACCCCACATCTTCCGGTCGGCAAGCGTCTGGGACAGACCGTCGCTCCGCACGTCGCGCACCAAGTCGCCCAGGGTGCGCTGGTAGTAATTGTCGTGACCCGGCATCTTCTTCAGCCGGTCGAACAACGCGTTCGGGTTGAGGTCGGTCCAATCGCTGAGCAGCACCACGTAATCGCGGTCGTACGCGAAGGGCTCGGGCGCGGCCGGATCGATGATCAGCGCGCCGTAGAGTCCCGCCTGTTCCTGGAAAGCCGAATGGCTGTGATACCAGTACGTGCCGGCCTGGCGCACGTCGAATCGGTAGTGAAAAGTCTGGCCGCGCTGGATGCCGTCGAAGCTGAGCCCGGGCACGCCGTCCATGTTGGCCGGGAGCACGATACCGTGCCAATGGATCGAGGCCTCCGGGCCCTGGATCGAGTGTGCCGGCAGTGCATTCGATACGCGCAGATCGACCGTCGTGCCTTCGCGCCAGCGCAGAATGGGCGCCGGCAATGATCCGTTGACCGTGATCGCGGTCCGCGCAGGGCCGGTGAAGTTCATCGGCGTCTCGCCGATGGTCAGTTCGAAGTTCGTGCCTGACAGTACGTTGGCGTTGCCGGGCAACGCCTGCGACCAGGAAGACGTCGGCCAGAGGCCGAGACCCGCGACGGCGCCGCCCGCCGCGAGGCCCTGCACGAACCGGCGTCGCGACAGCGGGGCCGCAGCGCCCGGCGCGTAGCCGACAACATCGGATGACATCGAGAGGACTCCATGACACGGTTCGAACGATGGTGGCCGCGGCCACCAACGTGCACGTCGTGCGGCCACGCCTGGCGCGCATGCGTGCATGGCGGCGCCGCAGGGCGGCGCAATCGCTCAGCGTATTGGAGGTCGAATCTGATGCGGCAGGGCGGGAGTCGCGTGCGCCGCGTTGATCCGGCGGTCCGCGTTCGCGTGACTGATCGCGGCCGGCGCGATCCACGTGGCAACGATCGCCGCAGGTGCGTGATGAAGGCACGCGCCCGCGCATTGCCCCGATTTGCAGCAGTCGGGCCTGTCGTGGTCGTGCCGTTCAGGATCCGGGGCGGGCGCGTGATGGTTGTCAGTTGCCCCACCCGCATGTTCAGGGCAGGGCGACGATTCGTCGGCTTGCGGCTGGGCATGCGGGGTGGCGGCCGCCGACGCAGGCGCCGCGTACATATGCGTGGCAGCGGCTGCATAACCCGAGCCATTCAGGACCAGGCTGAAGCTCAGCAGCAGGCGCAGCAGCACGGAACTCGACCGCATGCCATGACTATAGCAAACGGGCCACAACCCCTCGCGCACCTGCGGCAGCGGAATCCGATAGCCGCAGAGGCTTGACTCTGGACTCAGGTCCAGACTGCATACTCTTGTACAACAGGAGGTCCCGCATGACGACGCTGAGCATCGGCCAACTGGCCAAGCGTGCCGGGGTCGCTGTCGACACGGTGCGGTACTACGAGCGCAACCGGTTGTTGGCCCCGGCCGGGCGGTTGGCATCCGGCTACCGGCGGTACGGTGAGACGGAGCTGAAGCGCCTGCGCTTCATCCGCCGCGCGAAGGCCCTGGGTTTCTCGCTCGAGGACATCCGCGCACTGTTGTCGCTGAGCGACGAGCGCAGCGTGGCAAAGATAAAGCGCGCCGCGGAGGCGAAGCTCAACGACATCGAACGACGCATCGCCGAGCTCGAACGGATCGGCGACGGGCTGCGCAAGCTGGTCGCCGCGTGTCCGGGGCATGGCCGCGCCGAGGCGTGCCCGATCCTGAACGCACTGACACAGGAAGACATCCATTGACCCCATCGAACGTCCAGCGCAAGCGCGCGTGCTGCTGCTCGCCAGACGTTGCGGCGAACGGGGCTCGCGGCGGCGCCGCGCCGGGGGCGCACGACCAACGCGGGCAGGGCGTCGGCAACGAGCCGGGGGCCGGCGTGCTCGATCCCGTCTGCGGCATGACTGTGGCGCCCGACTCGCCCCATCACGCCATGCATGACGGAAAAGACTACCGCTTCTGCTCGGCCGGATGCCGCGCGAAGTTCGTCGCGAACCCCGAGCGTTATCTGAGGCCGGTGCGGACGGGCGCCGCAGCGACAGCGACCCCCGCCGCAGGTACGGCCGCCACTGCCCCGGTTGCGCCCGGGAGGTCCGCAGGCACCGCCGCGCCGGCCGGCACGAAATACACGTGTCCGATGCATCCCCAGATCGTTCGCGATGGCCCGGGCACCTGCCCGATCTGCGGCATGGCGCTCGAGCCGATGATGCCCAGCCTCGCCGATGAGGAGAACCCGGAGCTGGTCGATTTCCGCCGGCGTTTCTGGTGGACGTTGCCACTGTCCGTGACGGTGCTGGCGCTCGCGATGTTCGGTCATCGCTGGTCGTTTTTGTCGACCGACGCGCGCACCTGGGTTGAGTTCGCCCTGGCGACACCCGTCGTGCTCTGGGCCGCCTGGCCGTTCTTCGAGCGCTGGGCGCAGTCGATCGCGAATCGCAGCCCCAACATGTGGACGCTGATCGGGACCGGGGTCGGTGCGGCTTACGGGTACAGCGTCGTTGCGACCCTGGCGCCCGGTTTTTTTCCGGCTTCGTTCCATGAACATGGGCGCGTCGGCGTCTATTTCGAAGCGGCGGCGATCATCGTTTCGCTGACGCTGATGGGCCAACTGCTCGAGCTCAAGGCCCGCTCAAGCACGTCGGCGGCGATCAAGGCGTTGCTGCGCCTCGCGCCTAAAACCGCCCGGCGCATCGCAGCCGATGGCACGGAGGAGGACATTCCGCTGACGCACGTGCACGTCGGCGACCGGCTGCGCGTGCGTCCCGGCGAGACCGTGCCGGTCGACGGTGTCGTCGTCGAAGGCCGCTCCGGCGTGGATGAATCGATGCTCACCGGTGAGCCGATCCCGGTCGAGAAGGCCACCGGTGACAACCTGATCGGCGCGACGTTGAACCGCAACGGCGCGCTGGTGATGCGCGCGGAGAAGGTGGGCTCCGACACCGTGTTGTCGCAGATCGTGCAACTCGTCGCGCAGGCGCAGCGCTCACGCGCGCCGATGCAGCGCATGGCCGACAAGGTCAGCTTCTGGTTCGTCCTGGCGGTGTTGGCGATCGCGATCGCGACGTTCCTGGTGTGGGGATTGCTCGGCCCGGATCCGTCCTGGACGTACGCCGTCGTCAATTGCGTGGCCGTCCTGATCATTGCCTGCCCGTGCGCGCTCGGGCTCGCGACGCCGATGTCGATCATGGTCGCGACCGGCCGCGCCGCACAGGCGGGAGTGCTGTTCCGCGACGCCGAGGCGATCGAGCGCCTGCGCACGATCGACACCTTGATCGTCGACAAGACCGGTACGCTGACCCAGGGTCGTCCCGCCTTTCGCGACGTCATCGCGCTCGGCAGCGTTTCGCCGGACGAGGTGCTGCGCCTCGCAGCCAGTCTCGACCAGGGCAGCGAGCATCCGCTCGCCGAAGCGATCGTCGGTGAGGCGCGGCGGCGCGGCCTGGCACTGTCACCGGCGCAGGAGTTCGAGTCGGCGACCGGCATCGGCGTGCGAGGCCGGGTCGACGGGCACACACTGGCGCTGGGCAACACCGCGTTGATGCGCGAAGTCGGCGCCGACCTGGCGAGCAGCAGCGAGTTGGCAGAGCGCCTGCGGCGCGAAGGCGCGAGCGCGATGCTGCTGGCGGTCGATCAGAACGTGGTGGCGGTGATCGCGGTGGCCGATCCGGTCAAGGACAGCACGCCGGCCGCGATCGCGGCACTGAAGGCGGCCGAGCTGCGACTGGTCATGGCGACCGGTGACGGACGCACCACCGCGGACGCCGTGGCGCGGCAGCTCGGCATCGATGAAGTGCACGGCGAGGTTCGGCCCGCGGACAAGACTGCCCTGGTGGCGCGCCTCAAGGCGGAAGGTCGGCGAGTCGCGATGGCGGGGGACGGTATCAACGACGCGCCGGCGCTCGCCGCAGCCGACGTCGGGGTTGCAATGGGCACGGGCACCGACGTCGCGATGTCGACCGCGCAGGTGACGCTCGTGAAGGGCGACCTGCGCGGCATCGTCCGCGCGCGGGAGATCTCGCAGGCCACGGTCCGCAACATGAAACAGAACCTGGGCTTTGCGTTCCTGTACAACGCGCTTGGTGTGCCGATCGCGGCCGGCGTCCTGTACCCGGCGTTCGGACTGCTGCTGAGTCCCATGATCGCCGCGCTGGCCATGAGCCTGTCCTCGGTTTCAGTCGTCGCCAATGCGCTGCGGCTGCGTGGCGCGCGGATATGAGGCCGTCTGTGGCCGTGGCGCATGCATCGGTGTCGTTGCGCGGCGCGGTGAGAGCGGAGCTCGATCACGCGAAGCGAGCGCGTCGCGCGGGCGAGCTGGGCCGCGCGTTCGCGCACTTCGAGCGCGCGCATGTCCTCGGCCAGCGGCTCACCTGGCTGCACGCTCAAGCCCATTTCGGAATGCTGCGCATCGGCTGGTTGCGTCGAGACATCCGTGAGGTGGCGGGTCAGCTGCCGCGGATCCTCGCCGCGGCAGTCTTTTCCCGCATCTGGGTGCCGAGCGGCAATACGGGCGGCGCGAACGTGCCGGCGATGCGGCCGATGCCGATCCCCGACGAGCTGCGTGCGATCCTGAGCCAGGACGGCAGCCAGCGTTGATCGCGCGGGTCAGTGCGCCTGGTCGGCGCAAGCGCCGTATTCGACCTGGACGGTGATGTGCTGGTAGCCGAAGCGCTCGGCCAGATGCGTCTGTACGCGCGAAACCGCCGAATCCGGGCCGAGGGATGCGGCCGCGCAGACATGCAGCGTCACGTACGAATCATCGGCTCCCACGGTCCAGGCATGGACGTGATGCACACTCTGCAGCTCGGGGATCGCTTCGAGCAGCGAACGCTCGACGTTCCCGGCGTCGAAGTCGGGCGGGCTGCCCTCGAGGAGCGCGTGACCGGACTCACGGGTTACATGCCAGCCGGTGCGTACGATCAGTGCGGCCACCACGATCGAGAGCAGCGGATCGGCCGGTGTCCATCCGGTCGCAAGGATGATGGCGGCTGCCGTGATCGCGGCGACCGAACCCAGCAGGTCGCCGAGCACGTGGGCCATGGCGCCGCGAGTGTTGAGGTCGGTCCCGCCGCGCAGGATCAGGTAAACGATCACGTTCACCGCGAAACCCGCGAAGGCGACGGCGAGCATCGGCCCGGCGAGTATCGCGACCGGACTGTCGAGGCGACGCATCGCCTCGATGACGATCCACGCCGCGATGACGAACAGCGCCAACCCGTTGATGAACGCGGCGAGCACGCGCATGCGGCCGTAACCGTAGGTGCGCCGCGCATCGGGCGGGCGCCGGCTGACGACCACGGCGAATAGCGCCAGTCCGAGCGCCGCGGCATCGGTGAGCATGTGCCCGGCATCGGCGAGCAGCGCCAGCGAGCCGCTCCAGAAACCGGCCGCGACTTCCAGCACCATGAAGACCGACGTCAGGACCAGGGCCCACCGCAGCCGAGCGCCGGTCGGATGATCGTGGTCGTGATCGGAATGGCTCACCGACGTCATGCGCGCAGTATGCCCGTGCCGGCCCGTAGAACGGCGGACGCGGGAGAAAGGAAGCAGTCTCCATTCCTCGGAAATGGAGGGAGATGGAGAATGTCCCCATTTCTCCTTTCTGGAGTTACCCTGTTTTCCGGGTTATTTCTCCGGCAGCGCGACCGGCGCGGACTGACCCGCCCGGAATGGGTATTTGGCGAAGATCGCCGCGACGGCGCCGTTCATCAGCGCCTCGCGATCCTCGAGCATCTTCTTGGTCACTTCCTGCTCGGCGCCACCCTGGAACACGACCTGCTTTTTCTCGCGGTCGACGATGTCCATGACCAGGGTGCCGACGTTGTAGCGCCGGGTCGAGACCTCCGTGCCGCCGTAGCCGTATGCGCCGTAGGGTGCGCCGTACCAGCCGCGGTAGCCCCACCCCGCGCCGTACATCGGTGCCGGCGTGGACTCGATGTCGGTCTTCTCCTCGAGCTTGCCCTTGAAATTGATCAGGAGGTCCGCGTTGTCGGCCTTGGTGTAGCCGCGGGATTCCATCTCGCGCGAGGCCGCGTTCTGCAGGAGCTGCAGCGCGAGCGACTTGGCGTCCGTCGAGCCGGTGCCGGTCGCAGCGACGAAGTTATAGGTGCGGTACTTGCCGAAGTCCGCGGCCTTGTCGTAGTCGGCGCGGATATCGGGTCCGGTCGTGCAGCCGGTGAGCCATAGCGTCGCGATGCCGCTCAGGGCGGCGAGTCTGATTGCAAATACACGCATGACCAGGTCTCCTCAGGGTTGCGCGAGCGGGATGGCGCGGACGGCCTGCATCCTGAGCACCGTGTCGAGCTTGTTCTCGATCTGAACGAAGCGCAGGACTTTCGCCGCCGGCAGCACTTTTTCGAGTCGCTTGACGTACTTCTTTGTCAGCGCAACGCGCGAGTCCTCGAGGTCGACCCAGTCCTTGAGGATGCTCCTGGCCGCGTCGTCCGTCATCGAGTCGTAGTTCGCGGCGAACTTGTCGAGAGCTGCGATCGTCCGGTCGGCGATCTTCTTCTGTTCCGCCTGGTATTCGTCGTAGATCGGGATGAAGGCGGCCGACTCCGAGTCGGAGAGCTGCAGCCCGCGGAGCACAATGGCGCGCTTGTCGGTCTGGATCTGGCTGATCAGCATCTGATTCTCGTCATTGACGCTCTGCGCCACGCTCGGCCCTGCGACGGCGCAGGCGGCGAGCGCGGCGATGGCCACGAAGGTCTTGTTCATTGATTCTTCCTTGGGGTTGCGAACGGGTTCAGTGCGCGAGAGGGATCAGCCCGTAGACGTCGCGGCGGATCAGGTTCTCGATGCGGGTCTCGACCTGCGCGTAGCGCAACGCCTTCTTCGCGGGGATGGCCTTGGCGATGCGGCGCGTATAGGATTGCTTGAGCGCCATGCGCTCCTTCTCGATGTCCATCTTCTCTTTGAGCATGTCGGCCGCTTCCGCGTCGGACAGCGTGTCGTATTCCGCCGCGAAGTGATTGACGAGCGCCAGGAGGCGGTCGTCGAGCGTCTTTACCTTCGCCTCGTACTCGTCGTAGATGGGCCAGAAAGCCCGGCTCTCGGAGTCGCTGAGCGTTAGGCTCGCCGCATAGACGGAGCGCTTGTCGTCCATCACCCGCTTGAGCAGGATCTGCTCGTCGGTGACGAGGCCCAGTTCCTGCGCGCCGGCTACGATCGGGATGGTCATCGCGGCCAGGGCGAGGGCCAGCGCCAGGAGCTTCATCGCGGATGTCCATTGCCGGGATGGGAGCCGCACGGTAGACCAGCCTCGAACGGGTGTCCAGAGGACTCACTGCGTCGATCGGGCCGCACGCGTCTAGAATCCGGACGATGATCCCGGGCGACGAGCAACTTCAGCGGCTGGCGGCGCAGGTCGGCGAGGCGCTCCTTGCGCGCGGCCAGATACTCGTCACGGCGGAGTCCTGCACCGCGGGCTGGATCGCCAAGCTCTGCACGGACCGGCCGGGCAGCTCTGCGTGGTATCGCGGCGGCGCGGTCGTCTACGACGACGCACTCAAGGTGGCGCTCCTCGGCGTCCGTCCGGCGACGCTGGCAGAGCATGGCGCGGTCAGCGAGGCGACCGCGCGCGAGATGGCGACCGGCGCGCTCGCGTGGCTGGGCGGCTCGCTGAGTGTCGCGGTGACCGGGATCGCGGGGCCGTCCGGTAGCACCGTCGCGAAGCCCGTCGGCACGGTCTGGCTTGCCTGGGCGGCGCCGGGACCGCGAGGCGACTCGGTACGCGTTCTGCACCGCCGCTACGACGGGGACCGCGATGCGGTACGACGCCAGGCCGTCGCCGATGCGTTGAGCGGCTTGCTCGGATCGGACTGATGTCCGACGCCGGGCGTGGACCGGCGGCCCGCCGGCTCTTCTTCGCGCTCTGGCCGGATACGGCATTGCGCAGCGCCGCCGCCATGCGCGTCGCCGCGCTCGTGCCGCCGGGCCAGGGACGGCCACAACGGCCGGATCAGCTGCATTTGACCCTGGTCTTTCTTGGCAGTGTCCCCGAGCAGCGTCTCGAGTGCGTTCGTACCGTCGCCGCGGGCGCCACGGGCACACCGATCACCGTGGCGCTCGATCGCCTGGAGCATTGGCGGAGGCCGCGTGTGCTGTGTCTCACGCCGAGTGCCGTGCCCATGCCGCTGGCCTCCCTGGTCGAGCAGCTCCGCTGCTCGCTCGCTGGACAACAACTGCCGACGGAGTCGCGCCCGTACCGTCCGCACCTCACACTTGCGCGTAAGGTGGCCCGCTTCGAGGGGCCGACCGACGTCGAACCGCTGCTGTGGCGCGCAGAGTCGATCACGCTCGTCGAGTCGAAAACGGACCGCAAGGGCTCGCGATACGAGCCGCTCGCAACCTGGCCGCTCGATGTGGCTGGGCGATGACTTCGCGCACGCGAAACTGGTCATTCGGATAACGTATTTCGCCTGCGATACCGAGCGCCATATGGAATAATGCCCGCCTTCCCGTTTACCCGACCTCCTTCTCACGAGGCATCGCAGGCATGGCAATTGAAGACAACCGCAAGAAGGCGCTCGCGGCCGCGCTCGGCCAGATCGAAAAGCAGTTCGGCAAGGGCTCCGTAATGCGCCTCGGCGATGCCACCGCAGCCTACGATTTCGAGACGATCTCCACGGGCTCGCTGGGTCTCGACATCGCGTTGGGCGTCGGCGGGCTGCCCCGCGGCCGCGTGGTCGAGATCTACGGCCCGGAGGCTTCGGGCAAGACGACGCTCGCGCTCACGGCCATCGCCGAGGCACAGCGCGCCGGCGGCACCGCCGCCTTCGTCGATGCCGAGCATGCGCTCGATCCGACTTACGCCGAGAAGCTCGGCGTCAACGTCAACGACCTGCTGGTGTCGCAGCCGGACACCGGCGAGCAGGCGCTCGAGATCACCGACATGCTGGTGCGCTCGGGCGCGATCGACGTGGTGGTGGTCGACTCGGTCGCCGCGCTCACGCCCAAGGCCGAGATCGAGGGCGAAATGGGCGAGATGCAGGTCGGTCTTCAGGCGCGGCTGATGTCGCAGGCGCTGCGCAAGCTCACCGGCAACATCAAGCGCTCGAACACGATCGTCATCTTCATCAACCAGATCCGCATGAAGATCGGCGTTATGTTCGGCAACCCGGAGACGACTACTGGCGGCAATGCGCTCAAGTTCTACGCCTCGGTGCGCCTCGACATCCGTCGTATCGGTGCGCTCAAGAATGGCGACGAGGTGGTCGGCAACCAGACCCGGGTCAAGGTCGTGAAGAACAAGGTGGCGCCGCCATTCCGCGAGGCGGAGTTCGAGATCATGTACGGTGCGGGCATCTCTCGCGAGGGCGAGATCATCGAGCTCGGGGTGCAGCAGAACCTGATCGAGAAGTCCGGATCCTGGTACAGCTACAACGGCGAGCGCATCGGCCAGGGCAAGGACAACGCGCGCGTCTTCCTGCAGCAGCATCCTGAATCGGCGCGCGAGATCGAAAAGTCGATCCGCGAGCGGCTGCTGCGGGTTCGCGGCGAGGCAGCCCGGGCAGCCGAGGCGGCGAAGGGTGAGGCGGCCCAGGAAGCCTGATACCGACGCCACGACGGCGGATGAGCGCACGGTTCGGACGGCCGCGCTGGCCTTGCTGGCCGGCCGCGATTTCGCGCGCCGCGAGCTCACCGCACGGCTGATCCGCAAGGGTTTCCCCAAAGACACGGTCGACGCCGTCGTCGAGCGGCTGGCTGCTGAGCGGCTGCAGGACGAGGGGCGATTCACCGAGCAATTCGTGACCCGTCAGGTGGGCCGCGGTCACGGTCCGGTCCGCATCCGCATGGAGCTCCGCGAGCGGGGCATTTCGGACGTCGAAGCGGAAGCCGCGCTCGAGGCGAGCGGCGTCGACTGGAATGGTCTCGCCCGGGTGCAACGGCAGCGACGGTTCGCCGGCGCACCGCCCCGGGATTTCCGCGAGCGTGCAAAACAGGCACGATTCCTGCAGTATCGCGGGTTTTCCGCGGACCAGATCCGCGCCGCCCTCGGCCCGGGGGCCGATCCCGCGGGCGAGACGGCGGCGGAGGCCGCCGGACCCGACGAAGACCTCGAACCATGAACGACCTGCGACCACCGTCGAAGCGGATGTCGAGCGCCGAGCTACGCGCCGCCTTTCTCGAGTTCTTCCGCCAGCACGGCCACACGATCGTGCCGTCGAGCTCGCTCGTGCCGGGCAACGACCCGACGCTGCTCTTTACCAACGCCGGGATGGTGCAGTTCAAGGACGTGTTTCTCGGGCAGGACAAGCGCAACTACATGCGCGCGGCGAGCTCGCAGCGCTGCGTGCGCGCAGGCGGCAAGCACAACGACCTCGAGAACGTGGGCTACACGTCGCGCCATCACACGTTCTTCGAAATGCTGGGCAACTTCAGCTTCGGCGACTATTTCAAGCGCGAGGCCATTCGATACGCCTGGGAGTTCGTGACCGACACCCTGGGCCTGCCAGCGGAACGGCTGTGGGTCACGGTGTACGAGGACGACGACGGCGCCGCCGACATCTGGCTTCAGGAGATCGGCATAGAGCGCAAGCGTTTCACCCGCATGGGCGCGAAGTCGAACTTCTGGGCGATGGGCGAGACCGGGCCCTGCGGCCCGTGCTCCGAGGTCTTCTATGACCACGGTCCGGGGATTCCCGGCGGGCCGCCGGGCTCGCCGGACGAGGAGGGCGACCGGTTCGTCGAGATCTGGAACCTCGTCTTCATGCAGTTCGATCGCAGCGCCGACGGCTCGCTGACGCCGTTGCCCAAGCCTTCGGTCGACACGGGCATGGGGCTCGAGCGCGTCGCCGCGATCATGCAGGGGGTGCACAGCAACTACGACATCGATCTCTTTGCGAGCCTGATCCGTGCGGCGGCCAGCGCGACCGGGACGAAGGACCTGTCGTCGAGCTCGCTGCGCGTCATCGCCGATCACATCCGCGCCTGCTCGTTCCTGATCAGCGACGGCGTGCTGCCGTCCAACGAAGGCCGTGGCTACGTGCTGCGCCGGATCATCCGCCGCGCGATCCGCCATGGATTCATGCTGGGTCAACGGGCGCCGTTCTTCCATACGCTCGTGCCGGCGCTCGCTGCCGTGATGGGCGACGCGTATCCCGAGCTGCGCGCGCAGACCGGTCATGTCGCGCGCGTCCTCAAACAGGAGGAGGAGCGCTTCGCCGAGACGCTCTCGCAGGGCATGGCGCTGCTCGACGATGCACTTGCAGGGCTGTCGGGGAGCACGATACCCGGCGAGACAGTCTTCAAGCTCTACGACACCTTCGGCTTCCCGGTCGATCTCACGGCCGACATCGCGCGCGAGCGCGGCCTGACAATCGACGAGTCCGGTTTTGAGGCGGCGATGGAGAAGCAACGTCGAAGGGCGCGTTCCGGCAGCAAGCTGATCACTGCCGCGGGGGACGTGCGCGCAAGCGCGGCGACTGCTGAGGGTTCCGGCACCGTCATTCCGAGAACGGAGTTCACCGGTTACGAGCACGATCGAGGCCAGGCCCAGGTCGTGGCGCTTTTCCGCGGCAGTGAGCCCGTGGCCTCGCTCGCTGCGGGCGAGGAAGGGCAGATCGTTCTCGATGCCACTCCTTTCTATGCGGAGAGTGGCGGGCAGGTCGGCGACACCGGCGTGCTGCAAGGCGCCACGGGGCGCTTTCGAGTCGCCGACACGCAGAAGGTCGGCCGGGCGTACAGTCACGTCGGTCGGGTGGAGCAGGGGTCGCTCAAGGTCGGCGACCGCGTCGAGGCGGTCGTCGACGCCGAGCGCCGCAACGCGACGCGGCTCAATCACTCCGCCACTCATCTGCTGCACGCGGCGCTCCGCAAGCTGCTAGGCACGCACGTCACGCAGAAAGGTTCGCTCGTCGCGCCCGACCGGCTGCGGTTCGATTTCTCACACTACGCGCCCGTCACGCCCGAGGAGCTCCGCGAGATCGAGCGGCAGGTCAACGCGGAGATCCGCGCCAACGCGCCGGCGGAAACGCGCGTGATGAAGTTCGACGACGCCGTCGCTTCCGGCGCGATGGCGCTCTTTGGCGAGAAGTACGACGAGGACGTGCGCGTCCTCAGGCTCGGCGACTACTCGACCGAGCTCTGTGGCGGCACGCATGTCGCGCGGGCGGGCGACATCGGGCTCTTCCGGATCCTGAGCGAGGGCGGCATCGCCTCGGGCGTGCGACGTATCGAAGCCGTCACCGGCCAGGGGGCGCTCGATCACGTTGTCGCGACCGACCAGCTGCTGCGCGACGTTGCAGGTCTCGTGCGCGGATCGCGCGACGACGTTCACGAGAAAGTCCGTCAGCTCGTCGATCGAAGCCGTCGGCTGGAAAAGGAAATTTCGCAGCTCAAGTCGAAGCTCGCGAGCGGCCCCGGACGCGGTCTCGCCGAGGGCGCGAAGACGATTGGCGGCATCAGCGTCGTTGCGACGTCGGTTGACGGCGCGGATGCAGCGGCCTTGCGTGCGGCCGTCGATCAACTCAAGGTGCGGCTCAAGTCGGCTGCAATCGTCCTCGGCTCGGTCGACGAAGACGGCAAGGTCACGCTGATCGCAGGTGTGACGCCGGATGCGACGACGCGTATCAAGGCCGGCGAACTCGTGAATTACGTCGCGCAGCAAGTGGGCGGTAAGGGCGGGGGCCGTCCCGATCTCGCCCAGGCCGGTGGCTCGCAGCCGCAAAATCTCGCTGCGGCGCTCGAAAGCGTCGCAGGCTGGGTCGCCGGGAAGCTGTCCTGACGCGTCGAGCCGTTCGTACCTGCGAGAACAATCCGCTCCATAACGGATCAAAGGCCGCAAAGTTTGCTGACTTTTGCAGGTCAGACGCGTATGGTTCGGCGAATTGAATCACGCGCGTCCAAGGACGAGCAGGATTCGCCGGGGAGGCAACGAAAGCCTGCGGCATAACAGAAGAACACGCCGCCTGGCTTAGCCGGGGCTGATGGCGATCGATTCGCCCGGAGTCGGTGTTTAGTGGCCGCGCGACGGCCAGGAGCGAAAGATGTTGATTCTTACGCGGCGTGTCGGTGAGACCGTCATGATTGGCAGCGACGTGACGGTGACCGTGCTGGGCGTGAAGGGAAATCAGGTCCGAGTCGGCGTGAACGCGCCGCGTGAGGTCGCAGTCCATCGCGAAGAGATCTTCGAGCGCATCAAACGCGAGGAACAGGCCGGCCATTCCGAGCACGCCAAGACTAACGGCTCGACCGGCGTCGCCTGACTTCGAAGCCGGCCTGAATCGGGTCGCCAGCCCACTTTTCCAGGTTTCGACCCCTGCCGCTTTACGTCGGCGGGGGCTCGCTCTATCCTTGCGCGCTCTCTAGACCCAGCCGGAGAGATGGCCGAGTGGTCGAAGGCGCACCCCTGCTAAGGGTGTAAGGGTCAAAAGCCCTTCGAGGGTTCGAATCCCTCTCTCTCCGCCAGTTACGGACGGAACGCTGGATCGTGAACGGAATGGCGAGCAGGAAATGAAT
>Ga0268386_10000275_pt1 | contig 31185 bp, 28 predicted proteins | sample RVTome_15_FD_200260 | JGI IMG/M metagenome (GOLD analysis project Ga0268386, IMG submission 200260) | Soil microbial communities from uranium-contaminated site in the Upper Colorado River Basin, Wyoming, United States - RVT150D86... ... | reverse complement strand
AGGGTGTGACTGCCGGTCGTATCGAGTGCGACCGGATTCGGATCCACGGCGACTACCACCTGGGACAGGTGCTCTTCACCGGTAACGACTTCTACATCATCGACTTCGAGGGGGAACCGCAACGACCACTTACCCAGCGCCGTCTCAGACGTCTGGCTCTGCGTGACGTCGCCGGCATGGTCCGGTCATATCACTACGCCATGGTCAAGGCGCTGCGTCAAGTGTCCGAGGCCGGGATCGGAGAGGATGCCAGGTCTGCTCTGGAGGGTTGGGCCGACGCCTTGCATCGATGGCTCGCGGCCTCCTTCCTCCGCGGCTATAGGCAGACGGTCGGGGAGTCGCGCATTGTGCCCTCCGATCCCGATCAGTTTCGGCTGCTTCTCGACGCCCTGGTGATAGAGAAGGCCGCCTACGAGCTCGAATACGAGATCAACAACCGGCCGGACTGGGTCGGGATCCCGCTGCACGGGATCTTGAGCACGATCGACTGAGCGATCAGGCCGAGTAGATCCGATCCTCGTAATCGCGCAGCATCCGCGCCGAGGTCACCTTGGGCCCCAGTGTGGCCCAGGCATGTCTGATCCGCCCCAGGAAGAGGGGACGCGAGCCGTGGTACTCGGTGTTTATCGCCGCGATGGTTGCCAACATGGCGGTCGCCTCCTCGTGGTCTCGAGTGTCGGGCTCGGGCGAGGTGCTGGGGGTGATCTCCCACCCGTTGTGGCCGTCGTACATCTCCGCCCACCATCCATCGAGGATCGAGCAGTTCAAGGCACCGTTCAACACCGCCTTCTCGCCGCTGGTGCCAGACGCCTCACGAGGTCGGATCGGGTTGTTCAACCAGATATCGGAGCCTGCGACCAGAGCCAGGGCCACGTCCATCTCGTAGTCGGGGATGAAGGTGAGCCGGCCGTTCACGGTCTCGGAAGCCTGGGCCGCGAGCAGATCGGCCACCAGCTGCTTGCCGATCTCGTCGGAGGGGTGGGCCTTGCCGGCGAAGACGAGGTGGACGGGCCGGTTGTCATCGCCGAGGATGTCCTCGACGAGGTCGGGGCGGCGCAGGAAGAGTGATGCCCGTTTGTAGGGTGCGAAGCGGCGGGCAAAGCCGATGATGAGCGCATCAGGGTCGATGACATCGCCGGACCGGTACCGGATCAGGTCGGCCAGCTGCTGCGAAGACTGTCTTCGGATCTCAGAGAGTGTCTCATCGTCGATCGCCGCGACGTTGTCCCATGCCTCACCATGGCCGTCTGCCCAGCCCTCACCCAACGTCTGGTCGAAGATGGCCTGGGTGTGGGGTGCGGTCCAGGTCCGGGCATGGACACCGTTGGTGACGAAGCCGATGTCGTCACCGATGCCCACTCCGGCAAAGAGTTTGCGACTCACCTGTCCGTGAAGCTCGGAAACTCCGTTGGCGGTGCGTGCGCTGCGGAGACAGAGGGCAGCCATGTTGAACATGGTGTCGTCCTCGGAGTCCTCTCCCAGCTCCCAGAGCGACTCGACCTCGACCCCCCATCGATCGGACCACAGCCGCAGATAGGGGGTGATGGTGTCCGAGTGGAAACGGTCGATCCCCGCCGGCACGGGTGTGTGGGTGGTGAAGACGAGCCCATTCCTGACCTGGGCCCGGGCCTCGTCGAGTGTGGCTCCGTCGATGAGGCGATCGATCAACTCCAGGACGATGAACCCGGCATGGCCTTCGTTTAGATGATGGAGGCCGATGGGCCAGCCCATGGCGGTCAGAGCGCGGGCGCCGCCCACGCCCAGGATCATCTCCTGTTCGAGACGGTGCTCACGTGAGCCTGCGTATAGCCGATCGGTGATCGAGCGATCGGTGGCCGAGTTGGGCTCGATGTCGGTGTCGAGGAGCAGCAGCGGCACCCGCCCTACATCTATCCGCCATACACGGGCGTGTACGTCCCGGCCCGGGAATGGGACCTGGACCACGACTCCCGTGTCGGAGGCACCGACGTGAAAGGGGTCGACCCTTCGATACGTCTCGGTCTGGTGACCATCCGCGATGACCTGGCGGAAGACGCCTTCGGCATAGAAGAGCCCCACTCCGGCCAGTGGTGAGCCGGAATCGCTGGCGCTCTTCAGGTGGTCGCCGGCAAGGACCCCGAGGCCTCCCGCGTATAGGGGGAGGTGCGCCGAGAGCCCGAACTCGGGTGAGCAGTATGAGATCGTTGGAGGCTCCGCCGAGGCAACCAACGCGTCGAGCTCCTTCATCTCAGCCGCGAGCGCCGACACCAGATCGTCGTTGGCGGCGAGGGCAGATGTCTGCTGATCATCCAGGTCCGAGACTCGCTGCGCCGGGTGGGTGTCGGCCGAGCCCGGTAACATCTCGAAGAGCTCCCGGGTCGAAGCCGACCAAGTCCAGCGGTAGTTGCCGGCGAGATGCCACAAGTCAGTCCGCAAGGTTTCGGGATTCAATGTGAGCACTCCTGTTGGCGGGCAGGGCCGTCGAGCCCCCCGAGGGACGGCCGAGGGTGCGCGAGTCTAGGCAAGCCTCTCGTCAAGCATCTCCTCGGCGAGCTCGAGGAAGCGGTCTGACCGACCGACCCGCCGCGCCACGATCAACCCACGAGGAGTGGGATCTGCACCTCTTCGGGCATCAGACCGCCGTGATAGCAGCGGAGTCTCTTATCGAAGCCCTTGGGGATGATGGCCTTTCCCGTGGGCGCGAGTAGCAGCTTCTGACCCAGGTGGGACGCGGCCTTTTCGGTGAGGTCGGGGCCGAAGAGCGCCACCGGGTCGACCAGCTCGCCCCCGGTCGATGCGGCCACATCCTCCATGAGGCCGGGATCACCCCACATGTGAACCCCTCGGGTGTCCCCGGCGAAGCGGAGGGTGTCGAACTCAGGGTCTCTGATCAAGAGCTTGTCCGACTCGGTGACCTCCATCAGCCCATGGTCGGCGGTGCCGATGACTGCTGCCCCCGGGGGAGCACCGGCGACGATCCCCTCCCACACGGTTGCTGCCAGCCTCATCGCCTCGGCGAACTCGTCGGAAGCCTGGCCGAACACGTGGCCGGCGAAGTCGACGAATGGAACATAGGTGAATATCAGTCGACCAGGCTCGGATGCGAGCGTCACCGTAGCCTCGGCGAGGTCGGCGACGTCCCAAGCCGCTTCGAAGCGGGCCCCCCGATACATGACCCGACTGAGGGGTGACCCCGCGAACTCGGCTGGCTGGACGGTGATTGGTTCGATATCAGCGGCTCGCAACCTCTCCCAGAGGTTGGGGCGGGGGAGCAGGCCCCCGTATTCGTAGGGCACCGGGTCGCCACCCACGGTCACCCATTTCAGGGTATTGACGACGGTCTCTAGGTCCGGGTACCAGGTCAGGTGGGCCACCTGGCCGTGTTGGGACGGGGGAAGCCCTGAGGCCACGGTCGCCAAGGAGACCGATGTGGTGGTGGGGAAGGGAGCGTCGAGGGTCAGCCGATGGGCGGCGCGGAAGCTGTGAGCGCCTTGCCGGCTCAGTTGAGCCGCGCCCAATCCGTCGAACATCACGAGGACGTAGGTGTCCGCCTCCGGCACGACTTCATGGTCACTCAGACCCTCGGCCAACGACGTCCCGGTGAGCCGACGCTCCAACTCGGCGACCAGGTTGACCAGGCCAGAACCGTCGTGAGAAGGCGGATTTTCCATTGCGGGCAGCGTAGAAGCCTGACTTCGACGTAACAGCGGTCATGCGTATACTCGCCCGCGGTCAGTACCCCCGGAACCCACGAGGCATGAGCCCATACTTTGAGAGCTACTTGACTGTTGGCGCCTTTGCGGCGCTCGGCGTGGTGTTGGTTCTGGTGATGCTCGGTGTCGCTTCGGTCTTGCGCCCGGTCAAGCCGACCAGGGCCAAGCAGATGACATACGAGTGCGGAGTCGATCCCGTGGGGGGAGGGTGGAGCCAGAGCTACGTCCGCTACTACGTCTACGGCTTCCTCTTCGTGATATTCGACGTCGAGGCGGCATTCATCTTCCCTTGGGCGATAAAACTCGAGGACCTGGGCCTCTTCGGGCTCATCGAGATGATGATCTTCATCGCCATTCTGGTTCTCGGGCTGGTCTACGCCATCCGCAAAGGTGTGCTGCGATGGGACTGATCCAGAAGTTCGGCGCTCCGAAGCCGGTTTCGTGGCTGCTCAACTGGTCCCGGCAGTACTCGTTATGGCTGTTCCAGTTCGGTCTGGCTTGCTGTGCCATCGAGCTGATGGCCGCTTCCGGGCCCCGGTACGACTTCATGCGTTTCGGCATCATCCCGCTGCCGGCCTCGCCCCGCCAGGCCGACCTGATGGTCGTGGCCGGGACCGTCACCGACAAGATGGCCCCGTCGGTCAAGCGGCTGTATGACCAGATGCCCGAGCCCAAGTACGTGATCTCGATGGGGTCGTGCGCCAATTGTGGAGGACCATATTGGGACTCGTACTCGGTGACCAAGGGCGTCGACCAGGTCATACCGGTCGATGTGTACGTGCCCGGCTGCCCGCCCCGCCCCGAGGCGCTGATGGAGGGCATCGTGCTCCTCCAGAAGCTGATCAAACAAGAGAACGTGAAGGAGAAGTGGAATCAGCGTGAGCTCGAGCCCGTCTGAGACCGCCACTCACCCGCTCCAGGAATTCGCTGATCGTGTCGCCGAGGCTGTTGGCGGGACAGCCGAGATCCAGTTCGACACGGTCAAAGTGCGACTTGCTCCGGAAAACTGGGTACAGGCCCATGTCACGGCGCGTGACCAACTCGACCTGGTCTTCTTCTCGTGGCTGTCAGCCATCGACTGGGCCAACGAGGTGGCGGCAGGCGATACCCTCAACGAGGAAGTCGAGGAGCGGATCGAGCTCATGACTGCTCTCTCCGATCTCACCGACGGCAATCTGGTCGTGCTCTCCACCGACCTCCCCACGGCCAACCCGGCCATCCCCAGCCTCGTCGGTGTCTATGCCGGTGCCAATTGGCACGAGCGGGAGGCATACGAGATGTTCGGCATCGACTTCGAGGGCCATCCCAACCTCATCCACCTCTACCTGCCCGACTCGTTCGTGGGAAACCCACTCCGCAAGAGCTTCCCGCTGCTGAGTCGCGAGGTGAAGCCGTGGCCGGGCACGGTGGATGTGGAGGCGATGCCAGAGAGCAGCCGGTCCGACGAGCCCTCGACCGAGAACCCCGACGCATGACCATCGACGCCAACACGATCCGCCACCTGAGCGAGGCCTCCGTGTCGGTCGAGCTGCAGACCGAGGACATGACCCTCAACATCGGGCCCCAGCATCCCTCGACCCACGGTGTGCTTCGTCTCGTCGCCAGGGTCGATGGGGAGCGCTGCTTCGACGTGGCGCCCGTCATCGGATACATGCACCGCGGATACGAGAAGCTCTCCGAAGTCCGGACATACCCCCAGATCACCACCATCGTCAACCGGATCGACTGGGTCTCGGGCTATGCCAACGAGGTGCCCTTCATCGTGGCCGCCGAGAAGCTCATGGAGCTCGAGGTGCCGGAGCGGGCGCAATACATCCGGCTCATCCTCACCGAGATGGCCCGGATCTCATCCCATCTGGTGTTCAATGCCTCCTACCCGCTCGAGCTCGGCGCCGCCACCCCTCTCTTCTTCGCGCTGCGGGAACGGGAGCGAGTCCTCGATCTGTTGGAGAGTGTCACCGGGGGTCGGTTCCATCCCAACTTCAACCGCATCGGTGGGGTCAAACCCGCCTACGGATCCGGCTCCAACACCCGCAAGCAGCCTCAGGACCTGCCCGCCGGCTTCTTCGCCGAGACCCGTGACGCCATGGACAAGGTCCTCGAGGCCGTCGACCAGCTCGAGGATCTGGTCGCCGGCAACGAGATCATCCTGGCCCGGACCAGGGGTGTTGGCATTCTCCCTCCCGAGGTGGCGGCTGCATACGGGGTCTCGGGGCCGAACCTGCGGGCCTCGGGAGTCGCTTTCGACCTCCGCAAGACTCAGGGCTACCTGCCTTACGATCGGTTCGACTTCGACGTGATCACCGCGGAGAACGGCGACTGTTGGGACCGTTGGTACGTGCGGCTCGCCGAGATCCGGGAGTCGGTCAAGATCGTCCAGCAGGCGGTCGACTCGATTCCGTCGGGTGACTTGCAGGCCAAGGTCCCCAAAGTCATCAAGGTCCCCAAGGGAGAGACCTATGTTCGGGCCGAGAACCCGAAAGGCGAAATGGGCTATTACCTGGTCTCCGACGGGGGCGGTGGCCCTTACCGTTTGAAGATCCGGTCGGCGAGCTTCTCCAACATCTCGATCCTGCCCTGGATCCTGGAGGGCATTCTCGTCCCCGACATCATCGCCGTCATGGGCTCGCTCGACTTCGTCCTCGGAGACGTGGACCGATAATGATGGTGCGCCGACTTTGCCCGACTGCCTCCTGGGACCTGGGGTCATCGCGTGACCGGGGGTTCACCCTCGCGGAGTCGCGGCTAGCCCGGATCCCCGGGCAAACAGACGCCGGTCGGCGCACAGCTGCCGCGCCCGCTGGAGGTCGGGCGCCATCATGATGCCCGGATGGGTGACCGACCTCTTGTCCAACTTCTGGGTCTCCCTGGGCGGGAAGCTCCTGCTCGTCGCGCTGATGATCCCGCTGGTGGGCATGGTCATCGGCTTCGCCGAGATCAAGCTCTCAGCCAAGATGCAGTACCGAATGGGCCCGTACTTCGCCGGGGGCCGCTGGGGCTGGGCCCAGCTGATCGCCGACGGCATCAAGTTCTTCCAAAAAGAGGACCTGATCCCCACCGACGCCGACCGGCCGGTTTTCAAGTCGGCACCGATGCTGGTGCTGGTCGGAACCGTGGCCTTGTTCGTGGTGATCCCTTTCGGGCCGAGTCTCATCTTCCGGGACCTCGATGTGGGCATCTTCTATGCGCTGGCCATCTCCTCATTGAGCACGATCGGGGTGCTCATGGCCGGATGGTCCTCCGCCAACAAGTACTCACTCATGGGGGGACTGCGCGCGGCAGGTCAGCTGATCGCCTACGAGCTACCCCTTGTCCTCGCCGTCGTGGGTTCGGTGATCCTGGCGGGGACCATGAGCATGCAGGGGATCGTTCAGGCCCAGATCGACGCCGGCTACCCCTTTGTGATCTTTCAATTCGTCGGTTTCGTGATCTTCATGATCGCCGCACTCGCCGAGCTGACCCGGATCCCCTTCGACATGCCCATCGCCGAGTCGGAGCTCGTGATGGGTTATCTGACCGAATACTCGGGGTTTCGCTTCCTTTTCTTCTTCCTCGCCGAGTTCGCCAACATGTTCACGATGTCGGCGATTGCCGTCACCCTGTTCCTCGGTGGCTATTGGCTCCCCGGGATCCCCGAGGACGTGCTCGAGTTCGCCGGTCCGATCATCCTCATCGGCAAGGTCTTCCTCCTCGTCTTCGCCATGATCTGGTTCCGTTGGACCTTCCCCCGTTTCCGTGAGGACCAGCTCCAGGGCCTGGCCTGGAAGTGGCTGGTTCCTCTGGCGCTGATCAACATCGCAGTGACGGCGACTCTCAAGGTGCTCTTCTGATGGCCGCCAACGGAAATCGCACCATGCCCGGGCTGGGGTTGCTCAAGGGCCTGGGCGTGACCATCTCGGCGATGTTCAAGACGATCTTCCTGCCGAATAGGTATCTGGCCACGGTGAACTACCCCAAGGTCAAGGAGACTCCGGTGCCTCGCGCGCGAGGTGTGATCGCCCTCGACCAGGAGGCGTGCACCGTCTGCATGCTCTGTGCCCGGAACTGTCCCGACTGGTGTATCTACATCGAAGGGCACAAAGAGGAGATCCCCCCCGAGCAGCCCGGGGGCAGGATCAAAGTCCGGGCCAAGCTGGACCGCTTCGACATCGACTACGCGCTCTGCATGTACTGCGGGATCTGTGTCGAGGTCTGCCCATTCGATGCCCTCTTTTGGAGCCCGGAGTACGAGTACTCGGAGCCCCATATGGGCGACATGATGCACGACATGGACCGACTCCAGGACTGGCTGAAGACCGTCCCCGAAGCACCCGCCTTGGAGAAGAACTGATGGCCGGCCGACTTTGTCCGATTGGCTGGATCCCCGCCCAGACATCACGTGGCCGGGGGTCCACCGACGGCACCCCGCGATGGGGGAGGATCGTCGGCTATACAGACGCCGGTCGGCCGAGGGCTGTCGCGCTCGCGGGAGGTAGCCGATGACGTTCACCGACTGGATCGCCGAACCGGTCAACTGGGCATTCCTCGCCATCGGCCTGGCGGTGCTCTTCTCGGGGTTTCGGGTGGTCACCGCCAAGAACCTGGTCCACTCGGCCCTCTACCTGGTGGGGGCTCTCGCCGGCTCGGCGGGTCTCTTCCTGCTGCTGTCCGCAGAGTTCGTGGCCTGGGTCCTGGTCTTCGTCTACATCGGGGCGGTGGTCGTCCTGTTCCTCTTCGGGATCATGATCACCCGGGCGCCCACCGGCCTCGACGAGAGCCTGGACTCGAGGCACAAGTTCTGGCCGGCCCTGCTTTCGATCGGAGTTTTCGTATCGATGGCCTGGGCCTCGGTCGACGCCTTCGGCTCGAGGGAGGTCCTGGTCACCGGTGACGCCACCGCCACCGAGCTGCTCGGCGAGTCGCTGCTGGGCCGGTTCGTGATCCCCTTCGAGGTGGTCTCTTTCGTCTTGCTCGCCGCACTCATCGGAGGCATCACGATTGCCCGTCGCGACCTGACTCCGGTTGAGGAAGAGGAAAGGGCGAGTGTATGAATACGGGCAGACTTCGCCCTCGCCATTCGCCCGTCGCTCGCCGCGTTCGCCAGGTCGAGTCCGGTATTGGAAATCTGGCATGATCGTCACTCAGTTCCTCGTCCTCGGCGCGGCCCTGTTCTCCTTCGGGGTCTACGGCCTCCTGGTCCGTAAGAACATCGTGCTCATCCTGCTGTCGTTGGAGCTGATGCTCAACGCGGTCAACATCAACCTGATCGCGTTCGAGTCGATGCTGAACACGCCGGAGGCGATCGGTCAGGTCTTCGCCATCTTCGTGATCACCGTGGCCGCGGCCGAGGTGGGAATTGGCCTCGCCATCGTCCTGCTCATCTTCCGCAATCGCCGGTCCGCCAACGTCGACGACCTCAACCTGATGAGGTGGTGATGCAGCCTTGATGGCCGGCCGAGTTTGCCTTCGCCCACCTCACGGCGCTCCCAGCGACCTGGCTCTCGCGCCTTCACAGGCTCGGGCAAACAGACGCCGCCGCCCCGTTGTTGGGGGGGGCGTATGAGGTCGCTCCTCATCCTGGCCGCGGAAGAGGGCGAGCACGTCATCGAGGCCGGTACCGGTGGGTTCTGGGCGGACACGGCGGGGATCATGCTGGTGACGCCCCTCCTCGCCTTCCTCCTCATCCTCGCCGTCGGCAAGCGTCTCAAGCATCAAGGCGGCGAGATCGCCGTCGCGGCCCTCGCCGTCAACCTGGTCTGGGCCACCGTGCTCTTCGTGATGAACATGACCGAGGGGGTCATCGACACCGAGAACACCTTCGAGATCGCCCGCATCGGAAGCGGTCTCGTCTTCGAGCTGGGGTGGGTGGTCGACGGCCTCTCGATCATGATGTACTTCCTGGTCAACCTGGTCGGCTTGCTCGTGTTCGTCTATGCCCTCGGCTACATGCGCGGCGATGTGAGAGTCCCCTGGTTCTTTGCCGCCTTCTCACTGTTCGCGGGGGCGATGCTGATCCTGGTCGGCGCCCCCAACCTGGTGCAGCTCATCATCGGGTGGGAGGGAGTCGGGCTCGCCAGCTACTTCCTCATCGGTTTCTATTGGGAGGATCTCGAGAACGTCAAGGCGGGCAACAAGGCGTTCCTCACCAACAAGGTCGGGGACGTGGGGCTCATCCTCGGGGCGATCATCATCGGAGTAACCCTCGGCACCTTCGACTTCGCCGCACTCGACCTCGCCAGCGCGACCCAGGACGAGGCCCTCGCCGGGGTCGCAGTGGTCGGTGGCCTGCTCCTATTCCTCGGCGCCATGGGCAAGAGCGCCCAATTCCCATTGCACATCTGGCTGCCCGACGCCATGGCGGGCCCCACCCCGGTCTCGGCGCTGATGCATGCCGCCACCATGGTCACCGCCGGCATCTACCTGATGGCGCGCACATTCCCTCTCTTCCAGAACCTGGCACAGGAGGCCCGGCCCTGGATGATCGCGATCGGGACAGTCACGCTGTTCGCAATCGGGCTCCTCGCTCTGGTGGCCAACGACATCAAGAAGGTCCTCGCCTACTCCACCGTCTCCCAACTCGGCTACATGATGACCGCGGTGGCCGCCGGCGGTTACACGGCGGGGCTCTTCCACCTGTTCACGCACGCCTTCTTCAAGGCCCTCCTCTTCCTCGGAGCAGGGTCGGTGATCCACGCCGTCCACTCCAACTACATGAGCGACATGGGTGGCCTGCGCAAGCACATGCCAACTACCTACCGGACCTTCGTCGTGGGCGCGGCTGCACTGGCCGGGATCTTCCCGCTCGCCGGTTTCTGGTCGAAGGACGAGATCCTGGCAACCCTCGACTACGAGGGTTACGCCCTGGTGATGTGGATCGCCATCGCCGGCGCCTTCGTCACCGCTTTCTACATGACTCGGTGCGTCGCTCTCACCTTCTTCGGCGACTACAAGGGCCATGGCGAGCCCCATGAGTCGCCCCGGATAATGACCGGCCCGTTGATCGGCCTGGCCATCCCCTCGGTGCTCTTCGGCCTGCTCAACATCCCCGGTGTCGAGATCCCGGGCATCGGGAACTTCACCGAGTGGCTAGGGGTACGTGTGGTGGCGATGGGTGATCATCACGCCGAGTCGATCGATCTACTTCTCGCCGGGAGTGGTCTCCTGGCCGCACTCCTGGGCGTCGCCCTCGGCTGGGGGATCTGGGGCAAGGACCGCGCCACCCAGACGGAGCGTGACGGCTTCGACGTCCCTGTCCTTTATCCCCTGCTGCGTCGCAAGTACTTCGTGGACGACGCCGCCCTGGGCTTGGTTGGGGCCATCACGGGCCCCCTCGCCCGGTTCGTCGACTGGACCAACACCTACGTCTTCGATGGCATCGTCAATGCCGTAGGGGGCATCACCAAGTGGTTGGGAGGTCTCGTCTACAACGGTCTCGACCAGCTCGGGATCGATGGGGTCTTCCACGGGTTGTCGGCCGCGGCCGACGGCGCCGGATCGAGCCTGCGGAGGATGCAGACCGGTCGGGTGCAGCAGTACGCGTCGGGCTTCGTGGCCGGCGCCCTGATACTCGTGGTCCTGTTCGTGTTCGTGATTTGAGAGTGAGAGGCTGAAGCGATGGAATGGTTCGAGAACTGGGGACTGACGATCACGGTCTTCCTTCCCGTGGTGGGCGCAGTGCTTCTCGGGTTCATCAAGAAAGACAACGAGGACGCCCTCAAGGGCACCGCGTTGGCCATCACCGTGCTCGCCCTGGCCGCGTCGATCGCGGTCGTGGTCGGCTTCGACTTCGGTGGTTCTGCTTACAACACGTATCAGTTCGAGGTCAACGAGACTTGGATCGGCGCGATCAACGCCAACTACCACCTCGGGGTCGACGGGATCAGCTTGCCTCTCCTCGTCCTGTCGACGTTCGTGACGGTCCTGGCTGTCATCTACTCCTGGAACCATTGGGACGAGCCGAAGAACCCCAAGGCGTTCCTCATCCTCATGCTGATCCTGGCGACTGGCATGAACGGGACTTTCGTGGCCCTCGACCTCGTGCTCTTCTTCATCTTCTTCGAGATCGTCCTCTTACCGATGTACTTCATGATCGGCATCTGGGGTGACAAGACACCGCGTAGGGTGCCCGGCTTCTCCAAGCCGTTCGAGACCCGTCTCTACGCCTCGATCAAGTTCTTCCTCTTCACGCTGTTCGGCTCCGCCTTCATGCTCTTGGGCTTCCTGGCTCTCTACTTCGAGTCGGGGGACTCCGGAGAGCGCACCTTCGACATCGTGCAACTGACTGAGTTGGGGGCATCTGGTGCCTTCACCGGTTGGAATCTCGCGGCTTGGGTGTTCGCCGCCATGTTCCTCGGTTTTGCGGTGAAAGTCCCGATGTGGCCGCTCCACACGTGGCTCCCCGATGCCCACACCGCCGCTCCCACTGTGGGCTCGGTGCTCCTCGCGGCCATCCTTCTGAAGCTGGGCTCCTACGGGTTCATCCGCATCTCGTTGCCGATCCTCCCCGACGAGGCCCGGAATTGGGCCCCTTTCATCGCCATCCTGGCCGTGATCGGGATCATCTACGGCTCGTTGGCCTGTCTCGCCCAAACCGACATGAAACGCCTCATCGCCTTCTCCTCGGTTGGGCACATGGGCTTCGTCATGCTGGGCATAGCCACGCTCACCGACATCGGCATCAACGCGGCTGTCATCGGTATGGTCGCCCACGGGCTCATCACCGGTCTGCTCTTCTTCCTGGCGGGTTCGATGTCACACCGCTACCACACCCGGGAGATGGCCCGTCTCGGGGGCAACATCAAGCTGATGCCGGTCATGGGGGGGATTCTCGCCTTCACCGCGATGGCTTCTCTCGGCCTCCCCGGTCTGGCTGGGTTCTGGGGGGAGTTCATGTCACTGGTCTCCGCATACAACCCGTTGGACGGCCTTTCCCTGGGTGTGTTCCGCACCGCCATGGTGATGGGCGCCGTCGGCACGGTGCTCACGGCCGGGTACATGCTGTGGATGCTGCAGCGGGTCAACCTCGGCGAGCCCAACGCCGAGTGGGAGGGGCACGAGTTCCACGACGCGGACCGTTTCGAGCTGGCGGCGTGGGTGCCTCTGATCGTTCTCATCGTCGTCATCGGCTTCTACCCCAAAGTGATATTCGACTCGACGACGGATGCGGTGACCTCTCTCGTCGAAATGGCCTTCGGCACGGAGGCCACGGCGTCGATCACCGGTGTGAAGGGCGGCTAGGCACTCCATGGGCTTCGAGATCGACTATCTGGCGCTCGCTCCCGAGCTGATCATCGTGGCGACGTTGATTCTCGTGCTGGCACTCGATCTCACGTTGCGTCGGGAAGACAAGTACTGGACGGCGACTGTCTCGGTGGCGGGCACCGCGTTGGCTCTCCTGCCGCTGGGGATCCTCGCCATCAATGGCGAGACCATCTCCATGTTCGACGGCTCCTATGTCGTCGACGAGTTCGCCCTCGTCCTCAAGGGCCTCTTCCTGGTGTCCGCCTACATCGTGTTCCTGATGGCCCACCACTACATCGAGAGCGACCGCTACTACCAGGGCGAGTTCTACTTCCTCCTTCTCGCCTCGATCCTGGGCTCGCTGGTGATGGCCTCCTCGCGCGATCTCATCATCCTGTTCATCGGGCTCGAGCTCGTCACCGGCCCCCTGTATCTGCTGGCCGGGTGGCGCAAAGGCGATGTCAAGTCCAACGAGGCCTCGATGAAGTACTTCATCCTCGGTGTCCTCTCGACCGCGATCCTCCTCTACGGCATGTCGCTCATCTTCGGGTTGACCGGGGAGGTGAGCTTCGCCGGCATTGCCGAGGCGACCGCGGGCATGTCCGAGGAGCCGGCCCTCATCATGGCCATCCTTTTCATGATCGTGGGCTTCGGGTTCAAAGTCTCCGCGGTCCCCTTCCACTTCTGGGCGCCGGACACCTATGAGGGTGCCCCTACCCCGATCACGGCGTATCTGTCGGTCAACTCCAAGGCGGCCGGCTTCGTGGCCATGCTGATCGTGATGTACCAGGCGTTGCCCGGGGTGTCCGACGTGTGGGCTCCCGCCCTGTGGCTGCTGGCGGCGCTCTCGATGACCATCGGGAATCTGTCCGCCCTGCGCCAGACCAACATCGTCCGGCTGCTCGCCTACTCATCCATCGCCCAGGCTGGGTTCATGCTGGTGCCCTTCGCCGCCGCCGCCGTGGCGGGGGCCGACCTCGAGGGGGCCTTTGGTGCAACACTCATCTATCTGGTCATCTACGCAGTGATGAACCTGGGGGCTTTCGCCGTTGTCATCGCCGGCGCCCGCAAGACCGCCTCGGGTGAGATCGAACGCTGGAGTGGCCTGGCCCGGGTCGACCCGATCCTCGGTGTCCTGACCGCGGTCTTCTTCTTCAGCCTCGCCGGCATCCCGCCGCTTGCCGGCTGGTTCGCCAAGTTCGAGATGTTCCGCTCGGTGATGATCGCCGATCCGGCCACGATCGCCCTGGCGGTAGTCGCCGCGGTGAACGCGGTCATCGCCCTCTACTACTACGCCAAGGTCATCAAGGCCGTGTGGCTCGACGACCCGGTCGGTGAGTTCGCCGAAGGGGTCGAGGCTGCCCCCGCCGGCTCACTCAAGCTGGCCCTCGCCGTGGCCGTGGCGCTCACCATCGCCATTGGCATCTACCCCAGCATCGCCGCCTTCGTCCGGGACGCCGCCTCGGTTCTGGCCACCGGGGGGTGATCGACTACGTGCCTTTCAGCACGTTCATGGCGTCCGTGGGCACATCGAATGATCAGCCTCGAGCGACACCGGTCCTCCGCGCCGCTCGATACTCACGATCGAGTAGGGACCAGAGGCTGTGATCCACCCAGTTCCCCCTGATGAGCAATTCCTCACGCAGCACCCCCTCCCGGGTGAAGCCGAGCTTCTCGGCTACCCGATCTGATGGGTCATTGCCCACGGCGATGCGGAGGACGATCTTGTGGTACCCGAGGGAATTGAACGCCTCACCCAACAAGAGCTCGACGGCCTCTGTGCAGATACCACGGCTCGTCTCGTCGGAGCGGACCCAGTATCCGATCTCGGCGATCTTGCCGAGCTTGGACACGGTCCAGAAAGAGATGTTGCCGATGTGCCGCCTCGGGTCGCCGTTGAATCGAATCGAGTAGTCCCAAGCCCTCTCCTCCTTCCAGGCCTGGATCGACTCCCGGATGAAGGCGGTGGTGTCGGCGGTCGTGTAGTCCATCCTCGCCCAGGGGAGCCACTGGTTGAGGTCGGGGAGCGACGCCCTGATCGCGTCGTCGAGGGTGGACGCGTCCCGCCGGGCGAAGCGCTGAAGGGTCAGCCGGTCGCTCTGCAATTCGGGCCGGGGCATCGGCTCAGCGTACAGGGGGCTTAACCTGCATATGGCCATGTGGGAGCAACTGCATCTAGTCGATCACTATCCGGAACCGGATGAACGTCCCATGGCAGCGGTCCTGGCGCCTCTGTTCGAGGACGAGGGCGGCGAGGTGCGGCTGTTGCTCACCAAGCGCCCCGACACGATGCCGACCCACGCCGGCCACATCGCCTTTCCCGGGGGCCGGCCCGACCCTGGGGACGATGGCCCGGTGGCGACGGCCCTGCGCGAGGCCCACGAGGAAGTGGGCATCGATGCGCGGCAGGTCGAGGTACTGGGCTTCTTGTCGCCGATCGACACTGTCGAATTCACGCTGCTGGTCGTTCCCGTGGTCGCCCGGATCACCACCCCTCTGGGGCTGGTCCCCTCGGAGCGGGAGGTCGCCAAGATCTACACCCCGAGGTTGCGTGATCTCGCCGAGCCGGCGAGCTGGTGGCACGTTCCGTGGAACGGATACCGGGTGTGGTATTACGACTTGGAGGGGGACACCCTCTGGGGTGCCACGGCGCGGATGATCCGCCAGCTGGTCGGCCTGGACGAATAGGGCAAACGACCTCTCAACCAGTCACGCCGGCGCGACGACATTCATCCGTGATCTCTACCGCCCCGGTAGCGGCTCAACAGCGTTTTCATCGCTACGTAGCTGTCCTCTTGGCCACGACCGCTCCGCTGGTGGCGGCCGTCGAGTTCTACCGCGCCCAGGATGGGTCCCTCGCCTGGACCCGTTTGGCCGGCCCTCTTCTTCTCGCCATCTGGGCGATTGCCGTCGCTCGGTCCGAAGAGGCCAACGCGGTGCCCCCGGTCCTTGGTGCGATGTGCTTCATCGGCTCGATCTCAGTGGTAGAGGCACGGTTCGACGTCGACGTCACCTCGTTCGACTTCACCACCACCTTTGGCCTCATGATGTTGTTCGCGGTGCTCGCCGGCACCCTCTCCCGTGGGAGCCGGTTGATCTGGGCCGGCGGGTTGGCCGGCAGCATCGCCGCCTGGGTGGTCTTGATTGGAGTCCTCAACGAGGACCCGGTCGACGCCGTGGGAGTGCGGGCCGTAATCGCCGTGGCCGGCGTGATCTTCACCACCGCGTTGGTCGCCGAGCTCTACGACCAGCTGAGCGCAGCCATCCGGGCCTATGACCGCTCCCGTCTCCTGCAGAATGCGGTGGCACGCTGCTCCGAGGCGCTATTGGTGCATCCCGACTCGTTCGCTCTCCACGAGGCGGTTCGGGCGGTGTTCGAGGCCACTGCCGCGGACTATGCCTTCATCGACAGGACGATCGAGACCGAGAGCCGGCCGGGTTGGGAGATCGTCGCCAGCGCGTCGCGTCGGGTGGGTGAGCGGGGGAGCCGTTGGCAGACGGGCAGCTACGACTCGATCCCGACCAGTTTCAGCGCCCTGGCACGTGGCGACGCGTCCCTGATCCACACCAGTGAGCTCACCGGCACCGAGCGAGAGCTCTACGAGGGCGACCGGATCCTTTCCGAGCTGTGTGTGCCGGTCTTCGTGGGGGAGGAGTTCCGGGGCTCGATAGGCTTCATCGACTACACACATGATCATCGCTGGTCTGACGACGAGATCCAGACGCTGTGGCGAGCCGCCGACATGGTTGGTGCCTACTGGAGACGTCACGACGACGCCGAGGCTCTGCGTGCGTCCAACGAGTCGAAAGACAAGCTTCTGGCCTCGGTCTCACATGAGATCCGAACCCCTCTCACCGCAATCGTGGGGCTCTCCGAGGAGATCGTCGCCAACCGCTCCTCGATGACGGCCGAGGAGCTCGATGAGCTCAACGGGATCATCGCGGTGCAGAGCCGTGAGCTCGCAGAGTTGGTCGAAGACCTGCTCGTGGCATCGCGCGCCGATTTGGGCAACCTGTCGATCCGACCTGAGCCGACCGATCTCGGCGAGCAAGTAGAGCGGGTGATCGATGGCCTACGGGAGTCGAATCCCACCAACAAGATGTTGGAGTTCACGGGTGGCACGGGCACGGCGCTGGCAGATCCTCTGCGAGTCCGTCAGATCATCAGGAATCTCGTGACCAACGCCATCAAGTACGGCGGAGACCACATCGAGGTCACCGTGCGGGAGAGGGAAGACATTGCCACGATCGTGGTAGCCGACGACGGTGCCGGTGTCGCCGAACGGGAGGCAAACCTGATATTCGAGCGTTATTACCGCAGCGCTCAGTCTCCAACCCAGCCAGGCTCGGTAGGGATCGGCCTGGCAGTCTCGCGCCAGCTGGCGGAGATGATGGGTGGATCGTTGACCTACGTTTCCGACGGGTCGCATCACCAATTCGAGCTGGCTCTCCCCCTCGCAACCGAGCCCCTCAAAGGGCTCGTCTCCGAGCTCGCCTGATTCGCCCGGTACCGGCGACCGCGTACAATCCGGGGCTGGGGAAATGGCTTCTTCCACATTGCGACGCCGTCTGTTGATCGGTGGTGCCGTCACGGCACTGCTCCTGGTCGGCGTGGGCGCGGTGCTCGCGCTGACGACCTGGGATGACGTCAACCGGGTCAGCATCGACCGGGAACCGGACGATTCCTCCGGTCCGATAGCGTCCGAGGAAGAGCCGACCGGTGAGGAGCCCGGCGAGGAGGAGATCGATCTGGCGCCCGTCGTCGGCAACCAGGTGTTGCTGCTGGTTGGATCGGATACCCGGGAGGACCTCGAGGATCTGGAGGGCTTCGGTGACTTCGAGGGCAGTCGCGCCGATGTCGTGATGGTCATGATCAAGGACGAGACCAACACCGGTTTGCTCTCCTTGCCCCGGGACTTGTTGGTCGACAACCCTTGCGATGGCCCGGGCGACCGGCTTTCGGCCATGCTCGAAGGGTGTGACGACTTCAACGGACCAACACTGCTCACCTTGGCGGTCGAGGAACTGATCGGTGAACGGGTCGACCACTTCGCGTTGGTCGACTTCGTCGGGTTCCAGGAGGTGGTCGACTCCATCGGTGGCTATGAGATCTGCGTTGAGAACCCGGTTCGCGATCGGCTGGCCAACCTGAGCCTGCCTGCAGGCTGCACCCTCGCCGACGGGGCCCAGGTGCTGGCGTGGATGCGCTCGCGCCGCACCCAGGAGCTGACCGCGGAAGGGTGGCGGGTGATCCCTGGCATGAACGACCTGGTCCGCAACGAGCGCCAACGGTCTTTCCTGATCGACATCATGGGCCGGGTAGCCGATTTCACCAGCCCCCAGGCGATGTGGTCGGCGGGACAGGCAATCGCCCCGTTCGTCACGGTGGACTCAGAGCTCTCCCTTGTGGAGGCGGTGAGTCTGGCCTGGACCATGCGCGGCCTCGAGACCGGCAGGGTCTCCGAGTTGGAGGTGCCGGTCTACGACGCCATCACCGAGGATGGTGCTTCGGTGCTGTTGCCGACGACCCCTGTCGCCGAGATCGTCGCCGAGTTCTTGTCGTCGGCTGCCGCCGACGGCGGAGGGGTCGTTCTCGGTATCAAGGGTTGACAGTCCTCCTACCCGCTGCGGTTCCCGCGGTTCGCGAGCTCATGGCTATCGAGCTCTACGAACGTGACGGACCTGGCCACCGTCTGCCTGATCTGTAAATCGATCAAGGTGGGGGCGAACTCATGAGGAGACGGCACCACAACTCCTCGAAGCGATTCAGCGCAAGCGTGCTTCGCGGATCAGCGCTAGGGGATCCCACAGGGTCCTTTCGGCACCCGATTCGAAGAGGCGATCTTCACCCGGGGCGCGGTCATCGAGTGCTGGGTTCTATTGCAGAGTCAGGTCGCATATATCTGGTCTCATACTCCGCGGCTCTTTAATCTCGCGGGCGATGACGGAACGAAGACGTGTGTTCTCCGGGATGCAACCCACCGGGGGCGCTCATTTGGGCAATCTGATCGGGGCCTTCAGCAACTGGGTGTCGATGCAGGCCGACTATGAGACGATCTATTGCGTGGTCGACCTCCATGCCATGGCGTCACCCTTCGATCCCAAGGAGATGTCGGAGTCTCGTCTCCAGCTGGCGAAGATGATCATCGCCGCCGGCGTGGACCCGAAGCGGTCGCTTCTCTACTACCAGTCGGATCTCCCCCAGCATTCCGAGCTGTATTGGATCGTCGGCACCCTGATCGGTGTGGGGCAGCTGCAAAGGATGACCCAGTTCAAGGAGAAGTCGGACAAGTCGGGTCAGCTGTTCGGCCTTCTCGCCTATCCGGTGCTCCAGGCGGCCGACATCCTCATCCATCGTGTTCATGCCGTCCCGGTGGGTGACGACCAGGCCCAGCACCTCGAACTGACCCGGGACATCGCCGAGCGTTTCAACGGACGTTTCGGTGACGTGTTCCCGATCCCCGAGCGGATCACGCCCGAGGTCGGGGCGCGGGTCATGTCCTTGCAGGACCCGACCACCAAGATGTCGAAGTCCGATGCCAACTCGAAGGCCACGGTGTTTCTCAACGACTCCACCGACGAGATCGTGAAGAAGGTGAAGTCGGCGGTCACCGACACCGGGTCGGAGGTGGCGTTCGACTGGGAGAACAAGCCAGGCATCTCCAATCTCTTGGAAATCCTCTCTTTCTTCAGCGGCCGGCCCATCGCCGACCTGGTCACGGAGTACCGATCGGTGGGATACGGCGTTTTCAAGGTGGCGGTTGCCGAGGCCGTCGCTGCCGGCCTCTTGCCGATCCGTGAGGCCTACGAGGGGATGTCCGACGATGAGGTCTCCCGGGTGATGGGGGACAGTGCCGAGCGCGCCGCAGTATCCGCCGACGCCACCATCGCGGTGGTCAAGGCCTCTGTCGGCCTGAGCCGACACAGGCAATAGACCCGCGGAGCTCTGTCACCCGATTCGGTCCGCTCTTCGTCTGTAGAGGGAGAGACGAAAGAGGTGACAGATGAGTTGGACGGCGAAAGCCGCGGCCGTTGCGGTCGTGGCACTGGCGAGTCTCGGAATCAATGACACCGTTCCGGGTGATGTGGCCCTTCTCCTGCTGTTGCTCGCGTTGGCCGTCGCCTGGCGCTCCGTGAGGGGGTTCTGGCGAATCGTGGTCTCGGGACTGGTGGGTGGCGCGGTGGCAGGGCTATTGATCCTGGGCCCCGGTTTCCGGCTGGCCATGCGTGCGGTGGCGATCATGGATCCGGGCCATCCCCAGGAGTTCACCGTTGGAGGGACGCTCTTCATCATCGTCGGTGTGGGCGCCATCCTCGGCGGTGTCACGGCCGCCACGGCGCACCTCTTCCGACGAGCCTTTGCCATCGAGTCGGCAGTGACGGCAGGGGCGCTTCTCGCCGCGGTCGAGATGACCAAGCTGACCTTTCTCTCCGGTGAGGTGAGCGACGAGCTGTTTCAGCTGGGGATCAGCCCGTGGATCAACATTCCGCTCTTCGGTCTGATCACGCTCGGCTATGGGATCGGGGCCATGGCCATCGCCGACAAGGCAGAGTCGGCGATGTTCTCCTCGAAGAGCAAGGAGCGGGAGAAGGTGCCAGCATGAGTCGCAACGCTTGGAGGTGTCTGTGAGCTGGTGGGTCGTCGAGCTGATCACCAACCTCGTTCTGGTCGGGATCGTCGTGATCCTGGGACCCCTGATCAAGAGGTTCGGGCGGGCCTACGCGGGTGATATCTTCCGCGCCAATCCCCGGACGGGGAAGAGCTACCTCGTGCTGATGGATGTCGCCTACTACCTCATATTCACCGCATACATCCTGTTCACGATCACCTTCGAGCCTTCCGTCCAGTGGGATCGTTCGACCGCCGCCGTGCTTCAGGACGAAGTGGTGCGGGTGGCCGGGATGCTCCTGTTGATGGGCGCCCTGCACGGCCTCAATGTCCTCAGCCTGCCGCTCATCGGGAGACTGCTCGGAATGAGCCGCCAGCTCGAGGAGGATGTGCCCCAGACGCCGGCCATCTGAGTGCTCTGGCTGACCATCGTCGCGGCAGAGAAGCCTTCCTGGACGACCGATGACGAGGCGCGTCGTCGGTTCGTCGAGGACGTCTACCACGCGGAGGTGAAGTCCCTCGTCCGTCTCGCCCGGATCTTCACCGACGATCGCAATGGTGCCGAGGACATCGTCCAAGAGGCCTTCATCAGACTCTTCCACGCGTCCGATCGAATCAACGACAGGTCGAGGAGCGTCGCCTACGTCCGGTCGATCGTGCTCAACCTCGCCCGCGACCACAACCGCAGGGGTCTGATGTCACTACGCCACCAGGACGCGATGATCGAGCGACGGGCCCCGGTCCAGCCCGACGAACATCTGGCACGGACGGAGAGCCAGTCGGAGGTCCTCGATGCTCTGGCGCGTGTGTCACCACGTCAACGCGACTGTCTCGTCCTCCGCTTCTACCTCGAGCTGTCGGAGAGCGAGATCGCCGAGACTCTCGAGATATCCCCGAATTCGGTGAAGACTCATTGCCGGAGGGGCCTGGAGAACATGGCGGAGTTGCTGGAGGGTTCACATGACACTTGAGCAACGGCTCACCGACGCTCTGCGGCAACTCGACGCCGTGGAGCCGAGCCCGGACCTCTTTGCTCGTGTCGAGCGAAGCCTGGCGCAGGATCGTGCTTTTCGCCGACGACGTCTGACAGTGGCAGCTTCGATCCTCGCCGGGCTGTTGGCCGTCGTCACATGGGTCGTGGTGTCGACCGAGACGGGGGTGGACGGGAACCTGTTCATCGATTCGTGGAAGCTGGTCGTGGCCTCCCTGGCGGTGTCATTCGCGATCCTGGTCGCGCTCGCTCCTCACATCCGTCGTTTCGGGAGGAGCTTCATCGATGACGTCTTCCATCTGAGCCCGGAGACCGGAGCCAAGTTCCTCGTGGTTCTGGACATCGCCTATTACACCGCGTTCACCGGGTTGATCCTCGTCGACGCCGATCTCTGGCATCTCGGCGAGACGCGGCTGCTCTTCGCTGCCTTGGGGGACTTCGTCTTCCGTCTTGGAAACCTTCTCGGCGTGATGGGGTTGCTCCATGCCATCAACATCGCGTTCTTGCCCGTACTGGGGCTCATCTACAACTCGATTGTGCGCGCCGACCTGCGGCGACGAGCCGGTGATGCAGCGCCTCCCGAATCCAAGCGTGCCCGGGTGGCCGACCGAAATGCCCGCTCCTTCGCAATCGCTATTGCCGTGCTTGCCCTGTCTTTGGTGGCAACGTTGCTGGTCGGCGGTCCTGGTGCGCTGCTGGTCGATGGATTGGACTGAGTCAACTCACCTGGTCGAAGACCTCCTCGGGGATCAGCAACACGAAGGCGGTGAGGAGGTTCCAGCCCGAGTGGAGGAATATTGCCGGACCGAGACGTCCCGAGCGCTGGGTGATCCAGCCGAGGACGAGACCCAGGATGAACAGTGGCGGGAGGACCACAACCGCCGATTGCCAGAGACGATCCATGTCGAGCCCATCTATGTGCACGCCGGCGAAGATCAGTGCGGACAAGACCAGGGCAAAGCGCTTCCCCCACCTTTCCAGGGCGCGCAGCAGGATGCCGCGATAGACCAGTTCCTCGGTGATCGGGGTCAGCACGATCGCAGACGTGACGAGAGCGACCTTCACCGCCGTCGTGTCGGCTTCGGCAAAGAGGTCGACGACGACCTGCGGAGGGCCTCCATCGGGGAGGAGGAAGTTGCTCAGTGGGAGGAGAAGCAAGCCGAGAGCGAGCTGGCCGATTAGCCCCAGCCCCATGTAGAAGAGGTCCGACCCGTGAACGGCGAGACCGACGTCGGGATCGTCCTTGAAGCGCGTGAGAAGCCAGAACGTGAACAGCACCCCGGTGTAATGGCCCAATAGACCGATGACCAGCACCCATTGATCGAGCTCCAGAGCGCCGGCGAGGGTGACGAACACGACGCTCGCAACCGTTCCACCCAGCCAGACGAGAACGAAGTCGAGGATCGACCAGGACCTTGGCACCGGGTCGCAGCCTACAACCGATGCGTCCCTGGCCACTGTTACCCTGCGTGCCAAGCGCTGCACCAAGGATCTGCTCTATGGAAATCGACATCGGCATAGGCAAGTCGGGTCGGCAAGCCTTCGGCTTCGACGACATCGCCATCGTCCCCTCCCGTCGCACCCGGGATCCCGACGACGTCGACATCTCCTGGCAGCTGGACGCATTCAAGTTCGACCTTCCCATGATGGGCTCGGCCATGGACTCCGCCATCAGCCCGGACACCGCGGTGTCCATCGGGAGGCTGGGCGGGCTGGCGGTTCTCAATCTCGAGGGTCTGTGGACTCGTTATGAGGACCCCGCACCGTATTTCGATGAGATCGCCGAGCTGGCCGACGAGAAGGCCACGCGCCGGATGCAGGAGATCTACCTGGAGCCGGTCAAGCCCGATCTCATCGGTCGACGGGTCGAGGAGATCAAGTCCGCAGGTGTGGTCGTCGCAGCCAGCCTCACCCCGCAGCGAGTCCGGCAGTGGGCGCCGCTGGCGCTGGAGTCCGGGCTCGATATCCTGGTCATCCAGGGGACGGTGGTCTCTGCGGAGCACGTGTCGAGCCGGGAGGAATCACTCAACCTCAAGGACTACATCGCCGCCTGCGCCGTTCCGGTGATCGTGGGCGGATGTGCCAGCTACTCGACCGCCCTCCATCTGATGCGCACCGGTGCGATCGGCGTATTGGTCGGCGTCGGTCCCGGCGCGGCCTGCACCACCCGGGGGGTGCTCGGGGTGGGAGTGCCTCAGGCCACTGCCATCGCCGACGCCGCCGGAGCTCGTATCCGCTACCTGGACGAGACCGGGCGCTATGTCCACGTGATCGCCGACGGAGGGATGCGCACCGGGGGCGACGTCTCCAAAGCCATTGCCTGCGGAGCCGATTCGGTGATGATTGGGTCTCCATTGGCCTCGGCAACCGAGGCACCGGGTAAGGGATACCACTGGGGCATGGCCACCTTTCACCCCACGCTTCCTCGCGGTGCCCGGGTCAGGGTCGGCGACCGGGGCACGCTCCAGGAGATCTTGGTCGGCCCGGCCCATGAGAACGACGGGCGACGGAACCTCTTCGGTGGGCTCCAGATGTCGATGGCGACCACCGGCTACTCCGACGTGAAGGAGTTCCAGAAGGCCGAGGTGATGATCGCACCGTCCCTGCAGACCGAGGGCAAGTCGCTGCAACGGTCCCAGAAGGTCGGCATGGGATGAAGACGGAGGCCGTCGAGCCCACCGTCCTGGTCGTCGACTTCGGCGCCCAATATGCCCAACTGATCGCCCGAAGGGTCCGCGAGGCCCATGTTCGCTCCGAGATCGTGGCCCGCACCTTCAGCGCCGACCAAGTGAGAGAGCGCCGCCCTCTCGGCCTCATCCTCTCCGGGGGCCCGGCGTCGGTATATGCCGAGGACGCCTATCGAATGGACCCGGAGATCCTCGATCTGGAAGTCCCCGTCCTCGGCATCTGCTACGGCCATCAGCTGATCGCCGACCTGGCCGGTGGTGAGGTTGCCAACACCGGGGGAGCCGAGTACGGCAACACCGCTCTTCGGGTGGTGGCCGACTCGGTGCTCCTGGCCGAGCTGCCCCCGAGTCAGCAGGTGTGGATGTCCCATCGTGACCAGGTGAGAAGAGTGCCGCCCGGCTTCGTCTGTGTCGCCACCTCGGATGGCGCCGAGGTGGCGGCCATGGAGCATCGCGAGCGCGGTCTCTACGGGGTCCAGTTCCACCCCGAGGTGGCTCACACTCCCCGGGGCGAGGAGATCCTGAAGCGCTTCCTCTACGACGTCTGCGGGGCCACCCCGACGTGGACCTCGCACTCGATCATCGAGTCCCAGGTCGAGGCGATCCGCGCCCAAGTGGGGGAGGGGCGGGTGATCTGTGGTCTCTCCGGCGGTGTCGATTCCGCAGTTGCCGCCGCAATAGTCGCCGAGGCCATCGGGGACCGGCTCACCTGTATCTTCGTGGATCACGGCTTGCTCCGCGCCGGGGAGGCCCGGCAAGTTGAAGAGACGTTCCGTTCCCATTCCGACGTCGAATTGATCCATGTCAAGGCGGCGGACCGCTTCTTGGAACAGCTCGAAGGTGTCACCGACCCAGAGCGGAAGCGGAAGATCATCGGTGAGACGTTCATCCGTGTCTTCGAAGAGGCCGCCGCCACGGTGGGGCAGGCGGCCTATCTGGTCCAAGGCACGCTGTATCCCGATGTCATCGAGTCCGGGTCGGGAACGGCTGCGACCATCAAGACCCACCACAACGTCGGTGGACTTCCCGAAGACATGACCTTCGAGCTCGTAGAGCCACTCCGTGACCTGTTCAAGGACGAGGTCCGCGCCGTCGGGGAGGAGTTGGGCCTGCCCGAGGAGATCGTCTGGCGACAGCCTTTCCCGGGACCGGGCCTCGCAGTGCGGATAATCGGAGAGGTCAACCTGGAACGGCTCGAGCTGCTTCGCTCTGCCGACGCCATCATCATCGAGGAGATCCGGCGCGCCGGCCTCTACCGTGAGATTTGGCAGGCCTTCGGCGTGTTACCCGCTGTCAAGACGGTCGGTGTGCAAGGGGACGGGCGCACCTACGCCTACCCTCTCATCGTCCGCGCGGTCACCTCCGAGGACGCGATGACGGCCGATTGGGCCCGTGTCCCCTTCGATGTGTTGGAGAGAATCTCATCCCGGATCATCAATGAGGTGCCCGGGATCAATCGAGTTGCGTATGACATCTCGTCAAAACCGCCCGCCACCATCGAGTGGGAGTGAGGGGGTGGCTAGCCAGCCCCTCAAGGACCCTGCACTGCACTGCCGATAGAGACAGTGTTGTCTAGGGACACTCCTTTTGGACCCGAATACCCCTGAACTCACGCGCATTTTCCGTGAGGAGCTGGAGGAGCGCTCGCGCCGTCTCGTCGCGGGCGCCCGCGCCCTGGCTGAAGGCGACCTCGCAGTGGGATCGGTGGCAGATCTCGTCCGTGACGCCCACACGATCAAGGGGTCGGCGGGCCTGTTGGGGTACGCCCTCATCCGAGACGCCGCCAGCCGTCTCGAGGTGATGTGGCGAGCGGTCGGCGAGGACGAGACCCTGGAGCGAGAGAAGGTGGTGGCGATGGAGGCGATCGCCGGGCGTCTCGGGTCTGCGATCGATGCCCGGGACGACTCAGAGCTGGCGACGATGGTGAGAAGGCTCGACCAGGTCCCAGATGAGTCGGCAGCCTCGGCAGAGGGCCCGGTCCTGCGGCCGCCTGATGTCGGCAGTCTCGGCGGGCTGCTGACGTCCGTGTCGGAGTCTCTTCTCGGAGGCGCCACCCGGGTGGACACCGCCGACCTGTATCGGCTGATCAACCGTATCGTCGAGGTCGCCCTGGACGCCGAGGCCATCTCCGATCTGTCCCTCGTCTCGATCGAAGGTGCCGACCCGGACCTGTTCCGACGCGCCTGGCGATCGCAGCTGGAGAAGCTGAGCCAGTCCATCACCGAGATCCAGGATCAGGCCGTCTCCCTGGCAAACGTCTCGTTCTTCGACGCCGTCTCGACCTTCCCCCAGTTCGTGCGATACCTCGGTCGCCGCTCGGGTAAGGACGTCCGATTCGAGCTCACGGGTCACGATGTTCAGCTCGACCGTCAGATCGTAGATCTGATCCGCGAGCCCCTGCGCCATCTCCTGGTCAATGCCGTCGATCACGGGATCGAGCCGGTCGAGGAACGCCTCGCCAGCAACAAGCCGGCGACCGGGGTCATCAGGGTCTCGGCACGGGTCGTCGAGGACCGCGTCGAGGTGTCGGTGGCCGACGATGGCGTCGGGATCGACTGGACCCGGGTTGCCGAGGTCGCCCGTGAGCAGGGTCTCGGCATCAGCCCGCCGGATCTCTCCCCGGTGCTCTTCCGGCCCGGTTTCACGACTCTGGACCAGCCGACCGAGTTCTCCGGTGGGGGTGAAGGCCTGCCCGAGGCGGCGGAGGCGGCGGCCCACGTCCACGGTGCGGTGAGCATCGACTCGGCCGGGGGAAAAGGCACCGTTGTCACCCTGACCCTCCCCCTCTCGATGGTGCTGCAGAACGTGGTGGTGGTGGCCGAAGGGGAGCAGTTCTGGGGCATACCGGAAGCATCGGTGGAGGCGTCGATGCCTCTCGCCAACGCCGAGTTCATCACCAAGCAGAACGGACGTGAGGTGAAGTTCGAGAGCGCCGCCGTGCCCTGCGTCTCGTTGTCGGTCGCCATCGGTGGCGAAGAGCCTACGGACGCCTCGGAGCTGTTGGTGGTGAACACGCGCTACGGTCTGGTCGCCGTGACCGTGAGCGAGATAATCGACCGGCGCCGGGTGGCGGTCAAGAACCTGGGGCCGATCATTGAGGGGAACGGCGCGATCAAGGGTGCCGCCCTCCTCGGTGGTGGGCAGGTCCTGGTCGTGCTCGACCCCGACTTCCTGGGCCAGATCTCCCGTCACCGGCCCCACCTGGTCGACGATCGGCCCAGGATCCTCGTGGTCGACGATTCTGCCGGGGTCCGCCAGCTGCTTTCGGCAACGCTCAATGGTGCCGGCTTCGAGGTGGAGGTGGCTTCCGGTGCCCGGGAGGCGATGCTCGCCATGACCCGGGACAATTTCAGCGCAATGGTCGTCGACTACTCGATGCCACGCTCCAACGGGGTCGAGCTGGTGCGGGCGATGCGGGCGGCCGATGTCCGCATCCCCATTGTCATGGTGTCCGGGGTGGCCACGCCCGAGGAGAAGCAGTCGGCCTGGCAGGTCGGCGTCGACGCCTACCTCGACAAGTTCGATCTCCGCCAGGGGGTCCTGACCAAGACCCTGCGCCAGCTGATCGGGCTCGAAGACGCCAACTCGGCCTGAGACCCGTTCTGTGAGGGTTTCTGGCGCGTCACGCGCTACAAACCCTCACAGAAGGGTGATATCCGGTTCAGCGACCACCCACCGGGGCCGATAACCACGACAGGGAAATGCCTGACCTGCCGCGTCTCGACGAAGTCTGGATGATCCTTCCGGCCGTCATCGGCCTGATCACCGTGATCTGGGCCTGGAGGATCACCGCACACGGCCGCGAGCGTGAGCGAGAGGTGCGACGGCTCTCTGAGGAAGCACACACCATCAAGAACGACTTCGTCGCCCTGGTGAGCCACGAGTTGCGTACGCCTCTCACCTCGATCGCCGGCTTCTCCGACGCCCTTCTCGAGTCGTGGCAGGACCTCCCCCCCGAGGAGGTGGACGAGTTCCTCTCCATCATCAATCGACAGGCCATCTATCTCGGAGACCTGGTCGAGGATGTCCTGGTCATCCCGCGTCTCGAAGCCAACCGGCTGTCTCTCGACCCCGATCTCTTCGACCTTGGCGACCTGATCGAGGATGTCGCCCATATGGTGTTCCCCAACGGGGGAAGGAAATCGTCATTGGTCTCGCTGCCTGATGGCGTGCGTGTCTACGCCGACCGCAGAAGGGTGCAGCAGGTGATCCGCAACGTCATGGAGAACGCCCGCAAGTACGGCGGAGATCAGATCCTCGTGGAGGGGTTTGTGTTGGGCGATCAGTACCTGATCATCGTCTCCGACAACGGGCCAGGCGTCCCCGACAAGGAAACCCAGAAGGTGTTCGAGGACTTCGAGCAACTTTCCAAGGGCGACGCCCGGGACTCCAGCGGCATGGGTCTCGGACTGCCCATCGCCCGACGGCTCGCTCGGGCCATGGGCGGCGACGTCTGGTACGAGCGCCGCTTCCCGACCGGGGCCCGCTTCTGCTATTCGCTGCCGCTGAACCGGAGGACCGTGCTCGTGGAGGACGGTCCTCGCGCCGAGATCGGCCCGGAGGAATTGGTACGGGTCGAGCTTCCCGAGACGGCGGACAGCGGTTGGGCGCTCTGATCACACGTATGTGATTCAGTCGGCCGCGGCCGGTACCATCGGACGCGGATGCAGCAGCAGACACAGTGGTTCATCGACGACGTTCCCACCGAGTCGCCCCTTTTCGCCGAGCTCAACCCCACCCAGCGTGAAGCGGTGGCGGCGACGGAGGGTCCTGTCCTGGTGGTGGCCGGCGCCGGCTCGGGGAAGACACGTGTCCTCACCTACCGCATCGCCCACCTGATCCGAGACCTGGGAGTCGCCCCGGACTCGATCCTCGCCATCACCTTCACCAACAAGGCCGCCAACGAGATGAAGGAGCGGGTGGGTCAGCTCGTCGGCGGGTTGGTACGAGCGATGTGGGTCAGCACCTTTCACTCGTCTTGCGTTCGCATCCTCCGCAGGGAGGCCACCCGGCTGGGTTATCGCTCCGGGTTCACGATCTACGACGACGCCGACTCTCTGCGTCTCCTGCGCATGGTGACCAAGGATCTCGACCTGGACAGCAAGCGATTCCCGGAGAAGGCGATGAAGGCGGTCATCTCCAACGCCAAGAACGAGTTGGTCGACTTCGAGTCTTTTGCCGATCAAGGCGATGGCTTCTACCACGAGCAGGTCGCTGACATCTACCGCCTCTATCAGCAACGCCTGGTGGAGGCCTCGGCCATGGACTTCGACGACCTCCTCATGGTCACAGTCGAGCTCTTCGCCGCATTCCCCGATGTCCTCGCCCACTATCAAGAGCGGTTCCGCTATCTGCTCGTCGACGAGTACCAGGACACCAACCGGGCCCAGTACATGCTGGTCAAGCAGCTCACCGCCGCACATCGCAACCTGTGTGTGGTCGGTGATTCCGACCAGTCGATCTACAAGTTCCGGGGAGCCGACATCCGCAACATCAGGGACTTCGAGAAGGACTACCCCGATGCCCGGGTCATCGTGCTCGACCAGAACTACCGATCAACCGAGACCATTCTCGATGCCGCCAACTCGGTGATCGCCAACAACACGAAGCGAACCCCGAAGCATCTGTGGTCAGATCGGGGCTCCGGCGTGCCGATCGTGCGATTCGAGGCCGAGGACGAGCACGACGAGGCCGGATATCTGGTCGATGAGGTCGAGCGTTTGCAGAAGGATGGGTACAACCTGGCCGACATCGCCGTGTTCTACCGCACCAATGCCATGTCCCGGGTCATCGAAGACGTGTTCGTGAGACGGGGAATCCCTTACTCGGTCGTGGGCTCGGTCAAGTTCTACGACCGCAAGGAGGTCAAGGACGCGATCGCCTACCTCAAGATGTTGGTCAACCCCAGCGACGAGGTATCGGTGAAGCGGGTCATCAATGAGCCGCGACGGGGTATCGGTAACACCACCGTCGCCCACGTCGATCGATTCACCCAAACCCAGGGGATCAGCTTCTTCGAGGGTCTCGCCAGGGCGGGGGAGATCCACCAGCTCAGCACGCGAGCACAGAAATCCGTTCTCGAGTTCGTGGCCCTCAGCGAGCTGCTGCGGGAGAAGGCAGAAGATGGCGGGGTGGTGGCTGCGATCCAGGCGGTGCTCGACAACACCGGCATGGTGGCCGGCTACGAGTCGGAGCGAACCATCGAGGCGATGGGCCGGGTGGAGAACCTCCGGGAGCTGGCCGGGGTCGCTGCCGAGTTCGAGGCCTCGAACGAAGGCGCCATCATCGGCGACGAGCCGTACGACTCACTCGACAACCTCAGAAAGCTCGAGGTGTTCCTGGAGTCGACGGCTTTGGTGGCTGACATCGACGAGTGGGATGAAGGGGCCGGAGCGGTCACCCTGATGACACTGCACACCGCCAAGGGTCTGGAGTTCCCCGCGGTGTTCATCGTCGGCATGGAAGACGGAGTGTTCCCGCACATGCGATCGCTGGGTGACCCCGAGGAGCTCGAGGAGGAGCGTCGTCTCGCCTATGTCGGCATCACGCGCGCTCAGGACAAGCTGTATCTCACTTCGGCCTGGCAGAGGATGCTGTTCGGCGGGTCCAACTACAACCCACCCTCACGCTTCCTCCAGGAGGTCCCCGAGACCCTGCTCGAGAAGGCTCCCAAGAGAAATCGCAACCGTCCCGCCGACCGCGCCGCGGCCACAGGGCCGCGGACGACTGTCTCACCGGGACAGGTGGGTCCAGGAGATCGGGTGCGTCACGACAAGTGGGGTCTGGGAACCGTCCGGGAGATCGTGGGTGAAGGCGACCGCGCCGAGGCCGAGGTCATGTTCGACACCCAGGGCAAGAAGCGTCTGCTTCTCGCCTGGGCCCCCTTGGAGAAGGCCTGATCACCTAGAACGGGGCCACAATGGGGAGTTGCGAGAAGGCGCCGAGCCCGCCCAGGAACAGGATCAGAGCGAGGACGATGGCGGCCCA
>Ga0268386_10000274_pt1 | contig 31232 bp, 38 predicted proteins | sample RVTome_15_FD_200260 | JGI IMG/M metagenome (GOLD analysis project Ga0268386, IMG submission 200260) | Soil microbial communities from uranium-contaminated site in the Upper Colorado River Basin, Wyoming, United States - RVT150D86... ... | reverse complement strand
GCCCCTCGCGTGCTCGGAACGATGACCTCATCGGAATCTGGACCTTCGAGACGGAATTTGAGACCGGCCTCAACGGCGATCTGATCGTTGCACGCGAGGGCTCGGCCTGGCGTGCGACGCTTTCCGGTGCCGAAGCGAAGTTCGAAGTGGCAGCACGCGACGTGCGCTTCGCTTTCCCCGGCGACCTCGGTCGCTTCCGAGGCGCGCTGGCCGACGATGCGCGGTTGATCGAGGGCTTCTGGATTCGACCTGGCGTGGCCGCGGATCCACGTTTTCCGGGCGGTTCGAGCCAACCCTTTGCGACACCGCTCCTTCTGAAGTCCGTGGGCCGCGATGTTTGGCGTGGCGAGGTGCGTCCGCTGGAAGACTCAATGACACTCTACCTTCGGATCTTCCGCGACGAGGAAGAAACGCTCCTCGCCGCGTTCCGCAATCCCGACCAGCACTCGCATGGCGGCGCCATGCAGTTCCGGGTGGCGCGCGAAGGCAGGACTGTCCAGTTCACCGCCCCGCTCGATCATGCGGAACCGGAGATCCGACACGAAGGGACTCTCGTGCGGAGCGAGGCGCTGCAGATTTTCTGGCCCGACCTCGACCGTACGATCGTGCTGACGCGACGCGCGCCCTCAGAGGCGGCCGCATACTTTCCTCGCCCCCCTGACGATCCTCCCTACGTATACCGGAGCCCGCCCGTCACAAACGATGGATGGGCCACCGCACGGGCCGGCGAAGTCGGCATCGACGAGGAGGCGCTGGAGCGTCTCGTACGGAGGCTGGCTGCCGCTGATCCCTCCGGTCGCCGCCCCTCGCTGATTCACTCGCTCCTCGTGGCACGCCGCGGCAAGCTCGTGCTCGAGGAGTACTTCTACGGCTTCCATCGTGATCAGCCCCATGACCTCCGCTCTGCGGGCAAGACGTTCGCCTCGGTCATGCTGGGCGCGGCGATGATGCAGGGCGTGCAAGTCGCACCGGAGACAAGGGCTTACGAGCTGCTCGCTGGCATGGGCCCGTTCAAGAACGACGATCCACGGAAATCGAAGATCACGCTCGCCGATCTTATGACGCACACGTCTGGGCTCGCCTGCGACGACTACGACGACGCCTCTCCCGGAAACGAGGACACGCTGCAGACGCAGCGCGCACAGCCGGACTGGTGGAGGTACACACTGGACCTGCCGATCGCACACGAGCCTGGCACGCGCTACGCTTATTGTTCCGCGACCATGAACCTCGTGGGAGCGGCGCTGACGACTGCAACCGGGACCTGGCTGCCGGAGCTGTTCGATCGTACGGTTGCCCGCCCGCTGCAGTTCGGCCCCTATCACTGGAACCTATCGCCCACCGATGAAGGCTACCTCGGCGGCGGCGCATGGCTCCAACCGCGTGACCTGTTGAAGCTCGGACAGGTCTATCTCGACGGTGGCGCATGGCGCGGGCGTCGCATCGTCGATACCTTCTGGGTCACTCAGTCGACCGCGCCCCACTTCCACATTTCGCCCGCGACGACGGGTATCGATGCGGAGCAGTTCGGCAACGCTTACAGCGAGGCGGACGAGGCTTATGCGTGGCATCTGGGCGGTGTCCGCTCTGGAGAGCACGTCTATCCGGGCTACGCTGCCACTGGCAATGGTGGCCAGGTTCTCATGGTGGTACCCGGGCTCGAATTGGCGGTCGTCTTCACGGGCGGCAACTACCGGCAGGGTGGTATCTGGACACGTTGGGCCGACGAGATCGTCGGAGGAGAGATCATCCCGGCCCTGGACCGCTGATCGAGAAGGCCACGGGGTGCAGCCGCCCAATATTCGGTTGCAGCGGATGTCGCCGTCCGAATTCAGCAGTGGGCGTCGGACAGCATGGAGCCGCGGGCTGTCCGCCCGGTGGCCCCATTGCAATGACGCGTCGACGTGTCGATTTCCCCCCGCGGCAATCGTCGGGCCTACGGGGGTCATCCTCTGCAAACTCACTGAGGCATCGCCATGAGCACAGTTCAGCTTCACCGCGTCCTTCGGGCCACGCCAGAGCGGATCTACCGCGCGTTCATTGACGCGGACGCTATGGCCAAGTGGTTACCGCCGAACGGGTTCACTGGCAAGGTCCATCACGCCGACGCCAGGGCGGGCGGCAGCTACAAGATGTCGTTCACCAACTTCACGACTGGCACGAGCCACTCCTTTGGCGGAACCTACCTCGATCTGAAGCCAAACGAGCTGATCCGTTACACCGACGTCTTTGACGATCCCAACCTGGCGGGGGAAATGCAGACCACCGTCTCCCTGTCACCAGTTTCGTGCGGCACAGACGCAGGAGGGCATCCCCGAGGTCATCCCCCTCGAGGCGTGCTACCTGGGTTGGCAGGAATCCTTGACGCTGCTCGCCAAGTTGGTCGAGGCAGAGGTCCCCGACTGAAGGATGAATATGGGAGCATGCCGCCTGACCTGGCACTCCGAGGCGCAAAGGCGTGCCGCCCTGGCCGCATGATGCCTTGGCCCATCATGCTCCGCGCGACCAGAGCCTCCCACATTTGCGGATCGGCCCGGCTATGAGACGAAGGGTGGTCTACTGCGCCACGGGACACATTTTATGCGGGTTCCCATCCTCTACGGTTTGAGCCGCAGCGTGTATACGCGGATCGCTCGTCTTGCCCTCGAGGAGAAGGGCGTCGCCTATGAGCTGGAGGAGGTCGAGATCTTCGGCGCCGCCGGTCCGCCTGAAGGGCATCTTGATCGGCATCCGTTCGGCCGGATTCCGGCGTTCACTCACGGGGAGTTCTCCCTTTACGAGACCGTCGCCATCACGCGCTACGTCGACGAAGCGTTTCCGGGTCCGGCTCTGCAATTTGCGGAACCCAAGGCAAGAAGCCGCATGACCCAGGTCATCAGCGTCATGGACGCCTACGCATACCGACCCATGGTCTGGGGTGTCTTCGTCCAACGCGTGGTGACCAGGCGGAAAGGTGAAACGCCGGACGAAACGACAATCCGGGAATCGCTACGGGCAGCCGGAACGTGCCTGGAAGTCCTGGAAGCGGGCCTCGAGAACTGCCGGTTCCTTGCAGGCGACGGGCTTAGCCTCGCGGACCTGCAGGCGGTGCCCATGCTGCTCTACTTTTCCCTTACGCCGGAGGGCGCGGACCTGTTGGCATCTCATTGCCGACTGAACCTTTGGTTAGAGAAAATGGTCGCTCGTCCCAGCGTCAAGCGCACCAGGTCTGTGTACGAGTAGCATTTGGGCCCGATGGTGAAATATATGTGGGCCGCACCTTGCACCGCCGTCGGTGCTCTCATCGGCGCGCTGCTTTGTGCCCTTGGTGGCTCGCCACGGTTGGTGTGCGGCGTGGTCGAGGTCGGGTTTCGAAACCGGAGCCACCCATGTGCGCGTGCTTTGCTCAGATTGCCATTCGGCGGCATCACGTTCGGTCATGTGGTACTGGCCCCGACACACGAGTGCCACGCTTTGCTGCGGCCGCACGAGCGTATACACGTCGCACAATACGAAAGATGGGGCGTACTCTTCTTCGGTGTGTATGCTGCAAGCAGCGTCATACAGTTATTGTCCGGTCGTCGGCCGTACATGGACAACTGCTTCGAGAAAGAGGCCAGAGAACGTGGGACTCGTCCAGCGCATCGTCCGTGACCGAGGCCTGAGGCTTGGCTCAGCTGGCGCCTGTCGGCATTCCAGGGATGGTCGTCATTTAATTTCGGGCCCTGCGCGTACTGCCGAAAGGACGAATGGCTATGACTGATGCACGCAGTGGATCTGTACGGAAACCCCCTCGTAGTCGCTGGACCTCGTTCACAGCGCCTCCCGGGAAGGGCCGAGCTGTGCGCCGGCTGGAAGAAGAAGGCAATCCTAAGCACCGCGCCCGCGTCGAGCACAACAAGCACACGCTGCTCGTTCACATCTCAGATGAAGATGGCCGCGCATGGACGACATTGGCAATAGACCGAGCTACGAGAGAATGGTCCATCGCACAGCGCAGGCGTCAACAACTTGCCGCAGCAGCCGCGTATGAATTGCTTTACGTAGAAGGCGACCAGGCACAACCAGCCGTTGCTGCCTTTCGCGTGAAGCCGCGCTCCGGCTGAGCGGCCGCTGGGTAGCTCGTACTCCCAGGAGAAGTGATATGGCGTGCGTCATTCGTTCGGTCGGACTCCCCAGCGGCCGTTAGCCACAGCCATGTTGCGGCAAGCCACCACGGAGGACATCGCGGGCATTCAGCACGTGCGGCGATCGGTGTGTGAGAATCGACTGGTTGCTACGATAATATCCGATGACGATGTGCGCAGTGCCATCGAAGAATCGGGTCGAGGGTGGGTGGTCGAATCGGACGATGAAGTGGTCGGGTTCGCAATCGGCAACGCCGCAAGTGGAAACATCTGGGCGCTATTCGTTCATCCGGAGCATGAACGCCGAGGCTACGGACGGCAACTTCATGATGCGATGGTTGCATGGCTGTGGTCGCGTGGCCTCGATGACCTCTGGTTGACGACCGAGCCAGGTACGCGCGCACAGCGTTTCTACGAGGCGGCAGGATGGCAGCTTGTTGGGCCAACTGCTGGCGGAGAGGTGCGCTACGAACTGCATCGTGAGACTCAATGAAGCAGGGAACCCGGTGACTGTTGGTGTACTCCGCCTCGCCGACGTCTATATCATTGCGCTGCAGGTCGCGGAGTGCCATTCATCCTGTCGGAGCGCCCTGCGGGCGCTAACGGAAAGGTTCAGCAATGCCATATCGACCTACTGTCAATTCCGAGGTGTGGCCCAGCCTGCCGCTGGAAGCGTGGAGCGACACCTGCGCCACGTTGCACCGCTGGGTCCAGATCGTGGGGAAGATCTGCCTGGTGCAGAACGCCTGGGTGAACCACTCATGGCATGCCACGCTGCACGTGACGGCCACGGGCTTGAGTACACCTCCGATCCCGTACGACGGCCGGATATTCCAGATCCAGTTTGACTTCATCACTCATCAGCTAACGCTTCAGTCCAGCGACGGGCGGACCGGGGGCTTTGCGCTCGAGCCGCAGTCAGTGGCGACGTTCTACGCGCGACTGATGAAGGAGATGGGGAACCTGGAGCTGCGCGTGACGATTCGGAGGACGCCCAACGAGGTCGTCGATGCGATTCCGTTCGACCAGGACGAGGGGCACCGCGCCTACGATCAGGCCTACGCGAACAGGTTCTGGCGGGTGTTGGTGCAGGCCGACCGGGTGCTGAAGCGGTTCCGCGCGAGGTTCATCGGGAAATGCAGCCCCGTGCATTTCTTCTGGGGCGCCCCGGACCTGGCCGTGACCCGCTTCTCCGGGCGCCGGGCTCCCGACCATCCCGGCGGCATTCCGAACCTGCCGGACTGGGTGACCCGCGAGGCCTACTCGCATGAAGTGAGCAGCTGCGGGTTCTGGCCAGGAGGTGATCCCGTTCCGTATCCCGCGTTTTACTCCTATGCGTATCCGGAACCGGAGGGTTTCGCCGCCGCGCCGGTTCGTCCCGGTGGCGCTTTCTACAGTACCGACCTTCGCGAATTCATTCTGCCGTACGATGTTGTCCGGCAGGCCGTATCGCCGGATGACACGCTCCTGGAATTTTTGCAGAAGACATACGAGGCGGCGGCCAACATGGCTGGTTGGGATCGCTCCGCATTGGAACGCGCCTGATCCGGCCCGCAGGCTGTTCGGGCGACGCAGCGAGGACGCTGCGCCACCCCTGGATAGGCAGACCGTCAGGCACCGGAACGGAAACTCCGTCGGGCACTTTGCGATAAGAGCTTGAGCGACCGACGACTACAACTTGCAGCAGCGATCTGCCTCGGGGCTGGCGCCGTTCTGGGCGTGACAGGCACCTTCATGCCGTCTGCACCGCTGCGCGGACTCGCGTGGGGTCTGGATGGCATCGCCCTCGTTGTCGCAAGCGCGCTGCTGGCTGTTCACTTCCTGCGCCGTGAAGACGACCTCGCGGCTGCCGGCTTCCTGGTGTTCGCGGCAGGTGAAACGCTCGTCGTTTCCGGCAGCGCCATGGATCTGGCGGCTGGCGCCCCGTCGTTCGCAGCCGGGTCCGGCCTGTGGGCAGCGGCGCTGGTCCTCATCAGCTCAGCAAAGGTTTACAACAAGGTCGTCCGCGGTCTGGGATTCATCGCGGCCGTCCTGCTCGCCGCCGTAGCGGTTCAAATCTTCGGCGGGCGGCCACTCACGCCGTTGTCTACGCCCTTGCCGTTCTTCGCCTATCCGTTCCTGGCCGCGACGCTGGTGGGATGGGCATGGCAGCACAAAGGCAGGTCGTTTAACGCCTGAACCAGGGCTAAGCTTTCAGGCCGTAAGGCCTGATCGTCGCCCGAACTGCGGATGACACCGGCCGGCAGGGTGAGTTCCTGATGAATACGCTGCTCACGATCGGCCCCTACGCCCTGCTCGCCGGCCTGGCGGTGGCATTGCTGCTCTACGCAGCGACGCGCACCGCATCAAGCTCCTTTCTGGCGTACGCCTTGCGGGCTGCACTGGTAGGGCTTGCAGCCTTCGTGGCCGGCACCGTCGTCGGTATCGGGTACTTCTGCGCCCCGGACGACGCAGGCAATCTCTGTGGGCTCGGCGGGATTTTCGGGTCGGGCCCCCTCATTGCCGGCGTGGCCGTGGCGATCCATGCCTTCCGATGGTCGAGGCGCGCGCGTGCTGCAGCCTGACATTCGCCGTATGCAACTGCGCCGACGGGTTGCGGCTTATGTCAAACGGATCGAGGGAGTGTGGCCGCAATGGACCGGGGACGCGCCAGCAATCCGGCGGTCTGCCGGAACGTCCTCGAGAAAGGCTTCTTCCCCCGCTCCGGCACCCGACATGGACGGCCGCCGGTCGCACAGAACAGCTACTCCGCCAGCCTCCCATTGAGGAACCGGCCATGACCAGGTCAGTCCTGTTTGCCCTGCTGATTGCCTCACTCGTTGCCTCCGACGCATCCGCTGCCGAGCCATCGGGGGAAAGGCTCGCGTACCTGGTGGGCTGCATCAATTGCCACCACCAGACCCCGAAAGAAATCCTCGATGGCCCGCCGCTCGCCATCGTGCAGGGATACTCGCTGCCGGAATTCAGGAAGCTGATGAAAACGGGCGTCACGCGCACGGGCCGGGACATGGTGGCCCTGTCGAGCATCATGGGCGTCGTGGCCGTGGAGCAGTTTGCGCACTTTACGGATGAAGAGGTTGCGGCGATCTACCAGTTCCTGCGCGAAGGGTGGAACAGCGAACGCGCGGCACGGGAAGAGGCCAAGATTCCCGAGCTCTACCGGGCAAAATACGAGGCCATGGAATGAAAGCATCTCAAGGACCCCTGCACAGTGGATCCTGCCTTTGCGGGGCCGTGACATTCGAGGTCGCGGGCACGCTGCCGCCGCCCGATGCGTGTCATTGCTCCCAGTGCCGCAAGCAGTCGGGCCACTTCTGGGCATCCACAGACGTGCCGCGGGAAAACCTGACGATCCGCGGCGCCGAACATCTCACGTGGTTCCGCTCCTCGGAGAGGGTGCGGCGGGGCTTCTGCTCCAGGTGCGGGTCGTCGCTGTTCTGGGACCCGATCATGAAGGACATCATCGGCGTCGCCATGGGCGCTTTCGATCCGCCCACCGGCACGAAGCTCGCGATTCATATCTACGTGGCCGACAAGGGCGACTACTACGACATCACGGACGGCTTGCCGCAGAATCCGCGTTGACTGGCGCAGTGTGGCAGGCGGCCTTCCCAAGCCCACCTGATCTAAACGTCAACCGGCCTCACCTTGCCGCCAGGCCAGGGTTTTATTCGTCACTCGCGTGCCTCCTTGCTTAAGGGCTCGAGCTCAATAGATTGGTTACGCACCGCCAGCCTGATGAGCAATCCCCAAACCCCACCTGTGCGGTAGGCAACCTGGTTGTTGTTCCTCTTCCACGTCTCGTAGTCCGGATGAGCGACCATGACGACGGGCTCGCTGCGGGACACGGTCGCCCAGCCGAAATAGAAACGTGGGCCCCAGCCGGGCACATGGAATCTGCCATCGGCGTCGGTTACTGCGCTCACGCTCGCCAATCGCTTGATCGGAGCGCTCGAGAAAGGCCCGCCGAGATCCCAGGAAACCGTGACACGCGCTCCCTCCACAGGTTGTTCCGAACTCACATTGACAACGCGCGCGGAGAAGGCCGGCGAAAACCAGGCGAGCGGCACGAGCAACACCACGAGAAGCCCCGCCAAGCCGGCAGCGATCAGTACGGTGTAAAAAACGCGTCGTCTTCTCTTGCTCACGCAAACGCGCTCAGAAGCTGTGCACGCACCACCGGTCGCCTTCGAACGACAGCGTCACGAAATGCAGCCGCGTCTGCCCGTTGTACGTACGGTTCAGCGTGAAGATCGCCTACTCCGGTTGGACTGTGACGACATCGATGTCCGACCAATCCCGACTCATTGTAGTGAGGCTCGAGCCGAGTTCAGAGAATGCGGCCACGTGGTGCACTCAGCTTGCCGCTTCGACCGGCGGCGTGTCCAGCGATGCGGCAGCAGCGTTTCGAGGTCGCGGTGGAGCGAGTCGGCAGCCGCCTGAGCAGGTCGGTGAGCCAAGCGTGCGGATCATGGGCGCTCGCCTACGCCGTGGCGAGCAGCGACATGACAGCGGCGGGACGTTTCGCGGCGCTCTTTTCGAGTCGGCAAGAAGCAGCTCTTGCAGCCCAGCGCCACCGGCCGGATGACGCTCTCGACCGGATTTGTTGTCGATCAGGTAGCGGCCATCGTCGACATGCCGGCTCGGCGCCGCTCAGCGCTTGAGCGCAGAGTCGATGGCCGTGGTCGCGCCGCTGTTGCCGCAGACAGCAAAGGGCAAGGCGCGCGCCAGTCCGCCTGGCAGGATGCAGCCCTGCCACCTAATCTTCACGCCGCACGGTGGCAAAATCGCGCCGTGCGCAGCGGCGGACCGACGATTGCAAGGACCGCTTCAATCCGCGCAGGGCTCAGGATCGAGCCACCCGGACGCCGCGCGTCATTTAGTCAGGAGGAGACGGCGCATGCTGAAGACTTATCGGGGCAGCTGTCATTGCGGGGCGGTCAGGTTCGAGGCCGACCTCGACCTTACCCAGAGCACCTATCGCTGCAATTGCTCCATCTGCAGGCGGAATCGTTTCTGGGCCGCCGTCGCCGGGTCGGAGGGGTTTCGCCTGCTCTCGGGCGAGGGCCAGCTGACGGAATATCTCTTCAACACGATGAAGAACCAGCACTTCTTCTGCAAGCGGTGCGGTGTGCGGCCGTTTGGCGTGGGGAACGAGACGCCCATCGGCAAGATGTACGGTATCAACGTGGGTTGCCTCGAGGGCGTGACGGAAGAGGAGCTCTCGAGGATTCCCATCACCTATGTCGACGGGATGAACGAGCGATGGCAGGAGACGCCGGAGTTTTTTGCCCACCTGTAGTGCCCGCGCCGGATGTGCGCCGGGCGCGAGTGGAGGGGATCCGATGGCCGTGAAGTCAATCTGCGGGATCATCTTGGTGGCCCGCGATCCGGACGCGCTCGCGCGGTTTTACGGCGAGGCACTTGGGATTGCGTTCAAACGCGAGGACCATGCTGGTCTGGCCCCACATTGGGGGGTGGACATCGGCACGGTTCACTTCGGCATCCATCCGCCCGGAAACTTCGACAGGCGAACGACCGGTCGGGGCAGCGTCGTAGTGACCTTCGACGTGGATTCCCTCGCGGAGTGTCGTGCCCGGCTAAAGGCGCTGGAGGCGCCGTGTATCAAGCCGCCGCACGACGAGGGATTCGGCCTCGTGGCGTCCTTCACCGACCCCGAGGGCAACCTCTTCGAAGTGGTCGAACTGTGCTATGCCTTCGAAGAGCCCGACGCCTGACTCCGCCGGGCTGATGCCCCGACGGATGTCCGGCCGATGACACAGTCGCCTGATCGGGCGTGATATATCGTGCTTCGCTATTCCTTTGTCGGCTGAGGAGGTCACATGAAGAGAGTCACCGGTATCGGCGGAATTTTCTTCAAGGCCCGGGACCCGGTGACGCTGCGCGCGTGGTACCGGACACACCTCGGTATTGACGTTCAGGAATGGGGTGGGGCAGCTTTTCCCTGGGCCGGCGCCGACGGCAAGCCGACGGCGGGCACGACGATCTGGAGCGTCACCGACCAGGGGAACGATTACTTTGCCCCCGGCATGGGCCCGTTCATGGTCAATTATCGTGTTGCCGACCTCCAGGCCCTCCTCGGCGAGCTGCGCAAGGAAGGCTGCAACGTGCTCGACAAGACCGAGGACTCGGAGTACGGCAAGTTCGGCTGGGTCATGGACCCGGAGGGCAACAAGGTCGAGCTGTGGGAGCCGCCTCCGGGGCGCTGAGCGGAAGCCTCACATGAAGAAATCGTTGCCGGCTGCAAATCCCGACGCCTACGTCGGCGCGCTCAGCGGGTGGCGCGCGGATTGTGTCGCGCGATTGCGCAAGGCGGCTAGAGGCGCTGCGACGCTCGAGGAGGTCGTGAAATGGGGCCACCTCGTGTACCTCGCGAACGGCCCCGTTCTGCTCCTCCGGGCGGAGGATGCGCGGGTATTGTTCGGCTTCTGGCGAGGGCAGCGGCTGCGCAACATAGAGCCCCGGCTCAAGCCGGGCGGGAAGTACGAGATGGCCACCCTCGAGTTGCGCGAAGGCATGACCGTCGATCCTGCAACCGTCCGCCGCCTGACGCGCGAGGCGGTCACACTCAACACAACGCTGGGTGATCCAACGGCCAGCGCGAAGCGCGCCCCTCCTCGGGCTGCGGCGAGACGGGATTGATTCGCAAGGAGAAGTCCGATGACCGATCTCAAGAAAGCCGTCGCTACCCAACTGGCCAATATCGAGAAACGCACCGGGAAGTCGCTCGCGGAGCTCAGCGCGATCGTGAAGGGCAGCGGTCTCTCGAAACACGGCGAGCTCGTGGCCATGCTGAAGGCCAGGCTGGGCATGGGCCACGGCGATGCCAACACCCTCGTACACACGATCCGGCAGGCGGAGGGAGCGGGCGCCGCCGCTGCGCAGGAACCGTCGTCGGATCAGGTGCTCGATCGCCTGTACGCCGGCCCCAAGGCGGCGCTGAGGCCTGTCCACGAAAAGCTGCTGGAGAAAATGCGCCAGTTGGGCGAATTCGAGGAAGCGCCGAAGAAGAGCTATGTCAGCTACCGCCGCAAGAAGCAGTTCGCGACGATCGGTCCGGCGACGAACACGCGTGTCGAGGTGGGCCTGAACATGAAGGGGGTGGAGTCCACCCCACGCCTGCAGGCGCTGCCGGCGGGCCAGATGTGCAACTACAAGGTCCGGCTCACGGACGCCAGCGAAGTGGATGCGGAGTTGCTCGGCTGGATCGGGGCCGCCTACGCCGGCGCCGGGTAGGGCCTATCGCCGTTCGACGGATGCCGCGGCCGCCGGGAGGTCGAAGCCCGGTCATCCACGGCGATGCAGGGGGTCATGCCCATGAACCATCAAGGCGCTGCAGTTTGCCGCCGTACTACTCACCGCCGTTGCGATGGCAGGTGGCGGCACTTAGGCGAGGAATAGCGCGGGGACAGCGGGAGCCTTCGACTCGCTGCATCCTGCCCGCTCTTTGCCACCACCGGGCGTCACAGCATGCAGCCGATCCAGCCCGGCCGGTGCATTTTGCTGCCGGTGGGCTATAACCATGCTGCGCCCGCAGGCACTTCATGGTATCGATCCGATGTTCATCGGCCTGCCTGCGCGTCGCCGGGAGGTCGAATGCACCCAGCCATGCGCTCCGCGCCCCGGGAGTACGGGTCGGAGGTGCCGTTCTCGGCCCGCCGATTCCTGATGGCCCGCCACGATCTCCCTGGCGCCGGTCCGTGAAGCTGAAACGCATCGCCGGTTGGAGCGTCCTCGTCCTGTTCCTCGCGATCGGGATCGTCTTTGCGGCCGCGTGGTCCCGGTCGGACAACACCTGCGACGAAGATCTCGCGGGCACTCCGCGCAGCCCCATGAAGGCCATCGTCTATTGCGATTACGGCACGGCCGACGTGCTCCGGCTCGAAGACATCGAAAAACCGGTTCCCGCGGACGATGAACTGCTCGTGAGGGTGCGCGCCGCCGCCGTCAATCCGCTGGACTGGCATTACATCAGAGGCACGCCGTACATCATGCGCCTCGGAACGGGGCTCAGAAAGCCGGCCGTCATTCGTCTCGGCGTCGATTTCGCGGGTACCGTCGAGGCCGTCGGCCGCAACGTCACGCAGTTCAAGCCGGGCGACGACGTGTTCGGCGGGAGAACGGGGGCGCTGGCGGAGTACGTCACCGTGCGGGAAAGCCGGGCCGTGGTCCCGAAGCCGGCCAACCTCTCGTTCGAGCAGGGCGCGACGGTGGGTATCGCGGCCATTACCGCCCTGCAGGGCCTGCGCGACAAGGGCCAGGTCAAGCCGGGGCAGAAGGTGCTCATCAATGGCGCGTCGGGAGGCGTGGGTACGTTCGCCGTGCAGATTGCCAAGTCGCTCGGCGCCCACGTGACCGGCGTGTGCAGCACGCGCAACGTCGACATGGTGCGCTCGCTCGGCGCCGATGAGGTCATCGACTACACCCGCCAAGACTACACCGAGGGCAGCGAACGCTACGACGTCATCATCGACAACGTCGGCAATCGCCCGCTGCTGGACAACCGGCGCGTTCTCAAATCCGATGGCAAGTTCGTCCTGATCGGCGGGGGCGGGCCGGACGCCGGCAACTGGATCGGCCCGATGGCCGGGCCAATCAAGGCCTTCGTGGTGTCGAAGTTCGTGGATCAGGAGATGGTCATGCTGCTGGCGCAGCTGAACAAGGACGACCTGGCCCTCCTGAGCGACCTCATGCAGGCGGGCAAGGTGACGCCGGTCATCGACCGCCGTTACCCGCTGAACGAGGTCCCGGCGGCGATCCGATACCTTGAAGAGGGTCATGCGCGAGGCAAGGTCGTCATCACGGTGGAGTAAGCACGGCCGGCAGATCGAACGCGCCGATGCCTGCCGGGTGTGCGTGGGTGTTGAAGCGGGGTCCAGACCATGACCATCCAACCTCCGCGGCGTGAACGGCTCGCCGCACTGGCCGGTTTCGCCGAACGTCTCGAACCCGGCGCGTTGCTGGGCGAGGCATGCGGCTCCGGGCGGCATTTTCGCGCGCTGCAGAGTCTGGCGGCCCGCGCGGGTCAGGAGCTGGGGCGGAGGCGCGTGTCCGGCAGGGACGACGGCCCCACCCAAGGTCCTGTTGCATCAGCAATTTTTGCCGGGCGCGATGCAGCACGAAAGGCGAAGGTGGCGACGGCCATGGGACGCGAGCTGGGGCTCGAGGTCTTCCGCATCGATCTGACGAAGGTAGTCAGCAAGTACATCGGGGAAACGGAGAAGAACCTCGGCGAGATCTTCGCGTCCGCCGAGGATCGGCGCGCGCTTCTGTATTTCGACGAGGCCGACGGTCTGTTCGGGCAGCGGAGCGACGTCAGGGACTCGCACGATCGCCATGCCCAGGCGGCGTCGTGCCTGTTCGAGCGCGCCAGTGCGTTCGGCGGCATGGTCATCCTGTCGGTCGCGTCCGCGGAAGCAATCGACGAACGCTTCCGTCGACAGGTCGGTACGGTCGTCGAGTTTCCGGATTGACTCCGGAGGACGGTTGTCCGCCGCGTCGGGTTGAAAAGTCCCCGGGGCCGTTCGCCGATGAGGTCGGAGCGGAGGAGCGAGAAATGAGAGGTGATCAGGTCGGCGGCCCGATCCGTTGGCGCATGCACATCCCGGTATCCCCTCGCTGGATATTCGCTGCCCTCGACACGGCGGAGGGCCGTGCGTCGTTCTGGGCCGAGTCGGCGCTCGAACTGGACGGCCACATCGAGTTCCGGTTCATCAACGGCTACGTGCACCGGTGCAAGGTGCTGGAGCGCGTTCCGCCCCGCCTCCTGAGGATCGACTACCTCGGTGGACCGGTGCAATTCGACCTGACCGAAGATGGTGCGGGCGGCACGGAACTGCTGCTGTCGCACGAAGGCGTTTCTGCCGACGAATGGAACGAAGTCCACGCAGGCTGGCTGAACGTGCTGTTTCCGCTGAAGGCCTGGGCCACGCACGGCGTGGATCTGCGCAATCACGATCCGCGGCGCTCGTGGGACCAGGGATACGCCGATCAGTAAAGCAACTTCTCCGCCTCGCTTCCGCGCCGAAACAGATATTCCTATCATGCGCGCCATGCGTCGGACTCTGCATGGCGTCGTTCTCCTCGTTGCGTACTCGTGGCCCCCGGCACCCGTGCCGGACGCGCGGTCCGGCGGTGGCACCGCCTCCGTCGGAACGCCGCGCCGATTGCGCCGCGCCGATTGCGCCGCGGCCGCCCTTCGGGATCCAGCAACTCGCTCGCCGCCTCGCCGCGAGGGCGACAGTCCCCACTGACTTCCCGCTCGCCTGATTCCGGCGCGCGTCTGCGCGTCCCAGCAAGCTGGTGTTCACCTATGAAAACCTTTGCGCCGACCCTTTTTCTCCTGGTCGTCCTGGGCCCTCGCGCCGTCGCGCAGGAGTGCCCCGACACCGCGCCGTACGAGGCGTCGAGCACTCCGCGCATATGATTCCCTGGGAATAGCCGGGCAAGACGCTCGTCAGCCTGCTGAAGTACGTCCGCCCGCTGGCGGTCGGCGCCGGGGACACCGACGGCTAGAATTCGTCTGCCGCCTCGGTGCGATCGGGGCAGCGGCAGGCGAATGCAGGAGCTCCACGGGGACAGGATCCAGGATGAAAGCCAAACCGGCATACAAGGTAGAGCGCATCCGCTCCTGGGATGAGTACGGCGACCGGATGGCTCGCTACGACGGCTGGGCGTTTCGTGGCCAGGCCGATGCCACCTGGCCGCTGATAAGCACGCTCGGGCGGTATCTGAACGCCTACGTCAAGGAACGCTACTGGCAGTCCCAGGAGGAGCGCATCGTGCGCATCTTCCGGCGCAAGGGCCACCTGTTCCTGAGCCACATTCCGGAGCTCCAGGATACGTTCCAGTGGCTTGCGCTGATGCAGCACCACGGTGCCCCGACGCGACTGCTGGATTTCACCTGGTCGCCCTGGGTGGCGGCGTTTTTCGCCCTGGAGCGTACGGCCACCCAGGCGGCCGTGTGGGCCGTCAACCCGCAACGGCTCGTCAACGTCACCGAGAAGCTGAACGAGTTCCTGGAATCCGCGCCTGCGGACGCGATCGGCAACGGCGAGCCGTTCGTCATGAATTCGCGGCTCATCGCGCAGTCCGGCACCTTCATCGTGACGAAGCGGATCGGCACCTCCATAGAGGACATCGTTGCAGGGTACGAGGAACCCGAGGACGCACTCGTCAAGTTTGAATTGCCCGCGATCGCAGTCAGGCCGCCCGGCATGCGGGCGCTCTTCATGATGAACATCACGCACGCGACGCTCTTTCCGGATCTCGACGGGCTGGCGCGCTCCCTCGCCTACGAACTGGAGTTTCACTGGGCGCACGACCCGCGAAGGATGGCGTCGCGCCCGAAGCGCCGCCTGGCGGCACGCACCCCACCGGGGCCGAAGCGCTGAGGTAGCGGGCGTTCGAACCGGTGGCCTGGCGGGGGAACGCAGTCATGCGAGTCGCATTCGGATTGAAGGCACGGACTGGCCGGGCGGCGTTGATCGCACTGGCCGGCGACGTGCAGACACCGCGCCTGTTCGAACGCTCGAAAATCCAGCTCTTGCCGGACGGCGCGTGGGCTCCTTACCACGCGGCGGAAGGGCTTGCTCCGGCGGAAGCGCACGAAAGCGTGAGACGCGATATCGCGGCTGCGCATCGCCTGGCGGCCAGCGGCATACGCAACGCTGCGCGGCGCGTCGCCAAGTCGGGCCACGAACTGTGCGGCTGTGCCGTGCTCGTCGGGCCCGGCATGCCGGACTGGAGCACGGAGCAGATCCTCGCCGTCCACGTGCGCATGCACAAGGCCGAGGGCGAGTTGTTCCGGGATGTGCTCGTCGCGGGCACGCGTGCCTGCGGCCTGGCCCTGACGACTCTCCGCGAGAAGTCGGCATTGGACGATGCGGCAAGCATTCTGGGTGTGACGCGGAGGTGGCTGGATGGACAGCTCGCGGGCTTGGGGAAGTCGGCCGGACCGCCGTGGGGGAAAGACCAGAAGGAAGCCGCCGCCGCTGCGCTCGCGGCGCTCGCAAGCGCGGAGCGCGCCCGTATCAGGGAGCCTGGGGATGACTGAATGAACTGGAGGCTCGCCTACGCGGTCGGCTTTCACCCCTGGGAGGATGCCATCGGCGATCCGCCGTTTGCCGAGACGTTCTCGAGACTGCTGGACCGCGAGGAGGAAGGGCGCGAGCCTCCCTACGGTCCGGCCCTCGATCTGGGAACCGGCAGCGGGATCTGGGGCGTCGAACTGGCCGGGCGTGGCTGGCAAGTGACGGGCGTCGACATCGTCGGCAAGGCTCTGCGGCATGCGCGCGAACGCATCCGGAAGGCGGGCGTCGAGATGCGGCTCGTGCAAGGGAACGTCGCGAAGCTGCGGGCGGCCGGGATCGGCCGGCTTCCGGCCGGAACCCACACGTCACGCGAGCGCGTGCGGCGGAAAATTGCCCCGGGACCTCCTAGACTGAGCAGGCGGGCGCAGGCCTGCGGACGGCCGGCACGTCGATGCGTTAAGGCGCGCCGCGCAGGCGCGGCGGTGGCTTCGATCATCGAAGGAGAACTGACATGGGCTGGATCGTCACGTTGATCATTGGCGGGATCGTGGGCTGGCTGGCCAGCATCGTCATGAAGACCAATGCCCAGATGGGTGTGATTGCCAACGTGGCGGTGGGCATCATCGGCTCGCTGCTGGGGTTCTGGCTCGCCGGCCTGCTGGGCATCGAGGCCGAGGGCGGCATCCTGCGGTTCCTGGTCGCGATCGTGGGCGCGGTAATACTCATCTTCATCCTGGGCAAGGTGGGCATCTTCCGGAAGACTTGACGCCGGCTCCGACGGGCGCCCTGCAGGGATCCCGGGGGGCCTTCGGACCCGCCCCGGAGTCCGGCACAGGGCACGAAAACGGCCCCGGCGGACACCGGGGCTCCGTGCCAGTCGTGATGAGCTTCGCGACTCGCTATGCTTATGCCGCGCGCCGCCGGGGCCGCCGCTCCGGCGGCGCGCGACAAGGCTGCATTCGACGGAACTTTCCTGTCAGGCCCAATGGCGCCGCGGCGCCGGAGTGCGCGTGTACACGCCCAGTTATCACGAGGAAACCAACGTCCTGGTGCTCCAGGCCCTGATCCAGGCGCATCCGCTGGGCACATGGGCCACGCAAGGCGACGGCGAGCTCATCGTGAACCACATTCCGTTTCTCCTCGATCCTTCCCGGGGAGAGTTCGGGACGCTCATGGGGCACGTAGCGCGAGCCAACGACGTCTGGCGGTCCTTCTCGAAGACCGTGCCCTCCGTAGTCGTCTTCCAGGGCGCCGAGTCGTACATCACGCCGTCGTGGTACCCGAGCAAGCGCGCCCACGGCAAGGCCGTCCCCACCTGGAACTACGTCGTCGTTCATGCGCAGGGCCTGCCGCTCGTCGTCGACGACAAGGCCCGCTTGCTGGAGCACGTCAACCAGCTCACCGACGTGCACGAAGCAAAGCAGCCGATGCCGTGGAAGATGGCCGATGCGCCGGTGGAGTATACGGATCGCCTGATCGAACACATCGTCGGCATCGAGATACCGATCGAAAGATTGGTGGGGAAGTGGAAAGTCAGTCAGAACCGGCCGAAAGCCGACAGGCTGGGCGTCGTGGCGGGGCTGCTGGCGAAGGAAGATCCGGAGTCCATCGAAATGGCCGGTCTCGTCAACCAGCAGGTCCCGTCCAGCGACCGTGGCTGACGAACGTTGCGTAGAAGCCTGTGGCTTGCGCCTCCTCCGTGCCGTGGCACCTGAACGCCGTCGCTGGCGGCTGCGGGCGCCCGGATAATGCGCGCGACCTGGCTGACCATCCTGCTGCTGTCCCTGAGCAATGTCTTCATGACGTTTGCCTGGTACGCGCACCTCAAGGAGCTGAGCCAGAAGCCCTGGATCGTCGCGGCGCTGATCAGTTGGGGGATCGCCTTTTTCGAATACATGCTGCAGGTTCCCGCCAACCGGATCGGGTATTCGGTGCTTTCCATCGGCCAGCTCAAGATTCTCCAGGAGGTCATCACGCTGGGGGTCTTCGTGCCCTTCGCGTTCTTCTACATGAAGGAGCCGCTGAAGCTGGATTATCTGTGGGCCGCCCTTTGCATGGTGGGAGCCGTCTACTTCATTTTTCGGAGCAGGTGGCTCGGCGCCTGACGGCAGCCGGACGGGCGTGCCGCCGCGATCGTGCTGTTGCGCTGCTGTCTCGTCATGAGGTGAGCATACTGATGCAAACCCGAAGAAGTCCTCGGGTGCTGGTTTCCCGACCAGACCGCCGCCGGTCATGGGAGCAGTGTGCGGCAGTTCGAATGGTGGTTTCGCGGGGCGCGCTCGCCTGCCTGGCCGAAGGCAAGCTCGTGGATACCCGGTCGGTGCCGAAGTAGCGGCAGCCATGAGCACGTTCGTCTCCTGCGGCATCATCGCCCCCCCGCGCCGGGTTCGGGTCCGTTTGCCACGCGTGCCGGGCGCGGGGTCGGTGGCGAAGCATGACGCCCGGTGAGATCGCACGCAGCTATTGGGGCCGCCGATGTACTACACCGCCCGGCCTGCCGGATACGCTGGCGCTGATGACCTCGGCCGGATGCATCTGCAGGCACCTGGAGTACGATCAGCATCCCGAACTTCATGCTTTCGTCATTGCGCAGAGGGCGCAACGAGGCCTGTCAGCCGGCCATGGCACCTGAGCCCGGTCCGCGAACCCCGTCGTCACCAATGAACCAGGTCCCGCGAATCGAGACGGAACGTTTGCTGCTGCGCGGATTCGAGGCGCGTGATTTCGAGGCGTACGCCGCCATGGTGGCGGACCCGGAGGTCACGCGCTATCTCGGGAACGGGCAGCCGCTGGCGCGCCGCGAGGCGTGGCAGCAGATGGCGATGTTCGCCGGCCACTGGGTGCTGCGCGGGTTCGGCATATGGGCAGTCGAGGAGCGGGGGACCGGCGTCTTCATCGGGCGGGTCGGATGTTACGAGCCCGAAGGCTGGCCGGGATTCGAAGTGGGTTATACGCTGTGCCGGCCGGCGTGGGGCCGGGGCTATGCACGCGAAGCCGCCGCCGCGGCACTGCGTTACGCCCGCGTAGTCCTGGGACGCAAGCAGATCATCAGCATCATTCGGCCCGCGAATGCGGCCTCCGCCCGGGTCGCGCTATGCCTCGGCGCGAGGCTGGACGGGAGCGTGGAATTTTTCGGCAGTCGCGCCGATATCTATCTTTACGGACCGCAATGACGGATTGCACGGCAGTCCTCGGGGCGGCACGGCGGATCGAGGCAACGCTGCTCGATGCGCGGGATCGTTGGAGGACGCCCCGATCCATGACGGGCGACAGGGACCATTGAAGTGGAAGCGGCAGCACAAGTAAGGACGACCAGCATGGACCGGATACTCATCGGCAAGGGCGAGGCGCCCGTCTACCTGCTGCCCAGGTACGGCAATCGCCATGGCTTCGTGGCCGGCGCAACCGGTACCGGCAAGACGGTTTCGCTGATGGTGCTCGCCGAGGGCTTCTCGCGGCTCGGCGTGCCGGTCGTAATGGCGGACGTGAAAGGCGACGTCGCCGGGCTGGCGATGCCGGGCACGCCCCACGAACGGATCCGGCAGCGTGTCGCGGAGATCGGCATCGAGGACTACGCCCACGATGCCAGTCCGGTCGTGCTCTGGGACCTGTACGGCAACGCCGGTCACCCCGTCCGCACGACGATCAGCGAAATGGGCCCGACGCTGCTGGGCCGGATACTCGAGCTCAACGATGTGCAATGCGGCGTGCTCGAGGTCGTCTTCAGGCTGGCCGACGATCAGGGCCTGCTGTTGCTCGACCTCGACGACCTGCGCTCCTTGCTCGCTTTCGTCGCCGACAATCGCAAAGAGGTGTCCTCGCAGTACGGCCTGGTCGCGACGCAGTCAGTCGCCGCCATCCAGCGCGCGTTGCTGTCACTGGAACGCGAAGGCGGCACGACGTTCTTCGGCGAGCCGGCGCTGGAGCTCGGCGACCTGATGCGCACGGACCTCAACGGCCGCGGAATCGTCAGCATCCTCGCGGCCGAAGAGCTCGTGCTGAAGCCGCGGCTGTATTCGAGCTTCCTGCTGTGGCTGCTCTCGGAGCTGTTCGAGGAGCTCCCCGAGGTGGGAGACCTGGACAAGCCGAAGCTCGTGTTCTTCTTCGACGAGGCGCACCTGCTGTTCGACGATGCGCCGCCCGCACTGCGCCGGCGGATCGAGCAGGTCGTGCGGATCATCCGGTCGAAGGGCGTGGGCGTCTATTTCTGCTCGCAGTTCCCCGACGACGTACCGGAAGAGATTCTCGGCCAGCTCGGGAACCGCATCCAGCATGCGCTGCGCGCCTATACGCCGCGCGACCAGAAGGCCGTGCGCACCGCGGCTGAAACTTTCGTCGCCAACCCGAATCTGGACGTGGCCGACGCCATCTCCCGGCTCGCCGTCGGCGAGGCGCTGGTATCGATGCTCCAGGCGAAGGGCATCCCCATGCCGGTGCAACGCACGCTCATCTCGCCGCCGCGCTGCCGCATGGGCGCCCTCATACCGGCGGAGCGGGCGACGGTGCGGGCGCGCAGTCCGGTCGGCGCGAAGTACGACGCCAGCGTCAATCGCGACTCGGCCCACGAAATGCTGACCCGGCGCGCGCAAGCCCGGGCCGCGCCCGCGGCGGAGCCGCCGCCGGCGCCCGCGGAGGCGCAGGGCGCCCGCGGCGGGAAGCTGGGCGAACTGCTGTGGGGCACGAAGCGCCGCCAGGGCATGGTGGAAACCCTCGCCAAGCAGGCGGCGCGCACCGTCGGCGGGCAGCTCGGCCGGCAGATCCTGCGCGGGGCACTGGGCGGGATCCTCGGCACCTCGCGCCGCCGCTGACGCTCGCGATGAAGCGCGCCGTCCCGATTCTCGCCATTCTCGCGGCGCTGTATTTCGGCTGGGCCCGGATCAACGATCCCCCGCAGCCCGGCCGCGTCGCCGCACCCGCCGCCGAAGCCGTCGAGCAGGCCTATGCCGGGCAGGTGAGCGGCATCCAGGTGCGGGGCGAGGGCCGCGTCGTCCACATCCTCCCGGACGACGACGACGGCAGCCGGCATCAGCGCTTCATCCTGAAGCTTGCTTCCGGGCAGACGCTGCTCGTCGCCCACAACATAGACCTCGCTGCCAGGCTGGCCGGCCTGCAGGAGGGGGATGTCGTTGCCTTCAACGGCGTCTATGAATGGAATTCGAAGGGCGGCCTCATCCACTGGACGCACCGCGATCCCGGCGGCCGGCACGAGGCCGGCTGGTTGAAGCACAACGGCCGGACGTATCAGTAGCGGAGGGCGCGTCGGCCGGAATTTCCCCCGGCGGCGTGCGGGCGCACGGGTCGTGCGGGCTCGAGATGCGACGGCCGCGATGTCAGCGTTGGTACTGCCCCGCCCGCTCGGGCTGATACGTGACTTCCTCGATGTGCACGCGCAGTACGCCGCCGCCGGGCTTCGGCCACTCGATCTCATCTCCCTGCGAGAGGCCTAGCAGTGCGCTGCCGACGGGAGCGAGGATGGAAATGCTGCCGCCGTCGGCAGCCAGTTCCCCGGGATACACGAGCGTCAGGCAGATCTCCTCCGCCGAAGAAGCGACCCTGAAGCGCACCGTGGAATTCATGGTGACGACGTTGGGTGGTATGTCTTTCGGGTCAACCACTTCTGCACGAGCCAACTCGGCCTCGAGGTCTCTCTTGCCAGGAAATGCACTTTCGGGCAATGACTCGAGCAGCTTGTCCAGCCGTTCGGCGTCGGCCGACGAAATGACTAATCTTGGCTTCGTGACCATTCTCGCTCTCTTGAATCTGTCGGGTGCCGAACTGCGCGCCCGTCGCAGCACGCATGACGGCACCATGCCGCCACGAGGCTCCTCGCGCAAGAGCCGCGCGCCATGGCCGAGGTGCCCGCCGATTTCTTCGAGCGCTACCCGGGGTGAGTCCCTGAAGCAGATTCGTCGCCCTGACACGGATCGGAGAACTGCATGCGCACACGGCATTTCCGGCGCGGGCTTCGGGCATTCTGGCAAGCCGGCTTTCTGGATCGAGCAGGGACCGGCCCTCCGCGTCGCCTTCGCTGTCGGCGACCGCGTGATGGTTGACGCGTTCCACGCGGCGGCGTCGCCGGCCGGCGGATGGCGCCCGCCGCCGGGACTCTGCGCCGCCGTTCGCCGCACAGATGCTCGATGCCGGGTCGATCGCGGGTAGCCGCAGGCGATGCGTCTCTGGACCCTGCACCCGAACTACCTGGATCGTGCCGGCCTCCTGGCCGTGTGGCGCGAGGGCCTGCTCGCCCAGGCGGTGCTCGGCGGTCTCACGAAGGGGTATGTGCGACATCCGCAGCTGTGCCGTTTCCGGTCCGCCTCGTCGCCCCCCGGCGCCATCGCCGCGTATCTGCGCGCAGTGCACGCTGAAGCCGTCACCCGGGGCTACGCATTCGACGCCGCCAGGATCGGCCGCGGGAGGTACACGTCGCGACTGGCCGTGACGCGCGGCCAGCTCGAGTTCGAATGGTGCCACCTGCTGGCGAAGCTGGCACGGCGCGATCCCCGCTGGCACGCCCGTCTCGAGGCGGTGCAACGCCCCCGCACGCATCCACTGTTCCGCATCGTTCCCGGGCCGGTTGAAAGCTGGGAGAAAGGGGCCGATGCTAGCCATCGTGGCGACCAGCATCGCCTCCCACCGCTACGCACCTCAGACAGCGTCCCGGATCCCGTCAAGCACCGAGCCGATAAACGATGAACGAGAACTGGCAGGAATTCGAGGCGTACGGCGACGAGGCGTCCGCCGAGGCGCGCGCCGGGCTGTTGCGCGTGGAAGGCATTCCGACCGAGATCAGGAGAAGTACTCCGGTGCCCGGCCTGAACGAAGGCTTCCGCGTCATGGTGCCGGTGTCGCTGGCCGGTCGCGCTGCGGAGATCGTGGCGGCTGCGCAGGTGACCGACGCGGAGCTGACCCGCCTGGCAACGGGCGAACGTCCGGAACCGGATGATCGCGACGCCTGACCACCGGTCATCGCTCGATCGTCCCCTGACTCCTGCCATGCTTCGCACCCGGCCACTGCTTCCATCCGACCAGGCGCTGCTTTGGGACCTGCTTCACGTGTCGCTGTGGGATCCGCCGCCGGCACCGTTGCGGCCGCGCCAGGTGCTGGACGAACCGCGCGCGAGCATCTACGCGCGCGACTGGGGACGACCGGGCGACGTCGGAGTGACCGGTGAGCTGCCGGGCGAGGCCACGCCGGTCGGAGGCTGCTGGATGCGGCTGTTGCCCGATCGCCAGGGGCTGGCCTGGGTCGACGGGGACACCCCGCAGCTCGGCGTCGCCGTCCTGCCCGGCTTTCAGCGCCGCGGCTTTGGCCGCACGCTCATGCGGGCGGCGCTGGAGGCCGCACGAACGTACGGCTACCGACAGGTGTCGCTGACGGTTCACCCGGAGAATCCGGCGGCGAGGCTGTACGAGCAGTGCGGCTTCGGAAAGGCGGCAATCCGCAATCGCTACCACCTGATGATCGCGCCCCTGTAACGGCCGTCGGCCGGGCCGCGTGGCGCGCCGCGCGTCAAGTGTGCAGCAGCACCGGAATGTTGCCCGGCGCGCCTTCGTCGGGAAAGGCGACGACCCGGCGGCCAATCCGCTGAAAGGTCAGGTTGACCCGCTGTGATCCGACCGCCAGGTCGTGCACGACGAGCCGGTCGATGCCCTGTGGCAGGCGCGGATGGTCAACGTGAATCTCGCCGCGCCAGCCGTCCACGCGGATCCCGAGCTGCGCCTGCAGCAGCATGAAGACACTGCCCGCGGCCCACGCCTGCGGCAGGCACGCGACGGGGTAGGCAATGGGCGGCTCGCCGGGCGCACGCGGAAAACCACAGAAGAGCTCCGGCAGATGCATGTCGAAGTGCACTGCCGCCTCGAACATCTCGCTCGTCAGGCGCACCGGTCCCCCGCGTTCGCCGTAACGCGCCATGCCCGCCGCGCACAGCGCGGTGTCGTGCGGCCAGACCGAGCCGTTGTGGTACGACATCGGGTTGAAGCGCGCCTCGCCCGGCGCCAGCGTGCGAATCCCCCAGCCGGTGTCGAACGCCGGCGACAGGAGCTGGCGCAGGACGCGGTTGGCGCGCTCGGGGGAGACGAGCCCGGTGTAGAGCAGGTGACCGGTGTTCGAACCACGCACCCGGCAGAGCGCGCCACGCCCGTCGATGGCGATGGCGTAGAACCCGCATTCGTCCATCCAGAAGCGCTGCTCGACGGCGGCACGCAGGCGATCGGCCCGGCTGCGCCACCCGGCCGAGGCCGCCGGGTCACCGCGCAACTCCGCCAGCGTCGCCATGGCCTGCAGGGCCGCAAAGACGTAGCCCTGCACTTCGACCAGGGCGATCGGCCCGTCGGGCAGGCGGCCGTCCGCGTGGTGGATGGAATCCTCGCTGTCCTTCCAGCCCTGGTTCGCAAGGCCGGTGTCCTCGCCGCGGGCGTAGGCGAGAAAGCCGTCCGGATGCGCGTCCGAGACACGCTCGATCCAGGACATGGCTTCGACCAGCGACGGCCACAGCTCCTCGATCAATGTCAGGTCGCCGGTGCGCTCCGCGTAAGCGCCTGCCAGCATGAGGAACAGCGGCGTCGTGTCGACGCCGCCATAGTAGCGGCCGAAGGGCAACTCCCTCATGGTGGTCATCTCGCCCTTGCGGGTTTCATGCATGATCTTGCCGGGGGCCGAGTCCTGGAACGAGGACGTCTCGTGCGCCTGGTGGTGCGAGAGGAAGGTCAGGACGCCGCACGCCAGCGTCGGATCCAGCCACAGCATCTGCAGCGACGTGATGATGGCGTCGCGACCGAAGGCCGTGGAAAACCACGGGATGCCGGCATAGGGATAGGGGCCGGTCGGCAGCTCGCTCGTGAGCAGCGCGAGATCGGCGTGCGACTTGTCGATCCATTCGTTGAACAGCCGCCCCGAGGTCCGCAGGCGCGCGGAGCGCCTGAGTCGGGTCCGCATCCCCCGCCGCGCCCTGGCCGCCGCCTGCCGGAAGCGCTCCTTGCCGACGCCACTGCCCGGCGCGGTGCCGACCTCGATGTACACCCTTGCCTTGCCGTCGGCCGGCAGCTTCAGCAGGAACTCGGCGCGAGTGCGAGTGAGCCGCGTCGGCGCCGGCGAGAAGCTGATGGACGTCGTGCGCAGCACGCCGTCCAGCCCCTCGTAGCGGTACAGGCTGGAGGCCCCGAGCGTCTCGACCGGCAGCAAGCGGCCGCGCGTCGCCCGGACCTCGCCGCGTACCTCGAACATGTCGCGGAAATCGGCGCCCAGGCGGAGGACCAGCGGCACCAGGGCATCCCGGTCGCCGTAATTGACGCAGGTGATGCGCTCGTACATGCGCTCCTGCCACAGGAAGCGGGCGCGGCTCAGGTGGATTACGCCCTCGGGCATGGACCGTCCCCCCAGCGGCGGCAGGGGACGGTTGGTCATGTGCGAGGTAAAGACGACGTTGTCGCGGCTGATCGCCGCGCTGAGCAGCGACGGGGACGCTCCGGCAATCGTCAGGCGGAACAGCGACAGGACCCTCGTGTCGTCGCGGAACAGCCCGTCGCCATAGCCGAGCATGTCACCGTAGGCGTCGGAGACAACGAAGGTATCGCCATCCTTCAAGGCGTACAGCCGGTGGGGAACGCGCGGCTCGCTCAACTCGCCCTGGTCAGCGACCATTGCGGCGCCTTCCAGACCGCCTGATGCTTCCATCGTGTCAGGCCGTGCGCAGGATGTCGTCGCTTGACCGGTGCAGGTCGCAGCGCATCCGGTAAAGCTCGAGATAACGGCGCGCCATGGCGATGGACGAGTAGCGCAGCTCGCAGGCGCTGCGAACCTGGCGGCGGTCGAGATCGCCGATCCGGTGCACCGCCTCCACGGCCTCGTCCTCCGAGCGGACGATCATGCCGGTCACCCCCTCCTCGAGTATCTCCGGGACGGACCCGCAGTCCCAGCCGATCACCGGGGTGCCGCAGGCCATTGCCTCGATCATGACGAGTCCGAACGGTTCGGGCCAGTCGATCGGGAACAGGAGCGCCTTCGCGTCACCCAGAAAGGCTGCCTTCATTGCGTCGTCGATCTCGCCGATGTACTCGACGCCCGGCGCGTCGAGCAGGGGCGCAACGACCTCCTCGTGCCAGGCCGCATCCACCCTGTCGACCTTGGCGGCAATCTTCAGCGGAACGCCCGCGCGCCGGGCGATCCTGATGGCCCTGTCGGGACGCTTCTCGGGCGATATCCGACCCAGGAACGCGAGGTACCCGCCACGCGCCTGCGGCGAAAACGGAAACTGGGAGACGGGAATGCCGTGATGCACGGTGCCGATCCAGTTTGCATCGGGCATGGGCTCGCGCTGCCGGTCCGAGATGGACACCAGCGGGTAGCTGTCCCAGCGCCGGTACGCATCCGGCAGGTCCTTGAAGTCCAGCCGGCCGTGCAGGGTCGTGACCGTCCGCTCCGCGAGATGCTCGAAGAACGGGAAATGCAGCAGGTCGATGTGGAAGTGGATGATGTCGAACTGGCGGGCGCGCTCCCGCAGCTCGGCCAGCATCAGCAGGTGTGCGGCCACGTCGGATTTCAGCGGATACGGGTCGAGGCGGATCGCCTGGTCGCGAACGGGCACGAGCTCGGCCTGCGTGCGGGCGTCGGCGCTGGCAAACAGCGTCACGCGATGGCCAAGCTCGACCAGTGCGTCTGCGAGGTGGGCGACGATTCGCTCGGTGCCGCCGTAAAGGCGGGGTGGCACCGCTTCCTGAAGCGGCGCAACCTGCGCAATCCTCATGACCTTCCGATCCGGCATCCGGGTGGTTGACGGGGGCTGTCGTCGGCTGCCGGACAACCCAAGTTTAGGAGCGTGCCGGCGCGGTTTCCAAGCCGGAGGTGCTGTCAGGGCTGGATCGAACTGACCTTGCCGGCGCCCCCCACGAGGACCTTGTCCGCCCGCCGGTGGGCAAAGATGCCGACGGTCACTACGCCGGGGATCTGGTTGATCCTCGTTTCCATGTCGTGCGCGTTGACGAGGTCGAGGTGGCGGACGTCCAGGATCACGTTGCCGTGGTCGGTGGTGAACCCCTCGCGGAGCGCCGGCTGGCCGCGGAGTGCCACAAGCTGCCGTGCGACGTAGGAGCGCGCCATCGGGATGACCTCGACGGGCAGCGGAAAGGTGCCGAGCACCTTGACCACCTTCCGCTCGTCGACTACGCAGATGAAGCGCCGCGAAGCCGAGGCCAGGATCTTCTCACCGGTCAGCGCGCCGCCGCCGCCCTTGATCATCTGGCCGGCGCGATCCACCTCGTCGGCGCCGTCCACGTAGAGGTCGAGATCGCCCGTGTCGTTCAGGTCGGCGACGCGGATGCCGTGCCGGCCGAGGCGGGCGGTCGTGGTCTGCGAGCTCGAGACGACAGCCGCCAGTTCCACTTTTCGCCGGGCCAGGGCGTCGATGAAGTAATTGACCGTGGAGCCGGTGCCGACGCCCAGCCGGCAACCTTCCTCAACTTCCGCTGCTGCCGCCTCGGCAGCGGCCTGCTTGCCGTTTTCCTCGCTCATCGCGCTCCTCCGCGGTTTCAGGTACCGAATAGAGCGAGGGCCGAGCCGCTTGCGCGGTCCCGGCCCTCGAAACTCAATGCGACGCTCGGGAATCCGGCGCCGCGAGACAGATGCCTACTTCTTCTTTTTGGCCGCAGGCTTCTTCCTGGGAGCCGCCTTTTTCCTTGTGGCGGTCTTCTTGCGGGCAGCGGCCTTCTTACGGGTCGCGCGCTTCTTGGTGGCCCGCTTCTTGGCCGGGCGCTTCTTCGCGCCCTTCTTCTTGGCCGGCCGCTTCTTGGCGGCTCCCTTCTTGCGCGCCACCGGCCGCTTCTTCGCAGTCGCCTTGCGGGTGGTCTTCTTGCGAGCGGGCGATTTCTTTCTCGACGCCTTTTTCTTGCTCGCCGGTTTCTTCTTTGATGCAGTAGCCATACTCATCTCCGTGTTGCGGGGTTCGCGAGGCTGTATATACAACAACCCGCTGATTCCAGCAAACAAATCAATGCGTCGCGAAATCCGTCGCCTCCGCGCCACGAGCGGAATCGACGCGGCAGCTACTGCGGTTCGCCTGGAAAGAAGCAGTGCGAGCTTCGTTTCGCAGGATTATTTCCCTGCCTCGAGCGCCAACACGAACTTCCACTGCGTGGCAGTTACCGGCATCACCGACAGACGACTGCCCCGTGCAAGGAGCTGGAATCCTTGCAGCTTGCCTGCCGCGTGCGACTTCAGTTCGCGCAGCCCGATGACCCTGTCGAGCTTCCGCACGAGCTGCACGTCGACCATGTACCAGCGCGGGTTGTCGGGGTCGCTCTTCGGGTCGAAGTGGTGGTCGTCGGGATCGAATGCGGTGTGATCCGGATACGCTTCACGGACGATCTTCACGATTCCGGCGACACCCGGCACGTCGCAGCTCGAATGGTAGAAGAAGGCCTCGTCGCCCTTGCGCATGTCGCGCAGCAGGTTCCTCGCCTGGTAGTTGCGCACGCCGTCCCAGCCGGTGGTCTTGCGTGGCGAGCGCGCCAGGTCGTCGATGGAAAAAGAGCCGGGTTCGGACTTCAGCAGCCAGTATTTCATGCAGGCGCTCCCTTGACCGGCGGCCGCGGTCTGTACACCCGCCGCTCGGTAACGATCAGGTCCAGGGGAACGTCCCAGGGCATTGGCGGGATGCGCTCCACCTGCTGCACAGAATAGGCCGCGCCGGCCAGCACCGGATGACGCGGGCGCGCGGCAAGGGCACGATCGTAGTAGCCGCCCCCCATGCCCAGCCGGAGCCCGTGCCGGTCGAAGGCCACCAGCGGCATCACGAGCAGATCGAGGCGCCCCGCGGCAAGGCGGTGGCGGCGCGACGTGACCGGCTCGGGAATGCCGTAGCGGTTCGCGCGCAGCTTCTGTCGCTCCGACCAGCGCGCGAAATCCATCTCGCCGGTGGCGCCCACCACCGGAAGGTACACCGCCTTGTCCTGCGACCACGCCAGCCGCGCCAGGGGCCGTACGTCCACCTCGCCGTCGGCCGGCACATAGAGGCCGATGCGTTGCGCCGCGCGCCAGGCGGGCAAGGCGGCGAAGCGGCGCGCGATCCCGGCCCCCGCGCGCTCGCGCGCGTACGGCGGCAGGGCGCGACGTCGCGCCCGCAGCCGCTGCCGCAGTTCGCGGCGCAGGGTCCGGTGGGTGTCGTCAGGAAAGATAAATGGCGCCTCCCGCCTGTGCCGTCACAGACCATTGCTCTCGAACCAGAGCAACAGGTGGGGCCGGTCGCCGCGCCTAAGGCTTTCCGCCCGGAGGCGGGCATGCTCACGGGTCGCGACAGGGCCATGCCCCTGGGTGATTAATTAGGGTCGAGAGACACCCGGCCCATGTCGAACACCGCAGGAGGCGCCAAGCTGAACCTAATCCGATGGCGTGGGCTGGAGCTCCAGCTGTTTGCCATCTTCGAGCGCGCTTTCCACGCGCTCTCGCAGGGCCTTGAGTCGAAGACCGACGTGGGTCTCCACGGCCTGGTCCCGCGAACGGCCCTTCAGGAGCTCGTTCGAGAGATTGAGCGCCGCCATGACGGCAATCCGGTCGAGCCCGACGACCTTGCCCGCGTCGCGGATCTGCTTCATCCGCGCATTCAGGTATTCCGCGGAGCGGATGAGGTCGTTGCGTTCCTCGACGGGGCAGGCGAACTGGTATTCCTTCTCCAGAATGCGGACGCTGACCCGCGCGGGGTCCGCACTCACGTGCCGTGCTCCATGGTCTTCAACCGCCCGATCATCGCTTCCACGCGTACCCGCACCTGCTCGTTCTTCTGCACGAGCGTGGCGCGCTCGGCCATCAGGTTGTCCTGGCGCTGGCGGAGGGAACGATTCTCTTCCTTCAGTTGCCGGCACACGACTACGAGTTCCTCCATGCGGGACTCGAGCCGCTTCAGTTCCAGGTCGATGCCGTTTGCCGCGGGGTCGCTCATGGCGGCAACTATAGTGAGGGCCCCCATAGGGGTCAATCGTGGCACTGCGCGGCCTGTCTAGGCGCCCCGGCGCGGTGATAGCATCGTGTTTCCTTTGAAGAAAACCGGCGTTCGCCTGACTGCATGAACCTGCCCGACTATGCCGAGGTCCAGTCGCGGCTCGATGCGGATGCCGGCCGCGAGCGCGCGGCGGAGTCGCACGGGACGCTGTGCGGCCTGCTGTGTTCGGCGGCCAGGGATCTGCCGGGCGCCTGGGTCCACAACACGCTGGCGGATGCGCGCCGCGCCGAGGAAGGGCCGGAGGAATCCACACGCGCCGCCCTGGAGCAGGTGTACGCGGCGACACTCGAGGCGCTGGAAGACCACCAGATGCGCTTCGACCTGCTGCTGCCCGGCGATGAGAGGCCGCTCGACGAGCGGGCCGAGGCGCTGGGCGCGTGGTGCCAGGGCTTCCTCTACGGACTGGCCGTGCGAGGCTTGAAGCCGATTGAGGAGCTGCCGGGGGAGCTCGCGGAAATTCTCACGGATCTTTCGGAGATCGGGCGCGCGGGCTTCGCGCAGGAAGAGACCGAGGAGGAAGGCGAGGAGGCGTATGCGGAGCTCGTCGAGTACGTGCGCGTGGCCGTGCAACTCGTATTCGATGAATGCCGGCCGCCGCCGCTGCCCGACGAGGGGATCCCGCCGTCCGCTACCGTCCACTAGCAGGCCGCTGGAAAAGCCTCTGGCGGCGCCGGGCTGCGTTGAAAAGCGGCTCGAAATGCTCACGTACGCTCGTGTACGCTGCGCTTTCGAGCCGCTTTTCGCCCTGCCCGCCATCCACCAGAGGCTTTTCCGACAACCTGCTAGTGTCCTGTCCCGCATGTAGCTTGCATATGTCGCCAGCGGATTTTCGTGACTGGCAAGGCGCGGCGACGAGGAATAGTGGACCTATTGTGAGGAGCCGCAACGCGGCCAGGCGCGAAAGGACGCGGCGAGATAGGCGAGTTACTTGCGGGACAGGACACTAGAGAAAGGGTTTGCATGAACAGGAAGGAGTTCGGCCGCCGGCGGCGGCAGCTCATGCGGATGATGGGCAAGGGCAGCATCGCCATCCTGCCCGCCGCGCCCACGCGCACGCGCAACCGGGACGTGGAGTACGCCTA
>Ga0268386_10000273_pt1 | contig 31249 bp, 32 predicted proteins | sample RVTome_15_FD_200260 | JGI IMG/M metagenome (GOLD analysis project Ga0268386, IMG submission 200260) | Soil microbial communities from uranium-contaminated site in the Upper Colorado River Basin, Wyoming, United States - RVT150D86... ... | reverse complement strand
GTGGCGCAGGCGGAGCGCACGCGCGCCGCCATCCGGCTGCCGCTCGGCAGCGCGACCAGGATGGTGATCGCCGTGGCCGGGCTCGACGGCACGCTGCTGGCCGTCTTCCGGATGCCGGACGCCACCGTCTTCAGCATCGATGTCGCGGCGAGCAAGGCGCGCAACGTCGTCTATTTCAGCAGCGCCGCCCGCAACCCTGGGGACATGCGCGGTTTTCCGCTCGGCTTCTCGATGACTGCGCGCACGATCGGCTTCGGTGCGATGCCGCTCTTCCCGCCGGGCATCGACGGCACCACGTCCGGGCCCTTCTTCAGTGACTACCGCCGCGACGTCCTCAACCCGTGTACGCAGGGCCAGGATCCGAACAACCTCGGCAACCAGAGCGGCGTCGTGTTCTTCCCCGGCAGCATCGGCGTCTACAAGAATGGGATGCTCGTGGGTGGGCTCGGGGTGAGCGGCGACGGGGTGGAGCAGGACGACCTGGTGACGGCCGCCGGCGTGACGCCGGACCTGGTGGCTCCACCCCACATCCGTGCCGACCGTGTCGTCATCGGGGGTGTCCGCTTGCCCTTCTTCAAGTTCCCCCGCAACCCCGAGGTGCGCTGAGTCAGCGGCCGAAGCGCTTCAGGAGGTCCCGGATGCCTTTCTCGACCTTCTGGGGATCGACGTCCCTGAGGACGCTCGCGGGGGAGACGGCGATCTTCGGGGACGCGGCGGTGCCGGTGAGCTTGGCGCTGAGCTCACCCCGGTCATGGGTGACGGTCATGTCGAGGTTCATGCGACCGCTCACCAGGGCGTAGGTGCCGGCGATCGCCACCTTCATCGACCGGCTCGTGTAGAGCAGGTCGCGCGTGGTGGCCACGCCGTTGGCGAGCGTGTAGGTTCCCGTGATCGAGTCGAACTCCAGCGGCGAGTCCAGGACGCTCGAGGGCACGTCGGCCGCGAGGATCGAGGAGACCGCGCCGCCGAGGCGCACCACGCTGCCGAAGAGCGCGAGCGCCTGGGAGCCCACCACCTTGCCGCTGCCAACCCGGAGCCGGCCGGGCCCGGAGAGCGTGCCCAGGGCGTCGTGGGCGTCGAAGGTGAGCGCCCCGACGAGCTCGAGCGGTCCGGTGATCGCGTACCCCTGGCACAGGTAGTCGACGAGGATCTTCTCCAGCGGCAACCTCGTGATGCCGAGGTCGGCCATCTGCACGCGGATCCTGCGATCGAGCGTCACGGTCAGCTGTGTCGTGACGGTGCCGCCGGCGAGGGTCGCGGTGGCCGGCTTGCCGACCAGGCGTCGGTCCTGCCATCCGAGGTTCAGCTTCACGGTGGCTATGGTCAGCGTGCGCGGTGTGGGCTCGGGACAACGCGGGTTGTCCTGGACGACCGTCACATCGGACATCGCGATCTCGCCGGCCGCCGTCGGCGCGGCGACGGTGCCTCCCAGCGCGAGCGCGCCCTCGACAGCGCCGTGCAGCTCGGGTCTGGGCCCGGCGACCGCCGCCGCCAGGGGTCCGGCGTCCTTCCCGTCGATCGTCACCGTGCCGCGCAGCGTGGCTTCCGTCAGGGGTCTGGCCCCCGCGAGCGCGACGACGCCGTCGCTCAGCCCGAGTCGGATGTCGCCCGGCTGGAGCCTGGCGTTACCCTTGAACGCGATCTGGGTCCCACCGCCGGTCAGCGTCAGGTCGACGTTGCTGAGCTGGTACTGCGGCCCATCCTCGCCCTTGCCGCGATCGAGGTAGACGACCGTGCCGTCGTCCACGACCACGCGGGCGACCGCCACCGTGCTGGCCGCGCCGGCGCCGCCGGGCGCACGTCCCGGTTTGGTGGCCTGCCGCGGCTCCGCCGTCGTACCGAGCGTGGAGATGTTCAGACGACCGTCGGCGCCCCGCACGAGCCTGACGCTGGGCTTGCGGAGGACGATGTCCCCCAGCTCGACGCGGCCCGTGAGCAGCGGCAGCAGTCGGAGTCGGACATGGCCCACGTCGAGCACGAGGAACGGCGCGGTGCCGAACGTGGGATCCTCCGCGACTTCCAGGTCGCGCAGCTCGACCGCCGGCAACGGCAGGACGCGGACCGACGCCGTGCTGAATCGCACGGGGCGGCCCAGCGTCTGGGTGGCGGTGGCGGAGATGTAGGCGCGGATGCCTGGCGTGTCGACCAGGTACGGTAGCGCAGCCGCCGCGGCGACCACCACGATCAGGAGCGCCGCGACGACGCCGAGCAGCCACGTCACCCAGCGCGGCATGGCGCCTCGGTGAATCCGCTCAGCCCGAGGGGATTGCCGTCGAAGGCCGGGCGTTGGGGCCGACGGGGCGCGCGACCGTCCAGAGCTCCTCCGTCTTCCACACGCCTGGACTCCTCACGGCACGAGCAACACCTTGCCCGTGGTCTTGCGACTTTCCAGCGCCCGGTGGGCTTCCGCGGCATCCTTCAGCGGGAACGCGAACTCCATGCGCAGGCGCAGCTTGCCGTCACGGATCCAGCCGAGTACCTCGCCGGCGCGCGACTGCAGCTCGTCGCGGCTCGTGATATGGTGGTTCAGGCTGGGACGCGTGAGGAACAGCGAGCCCTTCGTGTTCAGGATCTGGGGGTCGATCTGGCCGATGGGTCCGCTCGACTGCCCATAGAGCGCGATCAGCCCCCTCGGGGCCAGGGAGTTCAGGCTCTTGTCCCACGTGTCCTTGCCGACGGCGTCGTAGACGACCTGCAGCCCCTTGCCGTCGGTCAACCGCTTGACCTCGGCCTCGAAGTCCTGCCGGGTGTAGATGATGGTCTCATCGGCGCCGGCCTCGCGCGCGAGCTTGGCCTTCTCGTCGGTGGAGACGGTGCCGATGACGCGGGCGCCGCGCATCTTGGCCATCTGGCAGAGCAGCAGGCCGACCCCGCCAGCCGCCGCGTGCACCAGGCACGTGTCGCCCTTCTTGAGCGGATACGTGCTGCACGCCAGGTAGTGCGCCGTCATGCCTTGCAGCATGGCGGCCGCGCCCTGCTTGGTGCTGACGCCCGCGGGCAGCACCACCAGCCGGGCCGTGGGCACCACGGCGTACTCCGCATACGCCCCGGGAACGCCGGTGTAGGCGACCCGGTCGCCCACCTTGACCTCGTGCGCGTTCGCGCCGACGGCGGTCACGGTGCCACCGGCCTCGAGGCCGAGCGTGAGCGGATACTCGGCCTTGTAGAGACCGCTGCGAAAGTACACGTCGATGTAGTTCAGCCCGGCGGCGTCCACCTTGACGACGGCCTCGCCGGCCTTCGGCTCCGGCTGGGGGACGTCCTCCAGCTTCATGGTCTCCGGGCCACCGGGAGCGTGGATCCGAATCGCTTTCATCACGAGCCTCCTCGCTGAGCGGTGTCGCGGGCGAATTATAGCATCGGGCTCGCCGCCCCGGACCCGATCGAGCCGGCCACGGCAGCCAGTCATACATGGCGTCGCCCTCGAGCGCGAACGCTCCCCGCAGGCCATGCCTGCCGTCCGGCTATCGCATGCTCGACAGGTCGATCTCGAAGCGGCCCACGTCCCGGCCCTCGACGTCGGCCACGATGAGGGCGACGCTGGCGCGGCCGTCCAGGTCCCGGACCGGGAAGCCGTACACGCAGCGGGCCAGGTAGGCACCGTCGTCCTGGGGCAGGGCCGTGCGCTCGTTCTGCGTGAAGCTCGGCCGGATCTCGCGGGTGCCCTGGACGAGGCGCGGCGCGTAGTGGCGCGCGAAGTCCTGGTGGCGGCCGCGCAGCGAAACCCACACGATCAGCCGACCGGCGTCCCTCTTGATCTCGCGCGCGACCTCGGACGGCTTGAGAGGCTCGTTCTTGAAGGCGGCGTGGCGGGCGGCCACGGCCAGGCGGTGAAACGGCGTGAGGACGGTGACGTCGCCGCCGACGCCGCTGACGCGCCACTCGCGGTCGAAGTCCTCGGAGGTCGTGCTCCGCTCCCCCACCCGCAGGGCGGCCTGCTGGTCGGCCTCGCTGAGGGTGAACGATGCGGCCGTGGCCTCGCCGCCGGCGATCAGGACCGCAGCGATCACGGCCAGCGCCCGGATCACTTCGTCGGGCCCACCACGACCTGGCTGAAGGTGTCGGGCCCGAAGAAGCGCCCGGCCACCCGCTGCACGTCGGCGGCCGTTACCCGGGCAATGGAGGCCTTGTACCGATCGGCATAGTCGAGGCCGAGCCCCTGCTCCTCGATGGCGACGATGAAGTCGGCAACCTTGGTCGTGGTATCGAGCCGTAGCGGGAAGCTGCCGACCAGGTAGTCCTTGGCCAGGCGCAGCTCATCCTCGCTGACCGGCTCGCGCACCATCCGCCCCAGCTCGTCACGCAGGATGTCGACGACCTTCGGCACCTCGCCGGCGCGGGTCTGCGCCGACGCGGCGAACGAGGCACCGTAGCGCCCGGGCGAGACGTACGCGTAGACCGCGTAGGCGAGGCCGCCCTCATCGCGGACGCGCGCGTAGAGCCGGGAGGCAGAGCCCCCGCCGAGCACGTACGAGGCCACCGCCAGCGGGAAGTAGTCGGGATCGACCTGACGGATGGCCGGGCGGCCGAGCATGATCGTCGCCTGGGTGAGGTCCTTCGCAATCGTCTCCGTGCGCGGGGTCGTGGCCCTGGCCTCGGCCGGCCTCGGGAGCGGTGGCGGCGCAGGGCGCGGCCAGCCGCCGAAGCGCGCCAGCACCTCGCGGCGCGCCTCGTCCACCGTGACGTCGCCCACCACGGCGACGATGGCGGCGTCGGGCCGTACGTGGCCTCGATAAAACGCCACCACGTCGTCGCGGGTGAGCTGGCCGACCGACTCGATCGTCCCCTCGACCGGCCGGCCGTACGGGTGGCTGGCGAAGACGAGCCGCGCCAGCGCCCGGGACGCGACCGTGCCCGGGTCTTCCTCGGAGCGCTTGATGGCCGCCTGGATCTGCGACACCGCGCGCTTGAGCTCCGCCTCGGGGAAGGTCGGAGACAGCACGACCTCGCCCAGCAGGTCGAGGCCCAGGCCGAGGTCGCGCTTCAGCACGAACAGCGAGGCACTCAGGCCGTCACGGCTGGCGCCGGACTCGAGGCTGCCGCCGACGAACTCGATGGCGGCGTCGATCTCGGGCCCGCTGCGCCGGGCGGTGCCGCGCGTGAGCAGCGCGCCCGTCAGGTTGGCCAGGCCGGGGCGGTCCGTCGGCTCGAACGACGCCCCGGCCCGCAGGAACGCCCGCACGGCCACGATCGGCACGCCCGGCCGCTCGGCCACCAGCAGCACGAGGCCGTTGGGCAGCACCTCGCGGTGGGCGATCGGGGCGGCCGGAGCCGGCGCCCCGGCCAGCAGGAGCAGGACGAGCACGCACGCGGCGCTCAGGCGGAGACGACGCATGGCTCAGTTTAACTGCTTCCGGAAGCACCGGACAGCCAGCGTGAACACGGCCACGCCGAACACCGTGAGCGGCAGCAGGTTCGGCCACAGGTACTCCAGGCCCACACCCTTGGCACGATCCCCCGCACCACCTTCAAGTAGTGCGTGAGGGGAATCACCGCGGCCAGGTACCGGGCGCCGCGCGGCATGCCCTCGATGGGGCACAGCAGGCCGGAGAGGTAGATCGACGGCAGGAACGTCAGGCAGGCAAGCTGCACGGCCTGCAGCACCGTCCGGGAGGCGACGGCATCAGGGCTTCGGCAGCAGGATGCCGACGTTCTTCTTGTCGTCCTGGAAGTACGCGCCGGCGACCCGCTGCACGTCGGCGGCCGAAACGGCGCGGATCGAGCCGAGGTATCGGTCCTTGAGCGCGTGGCCGCCGATCAGCTCGAAGCGGGCCAGCAGCGAGGCGCGGCGATGGATCGAGTCCTCCTGGAAGACGAACCCAGCCTCGATCTGGTTCTTGGCCCGGGCCAGCTCCACCTCGCTCACCGGCTCGCGCTTGAGCCGCTCCAAGTGGCCCAGCAGCTCCTTCTCGAGCGTCTCCGCGGTCTGGCCCGGCAGCGGCGTGGCCCAGAACCAGAACAGGTTGGGATCGAGCGAGAAGTAGGAGTAGTCCCCGCCCGCAACCACGGCGAGCTGGCGCTCGTGCACGAGGTCACGGTAGAGCCGCGAGGCCCGGCCGCCCGACAGCACCACCGACAGCACCTCCAGCGCCGCGGCGTCCGGAGACGTCTGGTTGGGCACCGGATAACCCAGGTACACGATCGGCAGCTGGGCCGGCCGCTGCACCATCACTCGCCGCTCGCTGCTCTGCGGCGGCTCCACGGCGAGCACCGTCGGCGGCTCGGCGCCGCGGGGGATCGGCCCGAACGCCGCCTTGACCTTGCCGAGCACCTCGGTGGCCTCGAAGTCGCCGACCGCGACCAGCATGGCGTTGTTGGGGACGTAGTAGGCGCGATAGAAAGCGCGGATCTCCTCGGGGGTGATGCGCTGCAGGTCGGTCGGCCACCCGATGATCGGTTGCCCGTAGGGGTGGGCACGGAAGGCGGTGGCGCTCACCTCCTCGCCGAGCGCGCCGCCCGGATCGTCCTCGGTGCGTGTGCGCCGCTCCTCGATCACGACCTCGCGCTCGGAGGCGACGATCTTGGGATCGAGCAGCAGGTTGTGCATCCGATCGGCCTCCAGCTCCAGCACGAGGTCCAGCCGGTCGGCGGCCAGGTTCACGTAGTACGAGGTCACGTCCTGGGAGGTGAAGGCGTTGTACTGCCCCCCGTTGCGCTCCACGAGGCGGGCGAACAGGCCGGAGCCGTACCGGGCGGTGCCTCGGAACATCAGGTGCTCGAGGAAATGCGCGATGCCGGTGGCGCCGCGCGCCTCGTTGCGGGAGCCGACGCGATACCACACCTGCACGGTGACGATGGGGCTGCGCCGGTCCTCGAGCAGCAACACCCGCAGGCCGTTGTCCAGCGTGGCGGTCACGACCGCGTCCGTCGTACGATTCGGCTCGGCCGCCGGCGCCAGCGCCCCGGCCGCGAGCACGACGGCGATCAGAACGACGCTCAATCCACCCCGCATCACGGTCGATTATACGAGCCCGCGAGGGCGACCGCCACGCCGGCGCCTCCGAGCAGCGGTCGCATGCGCCGAGCGTGTCACGGGTGGGGACGGCTTGACACCACCCGCGGTTTCCCGGAGATTTCAGAGGCCGATGCCCAAGCCCGAGCACGAGTTCTTCCGTCCCGACCACCTCCCCTGGCAGCCCGTGGCCGGCTCCGCCACCGGCGGCGCCGGTGGGCCGGGCGTCTACCAGAAGATCCTCAGCCGCGACGCCGACACCGGCGATGTCACGCGGCTCCTGCGATTCGATGCCGGCGTGGAGACGACCGAGACGATCACGCACGACTTCTGGGAAGAGGTCTGGATCCTCGACGGCGAGCTGCTCGACCTGGGCAAGCAGCAGACATTCAGCGCGGGCATGTACGCGTGCCGGCCGCCCGGCATGGTCCACGGTCCCTACCGGGTGCCCCGCGGCTGCACGACGCTCGAGATCCGTTACGGACCGGAGCGCGGGATACCAGGATCGTGATACCAGAGACAGACGGATAGAGGAGCCCCGTCTGGTCGGGGCGCCGAACGTTCGAGGGTGGGGGCCATTGGGGGCTCCCGAGGAGAACCAGATGGCCAGGCTCAAGCTCGGGGCGTGGATTCCGACCTACGCGTGGAGCGACAGGAGCGGCGGGGCGAAGAACGTGCGCAACATCCGCGAGTCGATCGAGAAGTGCGAGAAGCACGGCATCGACGTGTGGGTGATCGACCACCTGCTGTCGGCGCCGGGCCTCTACGGCAACGCCTGGCTGGAGCCGCTCGGCATGCTGTCCTATGCGGCGGCCCTCACCGAGAAGGTCAAGATCGCCACCGGCATCCTCGTGCTACCGGTCCGGCACCCGGTCGTGCTGGCCAAGGAGATCTCGACCCTCTGCCACATGTCGAACAACCGCTTCGTGTTCGGCGTCGGTCCCGGCTGGTACACGCGGGAGTTCGAGGTGACCGGCTCCCGGATCGAGGAGCGGGGCCAGCGCACCGACGAGATCATCGAGGCGGTGACGCTGCTGCTGACCAGGCCCAACGTGTCCTTCAACGGCCGCTATTACGCGTTCAAGGACGTCACCATCGACCCGCGGCCGCCGCGGATGCCGCCGATCTGGGTGTCGGGTGGCTCGCGCCTTCCCGACCCCAACGAGCACGATGTGCCGGTCATCGCCAAGACGGTCATGGACCGCATCGTGAAGGCTGGTCACTGGCTGTCGCGCTGCTCGGGCAAGCAAGAGTGGGTCAAGCGGGACTGGCTGCAGCTCCAGGAGCACGCCCGGCGCGTGGGCCGCGATCCCCGGGCGATCACCTTCGGCCACTGCAACTTCATCCACCTGGTCGAGGAGAACAACCACGCGAAGGCGCTGGCCAGGTCCCGGGCCCCGTACCTGCGCGCGATGGGGACCCACCGCTCCTACGAGCACCTGCAGGAGTGCTACATGATCGGCTCCATCGATCGGATCAACGCCCGCATCCAGGACCTGGTCGATTCCGGCCTCGAGTACCTCGTGCTGGGGCCGGTCACCGACGACCCCAAGCAGATCGATCTGCTGGCCAAACGCGTGATGCCCGCGTTCAGGTGACGGCCGGTGATGTGCCGGCGCCCGCCGCCGCTCGTCCTGCTGCTGCTGCTGGCCCTCCCGCTCAGGGCCGGCGCCCAGCCGTGCACGGAGTCGCTGGCCGTTCTGTTCGAGCGGGTGTCGCCGGCCGTCGTGACCGTCCAGACGACGAAGATCAACAAGGTCAGGCCGCAGCAGCGCTTCGAGACGGTCGTCGGCTCCGGCGTGATCGTCGACCGCGACGGCCACATCCTCACCAACGCGCACGTCGTGGACGGCGCCGCCACGCTCACGGTCACCCTCGACTCCGGCACCAAGGTGCCCGCACGGATCATCGGTCTCGACACCGTGCTCGACCTGGCCCTGGTCCGCGCCGAGTCCGCGGCGCCGCTGCCCGCCGCCCGGCTCGGTGACTCGTCCACGATCAAGGTCGGCGACGAGGTCGTCGCCATCGGCAACCCGATCGGCCTGGACCAGACGATGACGCGCGGGATCGTGAGCGGCCTCAACCGGGTGCTGCCGGGCGTCTCCGACGAGGCGATGATCCAGACCGACGCGCCCATCAACCCCGGCAACTCGGGCGGGCCCCTGGTGGACCGGTGCGGCCAGGTGATCGGCATCAACACGCTGATCTCCGAGGAGGCGCAGTCGATCGGCTTCGCGGTGCCCATCAACGCCGCCCGCGGCGTCCTGCGCGAGCTGCGCGACTCGGGCCGGGTGCTCCGGCCGTGGCTCGGCATGCAGGGGCGCGCGGTCGACGCCGCGCTCGGCGCGGTCGTGCGGACGCCGATCACGCCGGGCTATCTCGTCGAGGTGGTCTACGACGGGAGCCCGGCCGATCAGGCCGGCGTCCGCGGCGGCAATCTCGCGGTCGTCATCCAGGGCGAGGAGTACCTCCTGGGCGGCGACATCCTCACGGCGATCCAGGGCACGCCCGTCCGCACTCACAAGGACTACGTGACCAGGGTCAGAACGCTCAAGCCCGGCCAGCGGGTGAGGATCACGCTCGTGCGCGACGGCCATCCCCGCGAGGTGACGCTGACCGTCGGCGAGCGCCCGCGACTGCCCATGGACCTGGGCGATTGATCTGCACGGGGCCCCGAGCGCCGGCTGGAAGGCGCCCGCGGGCTCGAGCGGCGACTCTCTGGGGGGCTACCAGCATTCGATCGCCTGATCCGGCCGCGCCGGCAGCGGCGGGACCGTGAGGCCGAGGATCCGCAAACCGGTGAGTCAAGCCCGTGAGGAATGCCCGGCCAAGCTGGCCACGATGACCCCCAGTTCGGCCGGATCGACCGGCTTCGGAACGTGCATACTGTATCCGGCAGAGAGGGTCCGTAAGCGATCCTCGACTCTGCCGTATGCCGTGAGCGCAAGCGCAGGGGTCTTGCCACCTTTGGTGAAGTCGAGGGCACGTACCTTTCGGATGAAGGCGTAGCCGTCCTCTCCTGGCATCTCGATGTCGGAGATCAGAACGTCAGGTCGCCATTCCTGGACAGCCTTCAAACCCTCCGACGCCGAGGCGCATCCCCGAGCTTCAGCGCCTGAACTGACCAGGATGGTGTGGACCAGGTCGAGACTGTCTCGATCGTCGTCCACGACGAGCACCCGGATTCCGCGAAGTGACGGCCCAGCAGCGCTGAGGAGAACCATTCGGGCTGTCGGATGCACCCGTGCTTCCCGCGCCTGCTCACCATGAACGATCGCGACCGGCAACTCGACGGTGAACGTGGCCCCTTGACCCTCGCCGGGACTCTGTGCCGTCACCTGACCGCCGTGTAACTCGACCAGATGGCGCACCAGAGCCAGGCCGAGGCCGAGCCCGGTATGCGAGCGGGTGCTCGTGCTGTCCCCTTGATGAAAGCGCTCGAAGAGATGGGGCAGCTGCTCCTCGGTGATTCCCTGTCCGGTGTCGCTGACGACGATCTCGACGTGCGAATTGGTACGCTGCAAATGGACCTGCACTCGACCGCTCTTCGGCGTGAATTTCACGGCGTTGATCAAGAGGTTCCAGACCACCTGCTGTAACCGGTCCGGGTCGCCGGTGATCCCGACGGCGCGTGGGTCCAGTACGCACTGGAGCCGTATCTTCTTCGAGTCGGCGGCAGGCCGCACCGAGTCGATTGCTGCCCGGATGACCGCCTCGAGATCGACCGGGCGTACGTCGAGGCGCATCTTCCCCGCGATGATCCGTGACACGTCGAGCAGGTCGTCGATGAGCCGCACCTGGGCGTCGGCGTTTCGCACGATGACATCGAGCGCCCGCTCGGCGGCCTCGGCCGGGAGCTGACCCGAGCGCAGCATCCGCGCCCAGCCGTAGACGGCGTTCAAGGGGGTCCGCAGTTCGTGCGAGAGAACCGCCAGGAACTCCTCCTTCGCTTGGCTCGCGGCCTCAGCAGCGCGCTTCGCCCGCTCCAGCTCGACCTCGGTCAGTTTGCGCTTGGTGATATCCGTTCCGACAATGAGCAGGCCATGCGTGCGGCCGTCGTCGTCCCGAGCGATGGTCGCCCGGAACTGAAAGTGCTTGGCCCCGTCCGCGGTCTCCCATATGGCGTCGCGGCCCTCACCGAGAACGCCCTGTACGCGAGGCCGAAGCTCGGCGTATGCCTGCTCTCCCGTCACCTCACGTAAGTGCCGATCGATGATGTCCTCGGGGCGGCGGCCATAGTACCCGGCGTACGGGCGATTGACGAACACGTAGCATTCCTGCTCGTCAAGCTGGGCGATGAACACCGGAACCCGGTCAGCAACAAATGCCAGGCGTGCTTCAGCTTCAGCCTCCTGGCCCGACTTCCCGCTCACCTGGCGGCGCGGATACCAGGATCGAAGAGCGGTCCACAGACGGTGGGCGCCCCGCCAGTTCATCGACGGGTCTTGACCACGCCGGGCGCTCTCACATTGCCGGGGCGGGCGTTATCGGCGAACACCATCTCCCTCCAACAGACGGGTGGGACGCGTGGACCTTCACCCGCCAGGATCTTGCGGAGCTCTCGCAAGACTCGCAGCCAAGCAGCGGCTCACCTGCAGACTCGGATGGTCTCCGAGGCCTTGAGTGCGAAAACGGCCTCGACCGCCGGCACCGAAGGTCCAGCGCACCACGACCAGGCCGCGACCGCATCGCATGGGCCGATTCTACGTGAGCCGCGCCGGACCGGTCCACCCTACTGCAGGCGGCCGCCACGCTCCAGCTCGTCGGCGTCCACGAAGCGCTGGCCGCCGCCGGCGGGGACCTGCACCAGGTAGGCGGGGCCCACCGTGCCATCGGGAAAGACGTGCCGGGGGACGGTGCGGATCACCATTCCGATCGGCGCCTCGTCGCTCATGCGAACGAGCTGATCCCCCGCCGTGAAGAAGAAGAGCCAGTCGGCACGGCCGCGTGAACGGGACGGCTCCGGAATTGCGTGCGGCGTGGGCGCGGCGGGCGGCGACGCCACGATCGGCGCCGGCGGTTCCGCGCGGCGCTCGCTCGCCGGCGGCGGCACGACCGGCCGCAGCGCGAAGACCGTCGCGCTCACCGCCGCGCCGACGAGCGCGGCGCCCGCGAGCGCGGCGAACGAGCCCCAGGGGGGCCGCCCGCGCGTCCGGCGCGCCGGCGGCGGCTCCACCGGCGGCGCCGGGGCGCCCGCGCTCGTCGGCCGGCGGGCGCCGCACGCTGGACAGCGCCACGCCGAGCGTGCCAGGCGGTTGCCGCACGCGTGGCATGTTACCAACCGTCCGGCGTCGCCATCTGTCGGCTGGTCGCTCATCGCTCCAGCAGCGTGCGCGCCTGGTGGAAGACCCCGCGCAGCATCGGCCGTGTCAGCTTGCCGGTGAAGGTGTTCTGCTGGCTCGGATGGTAGGACGCCAGCAGGGTCAGGCCATCCTCGAATTGCGTCGCAGCGCCGTGGGCAAAGTGGGGCGTCCGCACCGAGCGCGACAGCCCGAGGCGGCGACGTGTCCGCAGGTACGCCTGCCAGCCGATGCGGCCCAGCCCGACCACCACCCGGACGCGATCCAGCAACCGCAGCTCCTCGACCAGGTACGGCTCGCAGCGCTCGATCTCGACCGGCAGCGGCTTGTTGAGTGGCGGCGCGCACCGGATGGTCGCCGTGATGTACGCGTCCCGCAATCGCAGCCCATCGTCGCGATCGGTGGAGGTCGGCTGGGTGGCGAACCCGGCATGGTGCAGCGCCTCGAAGAGCCAGTCGCCGCTGCGGTCGCCGGTGAACATACGCCCGGTGCGGTTGCCACCGTGGGCCGCCGGCGCCAGGCCGATCAGCAGCAGCCGCGCTCGCGGATCGCCGAAGCCGGGCAGCGGCCGCGCCCAGTAGCGTTGACCGGCATAGCGGGGCGGCGGCGGCGCGCCGGCCGCCCCGCGATGGGCGACGAGCCGGGGGCAGCGGCGGCAGCGAACGATGCGGGTCCCGAGCCGGTCGAGTGCGCTCCGGTCTTGCAATCCGCCCGGATTGTGACACGGTGAGGGCCATGGCGCCAACGCGCGATCGCGTCGCCCGCGTTCCGGCGCTGATCGTCCACGGTGGGGCCGGGGCCGATCCCGTCGACGGCCGCGAGGAGTTGCGAGCCGGCATCCGGGAGGCGACGCTGGCCGGCTGGCGGGTGCTCGCCCAGGACGGCTCCGCCCTGGACGCCGTCGAGGCGGCCGTCCGCGTGCTCGAGGATCACCCCCGCTTCAACGCCGGCCACGGCTCCGTGCTGACCTCGGCCGGCACCATCGAGATGGACGCGTCGATCATGGAGGGTAGTCGTCTCGGCTGCGGTGCGGTCGCCGCGGTCAGCCGCGTGGCCAACCCGATCACGCTCGCCCGGCGCGTGATGGACGACGGCCACCACGTGCTCCTGGTCGCCGACGGGGCCCACGCTTTCGCGCGCTCGGCCGGCCTGCCGGAGTGCGAGCCGGCCTCGCTGATCACCGAGCGCCAGCGCGCCCGGCTCGCCGCTCACGGCCGCGGGACGGTCGGCGCCGTCGCGCTCGATCGCGACGGCACGGTGGCCGCGGCCACCTCGACGGGCGGGATGGTCGGCAAGCGACCCGGCCGGGTCGGCGACAGCGCCCTCATCGGCTGCGGGACCTACGCCGACAGCACGCTGGGCGGCGTGTCCTGCACGGGAAGCGGTGAGGCGATCATCCGGGTCGTCCTCGCCCGACGCGCTCTCGACTTCCTCAAGGAAGCCGACGATCCCGACTACGCCGCCAAGGTGGCGATCGATCTCCTGGTCGAGGAAGGCCGTGGCGAGGGCGGCCTCATTGTCGTCGACTGGCGCGGCCGGGTCGGCCACGCGCAGTCCACCCCGTTGATGCCGGTCGCGTGGATGTCGCCCGCGCTCGACGCGCCCCGAGTGCCGTTCTAGTCACATGGGCGCCCCGACATGGCCCCTCGACGGCGAAGCCGTCGGGAGGGCTCGCGGCCGGCTGGCGGGCGCGATCTATCGGACTCCTTGCCCCTACTCGCGGACGCTGTCCGAGCTGACCGGCGCCCGGTGCCATCTCAAGCTCGAGAATCTCCAGATGACGGGCTCGTTCAAGGAGCGGGGCGCCGCCAACCTGCTGCTGCAGCTCGACGAGACCGAGCGGCGCCGCGGCGTGGTGGCGGCCAGCGCCGGCAACCACGGCCTCGCGGTCGCCTTCCACGCCTCGCGCCTCGGCATTCCTGCGACGATCGTGATCCCCAGCCACGCCCCGCTCGTCAAGGCCACCTCGGCCCGCCGCCACGGCGCCGACGTGGTGCTGCACGGCGCCAACTACGACGAGGCCTACGAGCGGGCACGCGAGCTGGAGGCGGAGCGGGGCGCGGTGTTCGTGCATCCCTTCGACGACGCGCGCGTGGTCGCCGGCCAGGGCACCCTCGGGCTCGAGCTGCTCGAGCAGGTCGACGCGCTCGACGCCGTGATCGTGCCCGTGGGCGGCGGCGGCCTCATCGCCGGCGTTGCCCTGGCGCTCAAGGCGCGTCGGCCGGATGTGCGGGTGATCGGCGTGCAGGCGGCGGCGGTGCCGGGCATGCAACGCGCGCTGCAGGCCCACGAGCGCGTGCGCGTGGCCGCCGGGGCGACGATCGCCGACGGCATCGCGGTCCGTGAGGTGGGCGAGCTGACCTTCGGCCTCGCCGCACGGCTCGTCGACGAGATGGTGACCGTCGACGAGGAGGAACTGGCCAACGCCGTGCTCCTGCTGCTGGAGATCGAGAAGACCGTCGTCGAAGGCGCCGGCGCCGCCCCGCTGGCCGCGCTGGTCCACCGACCGCTCGGGCTGGCCAACCGCGACGTGGTGCTGGTGCTCTCCGGCGGTAACATCGACGTCACGATGCTGGCGCGCATCATCGAGCGGGGGCTCGTGAAGGATGGGCGCCTGGTGCGCCTCGGCGTCGCGCTTCAGGATCGGCCGGGCGCCCTGGCGCGCCTGACGGCGCTGATCGCCGAGGAGCGCGTGAACATCCTGCAGATCGAGCACGATCGCGCGTTCTCGCGCCAGGCGATCGGGGCGACCGAGGTCGAGCTCACGCTCGAGACGTCGGGGCGCAAGCAGATCGACGGCCTCAAGCAGCGACTCGACGCGGCCGGCTACTCGGTCGAGGAGCGCGGGGCCTAACCGGGGCGGGGGCACCGGGATGGGTGTGGGGTCCGCCGACCACGAGGTTGGCGGCCGAGTTGGATTCGTGGTGGCTGAGCTCCATCCGGCCGGATGGCGCGCGGTAACGGTTGGAGGGAAACGGGTCGGCGGACCCCACACCCATCCCGGTGCCCCCGCCCCTACCCGCGAGCAGAGTCCGTCAGAACGAGTCGCGGAGGCAGAGCACTGGCGTCCGCGGGGCGGCGCTACCCCCGGTCGCTGGTCTCGGTCAAACCGGGGTCCGGCGCCTCGGCGGCTCGGGGCATGGCGCTGAGGATGGCGGTGCGAGTTCGATGGGCGAGGTCGCGCGCGGCGAGGCGGGCGTCGAGGGTCGAGTCGGCGCGCAGGGTCGGGTGGTAGGTGATCGTGATGCGGCCGCGGCGAGGGACCACACGGCCGGGGGGCCAGCAGTCGTTGCCGCCGACGATGGTCACCGGGAGGACGGGGACGTCGAGGGAGACGGCAAGGCGGAAGGCGCCGGGCTTGAAGCGTTGCAGATGGCCGTCGACGGTGCGCTCGCCCTCGGGGAAGATCATCAGGGCGGCGCCGCGCTGCAGCAGGCGGACGGCCTCCCGCGTGGCACGGGCGTCGCGGGCGTCGATGTCGACGGGAAAGGCCCGGAGGAGCCGGATGAAGCGGCTGAAGACGGGAATGTCGAACAGCCGGCTCCAGGCCATGTAGTACACGGGCCGGCGCACCGGGATCGTGACCAGTGGCGGATCGGCGTACGTCTGATGGTTGGGCACGATGACGACCGCGCCGTCGCCTGGGATGTGCTCGGTGCCCCGCAAGCGGAGGCCGAAGTACGCGCGGGACAGCGCCAGGACGGCCGGCCGGACGACGTCGAGGACGGGGGTGCGGGGCCGCACGCCCCTAGACTACAACAAGACGAAAACAGGGCCGGGAACGACCCCGGCCCTGTGCTTTGGTCGTTTGCCGCTCAGTCGTCGTCGGTCAGTCGTCGTCGGCGCCGACTTCGACCTCGACCGCCTGCAGATGACGGCCCAGCCGCTCCAGACGATCCTGGCACCGGACACAGGTGAGCACCTCTGGCATGACCTGGAGTCGGGCGGGCGCAATGGGCTCGCCGCACTCCATGCAGACGCCGTACTCTCCCCGGTCGAGGCGCTCGAGCGCCGCCGCAATGCGATTCACGCGGTCGATCAGCAGTTCGCGCGTGGCAAAGCCGATCTCGCGTCTCTCGTTGGCCTGAATCCCGTCAACCTCGTCGGCATAGGCCCAGTGCTCGCCACTGGGGCCGAGCAGATCCTCCAGAGCCGCAGCCCCACCCGCCTGGCGAAGCCGCCCGACTGCCACCCTAAGATCTTGCTCCAGCCGCTTCCGGATGCCGTTCATGTCTCCCTCCTCGTACTGGGCGCGCCCGCAGTGCAACGGGTGTGCCGAACCTCAGACGGACAACCCCCCTGGCGAATTCACTGGAAAATCGAGGGTGGCCCTGGCGGGAGTCGCCCGGTGCTGCAAAATCGCCCGGGTACCCTGCCTGCCAAGTGGTCACAAATGACTCGGGAAGCGACGTTTTACGTCATCTGCCTCGGAGCCATGCACGAACCCCCGGCGTCTGTCACCCCGGGAGCCCGGCGTGATCTTGAGACCAGGCGGCTGCCTCCTGGCGGCCGTCCACCCCGTGGACGACCGAGATGCCGAGGACGGCCGCGGCGGCGGCCAGCAACTGTCCGATGATCACCGCCTGCATCACGGGCCCGAGATCGAGGGCCATGCCCGTCCGGAGGGCCAATGCCCTTGCCGCCCCGTCCGCCGCCACGGTCGCCAGCAGCAAGCCCCACCACCAGCGCACCCGGGCCGGGGCTCCTCGCCGCGCGGCAGATGCGGCGGTCGGACCGCTGGCGTTCCAGAGCTCGCGCAACACCGCCAGGGGCCGAACGACGTTGAGGCCGGGCACGAGGAACGCCGCCATGGCCTGCCGTGCGGAGTGGCGCACGCCCGTGGCGCCGAGGGCCGCCAGGTTCCCCTGGGCCCGCCCCACCCAGCCCACGAAGGCCACGGCCGTGACGACCCAGAGGACCGCCTGCACCGCCCGCAACGCGCGGAACTGATGCAGATGCGTGGCCAGCAGCGGTCGGAGCTCGTCCCGGCCGGCGACGACGCGCCACGCCAGCTCGACGAATGCGAATGCGGCCTGCACCGCGACCAGCGCCAGGACCACGTGGAGCGCCAGCAGCGCCATGACGACGAGCGTTGCGCGCCGCGTGGCCGGGAACGGGTGGGGCCAGGCGCGCGGGAGCATCATCGGCGCCGGGGCTCGGCGTCAGCTCGTCAGCGCGCGCTGGACGGTGACGACGGCCAGGCGCGCCGCGAACAGCCAGAGCAAGGAGACGAGCCAGAGCCAGCGCTCCGGCACCCGGTTCAGCGTGAGAACGCGGGTCATGCGATAGACCGGCTCGGTCGAGACCAGGAACACCTGCCACACCGCGTTGGCGGGGTTGCGCACGAGCGGTCGCATGACCAGCCGGCCCACGATGAGCCACTGGGCGGTCGCGAGCAGGAAATTGACGACGTAGAAGACGGCCACGGGCACATGCGCCGGCGGCCGGGCATCGCCGGGAGGGGACCCTCCCGGCAGGTGCCCGGCCGCGGCCGGCCGCCTACTCGACGCCGGCGAGCCTGAGCGTGGTGCCCTTGGGATACCGCACGCTCTCGACCAGGTCCTGCGTCTGCCGGTCGGGCGGCGGGAACATGTACGAGACGATCCAGATCACGAGGAACCCGACGGGGACGCCGATCACACCGGCGCCGATCTCCTTGATGCCGAAGAGGTAGATGCCCCAGTTGCGGCCGAGGACGATCAGCACCAGCGCGGTGAGGAAGCCGACGACCATGCCGGCGATGGCCCCCTGCTTGTTGGCGCGCTTCCAGAAGATGCCCATGACGAGCGCCGGGAAGAAGCCCGAGCCGGCCAGGGCAAACGCGTAGGCGACGACGGCGACGATGATGTTGATGCGGAAGGTGGCCACGTAGGCGCCGGCCACGGCGGCGACGACGAGCAGGATGCGCGCGGTCGTCAGCCGCTTCACGATGGACGCCTGCGGATTGATGATCTTGTAGTACAGGTCGTGCGAGAGCGCGTTGGAGATGGTGAGCAGCAGGCCGTCGGCGGTGGACAGCGCCGCCGCCAGGCCGCCGGCCATGACGAGCCCGGTGACCACGAACGGCAGCCCGGCGATCTCCGGCGTGGCGAGCACGACGAAGTCCGTGGACTTGATCACGAAGTCGGTCAGCTGCAGCAGGCCGTCGTTGTTCCTGTCGATGATGTCGAAGAGGCCGAGGCTGTTGAGTTGCTGGCCCAGGATGTTGTCACCCCATCGGTTGACCCAGGCGGGCAGCTCGGTGACCTTCCTGCCGATGACGTCCTTGAGCACCGTCCACTTCGCGAAGGCCCCGTAGGCCGGCGCCGTGAAGTAGAGGAGGAAGATGAAGAACAGCGACCAGCCGACCGAGTCCCGCGCCTGCTTCACCGACGGCGTGGTGTAGTAGCGCATGAGGATGTGCGGCAGGCCGGCGGTGCCGACCATCATGCAGAAGCAGAGCGCGAACCAGTTCAGCATGCCGCCCGGCGCCATGTCGACCCACAGCTTCGTCACGCCGAGCTGCTTCTCGATGGCGGTGATGTCCTGGAGCACCTGGCCGTAGGTGAACTCCGGCAGGGGCACGCCGAAGTGCTTGTAGGACAGCATCGCCACCGGCGTGATGTAGGCGATGATCAGGATGATGTACTGCGCGACCTGCGTCCACGTCACCGCCCGCATCCCGCCCAGCATCGAGCACACCAGGATGCCGGCCAGGCCGACGAAGGCGCCGACGTTGAAGTCGAGGCCCAGGAACCGGCCCATGATGATGCCCACACCCGTGATCTGCGCGATCAGGTAGGTGAACGACGCGCCGATGGCCATGAGAAGGCCGACCACGCGGGCGGCGTTGCCGCCGTAGCGCAGCGCCAGGAAGTCCGGGATCGTGTAGGCGCCGAACTTTCTCAGGAACGGCGCCAGGAAGATCGCCAGCAGCACGTAGCCGCCGGTCCAGCCCGTGACGTAGGCCAGGCCGTCGAAGCCGGTGGCGTAGAGTGCGCCTGCCATCGAGATGAACGAGGCGGCGCTCATCCAGTCGGCGCCGGTGGCCATGCCGTTGAAGAAGGCGGGGACGCCGCGGCCGGCCACGTAGTACTGGTCGGGTCGCGCGGTGCGCGACAGGATGCCGATCAGCGCGTACACGCCGATGGTGACGATCAGGTAGGTGTAGGCGATGCCGCGGTTGGGAATGAGCTGGGCGTACTCGAGGCCGGCCAGGATGAACGTGAAGAGGACGAACGCGCCGGTGTAGATGGCGAAGATCCGGCCCCAGCTCATAGCTGGTCCTCCTGGAGGCCGTACTTCTTGTCGAGCCGGTTCATGTGGACCGCGTACCAGACGATGAGGAGGATGAAGAACGCCAGCGAGCCCTGGGCCTCGAACCAGAAGGAGACAGGAAAGCCGAAGACGACGATCTTGTTCAGCCAGTTGTGCAGCACCAGCGGACCCACCCAGGAGACGAACCACAGGACCAGGATGATCCAGGTGATCCGCATCGTCTCCTTCCAGTAGGCCTCACGGGTTTTCTGGTCGATCTCGTGCGGTTGGGCCATGTGTTCTCCCCGCTGCCACCGTCCCCGGCATCAGTGCCGGAGAGCTCGAAGGGTCTGTCCCGATGGCGCGACGGTCGACACGCGCCGCGCAGCTGAGTGGAGACGACCGGGGCCGTAGCAGCGGCTGTGCCAGGGCCGGGGGCGTTCAAGTGCGTGATTCCACGGGAGGGCGACCCTGCGAGCCTTCCGGTCTCTTGGTGCGCGGACCATGAGACCTTGGCATTGGGGCCTAACGCGACGCGTCAGCCTCGGTTTCGGGCGATGTGGAGGAGGCGTCGCGTGCCGTCGGCCCGACGGCACCTCCCGGCTCCAGTGAGCGGGCCAGGCTGCTGCGGCCCTGCGCCCAGAGGTAATGGACGCCGACCAGCGCCACGATGACGAGGCCCAGCACGCCGGCGGTGGCCGCGGCGGACAGCGCGCTCCGGCGCCCGGGCGGGGGGTCGGCCAGCAGCGCCTCGGTGAGGCCCGACCGCCGGGCGGCCGGCGCTCCGGCGGCGACGGCGCTCAGGCAGGCCCAGTAGCGCCCGAGGCCCATCGCTGTCGTGAAGTGGATCGCGCGGCCCTGACCGTCGCGCACCGTGGTAGCCAGCGCAGTGTCGTCGCCCGGGCGGCGCCACTCCGTGTGCACGCTGGCCACGGCGTCCCAGGCCATGACGGTGGTGCGTCCCAGGAACCGTCCATTCAACACGAACCCGTGCGTGAGGCCCCGGGGCGAGATCTCGACGACGAAGCTGCGCAGGGCGCTGTGGGCCACGAAGCCGAGCACACCGACGGCCACGGCGATCTCCAGGAGCCCCAGGCCGAGGGCGCTGAGGCCGAGCGTCGCCGCGACGAGTGGGACGTGCCAGGCGGCGATGCCGCCGATGACCGGAACGCGCCCGAGAGACGCTGCTGCCGCCACGAATGGGCCCTCGCCACGAGCATCACCCCGGTCAGGACCCCGCGCAAGCGCACCGCACGAATCACTCGCGCACGCGGCCGATTCTCGCGACAATAGCCGCCACGCACCCACCCCGCTCGTCGGAGGATCTCGCGTGACGCTCTTCGTCGTGTGCTTCGTCCTCTGGCTGCTGCTGTCCGGCCACTGGGACGCCGTCCACGTCGGCCTCGGGGCCGCCGCCTCGACGCTCGTCGTCTGGCTCAACCGGGGGCAGGAGGACATCACCGCCGCCGTGCGGGCGCTGCCGCGGGTCCTGTGGTACGTGTCGTGGCTGCTCGGCGAGATCGTCCGCTCGAACCTGGCCGTCGCGCGGATCGTCCTCGATCCCCGGCTGCCGATCGATCCGGTGGTGGTGCGCCTCCGCCCTCCCATGCGTGGCGCGCTGGCGATGACGACGCTCGCAAACTCCATCACGCTCACGCCGGGCACGATCACGCTCGACGCCGAGGACGGCGAGCTGACCGTGCACGCGCTCACCCCCGATGGGCTCGACGAGATCGAGTCGGTGATGGCCCGGCGGGTGGCCTGGGTCTTCGGCGAAGAGAGCGCGGCGACGTGAGTACGCTGTTCCTGGTGGCGGCGGTGACCCTGCTCGCGCTGGCGCTCGTCTACGTCCACCGCATCGTCGTGGGGCCCACGGTGTTCGACCGCCTGCTCGGCGTCAACGCCATCGGCACCAAGACCACCGTCGTCCTGCTGCTGACCGGCGGTGTTTTCGGTCGGATCGACATGTTCGTGGACATCGCCCTGGGCTACGCGCTGCTGTCGTTCATTGGCTCGCTGGCCGCCGCCCGCTACTTCGAGCGCACGGGGAGCCGGCGGTGACCATCGTGGTGGCGGTCGTCCTGCTCGGCGGGGTGTTTTTCCAGGCGATCGCCGCGCTCGGTGTCGTGCGCATGCCCGACGTCTACACGCGGTTGCACGCCGTGAGCAAAGCGGAAACGCTCGGCGTGCTCCTCACGCTGGCGGCGATCGGGCTGTCCACCGGCCTCAGCCTGACAACGGTGAAGGTGGCCTTCGTGGCGAGCTTCCTCTTCCTGGCGACGCCCACCGCCACCCACGCCGTCACCCGGGCGGCCCTGCGTCTGGGCGTGCCGCCGTGGCAGCGGTCGCGGGAGGCCAGCCGGTGAGCGACCTGCTGCTGGCTGCGCTGCTCGTGCTCCTCGTGGTCGTGGCCCTGGCCGCGGTGCGGGCGGGGGACCTGCTGATCGCGGTGCTCGCGCTCGGCGCGTATGGCTTCGTCATGGCGCTGACGTGGGCGGCGATCGGCGCCGCCGACGTCTCCTTCACCGAGGCCGTGGTGGGCGCCGGCGCCACCACCGTCTTCATGCTGGCCGCTCTGTTGCGCACCAGCCGTCGCCGGTCGGCGCCGGCGCCCGGGCTGCACTGGGTCGCCCTTGCCGTGGTGACGGTCGTCGGCGTCCAGCTACTGTGGTTGACCACCGCCCTGCCCCGCTGGGGGGATCCGGCGGCTCCCGCCGCCGTGCACGTCTCGCCGCGGTACCTGGCCGACGTCGTGCGGGAGACCGGCACGCCGAACGCGGTGACCGCCGTGCTGGCCGACTACCGCAGCTACGACACGCTCATCGAGACGGTGGTGATCTTCACCGCCGGCCTCGGCTGCTGGCTGCTCCTGGCGCGCCCGGACCGATGATCGAGCGGCACGAGTCCGTCGTCGTCACGACCTTCGTCCGCCTGGCGGTGCCGGTGGCGCAGCTCTTCGGCCTCTACGTCCTCGTGCACGGCCACGAGAGTCCGGGCGGCGGCTTTCAGGCCGGCGTGATCCTGGCCGGCACCTACATCTTGCTGGCACTCGGCATGGGCCGGGAAACGTTCACGCGTCATGTGAACGAGCCCCGATGGGTAGCGCTGGCGGCGGCGGGCGTGCTGCTCTATCTCATCGTGGGGCTGACCGGCCTGCCCCGGGGCGCCTTCCTCGACTACGCTGGTCTGCCGATCGACGGGGTCCGCGCGCGCTGGCTCGGGATCCTTTTGATCGAGACCGGTGTGACGCTGACGGTGACGACGACGCTGGTGGTGATCTTCTGCCGCCTGGCGGCCCGCGAGCCGGCGCCGTGAACTGGCCGTACGTGGCCGGCGTGCTCCTGTTGATGCTGGGCCTGTACACGATGATCGCCCAGCGCAACCTGCTCAAGAAGCTGGTCGGCATGACCATCTTCCAGACGGCGATCATCCTGTTCTTCCTGCTCACCAGCGCCAAGCGCGACGGCCGGCTGCCGATCGTGCCGCCGGGCCCCGTCGATCCGACGCCCTACATGAACCCCCTCCCCCACGCACTGATGCTCACGGCCATCGTCGTGATGGTCGCCACCACCGGCGTGGCCCTGGCCCTGCTCATCCGGCTGTATGCCGCCTACGGCTCGCTGGAGGAGAACGTCATCGCCGAGCGCGTCGCCGCCGAGACGCTCCCACCGGACGCGCCGAGGTGACGCGCGCGCACCTGCCCATCCTGCCGGTGCTCCTCACGCTGGCGGGGGCGCTCCTGGTTCCCATCGTCGCGCTGGCCAGCCGGCGCGCCGCCGGCGTCGTCGCCGCGGGTGCCGCCATCGCCGCGGCGATCGCCGCACTGGCCGGGGTGGCGCAGGTGGCGGGCGGCGGCGTGCTCCGGTACGCGGTCGGTGGCTGGGCAGCACCGTGGGGCATCGAGCTCGTGCTCGACCCGCTCAGCGCGTTCACGAGCGCCGCGATCGCCGGCGTGGCCGCCGTGTCGCTGGCCTCCGCCGGCCCCGGCGCCCGCGCGGCCTTCGAGGGCACGACGCCGCGCTTCTACGCGCTGGCGCTGGTGGTGGTGACGGGGTTGCTGGGCATCACCCTCAGCGGCGACCTCTTCAACGTCTTCGTGTTCCTCGAGATCGCTGCCATCGCCAGCTACGCGCTGGTCGCCAGCGGCGCGGCGCCCGCGCTGGCGGCCGGGTTCCGCTACCTGGTGCTCGGCACGGTCGGTGCCTCGTTCTACCTGCTCGGGGTCGGCCTCCTCTACGCGCTCACCGGCACGCTGAACATGGCCGACCTCGCGGCTCGAGTGCCAGCGGTGTCGGCCTCTCCGCTCTTCGCGGGCGGTGTGGCATTCATCGTCGTGGGGCTGGCCATCAAGGTCGCACTGTTCCCGCTGCACGGCTGGCTGCCCGACGCCTACACGCACGCGCCGCCGCCGGTGGCGGCCCTGCTGCCCGCAGTGGCGACGAAGGCGCCCGCCTACGCGCTGGCCCGCACGCTGCTCTACGTGCTGCGCCCAGACGAGCTGCCGGTGACCACGGTGCTGGCGTGGGCGGGCGGCGCCGCGGTGGTGGTGGGCGGCCTGTTCGCGCTGCGGCAGACCGACGCCCGACGCTTGCTCGCCTACTCCAGCGTGAGCCAGATGGGCTACATCGTGCTCGGGCTCGGCCTGGCCAACTCCTCGGCGCTCACCGGCGCCTACCTGCACATCCTCAACCACGCCGTCATGAAGTCGAGCCTGTTCATGGCGGTGGGCGCGCTCATGCTGAGCGCGCGCGGGCCGAGCCTGGGGGCGCTCGCTCAGCTCGCCCCGCGGCCGCTCATCGGCGCGTGCATGGTGGTGGCGGCGCTGTCGATGGTCGGCGTCCCGCCGGCGGGCGGGTTCTTCTCGAAGTGGTACCTGCTGCAGGGCGCCATCGAGGCCGGCCAGCCGGTCCTGGTGGCCGCCATCCTGCTCGGGAGCCTGCTGGCCGCGGTGTACATGTACCGGCTCACGGAGGCCGTGTGGCTCACGGCGGGGGACGAGGGCAGCCCCCCTCGCCAGCGGGAGGCGCCGCCCGTCGTCCTGGCCGCGCTCCTGGTGCTGGCGCTCGCCACGCTCGGAATCGGGCTCACCAACGAGGTGATCGTGGAGCGCCTGCTCGCCCCCGCCGCCGCGGCCGTCGCTCGGTGATGGACGTCGCCTCTCTCCTGCCGGGGCTGGCCCTGGCGCCGGCCGGCGCGGCCGCGGCGCTCATCGTGCTGTCGCGGCGCCACCCGCCGCTGCGCGAGACGTGGAGCGTGCTGGCGGCGGCTGCGCAGACCGCCGTGGTCGCCGCGATGGTCCCGCGGGTGAGCGAGGGCGTGCGGCTGACGTGGGAGGGTCCGGAGCTGGTGGCCGGCGTTCCCCTGCTCCTGCGTGCCGACCCGCTCGGCGTGCTGTTCGCGGCGCTGGCCTCCGGGTTGTGGCTCCTCACGACCGTCTACTCGATCGGGTACGTCCGCGCGCTCGACGAGCCCCGCCAGACGCGGTACTTCGCCTGCTTCGCGCTCTGCCTGTTCGCCACCGTGGGGCTCGCGCTGGCCGGCAATCTCCTGACGTTCTTCGCGTTCTTCGAGATCCTCACCGTGGCGGCCTACCCCCTGGTGGTCCACAAGGGCACCGAGGAAGCCGCGCGGGCCGGGCGCATCTACCTGCTGTACACGCTCACCGGCGGCACCGCCCTCCTGGGCGCCGTCGTCTGGACCTCGGCCCTGGCCGGCACGCTCGAGTTCCGGCCGGGCGGCATCCTGCCGGCCGCCACCGCCCCCGCCGCGCTCTGGGGCCTCTTCGCGCTGTTCGTTGTCGGCTGCGGCGTCAAGGCGGCCATCGTGCCGCTGCACACCTGGCTGCCGCTGGCGATGATCGCGCCGACGCCGGTGAGCGCCCTGCTACACGCCGTCGCCGTCGTGAAGGCGGGCGTGTTCGGCGTGGTGCGCATCGTGGGCTTCGTCTTCGGGCCGGAGCTGCTGGGCGACATGGGCGCGGCCGGCGTGCTCGCCGGGCTGGCGCTGACCACGATCCTGCTCGCCTCCCTGGCCGCCGCGGCCCAGGACAACCTCAAGCGGCTGCTCGCGTTCTCGACCATCAGCCAGCTCTCCTACGTCGTCCTCGGCGTCGCTCTCGGCACCCAGACGGGCTTCGCCGGGGGGGTGGTCCACATCGCCAGCCACGCCCTGCTCAAGATCACGCTGTTCTTCTGCGCCGGGGCCATCTACGTCACCGCGCACGTCGAGCGCGTGAGCGACATGGCCGGACTCGGCCGGCGGATGCCGTGGACCATGGGCGCGTTCGCGGCCGCCGCCTTCATGCTGGCCGGCATGCCGCCGGGCGCCGGCTTCGTGAGCAAGTGGCGGCTGATCGAGGGCGCCGTGCAGGGCGGGGCCTGGGTTGCCGTGCTCGTGCTGCTGGCCGGCGTCGTGCTGAACGTGGCCTACTTCACCCCGGTGATCGTCCGCGCCTTCGCCGGGCCGGCCGCCCCGGCAACGGCCGAGGCGCCGGCGTCGCTGCTGGTGCCGCTGCTGATCACCGCCGCCGGCGGCCTGCTCCTGGGGCTCGTGCCCGACGGCGTCCTGCCGGTGCTTCCACTGGCGCTCGAGATCGCGCGCAGCGTGAGCGGGCCATGAGGCTCGCGCTCGGCCTCGCCGTGCTGCTGGCACTCCTCGTGGTCGTGGAGGTCGTGCTCCACGCCTCCCACGGCGTGCCGCCCGGCACGTGGGGGGTATTCGGCGCGCTCGGCTGCGCAGCGCTCATCGTCGTCTCCAAGGCCCTGGGCAAGGCAGGGCTGCAGCGCCCGGAGCCGCCCGATGAGTGAGTGGGCACACCCGGCCTGGCCGTACCTGGCGGCCGCGTTGCTCGCGCTGGTCCTGCCCGCGCGCGCGAGACCGGCGCTACTGGCGGGACCGGCGCTCGCCGTCGGGCTCGCCTGGTCGCTGCCGGACGGCGGCACGCTCACGGGCCGGGTGATGGGCGTGGAGCTCGCGCTGGCGCGCGCGGACGCGCTCTCGCGCATGTTCGCGATCGTCTTCGCCCTGTTCGGAGGCCTGGCCGGTCTCTACGCGGGCCCGGGCGCCGGGCGCCGCCTGCACGTTGCCGGCTTCGCCGCCACCGCCGCCGGGCTGGTCATCGTGCTCGCCGGCGACTGGATCACCCTCTACCTCGGCTGGGAGGCCCTGGCGATCGCCTCGTTCGCGATCGTCACCGACGGAGGCACGCCGCGGGCGTGGCAGGCCGCGTATCGCTACCTGCTGGTGCACTTCGCGGGTGACGCGCTGCTGCTGGCCGGCATCGCCTGGCACCTGGCCACCGGAGGCTCCGGCCTCGTCGGCGCGCTGCCGGCCGACGGCGCCCGCCTCCTGTTCCTCGTCGCCTTCGCCATCAACGCCGCCATCCCGCCCGTGCACGCCTGGCTCACCGACGCCTATCCCGAGAGCTCGCCGGCGGGGACCGTGTTCCTGTCGGCCTTCGCCACGAAGGCCGCGGTCTATGCGCTGGCCCGCGCCTTCCCGGGCTGGGAGCCGCTGGTGTGGGCCGGTGTGGGCATGACGCTCTACGGCGTCGTCTTCGCGGTGCTCGAGAACGACATACGCCGGCTGCTCGGCTACCACATCGTGAGCCAGGTCGGCTACATGGTGGCCGGCGTCGGCCTCGGCACGCTCCTGTCGCTCAACGGCACGGCGGCCCACGCCTTCGCGCACATCCTCTACAAGGGGCTGCTCCTCATGGGCGCCGGCGCGGTCGTGCACGCCACCGGACGGCGCAAGCTCAGCGAGCTGGGCGGCCTGGCCGGCGCGATGCCGGCGGTCCTGGCGCTCTACATGGTGGGCGCGTTGTCCATCTCCGGTGCTCCGCTGCTGAACGGCTTCGTCAGCAAGTCGCTCATCGTCGCCGCTGCCGAGGCCGAGCACCGGCCCGTCGTCTACACGCTGCTCGTACTGGCGTCGGTCGGGACCTTCCTGAGCGTCGGGCTGAAGCTGCCCTGGCTGGCGTTCGGCGGCACCGGGAGCGGCGCGTCCGTCCGTGCCGTCCCGCGCGCGATGCTGGTCGCCATGACGCTGACGGGCGCGCTCTGCGTGCTGACCGGCGTCGCGCCCTCGCTGCTCTACGTGCTGCTGCCGTTCCCGCTCACCTACGAGCCCTACACGGCCACCCACGTCCTCGAGGCGCTGCAGGGCTTGACGGGCATCGCGCTGGCCTTCGTGCTCTTGCGCCGGCAGCTGGTCGGCAAGCCAGCCGTGGCGCTCGACACCGATCGGCTCTGGCGCGCGGGTGGGGCCTGGGTCGGCGGGCGCCTGGCGCCGGCGATCGCGCGGGCGGCCGGCGCGCTCGAGGCGGCGGCGGACGTGGCCGTCAGCCGGCCGGTCGGGCCGATGCCCCGCGCCACCGGCCGCCCGGTCGGTTACGCCGTGCTGCTCGCTGTCGCCGCCGTCGGCATCGCGCTCGTCGCGTTTCGCTGAGCCGGGGCTCAGGCCGCCGGCCGGATCGCGCGGCACCGCGCCCGGACGTCCTCCAGCGACGCGCAGTCTTTCAGGGTGTCCACGAGAGCCCCGAGCGGCGTGGCCCGGGGGCTGTCGTCCGAGGCGCCCGCCGTCAGGCCGGCGATCGCCGCCCGGCCCTCGGCGGTATCGAGCCGCAGGTCCAGGAAGGTCTCCCCGCCCCACCATTTCTTCTCGGTCACCATCATCCGACCGCCCTGGGCGTCCTTCTCGTGGTTCACGAGGATCTTCTTGCCGTCGTCGAGCGTGACCTGGCAATAGGCTCCGAGCTTGGGGTCGATCACGAACCGTCCGATCTTCGCCATGGCTCGTCTCCTCCGTCTTGAGCGAGAGGTCGACGCGTCACTCCTCCTCGTACTGCCGCTTGAGCGCCGCCACCACCGCCGGGTCGGCCAGCGTGGTGGTGTCGCCCAGCGCCCGGCCCTCGGCGATGTCGCGCAGCAGCCGGCGCATGATCTTGCCCGAGCGAGTCTTGGGCAGCTCGGCCGAGAAGATGATGTCGTCGGGCCGGGCCAGCGCGCCGATCTTCCTGGCGACGTGCGCCTTGAGCTCGTCCTGCAGGTCCTTGGTGCCGTCCACGCCCATCTTCACGGTCACGAAGGCGGCGATCGCCTGCCCCTTGATCTCGTGCGGCTTGCCGATCACGGCCGCCTCGGCCACCTGCTTGTGGTCGACCAGCGCCGACTCCACCTCCATCGTGGACACGCGATGGCCGGAGATGTTCATGACGTCGTCGACCCGGCCCAGGAGCCAGAAGTCGCCATCCTCGTCGCGCTTGGCGCCGTCGCCCGTGAAGTAGATGTTGTCGTACTTCGACCAGTACTGCTTGACGAAGCGATCGGGATCGCCCCAGATGCCGCGCAGCATCCCGGGCCACGGCTTGCGCAGCACCAGGTATCCGGACTTGGCGGGCTTGCCCTGCTCGTCCAGCACCTCGGCGTCGATGCCGGGAAACGCCCTGGTCGCCGAGCCCGGCTTGAGGACGGTGACGCCGGGCAGCGGCGTGATGAGGATGTGGCCCGTCTCGGTCTGCCACCACGTGTCCACCACCGGGCAGCGTCCCTGGCCGATGACCTTCCAGTACCAGACCCAGGCCTCCGGATTGATCGGCTCGCCGACGGTGCCGAGCAGGCGCAGGCTCGAGAGGTCGCAGCGGTTGGGGTACTGGTCGCCCCAGCGCATGAAGGTCCTGATGGCGGTGGGCGCCGTGTAGCAGATCGTGATGCCGTGCTTCTCGATGATCCGCCAGAAGCGGTCCTTGTCGGGAAAGTCCGGCGTCCCCTCGTACATGACCGTGGTCGCGCCGTTGGCGAGCGGCCCGTAGACCACGTAGGAGTGGCCGGTGACCCAGCCGACGTCGGCCGTGCACCAGTAGACGTCGTCCTCGTGAATGTCGAAGACCCACTTGTGGGTGGCCGTGATCCCGGTGAGGTAGCCGCCGGTGGTGTGGATGATGCCCTTCGGCTTGCCGGTCGACCCGGAGGTGTAGAGCAGGTAGAGGAGGTCCTCGGAGTCCATCGGCTCGGCCGGGCACTTCGGCTCCACCGCCTCGACAAAATCGTCCCACCAGACGTCGCGCCCCTCCTGCATGTCCACCGGCTGGCCGGTACGCTTGAGCACGATGACCGTGCCGACGTCGGGGCACTCCTTGAGCGCCTCGTCGGTGTTCTTCTTGAGCGGCACGATGGTGCCACGCCGCCAGCCGCCGTCGGCGGTGATGACCAGCTTGGAGTCGGCGTCGTGGATGCGGTCGCGCACCGACTCCGGCGAGAAGCCGCCGAAGATCACGCTGTGGGGGGCGCCGATGCGCGCGCAGGCCAGCATGGCGATGGCCACCTCGGGCACCATCGGCATGTAGATGGTGATGCGGTCGCCCTTGCGGACGCCGTGCCGCTTGAGCGCCGCCGCGAATCGCTGCACCTCGCGGTAGAGATCCCAGTAGGTCAGCGTGCGGGTGTCGCCCGGCTCTCCCTCCCAGATCAGCGCGGCCTTGGTGCGGCGCGCGGTGGTGACGTGGCGGTCCAGGCAGTTGTCGGCGACGTTGAGCTTGCCGCCGACGAACCACCTGGCGTAGGGGGGCTTCCATTCCAGCGCCTTCTTCCACGGCTTGAGCCAGCGCAACTCGCGGGCCTTGCCCTCCCAGAACCGCACCGGGTTCCGCGCGGCCGCGGTGTAGACCGACGCCGTGTTGACCAGGGCCCGCTTGGCGAAGCCCTTGGGCGGCGGGAATTTCCGCTTCTCCCGGAGCAGGGCCTCGATCGGGGCATTGGCGGCGGCTTTCGACTGGGCCATGGCTCGTCGTCCTCTGTCGGTGAGAGTATCAGCCTGGATCGGCGCCGAGCATATCACTACTGCTCGCCCGGGGATCCGCCGGCCGGGCGGCGCAGGCCGTAGCGGGTCAGCTTCTCGTGCAGGTTCTTGGGGTCCATATCAGCGTGCCTGGCGGCGGCGGTCAGCTTGCCGCCGTGCGCCTCCAGCACGCCGGTGACATAGGCGCGCTCGAACGCCTCCACCACCCGGGCCTTGGCCTCGCGGAAGGGGAGCCCCAGGTCGAGCGGGGCTCCGGCCACCCCGGCCCCCGTGAGGAACGGCTCGACGTCGGTGAGGGCATCGCCCTTGGCGACGATGACCGCCCGCTCGATGACGTTCTCCAGCTCGCGCACGTTGCCCGGCCAGCCATAGGCACACAGGGCCTGCATGGCAGTCGGCGCGATGCTCCGCACCACCTTCTTCGACCGGCGGGCGCTGACCTCGAGGAAGTGACCGGCCAGGAGCGGGATGTCGTCGACCCGCTCGCGCAGCGGTGGCACCCGCACCGGCATCACCGACAGCCGGTAGAACAGGTCGCGCCGAAACATGCCGCGATCGACCTCGGATTGTAGGTCCTTGTTGGTGGTGGCGATGATCCGCACGTCGACCTCGAGGACGCGGTCGGAGCCGATCGGCGTCAGCCGCTTGTCCTCGATCACGCGCAGGAGCTTGGACTGCAACGGCAGCGGCATCTCGCCGATCTCGTCGAGCAGCAGGGTGCCGCCGTGGGCCATCTGGAACATGCCCCGCCGCGTCTCGCTGGCCCCGGTGAACGCGCCCTTGCGGAACCCGAACAGCTCGGACTCGAAGAGCTCCTCGGGGATGGCCGCGCAGTTGACGGCGACGAACGGCTTGTCGCGCCGGGAGCCGGTGAAGTGAATCGAGCGGGCCAGCACCTCCTTGCCCACGCCCGTCTCGCCGTACAGCAGCACGGTGGTGTCGAGGCCGGCCACCGAGCGGATCA
>Ga0268386_10000271_pt1 | contig 31302 bp, 29 predicted proteins | sample RVTome_15_FD_200260 | JGI IMG/M metagenome (GOLD analysis project Ga0268386, IMG submission 200260) | Soil microbial communities from uranium-contaminated site in the Upper Colorado River Basin, Wyoming, United States - RVT150D86... ... | reverse complement strand
TCAACGACTTCGTGGAGAACACGCGCCGCAGCGGCACCTGGACCCGGCTGATCGTCAAGTATTTCGGCGAGGCGGCCGTCGAGCTCCTGAAGACGGCCCGCCAGAAGTGAGGTGACAGAGAGTTGTGGCCAGCCAGCCCTACCCGTCCCGCCCGCCGCCGGGCGGCGCGACGTGATGGTCGGGGCGGTTGCCGATCGCGAGTCCCGCTTCCTGTTCCCCTGCCCCTGACGTCACGGCCCCGCCCCGCGGCTCAATGGCGCGGGGGCCGGGCCTCTTCGCTCGGCCCGACGCGGCCGAGGGCGCGTAGCAGCACGACCCCCTCCGCCTCGGAGGGCGGGTCGATCCCGAGGAGCGCGCAGAGCGTGGGGGCGACGTCCACCGCCCGCACGATGCCGAGGTCGGCCCCCGCCTTCACCCCCGGCCCCGCCACCACGAAGAGCGCGTGCATCTCGCGGCGGGAGGGGTCGAGCATGTGATCGCCCACGGGGCCGAACCGCTCGACGAGGGGGCCCGCGGCTTCCGAGGAGGGCGAGTATCCGGGAGCGAGCCGCACGTACAGGTCGCCGCCCCCGGGACCGCCCAGGCCCGCCGGGGCGGCTTCGCCCGCCGTCCGGGGGTCGATCACCTCGGCGACGATCGGCGAACCGGTGGACGGGTCCTTCAGCTTCTCCAGGGCGGCGCCGAGGGCGGCCCGCACCGCGTCCTCCTCCGCCGGAGGCACGATGCCCCCCGGCCGCCCCCCGCGGTTGATCAGGAAGAAGCCGGCGGGCGCCCAGACCGCCCGGGTGCGGGCGAGGTCGATCGTCCCGTCCTCGCCGGCGGCGAGGAGGCCCGCCTCCGCGAGGGCCACGTTGAGCCGCAGCCGGCGGTCCGCCCCCACCATGCCGTGGTCGGAGACGAGGGCGAGGAGCGCGTCCTCGCCGGCCAGGTCCGCGAGCCGGGCCACGTGGCCGTCCACGATCCGGAGGAGGCGGTCGGCGTAGGGCCGGAGGCGGGCGGCGAGGGCCGGGTCGTGGCCGGGCAGGGACGGGTCGAGGAGGCCCTGCCACTCGTGGAGGCCCTCGTCCGGCTGGGGGACGTAGGTCACGAGCACGGACCAGCGCGTACGGCGGGCCGCGAACTCGGTCAGCCGGCCGAACTGCCGCGCCACGAGCGCGGCCGTCTCGAGGTACCGGGCCTCCGCGGTGCCGTCCCCCCCGTCGGCGAGGCGCGGGCCGAAGGCGCCCCGCCGGTAGAGCCGGCGGGCGCCGTTCCGCACGAAGGCCCCGGCCTCGGCCCGGGCCGCCGCGGCCACCCCGTCGCGGCTGGCCTCGATCGCGGCCGTCCGCGCCTGGTAGAGGAGGAGGGCGGAGCCGTCGGCGGCGAGGGCGAAGAGCCGGAAGGGGACGCCCAGCGGTCCGGCGGTCGTCGGGAGCGTGACGACGGCGAACGCGCCGGCGGAGTCCTCGGGGGGCACCGGCTTGAGGCGGGCCGCGCCGGACCAGTCCCCGTCCGCGGAGAGGAGCAGCGTGTCGAGGCCGCGCGCGGGGTCCGCGGGGTCGTCGACGAGCAGGCCGCGGACGATCGCCCCGCCCACCCGTAGATCGAGGGTCCGGGGGGACGAGCCGGGAGCGGTGGGCAGGCCGCCGGGGTCGGCCACCGGCCGGAGGCCGACGTCGGCCTCGGTGAAGACCGCCTCGTCCACCGCCGGGCCGTTGTACCCGTCGATCAGCGTCAGGCGGCGGCCCCAGCGGGCCCGGAAACGCGGCTCGTCCAGGTAGGGCGAGAACGGCGAGGTCTGGGTGGCCGCCACCGTGGTCGCGTCCAGCCCCTGGCGGGCCGCGGCCACCCACAGCGGCTCGGCCCGGAGGGCGTGGGAGCGAAAGCCGTCCATCGTGTCCAGCAGCGAGCCGTCGGGCGCCGGCATCCAGATGCCGGTGACGCCGTGGCGCGCGGGCCAGGCGCCGGTGAAGAGCGTGGCGTGGGCGACCGGGGTCTTGATCGGCAGGCTCGTGACCACGCCCCGGGCCGCCGCCCCCCGCGCGATGAGCCGAGCCAGGTTCGGCATCACTCCCCGCGCGACCGCGTCCTCCACGAGGGCGGCTCCCGCGCCGTCCAGGCTCGCGAGGACGAGGCGGCTGCGCCCCCGCACGTAGGGGAAGCGGAAGGACGCGTCGAGCGCCGGGCGCCCTGCGTCCTCCCAGGCGGAGTACCAGAGCGAGCCCACCGCGTGGGCGGCCGCGGTCAGGCGGGAGACGAAGCGGTCGCGCTCGCGCTCGAAGAGGCGCGAGTAGTAGGCGTCGTCGTAGCGGTCGTCCTCCTCCGTCTCGGCCAGGTCGCGCGTCCCCGCGACCTCGCGGTCGGCGGCGAGGACCTCCCCGGCGTGCCGGTTGGACTCGCGGAGGACCGCGAACGCCAGGGCGGCCGGGTCGGCGACGCGCTCGGCGGCGGGGGGACGGACCGCGGGGACGATCTGCCGCTCGAAGCGCGTGAAGAGCTCGGTCTCCCAGCGGGAGTGGACGCCCTTCTGCCCGGTGAGCTGGCCGTCGTAGTTCAGGACGGCGTGGAGGGGGACGTGGCCGTCGGCCACGTAGTGGCCGAGCACGGCCGCCCGCTCGAGGGCGCGGGCGGGGTCGCCCGCCCGGAAGGCCGCGACCAGCTCCCGGTAGACCTCGGCCACCCGCCAGGGGAGGCGCCCGCGCTCGCGGGCCTCCGGGCCGTGGCGGGCGAGGTGCTCGGCCTCGTCGATCGGGATCGCCGGGAAGGGGTACGCGCCGAACGCGTCGAGGTCGAGGAAGTGGTTGGGCCGCTCGCCGGGGACGTTGGCGATGGCCCAGAGGTCGGGGTCGAGCGAGTGCTCGCGCAGGTAGTCGGCGTTGCCCGCGAAGAGCGCGCGGAGCGGCGGGGGCAGCGTGCGGACGGCCTGCTCGTGGGCGAAGCGGTGGGCCTCGAAGCCCCAGGCCCCGGCCACCGCGGGGAGCAGCACGAGGACGGCCGCCACGAACACGCCGGCCCGCCGCGGGACGCGGGGCGTCCTCGGGCTCATCAACGGGAAGACGCGGTCAGCGGAGGGTGACGGCCAGGGACACCGGCTGGCCGTTGCGCAGGACGACCGCCCGCAGCTCGGTCGCGCTCTGGAGGCGCGGCCAGAGGCCCATCAGGGTCCCCATGCCGTCGATGCGCGTGTCGTTGATCTCCTTGATCACGTCTCCCGGGCGGAGGCCGGCGTCGGTGAGGAGCGATCCCTCGGGGATGCGGGTCAGGGCGAGTCCGGCCACCCGTCCGTCCTCGAGCACGGGCACGACCGCGGTCTCGGCCAGGATGCGCGGGATCTCGGTGGTCAGCCGCCGCTCGACCTCGCGCTTGTCCATGGCCCGGGCGGGGGTCGCCGGGTCCTCGGGCGGACCGGGGGGCGGGGGAGCGGGGGCGGGGGGCGGGGCGAGGCGGGCCGCGACCGCGCTCGCGAGGAGAACGAGGCGCCGGGTCTCGCCGCCGAAGTCGAGGGTGGCGGCCTGCGGCTCGACCGCCACCACCCGCGCCCCGAACACGGTGTCGCCCACCCCGGCCACCCGGGTCCGGCCTTCCGAGCGGAGGATGGCCACGGAGCGGCCGGGAAGGGGAGTGACCACGGTGCCCACGAGGTGGACCTCGGAGGCCGCGGCGGCGGCGAGGACGAGCAGGAGGGCGGTCGCCATCGGCTTACACGCTAGCCGAGGCGGCGCGCCCGGTCAACGCGCGGCCTCGTGATAGAGTCCGCGGGATGTCCCGGCGCTTCGCCCTCCTGCCCGCGCCCGCGGACTCCCCGGAGGCGGTCGGGCAGGCGCGCCGCTTCCTCCTCGAGAGCTGGGCCGGCCGGATCCTCCTCGGCGCCCTCGTCCTCTTCCTCCTCGATCGGGTCGGGCTCCCCCTCCCCGGCTTCCTGGCCGCCCTCGACTACGTCCTCCTCGTCCTGTTCGGAGGATGGTTCCTCCTGCGGGTCCTCCGCTTCCTGGGCCGGCGGCTCCTCTGGAGGATCCGGAGCAAGCTGATCGTCTCCTACCTCTTCATCGCCCTCGTCCCGGTCGTCCTCCTCGGCATCTTCTTCTTCATCGCCTCGGTGCTGTTCGTGAACCTGGTCGCCTCCCACCTGGTGACGACCGAGTTCGCCCGGCTGGCCTCCTCCCTCGAGGACGTCGCGGCGAGCGTGCTCGCGGGCCTGCCCGCCGACGACCGCGCGGCCGCCGCCGCCCTCGGCGAGCGGCTCCACGCCGCCCGGGACGTGCACCCCGACCTGGGCTACGCCCTGGTGCGCGAGGGACGGACGATCTCCGCCGCCGGCGAGGCCCCGCGCGAGCTGCCCCGGTGGTGGAAGGGGCCGGGCTTCGCCGGCCTCGTGGACGGGGAGCCGCCGGTCCTGCGGGCGGTGTGGGCCGGCCCCGACAGCTTCCTGGCCCTCCAGGTCCCGGTGGACCGGCGGCTCCTGGAGCCCCTGGAGAAGGAGACGGGGATCCACGTCCTGACCGACGAGGAGCTCAGGGCGGAGAGTCCGCAAGGCGCGCCGGCCGACACCGAGGTGAGGATCGGGAGCGCCTCGGGCCTGACCTTCGTGGCGATGCCCGAGCGCCTGGACTGGTCCACCGGGGAGACGTCCGAGTTCCGTCCCCTCGCCTTCCGCTTCCAGCCCCTCGATCTCACCCGGCACCTCTCGCCGGGGCTGGCCGGGGGGGAGATGGGCGGCCTCGCGAACATGCTGCTCTACGCCCTCGGCATCGTGGGGACGGTCTTCCTGGTGGTCTACGCGGCCGCGCTCGTGGCCGGGCTCTTCCTCGCCCGCTCGATCACCCGCGGCGTGCACGCGCTCTCCCTGGGGACGGAGCGGCTGCGCCACGGGGACTTCACGAGCGAGATCCGGGTCAGCTCCCGCGACCAGCTCGGGGAGCTGGCCGAGTCCTTCAACCTGATGGCCCGGGGGATCCAGGACCTGCTGCGAGAGCAGGCGGAGAAGGAGCGCCTCGAGGAGGAGCTGCGCATCGCCCGGCGGATCCAGATGAGCCTGCTCCCCGCCGCCGGCACGGACCCGGTGGCGGGAGTGCGGGTGTCCGCGCTCTGCCTCCCCGCCGCCGAGGTGGGAGGGGACTACTACGACCTCCTGCCCCTCTCCGACACCCGGATGGGGGTGCTCGTGGCCGACGTCTCGGGCAAGGGGACCTCGGCCGCCCTCTACATGGCCGAGCTGAAGGGGCTCGCCCTCTCCCTCTCCCGCGTCTACCCGTCGCCCCACAAGCTGCTCTCGGAAGCCAACCGGATCCTCTCCGCGAACATGGACGCCCGCTCGTTCGTCACCATGACCTACGCGGTGGTGGACACGGAGGCCCGCACCCTGCGGTTCGCCCGGGCCGGCCACAACCCGCTCCTCCACCTGGAGGCGCGGACCGGCCGCACCCGTGTCCTCACCCCGCCCGGTCTCGGGCTCGGGATCGACCGCGGCGAGCGCTTCGACGCGATCCTCCAGGAGGCCGAGGTCCCCCTGGCGTGCGGGGACGTCTTCCTGTTCTTCACCGACGGGCTGTCGGAGGCGATGAACGCGGGGGCGGAGCTGTTCGGCGAGGGACGGCTCCGGGGGCTCCTCGAGGGGGCGGAAGGCCTCTCGACCGACGAGCTCAAGGAACGGATCCTCGAGGAGGTCCGCGTCTTCGTGGGCGGCGCCGCCCAGAACGACGACATGACCCTGGTGATCCTGAAGGTGGATTGATGGCGATGGGGCCGGAGCGCGAGGCGCTCCTCCGGACGCTCGAGCAGCGGATCGGCCACCGGTTCCGCGACCTCGCCCTCCTCGACCGGGCCCTCACCCACACGAGCCGGGCCAACGAGGACCTCACGGGGGAGGTGCGCCACAACGAGCCCCTCGAGTTCCTCGGCGACGCCGTGCTCGGCCTCGTGATCACCGACATGCTCCACCGCCGCGACCCGGACGGCGCCGAGGGGGCGAAGAGCCGGAGCCGGGCCCACCTGGTGGCCGCCCCCACCCTCGCCGCCCGGGCGGCCGAGCTCGGCCTGCCCGAGCTGCTCCTCCTCGGCCGGGGGGAGGAGAAGACCGGCGGGCGCCGGAAGGCCGCCCTGTGGGCCGACGCCTACGAGGCCCTGGTGGCCGCCCTCTACCTGGACGGCGGCTTCGAGGCCGCCCATCGCTTCGTGCGCTCCGAGTTCGCCCGCGACCTCGAGGGGACGGCGGCCGCCGAGCGGGACCACAAGAGCGCGCTCCAGGAGCTGCTCCAGGGCCACGGCCGGCCCCTCCCCGACTACGTGGTCTCCGCCGAGGAGGGGCCGAGCCACCGCCGGCGCTTCCGCGTGCAGTGCGTGCTCGACGGGCGGGTGGTCTCCGAGGGAGAGGGCTTCTCCAAGAAGGAGGCCCAGCAGGACGCCGCCCGGAAGGCGCTCGCCGCCTTCGGGGGGGAGGGCCCGGGGCTGGAGTAGGGGAGGCACGGCGGCCGCGCGCTCGGACGGGCGGCGCTCGCCCTGGTGAAAGGAGACACCCCCGTGGGCACCGCGCACGGACGCCGGAGGATCCTCCTCGCCGCCGGCCTCACGCTGCTCGCGGCGGGGCTGGTCGTCTTCTGGACGGAGCCTCCCCAGGCCTTCCGGGTCCTCGAGCGCCTGACCCCCCGGCTGGTCTATCGCATCGAGACCGACCGCCCCCTGGTGGCGCTGTATCGAGTGGCTGGTCGTCAAGAACCTCGCTCCCGGGACCATCGTGATCCTCCACGACGGCATCCCCGACCCCACGCGCAGCATCGCCGCTCTGCCGGCCATCCTCGCCGCGGGCCGGCGCAAGGGCTGGAGTTCGTCCCGATCGGCACGCTGATGGCGGGGGGCCGGGGACCGGGAGGTCCTGGTGAGGACGCGCCGCAGTAGGCTCGCCGATCGGCCCAGGGTTGGCGGGGGGACGGCTCATGGACTTGCGGACCGCGGGGGATCCATACTGGCGTAGCCGGCCGGTCGAACGGGCGCCGCCAGACCGGCAGAGGCTCTGCGAGGAGGAGCGATGGCTGGCGATGCGGCCTCTCCGGAGGCGACCCCCGAGAAAGAGCCGTGCTTCTCCTGCGCGGAGCCGGTGGCCCCCGCCGCCCTGATCTGTCCCCACTGCCGGCGAAGCGTGCTCGTCGACGTCGCGCTCCCGGGACCGGTGACCGACGGCCGCCGGCGTTACCAGGCGGCTCGGGCGCTCGCCGCCCTCGGTCCTCCCGTGCCCGCGCTGCCCGCCTTGCAGGGTGCGCTCACCTCGTCCCGTCCCGTCCCGGCGAGAGGCGCGACCCGGGAGCTCGCCCGGCGGGTCGTGGCGGCGCTCGAGGCCCAGGGACTGGATGCCGAGGTCACCCCCGCCGCGGGCGGGGGAGGGCTCGCCGGCGTCCTCGGCAAGGGGCTGGCCGCGGCGGCGCTCGTCCTGGCCCTCGGCGGCGCCGGGTGGTGGGCCCTCCGCCGTCCCCCGGCATCGCCGTCCGAAGGCGGGCCGCCGGAGGCGATCGCGGAGGTGAAGGGGGACGAGGTCGCGGCGCCGCCCGCTCTCACTCCCCAGGCGCTCGCGGCCCGGACCTTGCCGTCCTGCGCGGCCCTTTCGTGCACAGGCTCGCTGGGCGCCGGCTTCTTCGTCGCCGAGGACCTCCTCCTCACCAACGCCCACGTCCTCTGCCCGGGGGAGACCCAGATCCAGGTCGCGCTCGCCGACGGTCGCCGGCTCACCGGGGTGCCCGTCGAGAGCGACGAGGGCCTGGACCTGGGGCTCGTGCGGGTGGCCGGAGCCGGGGTGTCCCCCCTGCCCCTCGGCGACGCCGGGGAGCTGCAGGTGGGCGACCGCGTGACGTTCGTCGGCTCGCCGGTCGGCCTGGCCTTCACCGTCCACGAAGGCACGGTCAGCAACTTCTCCTCCCGCCTGGGGCTCGCCTACGTCCAGCTCGACGCCAAGATCAACCCCGGCAACAGCGGGGGCCCGCTCGTCGACGCCCGGGGACGGGTCGTGGGGGTGGTGTCGCTGAAGTCGATCCAGGGGGAAGGCATCGGCTGGGCCCTCCCCATCAACTACGCCTACCGCGAGGGAGGGTTCCTGCCGCGCCCCCGGGAGGGCGGGGAGAGCGCCGGCTTCCGGGAGCTCGAGGCATCCGCCCAGGTCGCGGAGAGCCGGGAGGCGGAGGTGGTCCAGGAGGCGGCGCCGGAGCAGCCGGGCCTGGTGGGCGCCGGGCTGGATCCCTATCGGAACCTGGTGGCCCGGGTGGCGCGGGCCTCGCAGTATCCCCCTCCCGCGGAGGAGCTGTCGTTCCGGCTGCTCCGGGGGGACGAGGTCCTCTGCACGATGCAGGGGGACGTCTCGGAGTGGAAGGCGGTCGAGGGGGCGCGCCTCTCGGCCCAGGTCGACTCCCAGGTCCGGCAGTGGCTCGAGCGCAGGGGCCTCGACATCCAGATCTACGAGGGCGAGGCGACGCTCCGCTGGCACCTCTGTCCGCGGGAGAAGGTGGTGCCGGGCGTCGTCCTCGAGCTGGAGGGAGCCGATCCCTCGGCCGCCCGGATCGTCCTGCGCTGAACGCCGTTCCGTACGCGGTCGGGGCCGTGCCGGGGGCCAACCTGGTCCGGGTGGCCCCGGTAGAGTAGGGCATGTTCGCCGGGCCCGCGCCGGCGTCTGACGACGAGCCCCGCGGTGCGGCACCTGGTCGCCGAGGAGCGCAGCCTCGCCCTCCATCGCCTGGTCCGGACCGGGTCCGGGTCGAGCCGGAGGCTATCCGGCCGTGGGCCCCTCGATCCAGCCGCCGCCCAGGCACACCTCGCCGTCGTAGAAGACCGCGGCCTGGCCGGGGGTGATCGCCCGCTGGGGGGCGTCGAACATGACCTCGGCCCGGCCACCCGGGAGCGCGCGCACGGTGGCGGGGGCCGCCTCGTGGCGGTAGCGGATCTTCACCGCGGCCCGGAGCGGGCCGGCCGGTAGCGCCACCGACAGCCAGCTCACCTCGCGCGCGGTCAGGCCGTCCGCGAGCAGCTCCTCCTCGCCGCCGACCACCACCGCCCGGGAGGCCGGCAGGACGGCCAGGACGTAGCGGGGCCGGGGGGCGGTGACCCCGAGGCCCTTCCGCTGGCCGACCGTGTAGCGGTGGATCCCCGGGTGCCGGCCGAGCACGCGGCCCGCCCGGTCCACGATCGGCCCCGAGCGGTCCTCGGCCGCGGCCTGCCGCTCCACGAAGCCGGCGTAGTCGCCGTCGGGCACGAAGCAGATCTCCTGGCTCTCCGCCTTGTCGGCGGTGGGGAGGCCGCGCTCCGCGGCCAGCCGCCGGACCTCGTCCTTGCGCAGGTGGCCGACCGGGAAGAGCGCGCGGGCGAGCTGCTCCTGGGTGAGGCCGAACAGGAAGTACGACTGGTCCTTCCGCTCGTCCCGGCCCTCGAGGAGCCGCCAGCGGCCGGTCTCCGGGTCGCGCTCCTTGCGGGCGTAGTGGCCGGTGGCCACGTGCTCGAAGCCCAGGGCGCGGGTCTTCGCGACGAGGCTCTCGAACTTGACCTCGGTGTTGCAACGGGAGCAGGGGATCGGGGTCCGGCCCTCGAGGTAGTCCCGCACGAACGGGGCGATCACCCCGTCGTGGAACGAGCGCTCGAGGTCCATCACGTAGTGGGGGATCCCGAGCCGGGCCGCCACCGCCTTGGCGTCGTGGAGGTCTTCGAGGGCGCAGCAGCGGCCGAAGGACGGACCCGCCCCCCCGGTCTGGTCGTGGAGTTGCATGGAGATCCCCACCACCTCGTGGCCCTCCTCGCGGAGGAGGGCCGCCGCCACCGAGGAATCGACGCCTCCCGACATCGCGGCCACGACGCGCATGAGACGAGTATAGCCCGCCAGAAGGTAGTATATTCAGGAGTATGCGAGTCAAGACATCGGTGACGATCGATGAACGGATCCTGCGGGCGATCGACAAGGCGACCGGGCCCAACCGGAGCCGGTCGCGCGTCCTGGAGGAAGCCGCGCGCGAGTTCCTCGCGCGGCGGGCCCGCGCGACCAGGGAGGCCCGCGACCTGGCCATTCTCAACGAGTCAGCTCCCGCCCTCAATCGGGAGATGGAGGACGTCCTCGGCTACCAGGCCGACGTTTGAAGCGAGGCGACCTCTTTCGGGTGCGGCGGCCACGGCAGGGAGATCCGAGGGACTACCGGGTCTTCGTGGTCGTGAGCCGACAGGCGTCGATCGATTCGAGGTTCTCCACCGTCGTGTGCGCACCCGTCTACACCCGCCGTGACGGGCTCGCGACCCAGGTGGAGATCGGGCCGGAGGAAGGGCTCAAGCACGAGTCGAGCATCCACTGCGACGCCCTCGTGAGCCTCGCGAAGCCCCAATTGACGGACTACGTGGCGAGCCTGAGGCCCGCGCGGCTGCGTGCTCTCGATCGGGCGCTCGCGGTGGCGTTGGGCCTGGCCTGACGGCGGCCGAGTCGCCGGGGCGGTACGCGGTCACGACATCTCGGACGGCGGCCGCAGCCACGCGGGCAGGGCCTCGCGGCAGGAGCGGCAGAAGAGGGGGCCGCGCGCGTCCACCCGCTCGACGTTTCCCGCGAAGCTCATGAGGCAGGAGCCGTCCGGGCAGTGGGCGAGGCCGGCCAGGTGGCCCAGCTCGTGCCGCACCTCGACCTCGGCCCGGCGGGCGGTGTGGGCGGGGTCGGGGGGCAGGCCGTAGAAGACGGGGTCGAGCCGGGCGAGGGACACCAGGGCGGCCCCGCCCCCCAGCCGGGCCCGCCCGAAGACGAACGTGAAGATGGGGATCGCGATGTCCCGGTCGGTCAGGCCGACGAGCACGGCCTCGCGGCTCGCCCGGGCCTCCAGGTCTCCGAGGAGCGCGTCGGCGTCGAGCTGCTCCCGCCCGGGGAGGGCCCTCGCCTCCCAGGCGGGCGCCGCCGCCACCCGGCAGGGCACGACCACGTGCCGGCTCAGGCGGGCCGCGAGGTCCTGGGCCGACGCGGCCGCCAGGCCACCCAGGGGCAGGAGCTCGATGGCCTTCACCGAGGAGCGCGTCCCCGCGGCGCCATGGGTCAGCTCGGCTTCTTCAGCTCGTAGCGCTTGATCTTGTTGTAGAGGGTCACCCGGTCCACCTCCAGGATGCGGGCGGCCCGGCTGATGTTCCACCCCGCCGCGTCGAGGACCGACTGGACGTGGGCCTTCTCGGCGAGGGCGAGGGAGCCCGGGCCCGGGCGCGCGGGCGCCCCCGTCACGTGGAGGGGCAGGTCGTCGGGCTCGATCACCGGGCCGTGGCTCACCACCACCGCCCGCTCCACGGCGTTCTGCAGCTCGCGCACGTTGCCCGGCCAGGGGTACGAGCGGAGCGCTTCCAGGGTGGCCGGGGAGAGGGCCATCGCCTTGCGGCTCATCGCCTGGCTGAAGCGGGAGAGGAAGTGCTCGGCGAGGAGCGGGACGTCCTCCGGCCGCTCGCGGAGCGAGGGCAGCTCGATCGTGAAGACGTTGAGCCTCCAGAAGAGGTCCTCCCGGAAGCGGCCCTCCCGGACGGCCTCCTGGAGGTTGCGGTTGGTGGCGGCCACCACCCGGAAGTCCACCGGGACGGGGGCCGTCCCCCCGAGCCGCGTCACCACCTTCTCCTCGAGGACCCGGAGCAGCTCGACCTGGACCTTGGGGCTCACCTCGCCGATCTCGTCGAGGAAGGCGGTGCCCCCCTCCGCCGCCTCGAACTTCCCCTTGTGGCGGGCCCGGGCCCCCGTGAAGGCTCCCGCCTCGTGGCCGAACAGCTCGCTCTCCAGGATCCCCTCGGAGAGGGCGCCGCAGTTGACCACGACGAGGGGGTTGTAGCGCCGGGGGGAGGCGGCGTGGATGGCCCGGGCCACCAGCTCCTTGCCCGTCCCCGACTCGCCGGTCACGAGCACCGTCGAGTCCGAGGCGGCCACGGTGTGGACGAGCTCCAGCACCCTCCGCATGGCCGCCGAGGTCCCGAGGAGGGGGGGCGGAGCCGCGACCTCGTCGAGGCTCCGTTTCAGCCGCAGGTTCTCCGCCCGGAGGGAGCGGTGCTCGGCCGCCCGCCGGATGAGGGCGGAGAGGTCGTCGGGGTCGAAGGGCTTGATGATGTAGTCGTAGGCCCCCGCCTTCATCGCCTTCACCGCCGACTCCACCGAGGCGTAGGCGGTCATGAGGACGATCGTGAGGTCCGGGCAGGCGGCGGCGAGGCGCTGCTGCAGCTCGAGGCCGTCCATCCCCGGCATCTTGATGTCGAGGAGGGCGATGTCGTGGCGGGCGGCCGCGGCCAGGTGCAGGGCCTCCTTGCCGCTCGCCGCCACCTCGACCTGGTGTCCGTCCTGGCGGAACCAGGCCAAGAGCGAGTCGCGCACGATCGCCTCGTCGTCCACGACCAGGATGCGGAGGGCCGTGCGGCCCGGCTCGGGCCCCCGGGGCGTGCTCATGGCGCCTCCTCGTCGCCCGGCTCCCCGGGCTGGCGCCGGGGCAGGTGGACGGTGAACGTCGTCCCCCCGCCGGGCGGCGAGGCGACCTCGATGCGGCCGTGGTGGCGGTCCACGATCCCGTAGACGACCGCGAGGCCGAGGCCCACGCCCTTCCCGGCTTCCTTGGTCGTGAAGAACGGCTCGAAGATCCGGGGGAGGTTCTCCGGGGGGATGCCGCTGCCGGTGTCGGCCACCGTCAGGACGAGCCCCTCGTCCCCGGCCCGGGCCCCGAGGGTCACCCGCCCCTCCGGCGGCGTGGCCTCGAGGGCGTTCATCGCCAGGGCGAGGAGCATCTGCTGCACCTGGGAAGCGTCGCACACGATCGGGGGCAGAGCGGCGGGAGCGTCCACCGCGAGGGTCACCCCGAGCATCTCCGCCTGGTGGTTGACGAGAAGACGGCAGCGCTCGAGGACGGGACCGAGGTCCTCCTCGGCGAAGCGGGCGGCCGAGGACCGGCTGAAGAGGAGCAGGTTGCGGACGATGTCGCCGCAGCGCCCGGCCTCGCTGTCCACCACCTGGAGGATCCGGTCCACCTCGGGGTCGGCGGCCGCTTCCGCGGGGGCCCCCGCGAACTGCCGCCGGAGCAGGCGCGCGTAGGTGCGGATCCCCGCCAGCGGGTTGTTGATCTCGTGGGCCACCACCGCGGCCAGCTTGCCCAGGGAGGCCATCTTCTCCACCTGGACCATCTGCTGGGCGGCCCGCTCCAGCTCCCGCGTCTTCTCCGCGACCCGCTCCTCGAGGGTGCGGTTCCACTCGGTCAGCTCCTCCCGGGCCCGCCGCAGCTCGTCCGTCATCACGTTCCAGGAGGAGGCCATCTGCCCGATCTCGTCCTCCGACTCCACGGGCACCCGGTTCGACAGGTCGCCCGCCGTCACCCGGGACATGGCCGCCGTCAGGTGGCTCACCGGCGCGAGGACCATGCGCCAGAGGAGGACGCCGGCGAGGGCGAGGACCCCCAGGACCGTCCCCCCGAGGCCGAGGGAGAGCTGCCGCTCGGAGTCGCGGAGGGACTCGTCCACCGCGGCCATCGAGAGCTGGACGTCGAGCACCCCGAGCACGCGCTGCCCCGCGGGATGGGCGTGGCACATCGTGGTGCACTGGGGCTCGTTCTGGATGGGGGCGATCACCCCCAGGATGCGCTGCCCGTCGGGGGCGCTGAAGACCCGCACCCGGTCCTTGCGCTCGAGCCGCTCGAGGGGCCGGTCGCTCCGGTGGCAGGCGGTGCACTGCTCGGCCCGGATGTCCACCAGGTGGCCCACCTCCTCGGGCCGGGTCGAGGTGCGGATGCGCCCCTCCTTGTTGAAGATGCGGATCCGGTCGATCCCCGGCTGGGCGGAGATGTTCTGGATCGTCCGGTGCACCGCCTCCGTGTCGTTGTGGAGCATGCCGTCTCGGGTGGCGCCGCGGATCGTCTCCGCGATCCGCTCCCCGGAGGCGCTGACGAGGCCGGTGAGGTGGGAGCGCTGGAGGTGGAGGTTCCAGAGCCCGGCCACGAGCAGGACGAGGGCCGCCCCCAGGCAGAGGGCGAGCCCCATGCGAACGGCCAGGCGCCTCCTCGGGCGGAGGCGCCCGGCCTCGCCGGCCGGGGACGGCGACGTCATGGGGACGCCCCCCGTTGGCAGAGAGCCCATCGGCTGAGAGGAGGGCAGGCCATCAGGTCCTCACGGCCGCCGCCACCAGCCGGGCCTCGGCGGCGGGAACCGGCTCGGGCTCCTCGGCGGGGGGGCCGTAGACCGGCAGGTAGCGCACCGCGAGGCCGAACAGCGCGAAGCCGATCCCCACCAGCATCAGGGTGACGATCACCTCGGGGACGGCGGGGACGTAGTGGCCGCCCTGGCTCCCCTCCAGGCCGGTGATGCTCACGTTCAGGCGGTTCACCACGAAGCCGACGACCGCGAGGAGGGCGGCCGCGTAGAGCCGCCGCGCGTTCCGCCGCACCGCGGGGAGGGAGAGGAGGACCATCGGCAGGAGCACCCCCATGCCGAACTCGAGCTGGAAGAAGGCGGCCTCCCGGGAGGCGGACACCGTCTCCGCGAGGACGCCCAGCCGGGCGAGGTCGAGGAGCCGCACCGCCCCGTACACGCCGAGGGCCACGAGGAGGGCCCGGCCCACGTCCACGAGGACCGGCATCTCCAGGCTGCGCCCGAAGGCCCGGGCGGAGAGGCGCGACTCCACGATCACCATGGCCAGGCCCACCGCGAGGGCGGAGAGGAAGAACATCACCGGGAGAAGCGGGGTGTACCACAGCGGGTGCAGCTTCCCGGGGACGATCAGGTAGAACGAGCCCAGGGAGGACTGGTGGAGGGTCGAGAGGAGCGCCCCCGCGATCACGAGGGGGACGGTGGCCATCTTCTGGATCACGAGGGCCCGGGTCCACCCGAGCCGCTCGAAGACGATCCCCGAGAACTCCAGGGCGAGCACGGTGAGGTACAGCATCACGCACCAGGAGACCTCGAACATCACCGAGCGGGGGTTCCACATCACGAGGGGGTGCCAGATGTTCCAGGGCCGGCCCAGGTCGAAGAGGAGCCCCACCACCACCAGCAGGTAGCCGAGGAAGGAGGTGAGGATGGCCGGGCGCACGATGGGCTTGAGGCGCTTCAGGCCGAAGACGTAGACCGCGGTGGTGATCGCGAAGCCGCCCGCGGCGAGCCCGACCCCGCAGAGGACGTCGAAGCCGACCCAGAGGCCCCAGGGCCACTCGTCGGAGAGGTTGGTCACCGCGCCCAGGCCGCGGGTGAAGCGGAAGAGGGCGACGAGGGCCCCCGCCACGAGGAGGTGGCCGAGGACGATCCCCCAGAAGCCGGGGCGGAAGCGTTCAACGCGCGGCGTCGTCATCGCCGTCCTCCTTCTTCCCGACGCGGGTCCGGGGCGCCCTTCGCCTCGGCGGCGGCCACGTCCTGCCGCCGCTTGGTGATCCACCAGATGCCGAGGAGGGTGCCGCCTCCCACCGAGACGACCCCCGGGATCTTCTCGAGGGCGGCCCAGGTGAGGTTGGGCAGGGGGGTCGTCCCCACCTTGGCGAAGCCGAGCTGCTCGAAGGGGACGGGGGAGAGGAAGAGCACCGAGGTGCCGCCGACCTCGTCCTCGCCGTAGACCTTCGGGTGGTAGGCGCCGGGGTTCTCCCGGATGCGGCGGTGGGCCTCCGCGAGGAGCTCTTCGCGGGTGCCGGTCTGGGTGGCCTCGGCCGGGCAGGCCTCGGTGCAGGCGGTGGGCTTGCCCTCGGCGAGCCGGTCGGCGCACATGTCGCACTTGCGGACGGAGGGGATCGCCTTGGTCCACTCGTACTTCGGCACCCCGAACGGGCAGGCCACCATGCAGTACCGGCAGCCCAGGCACTTCGAGGCGTCGTAGGTCACCGGCCCGAGGGCCGTCTTCTCGAACGCGGACACCGGGCAGGCGCTCGCGCAGCTCGGGTCCTCGCAGTGCATGCAGAGGCGGCGGACGTAGCGGTCGTCGCCCTTGTCGAGGAGCACGGTGTAGGCGGTGGCGGAGAGCTCCTTTTCCTCCGCCTCCGGGAAGCCCTGCTTCTCCTTGCAGGCCTGGGCGCAGGCCCCGCAGCCGATGCAGCGCGTGATGTCGATCAGGAGGGCGCGGGCCCGGGGGTTCGTGATCGTGGCCATGGTCTCTCTCGCTCCGATGACGCTAGGTGAGCAGGAACTCGCCGACGAGCCGCTTCCACTCCTCGGCGGGGAGGTGCCGGGCGAAGTCGGCCACCGGCTCGCCGCCGTCCTGGAGCACCGAGCCCGAGAGGGCCATGAGCCGCAGCTCGAGGGCCTCGCGGCTGTCCTCCATCCAGCGCTGGGCCAGCCGGCCGGAGAGCAGGTTGCGCAGGTTGCTGCCCACGTTGGCCGCCTTCACCTTGAAGAGCCAGCCCCGGCCGTAGGGGTCGTCGGTCGCCAGCGCGGGCCGCTGACGCACCTCGGGGTTCACCTCCACGACCTCGCCCTCGATCGGGGCCACGAACTCGGCGGCGTGGCCGTCCTGCCGGAGCGAGAAGGCCTTGCCCCCCTGGTGCAGCCAGTCGCCCCGGGTGGGGAGCTGGACCGACTCCGCGGGGCCGATCAGCCGCCGCGCGAAGTCGTCGAGGCCCACGAGCACCGTGTCGCGGTCGAGGAGCCGCGCCCAGGTGTGGCCGCGGTGGTAGTGCCGGTCGTCCGGGAGCTGGTACCCGGCCACCCAGGCCGGCTCCACCGGGGGGGTGGCGGCGATGCGGGCGGCGGCCTCGCGGGCGAGGTGCCGCCGCTCACGGATGTAGTCGACCATGATGAAGGTCGCAAAGAAGAGGATGACGAGCAGGACCGTCATGGGTCTCACCTCCTGCCCGCCTGTAGAGCAAGGACGCTGCCCGCTCGCCGGCCGGGCCGCTTCTCGCTCCGAAGTCGCTGCACGATCGAAGGTTGGGGGCTGGAGAGGTTCGCAACAGGAGCGAAGCGTGGTGTGGAGAACTTCAGCAGCCTCGAGCCGTCGCCCCTCCGCCCGCGGACCGATCCGCAGAGGGCTCAGGCAGTTGGGTCGGGTGTTGAAGAACGCAGCGGCCGAGTTGAAGAACTCGACACCGGCCATGAGGGCACCTGGCCTCGCCAGCCGGCGAGGATCCGCCGCACCCAGGACACGGCCTGGGGGACGGAGCGCGCGACGCGAGGGGAGATCCGCTCGCCGTGCCCGAACCGCTCGCCGGAGATCGACACGAGGGCCGCGGGGGGAGCGCCGTCGTAGAGCCGCTCCGCCAGCAGGAGCAGGGTCGGCGGGTCGAGGGCGTGGGTGAAGCCGTTCGTGATGACGGAGGCGGCGAGGGCCTCGCACCAGACCGAGCCGGGCGGCTTGCCTTCGCGCGCATCGACGAACACGACGCCCTCGGCCTCGGCGACCTCTTCGGCCAGCTCGGGCCCCAGCTCCTGGATCGTCCGGACCTCGATCCCCTCGCCGGGGCTCCCCAGGGCCTCGGCCACCCGCCAGGCGACGCCGTCGTCCTCGCGGAGCGGGTTGCCGCAGGCGAGCACGAGGTACATCAGCCCCTCACCAGCTCGTCGAGGACCGCCCCGTCGGGCCCGCGCAGCTCGATGCGGAGCGGCATGCGCCCCACCGCGTGGGTGGAGCACGAGAGGCAGGGGTCGAAGGCGCGGATCCCCGCCTCCACCCGGTTCAGCATCCCCTCGGTCAGCTTCCGCCCCTGGACGTAGTGGCGGGCGATCTGGAGGACCGCCTGGTTCATCGCCAGGTTGTTCTGCCCGGTCGCGATGAGGAGGTTGGCCCAGGTCAGCAGGCCGCCCGGCTTGACCCGGTAGTGGTGGAAGAGCGTCCCCCGCGGGGCCTCGGTGCAGCCGACGCCTTCCGTCCGGTTGCGCCGGGCGTGGGCGATCACGTCGGGGGTCAGGAGGTCGGGATGGTCGAGGATCTCCCCGACCCGCTCCAGCGCGAACAGCACCTCGATGAGCCGCGCGTAGTGGTAGTGGAACGAGCTGAGCACGGCGCCCCGGCCGAGCTGGCGGAACTCGGCCAGCTCGCGGTCGGCCTCGGGGGTCCCGCAGTGGGAGGCCACGTTGAGCCGGGCGAGGGGACCGACGCGGTACATCCCGCCCGGGTACCCGAGCGGCTTGTAGTAGGGGAACTTCAGGTACGACCAGGGCTCGACCGCCTCCCCCAGGTACTCGGAGTAGCGGGTGGCCGGGAGCTGGTCGGCCACGATCGCGCCGTGGGCGTCGACGATGCGGACCCGGCCGTCGTAGTGCTCGAGGCCCCCGTCGGGGGCCACGAGGCCCAGGAAGAGCGAGGGGAAGTTGCCGAAGAGCCGGGCTTCCTCCTGGTGGGCCTCGAGCGTGCGCTTGAACCAGGCGAGGGTGTGGCGGGCCGTCCGCAGGGCCTCGGGGAGCCCGGCCCGGAGGTGGTCGCGGGCCTCGGCCTTCATCGGCTCGTCCACCCCGCCGGGGACGACCCAGCTCGCGTGGATGCGCCGGCCCGCGAGGAGGGCGACGATCTCCTGGCCGAACTGGCGCAGCCGGATGCCGCTCCGGGCGATCTCCGGCTCGGCCGCGAGGAGCCCCACGATGTTCCGCTTCGCGGGATCGGAGTCGTGGCCGAGGACGAGGTCGGGGGAGGAGAGATGGAAGAACGAGAGGGCGTGGGACTGGACGATCTGGCCGTAGTTGAGGAGCCGGCGCAGGCGCACCGCCCCCTCGGGGATCTCCACCGCGAGCAGCTCGTCCCCCGCCTTGGCCGAGGCGAGCATGTGGCTCACCGGGCAGATCCCGCAGATCCGGGCGGTGATCGCGGGCATCTCGCGGAAGGACTTCCCCTCGCAGAACTTCTCGAAGCCCCGGAACTCGGTGACGTGGAAGCGGGCGTCCGAGACCTCGCCGAGGTCGTCGAGGAGGATCGTGATCTTCGCGTGCCCCTCGATCCGGCTCACGGGGTCGATGACGATGCGGCTACCCATACTTCAGCCGCTTCGAGAGGTCGGGCCGGCGGCCCTCCAGGACCTCGGTGAGGACGTAGTGGATGAGGTCGGCCTCGGGCGGGCAGCCGGGGAGGAACACGTCCACCAGGACGAGCTCGTGGACGGGGCGCACCCGGTCGAGGAGCCGGGGGACGATCCCGGGCTCCCGGGGCACCCCGGGCTGGAGGTCCACCCCCTCGACGTAGACCCGCTGGAGGACGCTCTCCGCCGACCCCAGGGGGTTCCTGAGCGCGGTCACGTTGCCGGTGACCGCGCAGTCCCCGAACGCGATCAGCACCTTCGTGCGGGCCCGGATCGTCTCGATCTGGTGGAGGTGCTCCTCGTTGGCGATCGCGCCCTCCACGAGGGTGGCGTCGACGTCCTCGGGGAACTCCTTCACGTCCATGATCGGGCTGTAGACGAGGTCGGCCCGGCCCACGAGCTCGATGAGCCGCTCGTCCAGGTCGAGGAAGGACATGTGGCAGCCCGAGCAGCCGCCGAGCCAGGCGGTGGCGAAGCGGGGGCGCGGTGCGGCCGGGCTCAGCGGATCCATAGCTTCTTCTCCCGGGCGGTCTTCAGGTAGACGAGGAAGTCCCGGTTCTTGACCATCTCCGCCCGGGGCCGGATCTTCTCGAAGAGGGCCCCGGTCGGGCAGACGTGCACGCACTTGCCGCAGCTCGTGCAGCTCGTGGCCTCGCCCCAGGGGGCGTTCAGGTCGGTGACGACGGTGGCGAGGGAGCCCCGCCCGGCCACGTCCCAGGTGTGGGCCCCCTCGATCTCGTCGCACACCCGCACGCAGCGGGTGCAGAGCACGCAGCGGTTGTTGTCGAGGGCGAAGCGCGGGTGGGAGGCGTCGATCTCGAGGGAGGGGCTCTGGTAGGGGAAGCGGACGTGGTCCATCCCCACCTCGTAGCCGAGGGTCTGGAGGTCGCAGTAGCCGTTGACCACGCAGATCGAGCAGACGTGGTTGCGCTCGGCGAAGAGCAGCTCCACGATCATGCGGCGGTGGCTCCGGAGCCGCTCGGAGTCCGTGGTCACGACCATCCCCTCCTCGACCCGGGTGAGGCAGGCGGGGAGGAGCTTCCCCTGGCCCTCCACCTCGACCAGGCAGAGGCGGCACGCCCCGACCTCGCTGAGCCCCTCGAGGTGGCACATCCGGGGAAGGGGGACCCCCGCCTCGTCGCACACGTCGAGGATCGTCTGGTCCTCCCCCGCGCTCATCGGCCGACCGTCGAGGGTGAAGGTCTTGACGCTCATGGCCGTGCCTCCGCCGCCGGCTTCCCGACCGCGCACACCCCGGCCGGGCAGCGCTTCTCGACGATGTGGGCCAGGTACTCGTCGCGGAAGTAGCGGAGCGTGCTCACCACCGGGTTGGGGGCGGTCTGCCCGAGGCCGCACAGGCTCGTGTCCTTGAGGAGCGTGCAGAGCTGCTCGAGGAGGGCGAGGTCGCGCAGGGTGGCGTCGCCGCGGGTGATCCGCTCGAGGAGGCCGTGCATCTGGACCGTCCCCGCCCGGCAGGGCACGCACTTGCCGCACGACTCGTCCCGGCAGAACTCCATGAAGTACTTGGCCAGCTCGACCATGCAGGAGGTGTCGTCCATGACGATGAGGCCGCCCGAGCCCATGATCGAGCCCGCCCCCGCGAGCGACTCGTAGTCCACCGGCAGGTCGAGGTGCTCGGCGGGGATGCAGCCCCCCGAGGGGCCCCCGGTCTGGGCGGCCTTGAAGGCCCGGCCTTCCGGGATCCCGCCCCCGATGTCGAAGACGATCTCGCGGAGGGGCATCCCCATCGGGACCTCGATGAGGCCGGTGCGGTTGATCTTCCCCGCGAGGGCGAAGACCTTGGTCCCCTTGCTCTTGCCCACCCCGATCGAGGCGTACCAGGCGCCGCCGTTCCTGACGATCGGCGCCACGTTCGCGAAGGTCTCCACGTTGTTGATGAGGGTCGGCTGTCCCCAGAGGCCGCTCGTGGCCGGGTAGGGCGGGCGCGGGCGCGGGGTGCCCCGGCCGCCCTCGATCGAGGCGATGAGGGCGGTCTCCTCACCGCACACGAAGGCCCCCGCCCCGATCCGGATGTCCACCCGGAAGCTGAAGCCGGTGTCGAACACCCGGCCCCCGAGGAACTCCAGGCGCTCCGCCTGCTTGATCGCCCCCTTGAGCCGGCTGATCGCGAGGGGGTACTCGCCCCGGACGTACACGTAGCCCTGCTCGGCCCCCACCGCGAAGGCGGCGATGGCCATCCCCTCGAGCACGCGGTGGGGATCGCCCTCGAGCACGCTCCGGTCCATGAACGCCCCGGGGTCGCCCTCGTCGGCGTTGCAGATGACGAACTTGCGCTGGCCCTTGGCCTTGTAGACGGTGCTCCACTTGAGCCCGGCGGGATAGCCCGCGCCCCCCCGCCCGCGCAGCCCGCTCGCGGTGATCTCCTGGATCACGTCGAAGGGGGTCATCTCGGTGACCGCCTTCTGGAGGGCCTCGTAGGCCCCCTCGGCCACGCACGACTCGATGCGCTCGGGATCGACGCGCCCCGAGTTCTCGAGGACGATCCTGAGCTGGCGGTCGAAGAAGACCTCGTGGCCCCGGGCGAGGAGCGCCTCCACCGGCGTCCCCCCGGCCACGTGCTCCCGGGCGATCCGGGCCGCCCCGTCGGGGTCCACCTTCTGGTAGACGTGCCGCTCGCCCTTCGCCTCCACCTGCACGAGGGGTCCCGCGTCGCACAGTCCCAGGCACCCCGTGCCGAAGACCTCGACCTCGTCGGCGAGGCCGGCCTCGGAGACCGCGCGGCCGAAGGCCTCCTTCACCGCCCCCGCCCCCGAGGAGAGACAGCCCGCGGCCGCGCACACCGCCACCCGGCAGCGCCGCCCCGCCCGGGCCGCGACTTCCTTCTCGAGGACTTCCCTACGCGTTTCGCTGCTCATGGCCGTCCGTCCAGGGGCGGGTGCGCTCGAGGGTCGTCTCCGCCGAGACCTTCCCCCCGACCTGGCCGTCGAAGACGACCGCGGGGGCGAGGCCGCACGCCCCCAGGCAGCGCGCGGTCACGAGCGACAGCTTGCCGTCAGGGGTGGTCTCGCCCGCCTTCACCCCGTGGGCCTTCTCGAGGGCGGCGAGGATCTGGCCCGCGCCCTTCACGTAGCACGCGGTGCCCAGGCACACGACACAGGTGTGCTCGCCCTGGGGCTTCAGCGTGAAGAAGTTGTAGAAGGTGGCGACGCCGTAGACCCGGGAGAGCGGGATGCGCAGGGCCCGCCCCACGTAGATGAGCACGTCGTCGTCGAGGTACCCGAACAGCTCCTGGGCGGCGTGCAGCAGCTCGATGAGCGCGTCCTGCCGGAACTGGTGCCGCTTGATCGCGACGTCGAGCAGCTTGAAGCGCTTGTCGCCGCTCGGGTGCGGCGGGGTCTGGGGGTTGAGGTTCATTCGGGTTCCCGTGTTGGTGGCCATCCTTGGGAGTAGGCTGCTGCACAGGGGGTGCCACGGGCACTGAGTCAACCGATCCAGCCGGACCCCCTCGCCGGACGGTCCGGGACAGCGCGGCAACGGATCAGAGTGTTCATAGGCTCAGCAGGCCGCACGCAGGAACTGCGGGGCGCAGGGGATGCGCCGGTCGATCTCCGGGCGGGGACCGCCCGAGCCCACCCTTGAGAGCAGCTTGCCTACGTCGCGTCGTCGGGCAGCCCTTCGAGCCAGGCGCGGTCGGCAGCGTCGCCGGGACGGACCGTCTGCTTGGTCCGGATCAACGTCCGCCTGTCCGCGACGAGGATCGGCGTCCCATCGAGGTCGACGGTCCTCGCGGTAGGACGGGCCTCCGCCCACGTGACGCCGCACGCTGCCCCCAGCAGGTCGACCATCACCTCGTCGGCCACCCGCACCACGACGTAGCGTTCGAGGTCGTCGGGCTCGATCTCCCGGGCGGCGTCGTCCTCCAGCACGGAGAGCGCGGTCTTGAGTCGGGCGACGTTGTCGGGAGCGGGGTCGACCAGGAGGTCGATGTCCTTGGTGGTGCGCGCGCCGCCGTGCAGGATGACGGCGAAGCCCCCGATCAGGACGTAGCGGGCCCCCGCGTCTTCGAGGGCGCGGCAGATCCGCCGGAGGTCGTCGATGGTGGGAGGGCGGACCTCAGGGACATCTGGCTCGTCAGCCACTCCTGGGCCTCCTGGAAGGTCGTGAACCGGAAGAGGCCGCGGGGCGCGAGCCCGCGGGATCCGCGCAGGCGCCACGCCGTCCGGAGGAGCGCGTCGGCGCTGCGCGGGGTGGCGGCGCCCTCCCTGCGCCTCCCGACGATCTTGGAAGGAAGGAGGTCGATCTCCCGATCCCGTCTCACGGGACAAGCTTAGCGCCGTCCCTCAGCCCCGTGCAATCGAGCGATCCGCCCGCCTGGTGAGCCTCGGGGAGACTCGAAGACGACGACGTCACGCATCCGGGTCATGCCGTCTGCAACCTCGAAGAAGTGGTCGTGCTCGAAGGTCTGGAGCTTCCGGCGACCATGGAGTCGCGGAAGTAGGAGGGCGGCTCGAAAGCAGTGATGCGAGAGGCGTGGTGATGAACGACTCCGAAATGGCGAGCGCGCCACGTCACCTCCTCGCCGGGGCCGATCAGCCCGTTCGTCCGGCCGGCGACGGCCCGCTCGCCCGTGTGAGCCATCGAGCGGAGATGGAGGTCGAGGTCGCGAGCCAGATCGAAGCCGACCTCGCGCGGCGCTCGGATGCTGGTGGTCAGCTCGATCCGCGTCACTCGACGATCGAGACCTCGAAACACCCGATATCCTACCGGCGTTTCGCGGGGCAGTCCTCGCACCATGGTCGTCGGTCGAGGATGTCCGTCGGTAGGAACCGCGCCCTACTCATCGACGACGTCCACCCGGAGCGAGTGCGTGGCGCAGGAGATGCACGGGTCGTAGTTGCGCACGGCCTGCTCGCAGCGCCAGGTCAGCTCGTCCTTGGGCAGGCCGAGCTGGGTGGGGACCAGCTCCCGGAGGTCGTTCTCGATCGTGCGCTGGTTCTGGGATGTCGGGGGGACGATGCGGGCGGCGGTGATGAGGCCCTGGGGGTCGAGGCGGTAGCGGTGGTACAGGATGCCCCGGGGGGCCTCGCTGCAGCCGTGGCCCACGCCCTCGCGGGGGACGACGGGGGCGGCGGGGTGGTCGGGGGGCTCGTATTCCGCGATGATCCGGAGGGCCTCCTCGCAGGCGTAGAGGGTCTCCACCGCCCGGACCACGATGCTCTTGAACGGGTTCCGGCAGACGGGGCCGAGGCCGGCTTCGCGGGCCGCCGCCTGGACCGCGGGGGGCAGCCGGTCGAAGTTGAGGCTGTACCGGGCGAGGGGGCCCACGTGGTAGGCCCCGCGGCCCTTGTGCACGCAGTGGAGGGCGTTCGAGTGGCGGACGTGCTCCTCGACGAAGTGCTCCTCGAACTCGGAGACCGCGATGTCGAGCCCCCGGTTCGAGACCAACCGGCCCTCGCAGAGCGGGTACTCGGCGGGATGGCGGAGGGCCACGAACTCGTAGTCCTGCTCGAACTCCGGGAAGTCGAAGCCGGCCACCCAGGGGATGGTCTCCCGGGCGATGTCCCGGGCCCGCTCGAGGGAAGCCACGAGGGGCTGGAGCTCCCTCCGCGAGGGCGCCCGGTAGAAGCCCCCGACCCGCACGTTGACGGGGTGGATCTCCCGTCCCCCGAGGAGGACCATCGCGTCGTTGCCCGCCTTCTTGAGGGCGAGGCCGCGCTGCACCGCCTCCGGATGGTCCCGGGACATGTGGATGGCGCTCGCGTAGCCGAGGAAGTCCGGGGCGTGGAGGAGGTAGATGTGGAGAGCGTGGCTCTCGATCCACTCGCCGCAGTAGAGGAGGCGGCGCAGCTCTCGGATCGGCCGCTCCACACCAACTCCGAAGGCGGCCTCCATCGCGTGGACCGCGCTCATCTGGTAGGCCACCGGGCAGATGCCGCAGATGCGGGCGGTGAGGTCGGGGGCCTCGTCGAAGCGGCGGCCCCGGAGGAAGGCCTCGAAGAACCGGGGCGGCTCGTAGATCCGGAGCTGGACGTCCGCGACCTTGCCGCCGCGCAGGACCACCCGGAGCCCGCCCTCGCCCTCCACCCGGGCGAGGGCCTCCACGTTCACGGTCTGGCTACGGCCGTTCGTGCTCATAGGCCTCGCTCGCGGCCCGGAAGGGGGGCGCGTAGGCGTTGAAGGTGCGGAAGGCCCGGACGAGGTCGGGGCGGGCGACCCCCAGCTCCTCGAACCGCCAACCCAGGGAGGCGGTGTTGGGGGACTCCATCGGGCCGAAGCAGCCGTAGCATCCCCGCTGGTAGGCCGGGCAGAGGGCGCCGCAGCCGGCCTGGGTGACCGGGCCCAGGCAGGGGATGCCCCGGGCGGCGGTCACGCAGACCGTCCCCCGGCGCTTGCACTCGAGGCAGACGCTGTAGGTCGGGAGCTGCGGGCGCCGGCCCCGGAGGAGCGCGGAGAGCGTCTCCAGGAGCTGGGCCTTGCTGATCGGACAGCCTCGCATCTCGAAGTCCACCCGTACGTGCTGGGCGATCGGGGTGGAGGCGTCGAGGGTGGAGATGTACTCCGGGCTGGCGTAGACGGCCGAGGTGTAGTCCTGGACCCGGGCGAAGTTGCGCAGGGCCTGGATCCCTCCCGCGGTGGCGCAGGCCCCGATCGTGACGAGGAAGCGCGCGGAGCGCCGCACCGCCTGGATCCGCTCGGCGTCGTGGGGGGTGGTGATGGAGCCCTCGACGAGGGCGAGGTCGTAGGGACCCTTGGCCACCGCCCGGGACGCCTCGAGGAAGTTCGCGATCTCCACCTCGGCGGCGACCGCGAGGAGCTCGTCCTCGCAGTCGAGGAGGGAGAGCTGGCAGCCGTCGCAGGAGGCGAACTTGAAGACGGCGAGCTTGGGCCTCCCCGCCACCTCACACCTCCCGCATGCCGAAGAACGGGTGGATCGCGTCGTAGCGGAACACCGGGCCGTCCTTGCAGACGAAGTGCCGGCCGAACTGGCAGTGGCCGCAGATCCCCACTGCGCACTTCATGTTCCTCTCCATGGAGACGAAGAGCCGCCGGTCGGGGACGCCGCGTCCCTGGAGGGCCATGGCCGCGAAGCGGATCATCACCTCGGGACCGCAGATGAACGCGAGGGCGCTCGCGGGGTCGAGGGGGGCGCGGGTGACGAGCTTGGTAACCACCCCCACCGCCCCCTGCCACTCCATGGTGGCGCGGTCCACCGTCACCTCGACGTCGAGGTCGAAGCGGCTCCGCCAGTCCCGGAGCTCCCGGGCGTAGAGGATGTCCTTGGGGGTGCGGGCGCCGTAGAGGAGGACCACCCGTCCGTAGAGGCCCCGATGGAGGAGCACGTGGTAGAGGGCGGGCCGGAGGGGGGCGAGGCCGATCCCCCCCGCGACGATCAGCACGTCCTGGCCGTGGGCCTCGTCCACCGGCCAGGCGGTGCCGAAGGGCCCGCGGACCCCGACCTGGTCGCCCTTGCCGAGCTTCTGGAGGGCGCGGGTGGTCGTCCCCACCGCCCGGATCGTGTGGACGAGCAGCTCGGGGCGGGCGGGGTCGCCGCTGATCGAGATCGGCACCTCGCCCACCCCGAAGACGTAGAGCATGTTGAACTGCCCGGGGGCGAAGCGCCGGAAGCGCCCGCCCGCGGCGGGGACGAGGGCCAGGGTGAAGGTGTCGCCGGCCTCCTTCGTGACCTGCTTCACCACGAAGGGCTCCGGCCGCAGGGGGTCGGTCGCCCGGCCGGGGCCGTCCGCCGTCTCAACCGCGGCCGTTGCCATAGAGGTCCAGGAGCTGCATCCGGGTGGCCTCGAGCCGCTGGACCACCACCTGGTTGAAGCGCTTCATCAGCTCGTAGCCGAGGGCGGGGTCCTTCTCGCACTTCGCGCGGAGACAGGCCCCGTCGAGGGAGAGGGCGCGGACGAGGGTCAGGGCCCGGACGTCGAAGTGGGCCATGTAGGGCGGGAAGAGCCAGGACCAGCCGAGCACCTCCCCTTCCTCGACGGTGTCGATGGTCACGGGTCCCCGCCCGGGGGCGAAGATCTCCACCGCGGCCTTGCCGTGCCGGACCACGAAGAAGCGGTCGGCCGGCTGGTCCTCCCGGAAGATGAACTCTCCCGCCGGAAAGACCACGTTGGCCGCGCAGCCCACGACCGTGTCGAGGTGGATGGGGAGGAGGTCCTTGAAGAACGGATGGGCCCCGAGGGTCTTCTCGAAGGTAAGGACGGCCATGTCAGCCCCCTTGTGACTCGAGCCCCTGGAGGGCGCGCGCCTCCTCGGTGATGTCGATGCCCACCGGGCACCAGGTGATGCAGCGCCCGCAGCCCACGCAGCCGGACGTGCCGAACTGGTCGTGCCAGGTGGCGAGCTTGTGGGTGATCCACTGGCGGTAGCGCGCCCCCGGCGAGGTGCGGATGCTCCCGCCGTGGACGTAGGAGAAGTCCAGGGTGAAGCAGGAGTCCCAGCGCCGCCGGCGCTCGGCCTCCTGTCCCCGCAGGTCGGTGACGTCCTCCACGGTCGCGCAGAAGCAGGTCGGGCACACCATCGTGCAGTTCGCGCAGGCGAGGCACCGCCGGGCCACCTCGTCCCACCGGGGGTCTTCGTAGCGGCGGCAGAGCAGCTCGGGAAGGCCTTCGGTCTCGAGCCGCCGGCCCATGGTCTCCTCGGCGTGCCGGGAGGCGGCCTCCGAGGCCGCGAGGTCCGGCTCGGCGGCGGGCCGAGACCGGAGCTCCCCCGCCACCTCTGCCCCCTCCTTCGTCCCCACCTCCAGCAGGAAGTCGTGGCGCCCGCCGTCGAGGAGCTCGGTGAGGGCGAGGTCGAAGCCGGGTCCGACCCGGGGGCCGGTCTTCATCGAGGCGCAGAAGCACGTGCCGCCCGCCTCGGCGCAGTTGACGGCCACCAGGAACGCGCCCTCCCGGCGGGTGCGATAGGAAGCGTCGACGTAGGGGCCGCCCAGGAAGACCCGGTCCTGGATGCGGATCGCGGAGAGCTCGCAGGCGCGCACCCCCAGGAACGCGTACCGCGGGGGCGCCGGCTCGGTGTCGTCGATCGTGAAGCCGCCGTCGTCCCGCCGGGCCCGCCACCGCGTCAGGGTGGGCGGGTGGAGGAGCTGCTTCCAGGAGTGCGGTCCCACCCGGAAGCCGAAGTAGGCCGGGCTGTCGCTCTTCTCGAGTCGGTACGAGCCGCCGGCCTGGAGGTCCGTCCACCCCACGGGGAGGTCGGACGCGCCGTCGAGGACGTCGTATACGACCGCGCCGTCGCGGGGGCGCGGCCCCACGACGGTGTACCCCCGCTGCCGCAGGGCGCCGATGAGCGGTTCGAGCTGTGATGCCGGGATGACGGCGCGATCGCCGGGTTCCATGGACAACCCCTACGGCCGGCTGCCCGTGCAATCCTCCCGCCACCCGACGAACCGTCCGAAGCGTCCGAGTCCCCCGGGGGACGGGGCCGCGGCGCAGACAGGATTGCGAGTGGCGCCCGGGCCGCACGAAGAGTTCGCGGGGTGGCGCTCCCCGGGGAAGGGCTACTCGACGTCGGTGACGATGAACATCAGCACGTGGCTCCCGATGCGGAACTCCATCTGGTTCGAGAGCTGGCGCTGGTCCACCCGGTCGATGTCGATGAAGGTGCCGTTCGTGGACCCGAGGTCCCGCACGATCGCGCTGTCCCCCAGGATCTCGAGGGCGGCGTGCTGGCGGGAGGCCTCGGGGTCGTCCAGGTTGATGTCGGCCCCCGCCCGGCCGATCGTGGTGCGGGTCTTGGTGATCGGGAAGATCTGGCCGGTAGCCGCCCCCTGGATCACCGCGAGGGAGAAGCGCTTGTCCCGGGGCAGCTCGATCACGCCCATCTTGTGGAGGTCCCGCCCGGTGACGGTGGCTCCCCCCACCTCCTGCCCCCCGCGGTTGAGCGGCCCGGGGACCACCGGCAGGTTGCGCTTGGTCTCGAGGTCGGGGGCGGGCGCGGAGGGGACGGTCGGGGGGGCCGCGGCGGGGCTGGGCTGTCCGGGGGGGAGCGTGAAGGCCCCGAGCATGGGGTTCTCGATCTCGATGGTCCCCCCGCACTTGCTGCAGCGCGTCTTCACCTTCGGCCGATCGCCGAGCCGGCCCTCGTCGAACTTGTACCGGGACTGGCAGCTCGGACAGGTGATGATCATCGACGGCTCCTCCCCTGCTGGCGGGATTCCGAGGATGAGGATAATACGAATCGGGACGGCGGGGGCTGGTAGAATGGGCGGGGTCGGCGGCGGGCCCGGGAGGCCGCCGGCCCAGGCGGGATCCCTGGAACTTCAGTGAGGAGGAGACGTGAATCGAGACGGCATCCTCTGGCTCGGCGACGCGGACGAAGAGGACGACGACATCGACGATGAGGACGACGACTTGGAGGACGAGGACGACGAGGAGGAGGACGAGGACGACGACGAGGACGACGACGACGAGGACGACGACGACGAGGAGGAGGAGGACGACGAGGAGGACGAGGAAGAGGAAGAGGAAGAGGACGACGACGAGGAGGAGGACGACGAGGATGAGGATTGGGACGACGACGAAGACGAGGACGACGAGGAAGACGAGGAAGACGAGGAATGAGCCTTGACCCACGGCTCGGCGTGAGGATCTGAGAGGTGGCGGCCCAGGTCCCCGTCCCGCCCCGCCCGCCCTGGATCAAGGCCCGGGCTCCCCTGGGGCCAGGCTACGACCGGCTCAGGGGGCTGATGCGCGACCTCCGCCTGAACACGGTGTGCGAGGAGGCCCGCTGCCCGAACGTGGGCGAGTGCTGGAACCGCGGCACCGCGACGTTCATGATCCTCGGCGACGTCTGCACGCGGGCTTGCGGCTTCTGCGCGGTCAAGACCGGGCTCCCCGGGCTGCCCCCCGACCCCGAGGAGCCACGACGGGTCGCCGACGCGGTGGCCCGGATGGGCCTCCGGCACGCGGTCGTCACCTCGGTGAACCGGGACGACCAGCCCGACGGGGGAGCGGCGATCTTCGCGGCCACCGTCCGGGAGGTCCGGGAGCGGGTCCCCGGCTGCGCGGTCGAGGTCCTCATCCCCGACTTCAAGGGCGACTGGGCCGCCCTCGACGTGGTGATCGCGGCGCGCCCCGACGTGCTGAACCACAACACCGAGACCGTTCCCCGGCTCTACCGGACGGTGCGGCCCGGGGCGAGCTTCCCTCGCTCCCTCGAGCTGCTGCGCCGCTCGAAGGAGGCGGGGCTCCTGACCAAGAGCGGGATCATGGTCGGGCTGGGCGAGGACTGGCCGGAGGTGCTCGAGACGGTGCAGGCCATCCGGACGTCGGGGACCGACGTGCTGACGGTGGGACAGTACCTCCGGCCCTCTCCGGACCACCTTCCCCTCCAGCGGTACTACTCCCCCGAGGAGTTCCAACGGATCCGGGAGCTCGCGCTCGGGCTCGGCTATTCCCACGTCGAGTCCGGGCCGCTCGTCCGCTCGTCGTACCACGCCGAAGAGCACGTGCCGCGGCGTCCCTGAACGCGCGGCCTCGGCCCGGCGCTTTCCCCCTTCCCACTGTCCCCGGCCGGCGGGCGTCCCGGCGCGCGCTCAGCGGGCGGCGGGGGGGAGCCGGCTCGCCGCGGCCGCGCGCTGGCGCTCGACCGCCGTCCTGACCGCCTCGGCGGTCCGGGCCACGTCGGCCGGGGTGGTGCCCCGGCCGAGGGAGAACCGGAGCGAGGCCTGGACGCGCTCCGGGGGCAGCCCCATCGCCCGCAGGACGTGGGACGGCTCGGCCGCCCCCGCCGCGCAGGCGGCCCCGGTGGAGACCGCGATCCCCGCGAGGTCGAGGGCGATGAGCAGCCCCTCCGCCTCGGTGTCCGCGAAGGAGACGCTGGTCGTGTTGGGGACGCGAGGCCCCGCCCCGTTCCGGGCCGCTCCCGGGATCCCGAGCAGCGCCGACTCCAGGCGGTCGCGCAGGGCGGCCACCCGCTCGGCCTCGGCCGCGAGGCCCTCGCGGGCGATCCGGGCCGCCGCCCCGAGCCCCGCGATGCCGGCCACGTTCTCGGTCCCCGCGCGGCGGTTGCGCTCCTGGGAGCCGCCCCGCACGAGGGCTTCGAGCACCGTCCCCCGGCGGACGTAGAGCGCCCCCACGCCCTTGGGCCCGTAGATCTTGTGGGCGCTGAGCGCGAGCAGGTCCACGTCGAGGGCCCCCACGTCCACCGGGACCTTGCCCACCGCCTGGACCGCGTCGCAGTGCAGGAGCGCCCCTCGGTCGTGGGCGATCCGGGCCGCCTCGGCCACCGGGGCGATCACCCCGGTCTCGTTGTTGGCCAGCATCACCGAGACGAGGGCGGTCCGCCCGGTCACCTTCGCCGACAGGTCCGCGAGGTCGAGCCGGCCCTCGCCGTCCACGCCGACCACCGACACCTCGCGCCCCTCGGCGGCGAGGGCGCGGGCCGTGTTCAGCACCGCGTGGTGCTCGACCGCGGTCACGACGAGCCCGGT
>Ga0268386_10000270_pt1 | contig 31309 bp, 35 predicted proteins | sample RVTome_15_FD_200260 | JGI IMG/M metagenome (GOLD analysis project Ga0268386, IMG submission 200260) | Soil microbial communities from uranium-contaminated site in the Upper Colorado River Basin, Wyoming, United States - RVT150D86... ... | reverse complement strand
ATACACAAGGTACTCGAAAACTCGCTCCCGGGCAGTTCGAGCGCATCGGCAAAGCGCTTGCCGACCCGCGGCGCTTCGCCGTGCTCGAGATGATCGCGGCGGCGGACGACGAGTGCCCGTATCAGAAGCTGTGCAAGCGGTTTCCGGTGACGAAGGCGACGATTTCCCATCATGTGAAAGAGCTGGTTCGGGCCGGCCTGGTCAGCACGGAAAGGGACGGACAGTACCTGTTCACGCAGGTCCGGCCAGGCGTGATGGAGGCTTACACGGAGGAGCTGATGCGGAGAGTCGGAGGCGACTGACGGTCGGCGGCAACGCCGGCCCGACGACGATCACCGGTCGAAAGACCGGCTTTCTTTTCGACATACTGTTAGACGGTTGTACAACCATCAAAACAACATTGGAGCCGTGATCATGAGTTCGAGCACCAATACCAGCAAGGCGCGCCGCCGTTCCGCCATCCTCGTGGCGGCTCTGCTGCTTCTTGGAACAGGGCTGGCCGCCTGGAAGTTCGCGATGGCGCAGGACGCGGACGCTAGGGCCGCGAATCAACCCGAAACCAGCGAGGTTGTAGTCGCCGCCGCCGCGCAGGAGCGTCCCTACCGCGACGCGACCACGGCGATCGGAACCATCGTTGCGACGCGCTCCGTGTCGCTGCGCAACGAGGTGCCCGGCACGGTAGCGACGGTGCGCCTCGAACCGGGCAGGGTCGTAGACCCCGGTGCCCTGCTCGTGGCACTCGACGTGGGCGTCGAGCGGGCGGAGCTGCGGGCCGCCGAAGCACGGGCGGAGCTCGCGGAGTCGACCCTCACGCGCTACGAGCGTATGGCAGAGCGCCAGGCGGCGTCAGCCATCGAGCTCGACAACGTCCGGGCGGAGCGCGACATCGCACAGGCCGAGATCGAGCGCCTGCGCGCGGTGATCGAACGCAAGACGATCCGGGCCCCGTTTCAGGCGCGCGTCGGCATCGCCGACGTCCATCCCGGGCAGTTCCTCGAGATCGGCACCCTGCTGACGACGCTCCAGGGCGTCGACGACGGCGCGTACGTCGACTTCACGGTCGCCCAGCTCGTTGCAGCCGGCCTCGCGCAGGGGGACGACATCGAGATCGTATCCAGCGAGGGCGATTCCGTTCCGGCGATCGCTACCGTCACGGCCGTCGACGCGCGGGTCGATCCCGCGACCCGCAACGCTGTCGTGCGTGCTCGCCTGGAAGGAGTCGGCGCCAGCCTCACGCCCGGCGCTTCGGTTCGCGTGCGGGTGCCCGTGGGGGTCGAGCGGCCGGCGGTCTTCGTGCCGGTGAGCGCGCTCCGACGGGGGCCGGCGGGCGACCACGTGTTCGTGCTCGAGGGAGCCGAGGACGGGCATGTCCGGGCGCGCATGCGGCACGTGACGACGGGACCCGTGGTCGGCCGCGAGGTCGTCGTGCTCGAGGGTGTCCAGCCGGGGGAGCGCCTGGCGGCCTCCGGATCTTTCAAGCTGCGTGACGGCGTTCTGGTCCGGGTGACCGCGCCGGGCGCGGAGGGCTGACCGATGAAATCCTTTGCAGACATGTTCGTCAGGCACCCAGTGCTCGCGGTCGTGGCGAACCTCGTCCTGGTCCTGGTGGGCGTCCGCGCCCTCACCAACCTGCCCGTCCAGCAGTATCCGCAGGTCGAGAGCTCGTCGGTGGTGATCAATACCGTCTACTACGGCGCCAGCGCCGAGACGGTGAAGGGATTCCTAACGACGCCGATCGAGCGGGCCGTCTCGGCCGTGAGCGGCGTCGACTACATCGAGTCGACCAGCCGGGCGGGAGTCAGCGCCGTGACCGTGCGGCTGAAACTCGACCACAGCAGCACGGCCGCCCTGGCGGAAGTCACGGCGCGGCTCCAGCAGGTTCGTTCCGAGCTGCCGCCCGACGCCGAGCCGCCGTCCGTCGAGATTCAGCGGGCCGATCGTCCCTACGCGACGTTCTACCTCAGCTTCACGTCGGACGAGCGCGAGATGTCGGCCGTCACCGACTGGCTGATGCGCACCCTTCAACCGGAACTCGGCACGATCGAGGGCGTGCAGCGGGTGACGTTCGAGGGGGCGCGCCAGCTCGCGATGCGCGTGTGGATCGATCCGGACCGGCTGGCGGCGTTCAACCTGGCGCCCGGCGACGTATTCGCGGCGCTACAGCGCAACAACTACCTGGCCGCCGTCGGGCAGACGAAGAACGACCAGGTCCAGGTGAACATCCTCGCCAACACGGACCTGCGCACGGAGCGCGAGTTCGAAGACCTCGTGGTGTCCGAGCGCGACGGCGCCATCGTCCGGCTCAGCGACGTGGCGCGCGTCGACCTCGGGGCGGAAGAGGCGCAGATGGTCGCCAAGTACAACGACCGAGAGGCCGTCTACCTGGGCGTGTGGCCACAGATCGGTTCCAACGAGATTGACGTCGCGCACCGCCTGTATGCCGAGATGGACCGGATCCGTCCGACTCTGCCGCCCGACATCGACATGCAGATGGCCTACGACGGCACCGTGTTCATGCAGGACGCGCTGAAGGAGATCACCAAGACGCTGATCGAGACGATGCTGATCGTGGCGCTCGTGGTGTTCCTGTTCCTGGGCTCGGTGCGAACGGCCCTCGTGCCGCTGGTCGCGATGCCCGTGTCGCTGGTCGGAGCCGCCATCGTGATGACGGCTTTCGGCTTCAGCCTGAACCTGCTGACGATTCTCGCCATCGTGCTGTCGGTCGGACTCGTGGTGGACGACGCGATCGTCGTGGTCGAGAACGTCGAGCGCCACATCCGGCTCGGGAAGACGCGGGTGCAGGCGGCGCTCGACGGCGTCCGCGAGCTGGTCGGCCCGGTGATCGCGATGACCGTGACGCTCGCCGCAGTCTACACGCCGATCGCCTTCCAGGGCGGGCTCACGGGTTCGTTGTTCCTCGAGTTCGCAATCACCCTGGCGGCTGCCGTTGTCGTGTCGGGCTTCGTCGCCCTCACCCTGTCTCCCGTCATGAGCTCGCGCTTCCTGCACCCGAGCGGACAGGAGGGCCGGCTCACGGCGCGGGTCAACCGCGGGTTCGACCGGATCCGGGTGCGCTACGAGCGGATGCTCGACGGCGCGCTCGAGATGCGCTGGGGCATCGTGGCCGCCGCGCTGCTCGTGACGGTGTCCGCGTGGCCGCTGTATCAGCTCTCGAAGCGCGAGCTCGCCCCGGTCGAGGACCAGAGCCACATCTCGATGTTCCTCGAGGCTTCGCCGGACGCCTCGCTACCCGCCGTGAACCGGGCCTCGCTGGAAGTGGTCGAGCGGATCACCGCCTTCCCCGAGGCGGAATTCATGTGGTCGCTGACAGCCCCGTGGGGCGGATTCGGCGGCATGGTGGCGAAGGACTGGAAGGAGCGTGACCGCACGACTGAGGAGATGTACGGAGCGGTGTACGGCGCGGTCTCCCAGGTGTCGGCGCTACGCGTGTATCCTCGGCTCGACCCGCCCCTGCCGACCCCGGGCCAGTACGACGTCGAGCTCGTGCTCCAGAGTAACGCCTCGCCCGAAGAGATGCTGGAGCCGGCGATGCAGGTCGTCGAGGTCGGCTGGCGGAGCGGGAAGTTCCTTTACGTCGACACCGACCTGAAGATCGACCTGCCCGAAGCGCGCGTGACGCTCGACCGCGAGCGCATCGCCGACCTCGGGCTCGACCTGGCCACGGTGGGCCGCGAGCTCGGAACGCTGCTGGGCGGGGGCTACGTGAACCGGTTCAACCACTTCGAGCGCAGCTACAAGGTGATCCCGCAGATCGGCGAGGAGGGCCGCGCCACCATCGAGCCGCTGCTCGACCTCAAGATTAGGACACCGGGCGGACAGCTCGTGCCCGTGTCCTCGTTCACGCGCATCGAATCGACCACGGCGCCGCGCAGCCTGAATCGGTTTCAGCAGCGCAACGCCGTTCGCGTGTTCGGCGGCGTGCAGCCGGGAGTGACGAAGGACGAGGGCCTGCGGGTGCTCGAGGAGGCCGCGCTGGCCGCCGCTCCGCCCGCGATGTCGATCGACTACGCCGGCGAGTCGCGGCAGATCCGCCGCGAGGGGAGGGCGCTGACCACCACGCTCGGGTTCGCGCTCGTCCTGATCTACCTCGTCCTGGCCGCCCAGTTCAGGAGCTTCCGCGACCCGCTGGTCGTGCTGGTCGGCTCGGTGCCGCTGGCGATCTCGGGCGCGCTGATCATCACGTTTCTCGACCTGACAACGATCAACATCTACTCGCAGGTCGGGCTGATCACGCTGGTCGGCCTGATCGCGAAGAACGGAATACTCATCGTGGAATTCGCAAATACCCTCCAGGAGCGCGGCCTCGAGAAGATCGCCGCGCTGAAGGAGGCCTCGCTCACCCGGCTGAGGCCGGTGCTTATGACGTCAGCCGCCACCGTGTTCGGACACTTTCCGCTGGTGATCGCGGCCGGGCCCGGCTCGGGCGCCCGCAACAGCATCGGGATCGTCCTGGTGTCGGGGATGGTGATCGGCACGGTATTCACGCTGTTCGTGGTGCCCGTGTTCTATTCGCTGATCGCGACGGAGCACCAGACCGTGGTGGCGCGCGAGCGCGAGGCGCTGGAATCGGAAAGCCGCGACGCTCGCGCCCTGGAGGTGGCCCATGCGTGATCGCGACAGGGCCATTCCGGTACGCCCCGCACTGATCGGTATCGCGGTGCTCTACGTGCTGTGGTTGCTGCTCGCGTGGCCGTCGGCCGCCACCGCGCAGACGGTGCAGGATTCAGGCGATCCGGTTCTCGACGGGCTGATCGCGGCGGCGCTGGAGGCCAATCCCGGCGTGCGCGCGGTCGAGGCGCGGATCGACGGAGCCCGCGCGGCGCGGTTCGAGACGGCCCTCGATCTCGCTCCCAGGGTGACGGCCGCCGGCGGCTACACCCGGCAGCGGATCTCGGGCGCTACCTTCCCCGACTTCGGCGACGGCCGATTTCCGGACCAGGACGTATGGGAGGTGGGCACGCAGCTGCGCTGGGAGCTGGACGCGTTCGGGCGAACGCGGAGCGCTCTCAGCGGACGCAGCGCCCTGGTCGGCGCCGCGGAAGAAGACGTAGGTGCAGCCCGCGTACGGCTGGCCGCCGAGGTGGCTACGGCGTACTACCGGCTGCGGGGCGACGAGGACAGGCTCACCGTGGCGAGGCGCAACGCTGAGAACCAGCGACGCACGCTCGACCTGACCCTCGAGCGTCTCGAGGCCGGCCGAGGCACGGCACTCGACACTGAGCGCGCCCGAGCCCAGCTCAGCACCACGCTCGCGTCGATCCCGGCGCTCGAGGCGTCGCTCGCGGCCTCGCGGCATCGGATCGCGGTGCTGCTCGGCCGCGACCCCGGATCGACGATCGAGGAGCTCGCCGCCGGGGCGGCGTTCGAGCCGCCAGTACTGCCGGAACGGCTCGCCGTTCCTGACGACGGATCCCTCGTCCTGGAGCGTCCCGACGTGCGGAGCGCCGCGCGCCGCCGCGCGGCCGGCGAGGCGTTCGTGAGCTCCGCGCGGAGGGAGTACCTCCCGCGCTTCTCCATCCAGGGAGGAGCCGGTTACACGGCCGAGGCGTTCGACGCGATCGGTGACTCAGGCACCTTCCGGTACGGTGTCGGGGCCGTGGTCGAGTGGCCGCTCTTCGATCTCGGACGCGTGAAGGCGCGGGTGGACGCGGCCGCGGCCGACGAGGCCGAGGCGCGAGAGCTCTACGCGAACACGATGCTCGAAGCCCGCGAAGAAATGCAAACCTCTATCGTCGCCTACAACATGACCCGCGAGCGTCTGCGGCACCTGGCCGACGCGGCGGCCGCCAGCGAACGCGCCACCGAGCTCGCGCGCCTGCGCTTCGAGTCGGGCGCGACGGACTTCCTCCAGGTGCTCGACGCCGAGCGCCGGTTGCTCGAGGCCCAGGACGGCCTGTCGGCCGGCCGCACCGAGGCGGCGGCCGCGCTGGTCGCAGTGTTCCGTGCTCTCGGCGGCGTGTGGCCGGAGGGGACCGGGGAAGCGAGCGCCGCCGGATGAGCGCCGTCGACCGACGGCCGCCGCCTCCGGTCCTCGAGCTCAGGGTCGCGCTCACGACCGACGACTTCGGTTCGCCCTCCGGGTGCCCGATCTGACGGCGGCGATGGAACGACTTCTCGCCCACGGCGCGAAACTCGTCCATCCGCCTGTGCTCACACCGTGGGGCGACAACAACGTGCGGCTCGAGGATCCCGACGGGATGCAGGTCACGCTGTTCGAGGGCCCGGATGAATCGTAGAAGAGGGGCGGCCGGTGCTCCGCCCAGTTCCGCGTCACGGCCGGAGCACGGACTGGACGAGCACGGGAACGCTATCGGGGTCGAAGGGCTCGCCAGCCACGAGGCGCGAGTAGAAGATCGCTCCCGCAAGGGCGCGGGAGGCGAGTTCGGGATCCACGTCCTCCGCGAACTCGGCCGCCGCCATGCCCCGGCGGATGAGCTCCGTGAGGGTTCGTCTGCGCCGATCCGAGTACTCGTGGAGGAACTTCTGGACAACGGGCTCACGCTCCGCCGCCTCGACCAGGGCAGGTAGGCAGGACGACAACCTCGAGTCCGCCAGCGCCTCCGCCAGGTGAACGAGGACGAGCTCGATCTGGTGACGCACGCTTCCAGAATCGATGTCGGGCGACGGCTGCACGTTGAGGACATTGAGGGCGTCCTCGATCAAAGGCAGCTTCCCGTCCCAGTGCCGGTAGATCGTGCTCTTGCCGACCCCGGCTCGCGAGGCGACGGATTCGATCCTAAAGCCCCCGTAGCCGGCTTCGGCCAGTTCGGCCAGGGCCGCCGCCCGGATGATGCGGCGCGAGCGGACCACGCGCGGATCGTCGGCCTCGTCATGACGATCGTCGGCGTTCACCTCTCCGGGTTCCGCGACCTGCATGGCGATTCTCTCCTTTCGTTCGGAGTGAGCCGGGACTTGTGCGAAACGTACTCGTATCGATACGATACGCTATCGTATCGCAAATGCAAATGGTCGCATCACTCGGGAGAACCATGATGGACACAGTCACGATCCGCTACTTCGCCCCTGATGTCGGGGCGGCCGTCGCGTTCTACCGCGACCGATTGGGGTTCGACGTGCGGATGCATCCTGCTCCCGGCTTCGCCATGCTGGCTTGCGGGAACCTGCGGTTGCTCCTCAATGCCCCCGGCGCGGGCGGCGCGGGACAGGCGATGCCCGACGGCACCCTGCCCTCACCGGGGGGCTGGAACCGACTGCAGATCGAAGTCGAGGACCTCGACGCGACCCTCGCACGACTGCGCGACGACCACGCCGTCTTCCGCAACGAGATCGTACACGGGAAGGGTGGCAGGCAGATCCTGCTGGAAGATCCTGCCGGCAATCCGATCGAGTTGTTCCAGCCCGTGTGAGCCTATGCGTTCGCGGGCTCGGTTTCCCACAGGCCCGGATAGTCGGTCACCAGGCCGGCCGAGTTCACCTCGAGAGTCCGTACGAAACGACCGCCGCCCGACTCGTAACGATACGTCGTCTCGCCCTCGCGCCGGTAGGTCTGTTCCAGGGGTTCCAGGACCAGGGCGGGGAACGGGAGCCACGCGGCGCGCACTTCCGCCGCCTCGCCGACCGCGAGGCCCAGCCGGCGAATTGGGAGCAGGTTCGTCGAGGGGCTGAAACCCAGGTCGATGTCGGTGCAGCCCTCGACCGCCTCGCAGACCTCGTTGTTCAGTTGCCAGCGTCCTCGACGATCGACGGACACCGTGAGGTTCACGGGCCGGCCTCCGATCGAGCCTGCCACGCCAGCCGATGTCGTTCGCCAGTCGCGATCACACGTCACCGTGTAGTCGAGAAGGCAGGGCCGACCCTCGTACGCGAACACGGCGGTGCCCGCTAACGTCCAACCGTCATCACGGGAGTCGATCCGCCCGATCTCGTGACCGGGCAGGTCGATGCGGCGCCACAAAACGATGTCCGTCATGCTTCCTCCTCGCCTCCGGTCCCCAGCGGCCCACCAGCGTAGCTCGGAGGATGAAAGGTAGTCGGGAAGCTCCACGCGCCCGGCGCCCTTCGGGCCGGGGCCGCGGGCTGAAACTTGCCGCGCCGCCGGGGTATGAGTCGTCTCGTTGCCGTCCAGGCACCAGAACCCGCTCGGGTGGAGGTAGAACGATGCCGCCAGCGCACCCTTACTCGAATGTACGACAGCCGAGCAGGCTCATTGGATCCCTGGTCGTCGCCGCCTTCCTCCTGGTCGCCTGCGACGGGGCCACCGACCCCGACGGCCCGGCCGGGCCGATCGAGCAGCTTCCGCGCGCCCTGACCGCCGACGAACAGGTCGTGATCGAGGCGTCGAATCGGTTCGGGTTCGCCATGCTGGCCGAGCTGTACGGCGCCGAGCCCGCCGCCAACCTGTTCACCTCGCCCTTGAGCGCGCACGCCGCTCTTTCGATGGCGCTGACCGGCGCTCGCGATTCGACGCTCGACGCGATGCGTGAGACGCTCGGCTTCGGCGACGGCAACGCGCCCTCGATCGAGGCGATCAGCGAGTCCTACGCCGGCCTGTCCGACCTGCTGCTCGATCTCGACCCGCGGGTCGATCTGGCGATCGGAAACGCCGCGTGGCTGGACGATACATTCCCGTTCCGCGACGCCTGGGTGGACGCCGTCTCCGAGGCGTTCGACGCGCGCACCGAAGCCGTCGACTTCGCGGATCCTGCGCTGCCCGGTGAGATCAACGACTGGGTTAAGGAGGCCACGGCGGGCCGCATCCCCGAGATGGTCGAGAGCCTGGACCCGAACGAGGTCCTGATGCTGCTCAACGCGATCTATTTCAAGGGGCGGTGGACCGACCAGTTCGACCCCGACGACACGCGCGACGCCCCGTTCACGCTACCGGACGGAAGCACGAAGACGGTGCGAATGATGGTTCGCGGCGAGGGCGAGCTCGGCGTCTACCGCGGTCCCGACGCCCTGGTGGCGGACCTTCCGTACGGCGGCGGTGCGTTCCGGTTCACCGTCGTCTTGCCGCCCGAGGGGGGTTCACTGGCCGACCTGGTGGCGGGGCTCGACGCCGCCCGCTGGAACACGTGGATGGCGGGACTCGCCGAAGACGACGTCCCCGTTCACTTGCCCAGGTTCACCCTCGAGTGGGAGAAGCAGCTGAAGGACGCGCTCGAGAGTCTCGGCATGGAGATCGCGTTCGTGCCGGGGCGCGCGAACTTCGGCGGCATGCTGGCCGACGGATTCGACCCCCAGGTGACCGGCACCGACCTCCACGTCACGCGCGTGAAGCAGAAGAGCTTCGTGGCTGTCAACGAAGAGGGCACGGAAGCCGCCGCCGCGACGAGCGTCGGGGTGGGCGTCACCTCGGCGCCGATTCCGATCGTCGTAGACCGGCCGTTCCTGCTTGCGATCCGGGAACGCCTTTCGGGCACGATCTTCTTTCTCGGCGTCATCGTCGATCCGCCGCCGGGTGACTGATGCCGAGACGTCGGTTTCGCGCCGCAACGTTGCGGCCGAAGCCGGCCGGCGTTACGGCACGATCAAGCTCGCCAGGCGCGCGCCGAGCTCGAGCGGTTGGAGGCTCGGTCGGATCAGTGGCTGCCGGAACCGTGAGGTGGAGACCCATCTCCGTTCCTCCGCCTCAGGCCGCGCTGGCCGCCGCCCCTTGGAACTCGCGCTGCGTGTCCGCCAGGCGCTTCATCTCCTTCGACAGGACCAGGTGATGCTCCCTCGCCTCCTCCAGCGTCCAGTCGAACGCCGCCAGCCGGTCGGTGACCTCGAAGAACGCGCGCAGCCGCTCATGGCGCGACCCGGCGTAGCGACGCACCGCTTCGCGGGTTCCTTCGAGCACGGCGCGGGCGAGGAACTCCGCCTCGCGCAGCGCGTCGGTGATCCCATGGGCCGTGATCGGGTCGCGAAAGTAGCCGGCGTCGCCCACCAGCGCCCAGCCGGGACCGGCAGCCGGGCGCAGGAACCCCGGAATACCGGCGAAGGCCCGCAGCTTTCCAGGGCCGCCGCCGGCCGTCACCCGCTCGGCCAGGTCGTGGGAGACCTCGGGTAGCACGGCCGCGTGCAGCGCCTCGAGCCCGGCGCCGCGCTCCGCTTGGAACCGTTCCCGCGGCACCGAGGCGAACACGCAAGTCTCGCCGTCGTTCGTCGGAATCGCCCCGACCGAGGCCCCCTCCGCGTAGTACCAGTGATTGCCGTCCTGCTCGAGTCCGCGCACGTAGCCATAGATCGAGGCCGACGCGTGCTGTAGCGTGCGCTCGGGCTCGAGGTCGAGGATCCGGGCGACCCGCGACCGAATCCCGTCGGCGCCGATCACGAGCTCCGCCGCGACGTCGATCGTCCGGCGCTCCGTGTCGGCGATCGTCGCCCCCCGGACCCGACCGGTCTCATCCCGCAGCAAGTCGACGACCGACAGGCCGTGCACGACCTCTGCCCCGGCTCCCTCCGCCGCCTCCGCCAGCACGGCGTCGAGCACCGTGCGCCGCGGCGCGTACAGGGCGTCGACGCCTTCGCTCGGCTTGATCGGGACCCGGATCGCCTCATCGCCGTAGTGGAAGGTTGTCGTCCGGATCGGCGGGGTTCCCGCGTCGCGCAAGGCCGCGAGCACGCCCCAGCGGGCGAGCTGCTGAACGCCGCCTCGCATCAGTGCGTGCGTGGAGAGCGTGTCGCTTCCGCGCCGGGTCGGGTCGACGACCAGGACCCGGAGGCCCCCTCTGGCGAGCAGCAGCGCCGTGGAAGCGCCGGCGCAACGCGCCCCCGCGATGATCACGTCGTAGCGGTCATGGTTGATCGGGCTGTCCATTCCGTCCTCCGGCCGGCGACGGTCACGCCGGCGTGTCACAGTTACTTTCGGTTCTGTGCTTCGTCGGTGATGCGTCGTTTCGCCACGAACTACGACATGTGAAGGGAGACCGCTGACATGCAGATCCCATTCTCCATCGAAGAGTTCCTGGGCGTCTTCCGCGCGTACAACCTCGGAGTGTGGCCAGCGCAGATCGGCCTGTACGGGCTCGGGCTGCTGCTCGTCGCCCTCGCGCTTGCTGGAACCCGGCCGGCCCGCCGGTGGGGCGTCGCCGCCGGACTCGCCGTGCTGTGGGCATGGATGGGCGCCGTCTACCATCTGAACTTCTTCGTCGGGATCAACCCGGCGGCGCGTGGATTCGGTGCGCTGTTTCTCGCGCAGGCGGCGCTCTGGCTCGCCTGGGCCTGGCGAGCACCGACCCTCGACTTCCGTCCCCTCTCTTCGACTCGACGCCTCGTCGGCGGAAGCCTTCTCGCCTACGCCTTCTTCGTCTACCCCACACTGAATGTGGTCTTCGGGCATAGCTACCCCGAGATGCCGACGTTCGGACTGCCCTGCCCGACGACGATCGCTACCTTCGGCTTGCTATCCTGGGCGACCCCGCGACCGCCGTGGTTCGTTGTGGCCATCCCCGTGGCGTGGGCATTCATCGGGACGAGTGCGGCCTTCATCCTCGGCATCCCCGAGGATCTCGGGCTCGCCGTCGCAGCGATCCTCGCCGTCGCCCTTCATCTACGGTCGCGCTGGTGGCCGAAGTCCTACTAATCCTCCACGGGCCGGCCGGGGGCGGGGCCGCGAGCATGTCACACTTTTCCTCCGTCGTGCGCATCCCGGGTTGAAGCGTCCATTTACACACGAAAAACAACCGCGAGGATGACGAGATGGAAACGATGACGAAGCCGGTGGACAACGGCGTAAACGTGGCCGCGCTGCTCGAGGCCCGCCAGGCGCTGACGGCGATGCCCGAGGCCGCGAAGTTCACCTGGCGCGCGACCAGCGAGTGGATCAACGGAACGCACAGCCGGTCGACGATCCAGAAGTTCTTCGGCCTGGGCGAGGAGCAGACCCATAAGTCCGCGTTCGCCTACGACACCGACCACCCCGAGATCTTCGCGTCCGAGGACCACGGGCCGACGCCGGTCGAGATGGTGCTGGTCGGGCTGGCGGGCTGCCTGAGCGCCGGCATCGCCGCGGTGGCGCAGAACCGGGAGATCCAGCTCCGTTCCGTGAAGGCGACGCTCGAAGCCGGGATGGACATCCAGGGCATCCTCGGGATCGACGGCGACGTGCGGAACGGGTTCGACGGTGTGTGTGTCACGTACGAGATCGACGCCGACGCGACGCAGGACGACATCCGCGCGCTGGTCGCGCAGTCGCAGAAGCGTTCGGCCGTGTACGACATCATGACGAACCCGACCAACGTCACGGTCGAGGTCGCGTGAATCGGAGCATCGAGCTCCGCGGGCGCGCGAATGGCATGATGCACGCCACGACCGTCGTCCTCGGAGCCGGCCACGCCGGTCTCGCCATGAGCCGCTGCCTCGCCGATCGCTCGATCGACCACGTGGTCCTCGAGCGGGGCGAGGTGGCGAACTCGTGGAGGACCGAGCGCTGGGATTCCCTGCGCCTGCTGACTCCGAACTGGCAGAGCAGGCTGCCGGGCTACGGATACGACGGCGACGACCCGGACGGGTTCCGCGACATGGCGGAGACCGTGCGGTTCATCGAGCGGTACGCCGAAGTGAGCGGCGCGCCGGTGCGGACGCACACGACGGTGACCTCGGTGCGCCCGGGCGGCGACGGCCGTGGCTATGCAATCGAGACGGACCGCGGCACCTGGACCGCCCGGAGCGTCGTGATCGCGACGGGACCCTGCAACATCCCGAACGTGCCGGCGCTGGCCGAAGGTCTGCCGGGGGGAATCGCCCAGCTGACACCCGACCGCTATCGAAATCCCGGCCAGCTTCCCGAGGGCGGGGTGCTCGTCGTGGGGGCCTCGGCAACCGGCATCCAGCTGGCCGAAGAGCTTCAGCAGTCCGGCCGGTCGGTCACGGTCGCCGTCGGTGAGCATATCCGACTGCCGCGGGTCTACCGCGGCCGCGACATCAAGTGGTGGATGGACCAGGTCGGGGTGATGGACGAGGGGCTGGAAGAGATCGACAACGTCGACCGGGCGCGGAACGTGCCGTCGCTTCAGCTCGTAGGGTCGGACGAGCGCCGCACGCTCGACCTGAACCGGTTGACCGACCTCGGAGTCGGGCTGGTCGGCCGGCTCGCCGGGATCCGCGACGGGAGGGCGCAGTTCGCGGGCTCGCTGGCCAACCAGGCCGCCTCGTCAGACCTGAAGATGAACCGGCTGCTCGACCGGATCGACGAATGGGTGGAGAATCACGAGCCGGACGGCGCGTTCGGACCGCCGGAGCGGCTCGAGCCGACCGGGGTGCCGGCGTCACCCCGCCTCGGGCTCGACCTGACGAGCGGCGAGATCCGCACCGTGATCTGGGCGACGGGCTTCCGGCCCGACCACTCGTGGCTCGACGTGCCGGCGTTCGACCGGAAGGGCCGGATCCGTCACGTTGGAGGCGTGGTCGAGGCGCCCGGCCTCTATCTGATGGGGATGCCGTTCCTGCGGCGTCGGAAGTCGAGCTTCATCGACGGTGCCGGGGACGACGCCCGTGTGCTTAGCGCGCACCTGGCCGACTACCTGGCCCACTGGAGGAGGATGGCCTCGTGAGTGGGATCGATCTGAAGGCCGGAGACACGGCCAGACGCAGCCTGACGCTGACGGCCGAGCACGTGGAAACCTACGCACGTCTCTCCGGAGACCGCAATCCACTGCACTTCGACGAGGAGTTCGCCGCCGGGACGAAGTTCGGCCGCCTCGTCGTGCAGGGCGGGCTGACGACCGGCCTGCTGCACGCGCTCGTCGCGATGGACCTGCCTGGCCCCGGCACGGTGTTCCTAAGCCAGGACTGGAAATTCACCGCGCCCGTGTACATCGGCGACACGATCACGGCCGAGGCGACCGTGCTGAAGGTGCACGACTCGAAACCAGTCACCCAGCTCGGGATCGACGTCCGGCGCGAAGACGGCGAGACCGTGCTGACCGGCGAGGCGTGGTGCTACACGTTCCGGCCGGAGGGGGCGTAGCGGCGATTCAGCGTATCAGGTCGGCGAGTCCCTATCTTTGATCAGGCGTCTATTTGAACAGACACGTTTGATGAGGGAACCACATGACCTACAATCGCTTCTTCGCGATGATCGCCACGTCGGTCGTCGTGATGTTCTGCCTGATGTACCTCAACTCCTACCAGATCCTCGACCACGCCTGGTTCAGCGAGACGCGCGCGTTCATGGCGCTCATCATGGGCGGGGCGATGATGATCGTGATGCTGGCGTTCATGCTGAGGATGTACGAGAACCGCGCCGCCAACCTGGCGATCTTCGCGGGCGGCGCGCTCCTGATCCTGGCGGCCGTCGGGCTGGTGCGCAGCCAGGTGACGGTGAGCGGCGTCGACTACATGGAAGGGATGATCCCGCACCACTCGATCGCGATCCTGACCAGCGAGCGCGCCGGGATCGAGGATTCGCGCGTGCACGAGCTCGCCCGCGAGATCATCGAAGCGCAGCGCCGCGAGATCCGCGAGATGGAGTGGCTGATCGCGGACATCCGGGAGAACGGGCCGGCTACTACGCAGGCGGAGGCGGACGATAGGCCGGTGCCCGACTTCCCGGCGACGCCGGCGGAGTAAGAAGCGCCCTACGAGGCCGCGGTCAGGATCCGGTCGGGCCGATCTGCAGGCCCAGGTCGAACACGGCGGACATCTCCACGCCGTTCTCGGTCACGTCAAGCAGCAGTTGATCGCCACCGCCCCGGTACAGGCCATCGTCCGCGTTGCGCTGCCGACTTCCCGCGTGCTCGGAGTACGGGGGATTCTCGTACACCCGGTCCGCCAGCGCATCGTCGAAGTAGAGCTGCGAGACGAACTCGTGGCCGCGCTCCCCCGAGGGATTCGTGCGAATCATGAAGTGGATGTGCGCCGTGCGGCCCGGATACCAGCCCGGAAAGATCGTCGTGAACCGGGCCGTTCCTGCGTCATCGGTCACCTGGTGTCCCCGCAGGAACTGCTTCCCCGTCGTGTCGAACAGTCCGGCGATGTCCTCGACTCCGGAGTAGATCCCGAGGGCGTCGCACTGCCAGATGTCGACCAGAGCGCCGGGCAGGGGTTCGCAGCCGTCCGCCCCGATTCGTGATACCTGGAAGGCGAGTGACAGCGGCGATCCGTCGCGAATCGATCCGTCCGTCGGATCGGCGCGGATGTCGGATCGCTCAAGCATCGTATCGATGAAATAGGGCCCGGCCGACTGGCGCGGCCGCACCACGCAGGCCGGCAGTCGCAGCATCCGGGCGGGTGCGTCCGCGGCCCTGCCCGGCACCGCCAGCAGGGCGGCGCCGCCCGCGCCGATCAAGCCGAGCGCCTCCCGTCGGCTGAGTATGCGCCCGACCTGGACATCGTCGTTCTCCATTGCGTCCTCCGGGAGGGTAGGGCCGGTTCCGGTATCGACCCGGCGGGCGCTCAGCTTGCCGAGCCACCGGGCTCGTCGTCAAGCTGACGGCATGCATGAACGTGACGAGCGGCGCGGCATCGATCACCTGCTGTACGGCGTGCCCGACCTGGACGAGGGGATCGACCGCATCGAGCGACTGTTCGGCACGCGACCGGCTCGCGGCGGCCGCCACCCGGCGTACGGCACGCACAACGCGCTCGTGTCGTTCGGACCGTCGTGCTACCTGGAGGTGATCTCCCCCGATCCCGGATCGCCGTTGCCGGCGCGCGGAATCGGGTTCGGCCTGCAGGGCATCGACGCGCCGCGGCTCGTCACGTGGTCGCTACGGCACCCGACGATCGAGGCGGCGGCCGGGCGAGCCGACCTCGGCGCCGTCGAACCGGGTCGCCGCGAACGGGCGGACGGGAGCGTCCTGTCGTGGATGCTCACCGACCCGTATGCCGAGCGGATGGGGGGGCTCATCCCGTTCCTCATCGACTGGGGCGACACGCCGCACCCCGCGTCGTCGGCGCCGGTCGGAGGGCGGCTGGTCGGCCTCCGTCTCGAGCATCCGTCGCCCGCTCGGGTGCTCGAGCGGCTGGATCTCCTGGGGGCCGACCTCACCGAAGTCGATGTCGTCCGGGCCGACCAGGCCAGCATCGTGGCCCTGATCGAGACACCGGGCGGCGCCGTGGAGCTGACGTGACGACCGCGCGGTCGTTCGACGTCGTCGTGGTCGGCGCCGGCGTGTTCGGAATCTGGACCGCCGCATATCTGCGCCGGGCCGGGAAAGACGTCGTGGTGATCGACGCAATCGGTCCTGCGCACGAGGGCGCCTCTTCCGGCGGGGAGAGCCGGGTGACCCGCTGTGGGTACGGAGACGCGGACCTCTACACCGAATGGGCGGACCGTTCGCTGGCCGAATGGCGGGCCCTGTCGAACAGGACCGATCTTCCGCTTCTTCATCAGACCGGCGTCCTATGGGTGCATGAGGATGGGGATCCGTTCGTCGAGCGGACGATGGGCACGCTCGCTCGCCACGGCGTCCAGTTCGAGCGCCTGGCGCCGCGCGAGCTCCGGTCCCGCTACCCCGTGCTGCGCGTCTCCGATGACGAGACGGCCCTGCTCGAGCCGCGCGGTGGCGCCCTGATGGCCCGGCGCGCCGTGCAGACCCTAGCGGCCGAGCTGATGGCCGACGGCGTGACGCTCCTTGCCGACGAGGTGCCGCCGATCCGGACCGCCGATGGCGTATCCGGCGGCCTTTCGGCCGTGCGCACCGCTACCGGCAAGGTGCTCGAAGCCGACCAGTTCGTGTTCGCCTGCGGTCCGTGGCTCGACCGCGTCTGCCCCGACGCGCTCGGGGGCCGCCTGTTCGTGACCCGCCAGGAAGTCGTGTTCTTCGCGGCGGATCGCGCGGCAACCGGGCGTCTCCCGGTCTGGTTCGACCTGCCGTTCTACGGCTTCCCGAGCCTCGAGGGCCGCGGCTTCAAGGTAGCCGACGACACACACGGCCCGGCGGCGGACGTCACGCGGATGGACCGGCGGGCCGGGCAGGAAACCATCGAACGGGCGCGCGCGCTACTGGCGCGCCGCTTCCCGTCGCTGGCGGACCGGCCGGTGAGCGAGACGCGCGTCTGCCAGTATGCGAACAGCTCGAACGGCGACTTCGTGATCGACCGGCACCCGGGCCTCGAGAACGTCTGGCTGGCGGGCGGCGGCTCCGGGCACGGCTTCAAGCACGGACCGGCCGTCGGGGCGCACGTTGCCGGGCTCGTGCTCGGCACCGCGGAGCCGATCGGCCGCTTCGCTCTCGCCGACAAGTCCACGCGCCACGAGCGAGAGATCCAGTAGCGCCCGGTGGGACGACACCCGCATCGTGCGTCGGGCGCGCCGCCGGCCGGCGCCGCGTAGATTCTCCGACTGCGACGAAGCGCACACCCCCGAACCCGGAGCGATCACATGAAGTGGAGCGCGATTCGCCTCGCCGCCTGCGCGGCACTTGCCCTGCCGCCGTCGGCGGCATTCGCGCAAACCATCAACGAGCTCGACGCCTACTGGGCCGAGTTGAGCCGCACGGTCGAGGAGGGCGACTTCGAAGGGTATGCAGCGCTGTATCATCCCGACGCCGTGCTCGTCAGCCTGGGCTCCGGTACGAGCTATCCGATCGCGCAGGCGCTGGCCGGCTGGAAGCAGGGCTTCGACGACACGGCCGCGGGCCGGGCCGAAGCCGGCGTCGATTTTCGCCTCACGCAGCGCCTGAACAACGGGACGACGGCGCACGAGACCGGGATCTTCCGCTACACGTTTACCCCCGAAGGTGGGGAGACGACGGTCGCCCCCGTCCACTTCGAGGCGCTGCTCGTCAAACAGGACGGCAAGTGGCTGATGCTGATGGAGTATCAGAAGGACGTGGCGACCGAGGAGGAGTGGGAAGCGGCGGCCGAATGACGGAGCGCGCGTGATCGACACTCCGATGCTCCGCGCGTCGTCGGCCCTCGCGCTCGTAGCGACGCTCGCGCTGGTCGCGCCGCTCGCCGCGCAGGACGCCGCCGCCCCGCCCCGTCCCGAGGAAACCGAGGTCTGGGCCCCCGCCCCGCCCGTCGTCGATCCCGGTCCCGGCCCCGCCGTCGCCGCGCCGCCGCCCTCGGACGCGATCGTCCTGTTCGGCGGCACCGACCTGGACGAGTGGATGAACGTCCGCGACGGCCGGCCGGCCGGCTGGACCGTCGAGGACGGCATCCTCACCGTGGTGAAGTCGGTCGGCGACATCCAGACCCGCCGCCGGTTCCGCGACTACCAGCTCCACCTCGAGTGGATGACCCCGTCCGACATCACCGGCGACGGCCAGGGACGCGGCAACAGCGGGCTGTTTCTCGCCTACCTCGGAAAAGACCGGGGTGGCTACGAGCTACAGATCCTCGATTCGTACGAGAACAAGACGTACGTGAACGGGATGTCCGGCAGCGTCTACAAGCAGTCCGCGCCGCTCGCCGACGCCAGCCGGCCGCCGGGCGAGTGGCAGACGTACGACGTCGTGTGGACGGCGCCGCGCTTCTCGGCCGACGGCGCGCTGGTCTCGCCGGCCCGGCTGACCGCCCTCCACAACGGCGTGCTGGTGCAGAACGCCTTCGCGCTCGCGGGCGAAACGTTGTATCGCGGCGAGCCCGAATACCGCCCGTTCGACGACGCGGCGATCATGCTCCAGGCGCACGGCGATCCCAGTCCGCCGATCAGCTTCCGCAGCATCTGGGTGCGCGAGCTCGAGGCGCCGCCGGCAGATCGGGCGCGCTCGGCGGACGCGGCGGCGCGGGCCGAGATCGAGGAGATTCTCCTGCGTCTTCCCGACGCCTGGAACGCCCGCGACGCCGGGGCGTGGGTCGAGAGCTTCGACGAGCGCAGCGGCTTCACGAACATCCTCGGGATGCGCTTTCCCGACCGGGCGGCCAACCGGACGCGTCACGCCGAGTTGTTCGCGACGATCTTCGCCGACTCCCGCCTGGAGGCCGAGCTCCTCTCCGTCCGGCTCGTGGGCGCCGACGCGGCCTTGGCCGAGCTGGCGTTCACCCTGGTCGGCTACGACCGACTCCCGCCGGGCGTGTCGGAGACCGAGCCGGGTGTGCTGCGAACACGGCTCGTCACGGTGCTCGAACGTCGCGAGGGCGACTGGCGGATCGTCGGGGCGCAGAACACCGCCATTCTGCCGGCGGCGGCGGGCCAACGAACCGGGGCCCGGCCGTGAACGCGCGAGTGCTGCTCGTCGTCGTCGCGAAGGCCGCTGCCGTGCTGCTGGCCATCGTCGCCATATTCGGATTGGTCGTCGCCACGTACGGCCGCCTGTGGCCGAGTGCCGCCATCTTCGCCGCCGGCTCCATCCCGCCCCTGTGGTTCCTATGGCACAACCGAGGAACCGAGCGGCGTCGCCGCGCCCGCCGGGAGAGCTCGCATGGGTCTCCACCAGATGGCGCCGATCGGAGAGTTCGTCGGCGGCGTGTTCGTTGATCCGAACACACCAACCGGACGTCGGACCGGAACCATGATCGATAGAAGCGAGCCATCAGGGCCCGGCTACGTGTACATCTGGGAGTTCTTCGTGCGCCCGGGGAAGGAGGCCGAGTTCGTCCGGCACTATGGACCCGACGGCACCTGGGTCGCATTGTTCCGAAGGGCGCCCGGGTATCTGGAGACGATCCTGCTGCGGAATCGCGAGAACCCCTCACGCTTCGTTACCATCGATCGCTGGAAGAGCGCGGACGCCTTCGCGGCGTTCCGCAGCGAGTTCGACCGCGAGTTCACCAGCTTGGACGAGCAATGCCAGGAACTGACGACGCGGGAAAACGCGCTCGGGACATACGATCTGCTACCACCACCGCGAACCTGACTCGACTTTGGAGCCGTCGATCCACAAGGAGGGCGTCATGCGCTCGTGCCGAATCACCCTGGTCCTCGCGCTCGGCCTGTTCGTCGCCTGCCAGCCCACCGCTACAGACCCCGCAGCCGACGAGGCGACCCTCCGGCAGCTCGCCACGGAGTGGGCTGCCGCCGAGTCCGCGAACGACATCGACGCCGCGCTCGGCCTGATGTGGGAGGACGCCGTGATGCAGCCGCCGAACGCGCCGCAAATCGAGGGACACGAGGCGATCCGGGCGCTGTACGAGTCGGTCACCTTCGAGTCGCTGGACCCGGGTCCGCTGACGATGCGGGTCAGTGGCGACCTGGGCGTGGTCTGGAGCCCGCGTATGACCTACACGCTCGTCACGCCCGATGGCCCGTTCACCGACGAGGCCAAGTTCGTCGCGGTGTGGGAGCGGCGTGACGGCGAGTGGAAGGTTGTCGAGAACACCTGGAACACCAACTTGCCGGCGGGCGGCGGAGGGGAGTAGTTCCCTCCGCCCACCCGCGGCGAATCCGCCATCGAGGGTCCGGCCTCAGCCGGTGGCGCGCCGCTCGATTCGATCCATGTGATCGGTCCAGCCCTCGGGCATGCCATCCCGCATGTCGTCGGGGAGCGGTCCGAAGGCCGTGTGCACGAAGCGCAGGGTCGTGACGCCGTTCTCGTGAGCCAACCGGTACTGCACGTTGTTGCTGACGGGCAGCGACATGAACAGCGGTCCCGTCAGCTCGAACAGGGTCGGCGGCTTGATCGCCTGCACGTGACCCCAGAAGTGCCCGATCCCGTCGCCGAGGTCACGGTACCAGCGCCCGCCGGGAAAGGGCTCGACCTTGAGGTGCATCGAGGCGCCGTCCTCGCCCCCGAACTCCGGCCCGACCTCGATGAGCATGGCCTCCCAGACATCCTCGATGGGGGCCTCGATCCGTCGTTCCAGCTCGATGCGGAATTCGAGTTCCGCGGCGACCGCAGGGTTCATGGTTCGTCTCCTGGACGTTAGGGGTTCCGGCTCACTCCGTTCGATCCTCGGTCCCGTCGGCACGCTGCCGCGCCATCCGCTCCGCACGCTCCTCGATCGCGTCGAGGTGGCGCGTCCACAGACGCTCGCACTTCGCGACCCAGGCTTCGACCGGCTCGAGGGCGGTCGGGTAGGCCGAATACAGCCTCCGCCGTCCGTCTCGACGCACGTTCACCAGCTCGACCTCGCGCAGCACCTTGAGGTGTTTCGAGACCGACGGCTGATCCATGCCGAGGGCGTCGGCCACGTCGCCGACGGCCCGCTCTCCGACACACACCAGCTCGAAGATCTCCCGCCGTCGCGGCTCGGCGATCGCGTTGTAGACGTCGGATGCAGCGGCGGCTCGTGCCATGGGGACAATATATGCCGATATTAGAATATGTCAAGTCCATGTCACGACCTGTGCATCCGTCGGGGCCGGGCTACTCCCCGGGGTGGAATACGTCCTCGATCCGGCAGTCGAACAGACGAGCGATCCGGAATGCGAGAGGCAGGCTCGGGTCGTACCTGCCGCGCTCCAGCGAGCTGACCGTCTGGCGCGACACCCCGAGCCGGACGGCCAGCTCCTCCTGAGACCAGCCACGCGCGCCCCGGAGCTTTGCTATGTCGTTGTTCACTCGAATCGGCGCCGGGCGACCGCGATGCCGACGGCAACGAGGAGCGCCGGTACGAGCACGACGTCGGGCGCGTCGAGCCGCGGGGTCCAGATGCCGGCGGCCCGCAGATTCATGTACAGGGCGGCGAGTGGAATCCACACGACGAGGGCGAACGCCATCCCCTCGAGGACGATCCGCTGTAGCATCTCGTCGAGCTCACGGCGGAGCAGCCGCCAGAACTGCACCGCGGCTACCGCCAGGGGAAGGGCCGTGACGACGGCCAGCACGGACCGTCCGCCGGACTGGAGCCATCCGGCCTCGGTTCCCTGACGGATGACGAGATTCCCGACGAGGCAGACCGCGAGAGCGACGAGATACAGCCAGTAGAGCGACCCGCCGGGGGTTCGGGGGCGAGGGGAAGCGGCGACTTTGCTCGGCATCGGACTCCTCCGGTAAGTGTGAAGCCGGCCCATATTGTAAAGCACCCTTTGCATGATGTCAAGGACGCTTGTCAGCAGACTGGTCGCCGAGCGCTTACGTTGTCCCGCCCTTGAGCCGGTTGGAACGGAAGCCAATGTTTCGGAGAATAAGGAGTCGGGTTCTTGGATCTGAAGATATCGGGGCAGGTGGTCGAGATACTCGAAGAGCAGTCCGGCGAGGGTCGCAACGGCCCGTGGCGGAAGCAGGACTTCATCCTCGAAACGCCGGGTGATTATCCGGCGAAGATCTGCATCACGCAGTGGGGCGACGACATTGAGAAGTTCGGCGTGCGCGAGGGCGATCGGATCACCGCCAGCATCGACATCAAGAGCCGCGAATACCAGGGCCGCTGGTACACTGACGTCAAGGCATGGCGTGTGGAGAGGGAGGCGGCGCAGGGTGGTGGGTCTGGCAGCCCCGGCGTGCTCGGGCCGCCGCCCGGAGAGTTTCCGGCGCCATCCGATGACGACGACATGCCATTCTGAGCGGAGCCGTCAGCCCTACTCGTCATGGTACCCATAGAAATCATCGGAATCGAAACCCGGACTCTGTTTCCACCGCCACCGAGACGCGCATGACCAACCGCAGTACCGCATGGCTCACGCTCCTTCTCCTGCCAGCCTGCGCACCGGGAGACTCGACCGGAGACCCGGATCCGGGGGACTCCGGCGCCTACGACCTGCTGATTGCCGGGGGAAGCGTGGTCGACGGCACGGGCGCGCCCGCCCGACACGCCGACGTGCTCGTACGGGGCGGGCAAATCGCGCACGTCGGTGAGATCGACCCCGACACGATCGAGGCGGGCATTCGCGACACGTTCGACGCCACCGGTCTCGTCATCGCGCCCGGATTCATCGACGCGCACGCCCACGGCGACCCCATCGACCCCGAGTCGAACCGGTTCGAGAATTTCCTCGCCCAGGGCGTCACGACGATCGTGCTCGGTCAGGACGGCGGCAGCCCGCGGGCCGCTGAACTTGCCGCCCACCTCGACTCGGTCGCCGCCGCCCGGCCGGGCGTCAACGTCGCCTACCTGGTCGGCCACAACACGATCCGCCGCGAATCGGGCGTCGAGTTCGCCGATCCGGGCACCGAGGGCCTCGTGCGGATGAGCGAGCTGGTGGCCGAGGGACTCGCGGCCGGCGCGTTCGGCCTGTCGACTGGACTCGAGTACGATCCGGGCTCGCGGTCGGGCATCGACGAACTCGTCGCCGTGGCGCGGCCGGTGGCCGCGGTCGGGGGCGTCGTGTCGAGCCACCTGCGGAACGAGGACGCCGACATGGTGGAAGAGTCGCTCGACGAGCTGATCGAGCAGGGCCGGCGCTCGGGCGCCCGGGTGCATGCGTCGCACCTGAAGATCGTGCTCGGCAGCGATACGGTGCGCGCCGCCGCGTTGCTCGACCAGATGGTCCGCGCCCGCGCCGAGGGTGTCGAGGTAACGGCCGACGTCTACCCGTACACCGCCAGCTATACAGGCATCGGCATCCTGTTCCCCGACTGGGCGAAGCCGCCCAACGACTACGATTCGGTGCTGGTTGAACGTCGCGACGAGCTCGCCGCCCACCTGCGCGCGCGAGTCGAGAGCCGCAACGGCCCCGGGGCAACCCGGTTCGGGACGGGCAACCTCGCCGGCCGCACGCTGGTCGAAGTGGCGGAGGGGCGCGGCGTTCCGTACGAAGACGTCCTGATCGAGCTCGGGCCCGACGGCGCGTCGGCCGCCTATTTCGTGATGGACGAGAACGTGATGAACTGGCTGTTGCGCGATCCGTACGTCGTCGTGTCGTCGGACGGCAGCCCGACCATGCTCCATCCGCGCGGCTACGGCTCGTTCGCCCGGGTGATCCGGCAGTACGTGGTCGAGGACGGAATGCTCGAGCTCGAACAGGCGGTGCGGAAGATGTCGGCGCTCACGGCCTCGGTGTTCGGGTTCGACGACCCGGCGCTGGTCGTGGTGCCGCGCGGCCAGGTGCGCGAGGGCTGGGCGGCCGACCTCGTCGCCTTCGACCCGGCCGAGGTCGAGGACCGCGCGGACTTCGAGCGGCCGCACCTGTGGGCCGGGGGAATGCGGGCCGTCTGGGTGAACGGCCGGCTCACGTGGCGCGACGGGGAACCGGCGAATTCGGAGAATGGCGGGGCGGGCGAGGTCCTCCGTGCCCGACCCTGAGTGCTCGCGGGCAGCCGGCCAGGCGGTGGGAGGGGACGCCGGTCCTCGACATCAAGCCGGCACGTCACCCCGACGGATCCCGGAAAGAGGCCTGAGCGTCCGGCAACGCCCGCGCCGCTGGACGCCGGGGCCCTCAGGGGCGCGAAACCGTTCCCTTCAGTGTGGGTAGACCAGTACAATGAGCAGACGATTCGCCCCGTTCCTGGCTCTGGCGGGAGCCCTTTCACTCGGTTGCGGATCCGGCGTCCCAACCGGGCCGGCCACCGGACTGTCGGGTGTCGTCCTCCGCGGTCCGATCCAGCCAGTGTGCATCGAAGGCTCCCCTTGCGAGGAAACGTTCGCGGCAGGCTTCACGGTACGGCGCCATGGTTTCGCCGTCCGTCGTTTCGATTCGGACGTCGAGGGTCGGTTCGCCGTGGATCTGGCGTCCGGCGACTACCTCGTCGTCCCCGACCCCGACGCCCCGATCCTCGACCCCGAGGGACAGACCCGGGCGGTGACGGTGGACGTGGAGGGATTCACGGAGGTCGAGTTGCATTTCGATACCGGGATCCGCTGAGACGGCGGCGCGGAACCCATATCTCCACTCGATAGAGGCGACATGGCATCGGTCGTCCGAACCGTGGTTTATCTGGCTATTATCGTCGGTCTCGTGGTCGTCTTCGTTCCGGCCGAGATCCTCGAATCGTCCGGTGTGTCTCGCCCGTCTTCGTCGGGCATCGTCCAGTTTGGCGGGGCGATGCTCACCCTTGCCGGCGTCGGACTGGCGCTCTGGTGCGCGCTTGCGTTCGCCGTGATCGGTCGGGGAACACCGCTAGTGTTCGATCCCCCCCGGCGACTGGTGATCGCTGGGCCATACCGCTGGGTGCGGAATCCGATGGCCATAGGCGCCGGATCGGCGCTGGTGGGCGTGTCTCTGTTCTACGAATCCCTATCGTTCTCTCTGTTCGCGGCTCTGTTCATGCTGGCGCTGCACGCCTTCGTCGTGCTGTATGAGGAGCCGACGCTACGGAGAACGTTTGGCGCCGAGTACGCGTTCTACTGCGCCACGGTTAATCGCTGGCTACCCCGCCGCCCCGTTACGTGAGTCGCTTCAACGGGAGCTCACGGCCACCCCGCAAGCGAGGTTGAAACAGGGGGTCGCGGTCAGCCGAAGTCCAGCCGCGCTATTCGGCGGGAAGCTGCGCGAGGATCGCGTAGGTGTGCGGAAGGCTCAGCTTCAGTTCCTCGGACCAGTTCGGGAACTGGTCCCAGAAGAGTACGGGATACTCGCGAAACCGCTTGAGTTCCAATCCTCGCGTCAACAGGACCTCGATCACCTGAGCGGGTCGCCACTGACGCTCCAGCATGCGCGGACGCACACTGCCTTGGGCCCGAGCCACGACACTCGAAGGGAATCCCGGAGCCTCACACGGTACATCGTCGAAGTAGGACGCCCCCGACCGCCGCACAGGTCCATCGGCATCCCGGTCCCACAGGGTATCCAACGGGTGACCCTCGAAGATGAACAGGTGTCCACCAGGCCTGAGCAGCCGAGAGGCGGACAGTGACCAGCCTTCCAGGTCCAGCACCCACGGGAGCGAGCCGCGCCCGGTATATACGAGATCTGCCGTCGCATCGAGCTCGCGCGGCAGGTCGAGCACGTCGGCGACCACGAACCGAGCTGCCTGAAGGCCAAGAACCTCGGCCTTCGCTCGAGCCTGGCGGATCATCTCCTGGCTGATGTCCACGCCGACGACCGAGGCCGCCCCTGCATTCAGGAGGCCGAGAGCATCTAATCCGTGGGAACACTGGAGGTTCACGACACGCGCCCCCCGGAGAATTGGAGCGAGGAGGTCGGCCTCTACGTCGAGGAGGTTGTGATCCCCGGAGCGCAGCAGCTCGACGTGCGCGTCAAACTCCTCCGCGTACTTTGCCCTGGCCACTACGTCCCAGGCCCTGGCGGTCTCGCGATGCGCTTCCTTGTCGCTACCCACGCTCTCCTCTCGATTCGCTCGTCGCACCGCCGGGAGCCTAGTGCGTGGACGTGCGCGTCCAGCCCCGCAGCCTGAGCTGGATCGCCATGGTCCCGTCTCTCATCAGCCGATAGTCCCAGCCGTAGAAATACCGCGGCTTACTCGCCATCGTTTCCTCCGTAGCCGCTCTCGGCGAGGAATCGATGGTAGTCGGATATGTTCATGATGCGCCGGATCGCCGCAGGCTTATCCTGCGCGCGCTCATAGAAGGCGCGAACGATGCGATAGCCGAGGAAGTAGCCCAGGTCCTGCGGGCGATCACCGCTCTCGGGCCGGACGAAAAACCAATCCCCGGTGTCATCGCCGTCGAGCACCTGGCGGAACTCCTCCCAGAGCGTCGCTTCATGCGGCAGCCCCCAAGCGTGGGCCTCGCCGTTGATGTGACAGCCCGCCGACAGCTCCGCCATGAAGTCGGCGGTGCCCTCCTTGATGGCTCGCGCGAGGTTGTCCCACCGCCGCACGTAGAGGATCGGTGACGCGACGAACTGATTGAAATGCGTCAGTTCGTGGGTCACAAGGCAGGGGAGATCGCTCGTCATGTGGCTGTCCCTGGTCAGGCTGGCATCGGACTCACCCGCCCGCCCGCCGTAGAGCTCCGCAGCGATCAGGACACCCGCTGAGCTGTTCGCCCCGCCGGCTCGGGCGTTGCCAACGAGATAGTAGACCGGCGGGTACATCGCCCGCGGGTAGATCCGCTCGTACTCCGCGAGCGCTCGTCGCACCGCCGGCTCGGTCTCGCGCACGCGTCCGGCCAGATTCTCCGGAGAGCCGTAGAGATGGGGTAGCCGGTGCATGGCCCGTGCCAGCGTCTCGCCGGTCACCCCGTACATGCGGCCGTATTTTCCCAGGCCCCGTGAACCGGCGTCGATGTAGCGTCCCTGCAGCAGTCCCGCTGAGTCCGCGACGGTGGGTAGCTCGGCGGCCGTGGCGGCGAATCGGTCCAGATCTTCGTACACGATACGCGCGTCGTTCGGCCCGAGCGCGTACCCGAAAAGCTCGAACCATAGAAAGGCGCCCGCGAGCGTGGTGAGGCCGGCAAGAACGATCCCACCCGCCATCCGTTTCGCCCATCGCCCCATTTAGACCTCCGTTGATCGCAGGAGAGTCGCCCACCTGTCGCCAACCTACGTAGCACTCTGCGGTTGGTTTCACTGGAAGACCGATGTCACAGTGGATCTCGATGCCCGCATCGCGGTGAGCCGATACGGCGGAGCTCACGACCCGCCGGCCACTCGGGCCACATTCGCGCACTGCTCCTGCGGATCGCCGGCCCGCCGGATCCACGTGTACGCGCGGCGCCACCATGCTGAGCGTTCGCATTAGCCTCCAGTACGCACCTCGATCGGCGCGGTCCAGAGCTGGAACACGCCGGTTCGACTATCCGACCAAAGGGCGCGGAACGTTCCATCCGGCTGCGCCGCGAGGCCGAAATAGTCGCCGCCGGCGGGCCATCGCCCAGCGACATCGAACGATCCGCTCGCGCGCGGAACCACGTTGCCGCTTTGGTCGTTGCACGACGCGACTTCCGCCACTGGAACCGGAGGTAGGAAGGTGACGCCGCCGTCCACGGATGCAGTCGCGACTAAACGCGAGCAGGAGGCGCCCACCTCTTCCTGTGGGTCGAACCACGCGACCGCGAGCGTCCCACGGTGGTTCACGGCAGCGGTGGGGTATCTGCGGACACGTCGGGCCGCATCCGCGCGACTGGCACGGGTCGGCGGAGACCAGGTTTCCCCCTGATCGGCGGAACGGGACACGAACACTCCGCCACTGCCGTCGTCGAAGTCATCGGTTACGACATAGAGGTGATCGCGGTACAGCCCGTCCGATCCATCGACGGCGACGTGCCCCCAGCGGCTCATTTCCTCGATTTCGGTGACCAGATATGGCATAGAGAACGCACGGCCGCCGTCGGTCGAACGAACCCACCAGACCCGTGGGGCCTTGATCTCCGCGACGCCTCCGCCGGCACTTCGTGCGTCCAACGCGTAGTCGACGAATCCGAAGCCCACGCTGCCGTCTGACAGGACGACGGCGCTGAGGATGTTCGCCCACAAATTCGTCGGCTGAACGCGAGCGGTCGCGGAAAGCGTCCGACCGCCGTCGGTCGAGCTCACCATCGCGGGAGCGCAGAGCACAGCCCGGCGGGAGGGGGACCGGACGCACTGCTCGGCTACCAGATAGACCATGCCCGAGTGCGGGCCAGCGGTCGTATCGACCACTATGGTGGGATGATCGAACGTCGTGCCCTTGAGCGGGAGCGTGACCGGTGCCTGCCATGTTCGTCCGCCGTCGTCGGAACGCAACAGCAGCACCGGGTCCGGTCGGGCGTTGGCGAGGCACGAGACGAGCGCCTCACCCGATGGCAGGAACGCCACCCACGGGTCAAACCCGCATTCGGGAAGGGGTGACTCGCGCCAGGTCCGCCCGCCGTCGCGCGAGACCACCGCGACCGTGATGGTCGCGTTCCGATCGACCCTCATGCTCACGCCCACGAGGTTCTCGGGGTCCACCGGATTCACGGCGATCATCTGCTCCACGTATGGCATCGCCGGATCTCCGCCTACCCTTGTGTTTGGTCCGGCGACGACACTCGGCTGCTGCTGACTCGAGGCCGGAGCGCCAGCGAGAAACGCCAGACCGCATAGCAAGTTCGGTGGTTTCCTCATATGACGGGCTCTCCCGTTGCCAGGGGGACTGCGCCATTCATGGGCGCTCATAGCCGGCCGCCGGCATCTCACGACCCGCCGGTCACTCGGGCCAGATTCGCGCACTTCTCCTGCGGGTCGCCGGCCCGCCGGATCCACGTGTACGTGCGGCGCGGGCGCCACCCGTCCTCGACCTCCTCGAAGCTCCGCGTCACCATCGTGTCCTGGTGCACGTGATCGGCTTCGTGGCGGACCCGCTGCCTGGTGCCGTCGGGCCACACAAATGTCTGTATCATCTCCGACGTCTCGCCGAGGAGCACGGCCGTCCCGTATCCCGCCCCTACGCCGCCCGATTCGGTGGACTGGTAGCTGTAGAGCGCCTGTTCCGCCGGATCCCAGGCCTGGAAGAACTCCCACTGCAACACAGGTCCGTCCTCGCTCTCGGCGAACAGGCAGCCGCGCACCGACGTCTTCCCGACACCGTACTCCCAGGCGGTACCGTAGGCCGGCGGCTCGGCGCCCTCGCCCATGTGCTCGGCGTTGGACGTCCACCAGTAGGTGCCGTCGCCAACAGTGTATTCCAGCGCTTCGCGCCAGGGAGGATCCTCCTGCGCTTTCTCGCCGGCGACGAATTCTCGTTGCGGTCCGGCCGAAGCTCCGAGCGCGACCAGAAGCACGACCGTACCGGCCGGAATCAACGCGGCCCGGCTCGGCCGCGTTGGCAAGCGGTCAGGACGGCGCAGCCGTTTCGTTCCCATGTCTCCTCCGGGGTAGAGTCTGTGGGCTCACGCTTCATGCCCGGCCAGACTGTCGGCGCCAATCACCATCGGCAATGGATGAGATGTGAGCGAGATATGAGGAAGGGAGTGGACACGCGGCGAGCGAGTCGTCGCGCGGTCGCCGTCACCTCGCAAGGGGCGATGAGATCAGACCGATGGACGATTTCGCCGTTTTCGGACCGATTTTTCCAATACGGTGGCGCATGTGGATCGCAGGTTGCCTCTACCAGGTGGAGCCGGTGACGGTGAGGTGAGAGGGAGGATCCTCCCCCGGGATCCAGCGGTACCATCAGGCGACGTACATGAAGTTCCGGCGACGTGATGCGCCCGTGGCGCCGCCGTCGACGACCATCTCGACAGGTGGAGCCAGCCATGCGGTACCCCGCTCGCGTTCTCATTTCACTCATCCTGCCAGCCCTCCCCTTCGCCGCCTGCTCCGGGTCGACGACGGACCCGGACGCCGCCGACGTCGTCATCGTGGTCGCAACGACTGGGGGCATAGCCGCCATGGACTGGCAGGTCACCCTCCATGGCCGCGTGGGGACGGTATTTCTCGACCGCTGCGTGCAATGTCCCTGGGAATCGGACAGGTCCAGCCGCTCGCTGAGCGACGAAGAGATCGAAGCGATCGCCGATCGGTTCGTACAGGCCGGAATTCGAGAGCAGGCCAGCATCGATTACGGGATCTGCGAGGGATGTGCCGATCAGTGGCACCACGTCATCGAGTACCGGGACAACACGGGCACCTATCGAGCCCAGGGAGACGGACCGAACCTCCCGGCACCGCTCGAACAGGCTCTGGCAACGTTCATCACGGGAGAACCACTTCCCGAGGCGGTCCACTGAGGTAGGGGCAGCTCGGCTCCATGGGGGCGCCGTCGAGCTATGGTCCTTCGCGCCGTTCCGCCGCCTTCATCTGCCAGAATTCAGCCACCTTCTGTGCAGCCATGAGCAGCTCGGTGTGGAAGCGACCTGGCTCCTCGAAGAACGGGAAATGTGCCGACTGTTCGAACCACACGAGCCCCTTGAGTGGAGCGTCGAGCCGGTCCAGGTATTGGACGGCGAGCTGCGATGGCGTGTTGAAATCGTGTCGTCCCAGAAAGAAGAACACCGGCACCTCTACGCTGCGAATTTCCCCATCCAAAGGCTTGGGCACGACGTCGTACTTCATCTCCCGCCCGACGAGGTCCGCCCCTTTCTTGACGTTCAGTGCATCGCGGAGCGTGTATTCCGGAGCGGCCAATCCAGTCTTCAGGATCGGCCAGAAGCTGCGGGAAGCGTACAACTCCCCCCCTGAGCGAAACAGATCATCCTCGGTTATCTTTCCGGACGCGGCCGCAGCTCTCGCCTGGAGCGCCGAATCACCCGTCGTTCTTGCCGCCTCGTAAAGGAACTCGCGTCTCAGCGCATCAACTTCCTCACGGGTTCCGGCGAGTTGCCCCATTCCGATGAACGCCGAGTAGTGCTCCGGATTTCTCCGGACCGCCAACAGACCCAGGTAGCTACCCCACGAATGGCCCACGAGGTAGATCCGCTCCTGGCCGAAGCGGGCCCGCAGGCGCTGCGTCACCTCATAGGTGTCTTCAAGTGTTTGGCTGACGCTCAGGGCCGGCATTTGAGACCAGGCGTCGAACGACTTCCCGGATCCCCGCCGATCCCAATGGACAACAACAAAGTCACGTTCCAGCGCCCGTTGGAATGCGTGTGCGAGGTACATCGCAGGCATTCCCGGACCACCGTGGAGAAACAGCAGAACCGGTCTGGAGCGATCGTGGCCTCGAATGAGGATCCACTGCTCGACTCCCCCGATCTCGTGCTTCTCGAGCGAAGTGATGCTCTGGGGAGAATCTATGCTCGGTGTACCACCCCGTAGTACAACGAATTTGAGAAC
>Ga0268386_10000269_pt1 | contig 31321 bp, 21 predicted proteins | sample RVTome_15_FD_200260 | JGI IMG/M metagenome (GOLD analysis project Ga0268386, IMG submission 200260) | Soil microbial communities from uranium-contaminated site in the Upper Colorado River Basin, Wyoming, United States - RVT150D86... ... | reverse complement strand
AGGCGCCCGACACGCGACGACCGGCGGGGGTGCGCGATCGCGCGATCCTGGAGCTGCTCTACGCCACCGGCATGCGGGCCTCGGAGTGCATGGGACTGCGTGTGGAGGACCTGAACCTCGCCGCCGGCTACGCGATCTGTACTGGCAAGGGCGCCAAGCAACGGCTGGTGCCGGTCGGCGCCGAGGCGCTCGCGTGGGTCCACCGGTACCTGGGCGACGTCCGCCCGCGGGCGACGCGCCGCCGCGACTGCGGCCGGCTCTTCGTCAACCCGCGGGGGGGGCCGCTTTCCCGCCAGTCGCTGTGGACACTCGTCCGCCGGGCCGCGGCGACGGCCGGGCTCCCGCGGCGCGTGTCGCCCCACGTGCTGCGTCACTCGTTCGCCAGCCACCTGCTCCAGGGCGGCGCCGACCTGCGATCCGTCCAGGCGATGCTCGGCCACGCCGACATCTCGACGACACAGATCTACACGCATCTGCCGACTTCCGCCCTCACGCGGATGTACCGGCAGTTTCACCCGAGGGCCTCGTAGTGGCCCGGCGCGCCCACGCCTACCCGCAGGCGGCGCCGGTCGCCGCAGACCTGGTGGACGGCGCGCTGGTGTCGGCGCCGCCGGCGCTGGCCGCGACCGACGCCGCCCGCCTGGCGCGGCGACGGAACGCCGAGGTGCTGGCGGCGGGCGGCGGTCGCTGGGTGCTCCGCGCGGACGCCGCCCGGGCCGACGCCCTGGGTCTGGGAGCGCTGCCGATCGCCCGGCTGGCACGGCCGCTGCCCGTCGTCGGGGCCCGGGAGTCGGAGATCGCCGTCCGTCGCCATCTCGCGGGTGGCGCCCCGGCCGTGATCGTCGTCCGCGGCCGTGCCCCCCTCGGCGCCGTGCGGCGGGCGCCGCCAGGGGTCTCCATCTCGATGCAGGCGCACCTGGAGCGCACGCTCGCCGCGGACGGCCGGGCCCTGCTGGGGCTGGTCGGACGCCTGGCGGCCGCCCACGGAGGGCGGGCCTTCGCGGTCGGTGGTCTCGTGCGGGACGCCTGGCTCGGCCGCGACGGCACCCAGCACGACCTCGACGTCGTCGTCGAGGGAGACGCGGGGCGGGTGGCCCGCGCGCTCGCCGACGCGTCCGGCGGCAGGCTGGTGGAGCACGAGCGCTTCCTGACCGCGTCGGTCACGCTCCCCGGAGGCCGGGGGGTGGACCTGGTGACTGCCCGTTCGGAGCGGTACGAAGAGCCGGGCGCCTTGCCGCGCGTGATGCCGGCCCCGATCGCGCAGGACCTCCGGCGGCGCGACTTCGCCGCCAACGCGATGGCCGTGGAGCTGGCGTCGGGAACGTTCGGGCTGCTCGATCCCCTCGGCGGCGCCGTCGACGTCGCGCACCGGCGCCTGCGCGTGCTGCACCCGCTGTCGTTCGTCGAGGATCCGACCCGGATCTTCCGGGCGGCCCGCTACGCGGCCCGCCTGGGGTTCGCCCTGGATGCATGGAGCGTCCGCTGTCGCGCGCTGGCGCTCGAGCGGGCGCCGTACGCCGCGCTGTCGGCCACGCGGATCGTCGCCGAGCTGGAGCGCACGCTGGCCGAGGCCACCGCGGGCGGCGCCCTGGTGAGCCTGGCTCGCGCCGGCGCGTTCCGGCTGCTGACGCCGCGTCATCGCACGGGCCGCGCAATGCTGGCCTGGCTGCAGGCGCTGCCGGCGACGCTTGCGTGGGCGCGCGCGCACGCCCTGCCGGTGCCGGCGCTCGAGGTGCTGGCGGTCGCCCTCACTGCCGATCAGGCTGACGACGTGGCGACCGCGACCCTGCAGGGCCTGGGGCTGCGCGGCGCGCCGCTTGGCCGCGTGCGGGACGCGCGGGCGAGCATGCCGGGGCTGCCAGAGCGCCTGGCTCGAGCGCGGCGGCCGAGCGAGGCGGCACGGGCGCTGCGCGAGGCGAGCCCCACCACCCTGCTGTGGCTGCACCTGGGCGCGGACGCGGCCGCCCGGACGCAACTCGAGCGCCTCGTCGCCGCCGGGTCGGCCGGGCGGCCCGTGCTCGGCGGCGAGGCGGTGCTGGAGCTCGGGGTGACGCGCGGTCCCGACGTCGCCGCCGTGCTCGGGGCACTACGGGACGCGCGGCTCGACGGTGAAATCCGCGATCGGGCGGACGAAATCGACTACGTTAGGTCATGGCTCCAGAACCGGACACCAGACCGAAGGGAGCCGGCGCCCCGCTCGGCTCCCGAGGAGGGATGACGTGGGCCCGAAATTCATCTTCGTGACCGGCGGCGTCGTCTCCTCGCTGGGCAAGGGGCTGGCCGCAGCCTCGATCGGCGCGCTGCTGGAAGCGCGCGGCTACCGCGTCGCCCTGCAGAAGATGGATCCCTACATCAACGTCGACGCGGGCACGATGAGCCCCTACCAGCACGGCGAGGTCTTCGTCACCGACGACGGCGGCGAGACGGACCTCGACCTCGGGCACTACGAGCGCTTCACCTCGGCCCGGGTGACGCGCGACCACAACATCACCACGGGCAAGGTCTACTTCTCCGTCATCCAGAAGGAGCGCCGGGGCGACTACCTGGGGCGGACCGTGCAGGTCATCCCACACATCACCGACGAGATCAAGGCGTCGGTCCGCCGGGTGGCGCGCGAGACCGACATCGTCATCGTCGAGGTCGGCGGCACCGTCGGCGACATCGAGAGCCTGCCGTTCCTGGAGGCCATTCGCCAGCTCAAGAAGGACGTCGGCAAGGACAACGTCCTGTACGTGCACCTCACGCTCGTGCCCTTCATGCAGGCCGCCGCCGAGCTCAAGACCAAGGCGACGCAGCACTCGGTCAAGGAGCTGCGGGCCATCGGGATCCAACCCGACATCCTGCTGTGCCGCACCGACCGCTACCTGCCGCCCGGTATCAAGTCCAAGATCGCGCTCTTCTGCGACGTCGAGGAGGAGGCGGTCATCACCGCCAAGGACGTCGAGACGGTCTACGAGGTCCCGCTCGTGTTCCATCGCGAGGGTCTCGACGAGATCGTCATCAAGCTCCTCACGCTCGAGGCGCGGCCCATCGACCTGTCGCGCTGGGAAGACGTGGTCCGGCGGGTGAAGTCGCCGCGGGCGGCGACGCGCATCGCCGTCGTCGGCAAGTACGTCGAGCTCAAGGACTCCTACAAGAGTCTCATCGAGGCGCTCGCCCACGGCGGAATCGCCAACGACGCCCGGGTGGACGTGGCCTGGGTGGACGCCGAGCACATCGAGCGGGACGGCGCCGCCGCCCACTTCCGCGACGTGCACGGCATCCTGGTGCCGGGCGGCTTCGGCGATCGCGGCATCGAGGGCAAGATCGAGGCGGTCCGCTACGCTCGCGAGCAGAGCGTGCCGTACTTCGGCATCTGCCTGGGCATGCAGTGCGCGGTGATCGAGTTCGCCCGCCACGTGTGCGGGCTGCCCGGCGCCAACTCCTCGGAATTCGTGGCCGACGCGCCGCACCGGGTGATCGATCTGCTCCCCGAGCAGCGCCACCTCGCCGACAAGGGGGGCACCATGCGGTTGGGGCTGTACCCCATCTTGTTGACGGAGGGCACCCGCGCCTCGCGGCTGTACGGGCAGGGGATCATCCGGGAGCGCCACCGGCACCGGTACGAGGTGAACAACGACTACCTCAAGACGCTCGAGAAGCACGGGCTCGCGATCTCGGGGATCTGGGCGGAGAAGCAGCTCGTGGAGATCGTGGAGCTGCCCGATCATCCTTACTTCGTGGCTGGCCAGTTCCATCCCGAGTTTCGCTCGCGTCCCTGGGACCCGCATCCCCTCTTCGCCGGCTTCGTGAAGGCCGCCCTCGACCACGGCGACCGGTGGTGACCGTCACCCGCGAGGTTCCGGTCGCACCCGGCGTCACGATCGGCGGCGGCCGGCCCCTCGTGCTGATCGGCGGGCCGTGCGCGATCGAGAGCGAGAGCCACGCGCTGATGACCGCCGAGCGCCTCGCCGCCATCGCGGCCGCGCGGCGGGTGCCGTTCGTCTACAAATCGTCCTACGACAAGGCCAACCGCTCCTCGGTCAACAGCTACCGCGGCCCCGGCCTGGGCGAGGGGCTGCGCATCTTGCGGAAGGTCCGGGACACGCTGCGGCTTCCCGTGCTCTCCGACATCCACCAGGTGAGCGAGGTCGATCCGGCGGCCGAGGTGCTGGACGTGCTCCAGATCCCGGCGTTCCTCTGCCGACAGACCGACCTGATCCTGGCCGCCGCCGCGACCGGCAAGCCGGTGAACGTCAAGAAGGGGCAGTTCGTGGCCCCGCGGGACATGCGGAACGTCGTCGACAAGATCCTGTCGAAGGGCAACGAGGCGATCCTGCTGACCGAGCGGGGCGCCTCGTTCGGCTACAACAACCTGGTCGTGGACATGCGCGGGCTGCAGATCATGCGCGACTTCGGCTACCCGGTCGTGTTCGACGCCACCCACTCGGTGCAGCTCCCCGGCGGGGCCGGCGACCGGTCGGGCGGCGAGCGCCGCTACGTGCAGGGTTTGGCCCGGGCGGCGGTCGCCTTCGGCGTGGACGCGCTCTTCATGGAGATGCACGAAGACCCCGACCGCACCCTGCCCGACGGGCGGCCGCTGTCGGATGGTCCCAACATGCTGCGCATCGACGATCTGCCGCGCCTGCTCGACCACCTGCTGGCCATCCGCGCCAGCCTGGGTGAGGCATGAGGCCGGCCCCGAGCCGCGATCTGCGCCGCCTGGCCGAGCGCGTGTTGCGCATCGAGGCCGACGCGATCCTGGCGCTCGTGCCCAGGCTGGACGAGCGCTTCGAGCGCGCGGTGGAGGTGCTCCACCGCTGCGCCGGCCGCGTCATCGTGACCGGCATGGGCAAGTCGGGCCTCGTGGGGCGGAAGATCGCCGCCACGCTGGCCTCGACCGGGACGCCGGCTTTCTTCCTGCACCCGGCCGAGGGGGTGCACGGCGATCTCGGCATGGTGGCGCGCGGCGACGTGGTCGTGGCGCTGTCGAACTCGGGCGAGACCGACGAGATGCTGGCGATCCTGCCCGCCCTCAAGCGGCTCGGCGTGCCGATCGTGCTCCTCACCGGCAGTCCGAAATCCACGCTGGCGGGGCAGTGCGAGGTCGTGCTCGACGCGAGCGTCGCCGAGGAGGCGTGCCCGATGAACCTGGCGCCGACCTCGTCCACGACGGCCGCCCTCGCGCTCGGCGACGCACTGGCCATGGCGTTGCTCGACCTGCACGGCCTGCGTCCCGAGGACTACGCGGCTCTGCATCCGCGCGGCACGCTCGGCTGGCGAGCGCTGTTCCGCGTGGCCGACCTCATGCACGGCGGCGACAGCCTCCCGATGGTGACCGAGGACGCCTCCCTGCGCAGCGTCGTCGAGGAGATGACGCGCGAGCGCCCGCGCTCGGCGGCGGCCGGCGAGGCCCTGCACGCCTGCGGCATGACGACCGTCGTGGATGGCGCCGGCCGGCTGGCGGGGATCATCACCGACGGCGACCTGCGCCGGCTCCACCTTCGGGGGGGGCCGCTGGACTCGGTGCGCGCCGGCGAGATGGCGACGCGCACGCCGAAGACGATCGGAGCGGACGATCTGGCTGCCAAGGCGCTCGAGATCATGGAGGGCGCCATCACGAGCCTCGTGGTGGTCGACGACACCCAGCGGCCACGGGGCGTGATCCATATGCACGATATCCTGCGCGCGAAGATCGTCTAGCGCTCCACCGCGAGCCCGGTTTTCTCTTTCGGCCCGTTGCGTGCCGTGATAGGGTGGTACCGAACTTGCACGGCGTTCCCATGCGTAACTTGGCGCGGGTCATCTTGGCGGTCGTCGTCGTCTTCGTGGTGGCGGTGACCGCGATGCTCGTCATCAGGAGTCGGTCCGCCCGGGTCGAGTCGCCGGGGCCACTGCCGTCCGTTGCTGACCTCCAGATCAAGGAAGTCGACCTCGAGGAGGAGGCCAAGGGGGTGCGCTGGCGACTGAGGGCCGAGCACGCGCTGATGTACGACAAGGCCGGCCAGACCCAGCTCCGCCAGCTGGTCGCCAGCATCGATCGGCAGGAGAGGACGTGGACGATCGTCGGCGAGGAGGGCGAGCTCGACCGGAGGACGAACAACGTGGAGATCCGTCGCAACGTGGTCGTGACGTCTAGCGATGGGCTGCGACTGGAGACGGCGGTGCTGCGCTGGGACTCGGCGCGCAAGCGACTGTGGACGGATGCGCCGGTGATCCTGAGTCGTGACGGCTCGGTCGTGCGTGGCAGCGGGCTGGACGTGCGGGTCGAGGAGGATGCCACCACGATCACGGGGCCGGTGCGGGCGACGTTCGAGATGGGCAGCAAGCCGTGAGGCGCGCGGTGCAGGTGATGGTGGCCGCCGCGAGCCTGGCGGTCGCCGCGACGGTGGCGGCCGCCCCGCTGCGCCCTCCGGCCGCCCAGCCACCGCCCGCCACCGGGCCGCGGTCGGAGCCGGGCCGGGACGACCGCGGCCAGCCGGTCACCGTGGATTCGGACAAGATGGAGCGTTTTGGCCGGGAGAGCCTGGTGGTCTTCACCGGGAACGTGGTCGTGCGGCAGGAGAACTCGGTGCAGTACGCCGACCGCATGGAGGTCTACCTGGACGAGAAGGGCAACCGCATCCTCCGCACGGTGTCGACCGGTAACGTTCGCATCATCACGCGGGACTGTCGCACGGGCACCGCTCGCCGCGCCGAGTACCACGACCTCGAGCAGCGCGTGGTGCTGTCCGGCAGCGCGCGGGTGTGGCAGGAGGACAACGTCGTCAGCGGCGAGAGCATCGTCATCTATCTCTCCCAGGACCGTTCGGTGGTGCAGGGCGGCACGCAGGAGCGCGTGAAAGCCATCTTCCACCCGCGCAACGACAGCCCGGATCAGACCAAGGACGGCCCGGCGACGGTCAAGGCCCCGGCGGCGGGCTGCACGAACTGACGGCATGGAAGGACTCGTGGCCCAGGGGCTCCAGAAGTGGTTCAAGCACCGCAAGGTGGTGGACAACGTCTCGCTGGACATCCAGCGGGGCGAGGTCGTCGGCCTCCTGGGACCCAACGGTGCCGGCAAGACGACGTCCTTCTACATGATGGTCGGCTTGCTGCCCACCGAGGGTGGTCGTATCTATCTCGAGGGGCAGGAGATCACCGCACTCCCCATGTACCGCCGTTGCCGCCTGGGGGTCGGATACCTGCCCCAGGAGTCGTCGGTCTTCCGGAAGCTGACGGTCGAGGAAAACCTCATGGCGATCCTGGAGACGCTCGACTTGACTGCGGGCGAGCGGCGAACGCGGGCGCAAGAGCTGCTCGCCGAGCTCGACCTCACCGCGCTCGGCCCGTACCCGGCCTACACGCTGTCGGGCGGCGAGCGTCGGCGCCTGGAGATCACGCGGGCCCTCGTCACCGGGCCCCAGTATCTGTTGCTCGACGAGCCGTTCACCGGCATCGATCCCATCGCGATCGCCGACATCCAGGAGATCATCGCGCGGCTCCGCGACCAGGGCATCGGAATCCTCATCACCGATCACAACGTGCGCGAGACGCTGGCCATCACCGACCGCGCGTACATCCTCTACGACGGCAAGATCCTCGTCGCGGGCACCGCCAGCGAGATCGCCAACAATCCGATCGCCCGGGAGATCTATCTCGGCGAGAAATTCGCCCTCTAGGGCGTACAGGGACCAGACGTCGCCATGGCCATGGAAGCGCGCCTCTCGATTCGACAGAGCCAGCGGGTCGTGATGACTCCGCTGCTGCAGCAGGCGATCCAGCTCCTCCAGCTCTCCACGCTGGAATTGCAGGAGGTCGTCCAGAAGGAGCTGCTCGAGAACCCGCTCCTGGAGGAGGTGGCCCCGGAGACCAGCGAGGCGCCGGAGGCGGCCGCCTCCACCCCCGACGCGCCGGCGCCGACGCCGGTGGAGCCGGCGCCGGTCGAACCGGCGCCGACCAGCGAGCGGCAGACCGACGACCTGCCGTTCGACTTGACCGCGGTGATGTTCGACGACAACAACGAGGAGCGCTCGCTGGTCGCCCAGGAAGAGCGAGAGGAGCTGCCGTTCGAGAACATCGTCCGTTCGGTCAACTCGCTGAACGACCATCTCGACGAGCAGCTGCGGTTCACGGTCGAGGACCCCCTGGTGCGGCGCATCGGCACCGAGATCATCGGCAACCTCGACGAGGACGGGTACCTGCGGGCCGAGCTGAGCGAGATCGCCGAGCGGTGCGAGACCACCGTCGATCAGGTCGAGAAGGTGCTGATGCTCGTGCAGGCCTTCGACCCCCCCGGGGTGGCGGCCCGCTCCATCCAGGAGTGCCTGCTCATCCAGCTCAAGAGCGATCCGAACCCGGACCCGGTGTCGGTGGAGATCGTCGAGGAGCACTTCGACGAGCTGAGCCGACGGCGCTATCCGGACATCGCCCGCGCGCTGAAGCTGGCACTGGACCGGGTCATGGAGTCGGTCGAGGAGATCATGGGTCTGGAACCCAAGCCCGGCCGCCGCTTCGGCGGCGCCGACTCCCGCTACATCGTGCCGGACGTGGTCGTCCACAAGATGGGCAGCGAGTACGTGGTCGTCCTCAACGAGGACGGTATCCCACGCCTGCGCGTGAACGCGCTGTACCGCTCGCTGCTGCGCAACTCCGGCGACGAGGCGCGGGCGTACGTCGAGCAGAAGCTGCGGTCGGCCGTCTGGCTCATCAAGTCGGTCGACCAGCGCCAGCGGACGCTGCGCAAGGTCACCCAGTCCATCGTGAAGTTTCAGCGCGACTTCCTCGACAAAGGTCTGCCCTGTCTGCGGCCGCTGTCGCTGCGCGACGTCGGCGAGGACATCGGCATGCACGAGTCGACGATCAGCCGCGTGACCACGAACAAGTACGTGGAGACGCCCCAGGGACTGTTCGAGCTCAAGTTCTTCTTTCACAGCGGGATCGCGTCCGGCGACGGCGAGATGGTGTCGTCGGTGTCGGTCAAGAAGATGATCCAGGACCTGCTGGCCAACGAGGATCCCGCCAAACCGCTGTCGGATCAGGAGGTGGCGCAGATCCTCAAGGGCCGCGCTCTCACCATCGCCCGGCGGACGGTGGCGAAGTATCGGGAGGAGCTCGGCATCCTGCCGTCCCATCAGCGCCGACTGGCGCCGAAGCGGCGCTGATCGGTCCCCGTCAGCACGAAGGAGAGCCGTCATGCCCCTGCTCATCGGCGGTCGCTCGGTCCTCCTGACCTCCGCATACAAGGACGCCGTCACCAGCCAGGTGGCCGGGCTGCCCCCCCTGATCCAAGCCCGTGCCACGTTCACCGTCGAGAAATACGGGACGACCGCCCGGCTCACGCGGACGGCCAGGCGTCACCTCGTCTCGAGCACGGCCCGAGCATGAGCGGGCCGATCACCTTCGTCGTCATCACGGGGCTGAGCGGCGCCGGCAAGAGCTATGCGATCAAGTGCTTCGAGGACATGGGCTTCTTCTGCGTCGACAACCTGCCGACCACGCTGATCCCGACCTTCGCCGACCTCGTCGCGCGCTCGAACCAGACCGCGAGCCGGGTCGCCCTTGGCGTGGACGTCCGGGAGGGCGAGTACCTCACCCACCTGCTCGACACCCTGAGCGAGCTGCGGGGACGGGGCCACACCGTCGAAGTCCTGTTCCTGGAGGCGAACGAGGAGGCGCTGGTCCGCCGCTACCGCGAGACCCGCCGGCGCCACCCGCTGGCACCCGAGGGCAACGTGGTGGAGGGCATCCGGGCCGAACGCAAGGCGCTGTCGACCATGCGGGAGGTGGCCGACCGCATCGTCGACACTTCGACACTCACCGTGCACCAGCTCAAGGACCGCCTGATCGAGATGTACGTGACGCCCGGGCAACGGACGGGCCTGACCATCTCACTGGTGTCCTTCGGCTTCAAGCACGGCGTGCCATTCGACGCCGACCTGGTCTTCGACGTGCGCTTCCTGCCCAACCCGCACTTCGTCGAAGGGCTGCGGGCGCTCGACGGCCGCGATGCGCGGGTGCGGGAGTTCATCCTCGCACACGAGGAGAGCCGCGAGCTGCTCCGTCGCCTGGACGACTTCCTGGGCTTCGTGCTGCCGGCCTACCAGCGGGAGGGGAAGGCCTACCTCACGGTGGCCGTCGGCTGCACCGGCGGACGGCACCGTTCGGTGGCGCTGGTCGAGGAGTTGCGGGGGCTCTTGCGGCGCCTCGGCCTCGCCGCCAGCGTCGTCCATCGCGACATGGATCGTGAGTAGCCGTTGAGCCACGCCTCACTGGCCTTCTGCTTCGGCGTTCACAACCACCAGCCGATCGGGAACTTCGAAGGCGTCCTCCGGGAGACGACCGCCCTCGCGTACCGGCCCTTCTTCGAGCGCGTGCGGGCTCGGCCCGAGGTGCGGCTCACCGTGCACTGCACGGGCAGCCTGCTGGAGTGGCTGCGCGAGCACGAGCCCGCGACGTTCGACCTGCTCGGGAATGTCGTGGCGGCCGAGCGGGTGGAGCTGCTGACGGGTGGCTTTTACGAGCCGATCCTCGCCATCCTGCCGGATGCCGACAAGCGCGGACAGATCCAGCGGCTCAGCGAGTTCTTGACCGCGCACTTCGGCGTCCGGCCCCGCGGGATGTGGCTGGCGGAGCGGGTGTGGGAGCCGCACCTGGCGCGTGCGCTCCATGACGCGGGGGTGGAGTACGTGCTGGTCGACGACCGGCACTTTGCGCTGGCCGGCCTCGATCCCGACGACCTGGGCGGGTACTACCTGACCGAGGACCAGGGGGCGACGCTCGGCGTGTTTCCCATCAACGAGCGACTGCGGCACCTCATCCCGTTCGCCGATGTGGACAAATCGCTGGAGTACCTCGGGGAGCGTCGCGGGCGGGCATCGGCGGTGACGGTCATGGACGACGGCGAGAAGTTCGGCGCCTGGCCGGGTACCCACCAGCACGTCTACGCGGAGGGCTGGCTCGACCGGTTCTTCGATCGGGTCCTGGAGACGCCGTGGCTGCGTCTGGCCACGTTCGCCGACGTCGTCGACGCGATGCCGGCCGCCGGCCGTGTCTATCTGCCCACGGCGTCCTACCACGAGATGGGGAAATGGGCGCTCCCGCCGGAGGCCGGACGCCTGCTGGCGGAGGCCAGCCGCGACCTGGGCCAGCTCGAGGATGGCGCCCGGCTGGTCGGATGGATGCGGGGAGGCTTCTGGCGGAACTTCCTCGTGAAGTACCCGGAGGTCGCCGAGTTCTACTGGAAGATGCTGCGCCTGTCAGCCGCCATCGAACGCGCGCGTCGGGCGGGCGGTGACGACCGGCGACTCCGCGCCGCCCGCGAGGCGCTCTGGCGCGGCCAGGCCAACGACGCCTACTGGCACGGCGTTTTCGGCGGTTGCTACCTGCCACACCTGCGGCGCGCGGTGAAGAGCGCACTGCTGGAGGCCGAGGCGCACGTGACGGCGGGGAGCGATCCGGTGGAGGTCACCGAGGGGGACGTCAACGGTGACGGGCGGGACGAGGTCCTGGTCCGGACACCGGCGCTGGCGGTGACCGTCAATCCCGGCCGGGGCGGCACGCTCAGTGAGATCGGCGCGCGTCATCGCCGGCACGACCTCGCCGATGTGTTCGGGCGCCGGCCGGAGGCCTATCACACTCAGCTCGGCGTCGCTGCCGTCACGATGCGCTCGATTCACGACCCGCCGTCCGAAAAGGAGCCCGGGTTGCAGCGCCTGCTCGCCTACGACCGCTTCCCGCGGGTGTCGCTCCTGGACGGGCTGTTCGCTGCCGACGGGGAGCTCGACGCGGTCGAGCCGTGGCCCGCCAGCCGCCTGGCGCTGGGGGCGTCCTCGTTCGAACGGAGGGTGGAGCGGCACGCCGAAGCGGTCGAGGTGACCCTGCACCATCACGCGACCGAGCCGGCGCCGCTCAGCGTCGACAAGCACCTGACGGTACGCGGCGCCGGCCTGACGGTGCGCTATCGCCTCCGCGCGCCGGGCGCGACGCTGGACGGCCGGTGGGCAGTGCAGTGGAACCTGGCGCTGAGCGCGGGGGAGGCGCCCGGACGATATCTGAGCCTGCCAGGCCTTCCGTCGCTCGGGAGCACCGGCCGGGTGCACGACGCCGGGGAGGTGACGCTGGTCGACGAGTGGCTCGGGCTCGGCGCCCGCCTGACCTGGAGCCCCGGCGCCGAGCTGGCATGGGGCCCGGTCGAGACGGTCTCCGTCTCCGAGAGCGGCTTCGAGCGGATCTACCAGGGGCTGGCGCTGCTCCTGAGCTGGCCGCTCGCGGACGACGGTGGTGAGATGACGATCAGCCTGGAGGTGGCCGAGCGGTGATGCTCGACGACGTTCGCGCGATCGAGCGAGTCGATCGACACAATACCGGGCGTGTCCTCGCGGAGTTTCCGGAGCAATGCCGGCGCGCGCGGGCGCTGCGCATCTCGCCGGCACTCGCGGTCGCTCGCCCCCGCGTCATCGTCATGGTCGGCATGGGTGGCTCGGCCGCCGGGGCCGACCTGCTCGCCGCCTGCGCAGCGGAGACGGTCGACGTGCCCGTGCTCGTGCACCGCGGCTACGGGCTGCCGGCGACCGCCAGGCGCGAGGCGCTGGTGATCGCCTCGTCCTACTCGGGCGAGACGGCCGAGGTGCTCTCGGCCGTGGACGTCGCGCTCGCGCGACGGGTGCCGGTCATCGCGATCACGTCCGGTGGCACACTCGGCGCGCTGGCTGCCGGTCACCGGCTGCCGCGCGTGGCGTTGCCGCCCGGGCTCATGCCGCGCATGGCGCTCGGGTATCTGGTCTTCCCGGCCCTGAGGGTGCTGGAGGCCTGCGATGTGGTGGTCGCCGCCGAGGACGACGTCGACGAGGCTCTGAAGGTGGTCGCCGATCAGGCCGCTGATCTGGTGCCCGAGGTGAGCGCGGACAAGAACGAGGGCAAGCGCCTGGCGCTGGCGATCGAGCGCCGGCTACCCGCCGTCTACGGCGGCTCGCTCACGGCCACGACCGCCTATCGCTGGAAGACCGACCTGGAGGAGAACGCCAAGCTGCTGGCGGTGGCCGGCTCGGTGCCGGAAATGAACCACAACGAGATCGAGATCTGGCGGGGGCCGGCTGCCCGTGAGCTGCACGCCGTGCTGCTGCGCGAGGATGGCGAGCCGCCGGAGATCGCCCGGCGCTTCACCCTGATGCGCGAGCTGCTCGGCCCCGCGGCCGGCGGCGTGAGCGAGGCGTGGGCCCGCGGGCATGGCCGGCTGGCCCGCCTGCTCTCGCTCCTCTACCTCGGCCAGTGGGTGAGCTATTACGCCGCGATGCTGCGCGGAACCGATCCGTGGCCGGTGCCCATGCTCACCGAGCTGAAGCAACGCCTGGGGGCGGCCGACGGCAGGGGCCCGGCGCCTTGAGAGCGTGCAAGGCTCGTGCTACAGTGGCGCGATTTCACCGGGAGGAGACCGAATGGCGCGTGAGGAGTACCTGTTCACGTCGGAGTCGGTGACCGAGGGTCACCCGGACAAGATTGCCGATCAGATCTCCGACGCCGTCCTCGACGCGATCCTCGCGCAGGACCGGCGGGGACGCGTGGCCTGCGAGACGCTGCTCACGACCGGTCTCGTGGTCGTCGCGGGTGAGATCACGACCAACTGCTACGTCGACGTCCCCGAGCTCGTGCGCCACGTCGTCAAGGACATCGGGTACGTGAGCTCCGATCACGGCTTCGACTGCCACACCTGTGGGGTCATCACGGCCATCGACAAGCAGTCGGCCGACATCGCCCTCGGCGTGGACAAGGAAGGCGCCGGCGACCAGGGGCTGATGTTCGGCTACGCGTGCCGCGAGACGGAGGAGCTGATGCCGCTGCCGATCATGCTGTGCCACCGGCTCGTCGAGCGGCTCAGCCAGGTCCGGCGCTCCGGCACGCTGCCGTACTTGCGCCCCGACGGCAAGAGCCAGGTCAGTGTCCGGTACCGCGACCGCCAGCCGGTGGCGGTGGAGACGGTCGTCGTGTCCACGCAGCACGCCGACACCGTCGGGCAGGACCAGATCCGCAACGACATCATCCAGCACGTGATCCTGCCCGTGGTGCCGCCCGAGCTCATCGACGCCAACAAGGTGGTCTATCACATCAATCCGACCGGTCGGTTCGTCACCGGCGGGCCGATGGGGGACACCGGCGTCACCGGGCGCAAGATCATCGTGGACACCTACGGCGGCTCTTGCCCGCACGGCGGCGGCGCCTTCTCGGGCAAGGATCCGACGAAGGTCGATCGCTCCGGCGCCTACATGGCGCGCCACGTCGCCAAGAACATCGTGGCGGCCGGACTGGCGAGCCGGGCGCAGCTGCAGGTGGCCTATGCGATCGGCGTCCCCGAGCCGGTTTCCATCATGGTGAAGACCGACGGCACCGGCCCGATCTCCGAGCACCGGCTGGAGGAGATCGTGCGGCGGCAGTTCGATTTCCGCCCGCGCGCCATCATCGACTATCTCGACTTGCGGCGACCGATCTTTCGCAAGACGGCCGCCTTCGGTCACTTCGGGCGGCTCGATCCCGACTTCACGTGGGAGCGAACCGATCGGGTCAAGGACCTGCGCAACGACGCCGGCGTCTAGCGCAGCGTCGGGGCCGCGCGAGCGTCCCGGATGAGCCGGCCGCAGCCGATCGCGCTGCTGGTCACCCTGGTGGTGGCGCTGGGCGTCCTGAGCCAGATCGTGCCGTTCTATGTCGACTGGCTCTGGTTCGGCGAGGTCGGGTACGTCGGCGTCTTCTGGACCACCCTGTCCCTGCGCGGCGCGCTCTTCACGGCGGTCGCGGTCGGGGTCCTCGTCGTTCTGTGGGCCAACCTCACGTTCGCCGCGCGCACGGCGGCCCCGGACGTGTTGTGGGAGCTGGAAGATCAGCTCGGACTGCCCGGCCGGGTGGTGATCGAGCCGCTCATCCGGCGCTTCCTGCCGATCGTGACCGCGCTCATCGCCGTCGTCGCCGGTCTGCGCGCGAGTGCGCACTGGCAGACCGTGCTGGGCTACGTGAACGCGCAGCCGTTTCGCACGACCGATCCCGTCTTTCAGCACGACCTCAGCGTCTTCGTGTTCCAGCTGCCGCTCTGGCGGCTCATCCACGGCTGGGCGCTGGCGCTGGTCGCCGGCACGATGCTGCTGACGGTCGTGCTCTACGTCCTGCAGCGCAGCCTGGTGTTGACCACCCGAGGCCCCCGGCTGGCGACCGGTGCCCGCATGCACCTGTTGCTGCTCGGCGCCACCCTGCTGGCCCTCAAGGGGGTGGGGTTCTGGCTCGACCGCTACGAGATCGTCTACTCCGCCCGCGGCGTGGTCTTCGGCGCCTCCTATACCGACGTCTATGCGACGCTGCCCACGCTGTTCGCACTGGCGGTGCTGGCCTGCGTCGCGAGCCTGGCCTGCGTCGCGCAGATCGCCCGACCGGGGCTGCGCCTGGTCGGCGGTGGGCTCATCCTGCTGGCCCTCGTATGGGTCGGCGGCCTCGGCATCTACCCGGCGCTGCTGCAGACCTACCGGGTCAAGCCCAACGAGCTGGCGTTCGAGCGGCCGTTCATCGAGCACAACATCCGGATGACCCGCCAGGCGTACGGGCTGGACCGCATCGAGGAGAAGGAGTTCCCCGCCGACGAGACGCTCGACGGCCGGGCGCTGGCGCGCAACGAGACGACGATCAAGAACATCCGGCTGTGGGACCACCGGCCGCTGTTACGCACGTTCGCCCAGCTCCAGGAGATCCGCACCTACTACAAATTCGTCGACGTCGATAACGACCGCTACCACGTCAACGGCGAGTACCGCCAGCTCATGCTGTCGCCGCGCGAGCTGTCCTACCAGCACCTGCAGGGTGGGCGCAACTGGATCAACGAGCACCTGACCTACACGCACGGCTACGGGGTGGTGGTGGGGCCGGTCAACCGCGTCACCGCCGAGGGGCTACCCGAGTTCTTCGTGAAGGACATTCCCCCCCAGTCGTCCGACGGCTTCCCGTCGGTCGTTCGACCCGAGATCTACTATGGAGAGCTCGCCAACGAGTACGTCCTGGTCCGGACGCGCTCCCAGGAGCTGGACTACCCGCGCGGGGACCAGAACGTCTACACCCGCTATCAGGGCCGAGGGGGCATCCCGATCTCGTCCTGGCTGCGGCGGCTGGCTCTGGCGGCCCGCTTCGGCGAGCCGAAGATCATCCTGTCCGACGACCTCACGCCCGAGAGCCGTATCCTGATGCACCGCACGGTGGCCGAGCGCATCCAGCGGATCGCGCCGTTCTTCCGGTACGACCGGGATCCCTATCTCGTGGTGGCCGACGACGGGCGGCTGGTGTGGATGATCGACGGCTACACCGGCACCGACCGCTACCCGTATTCGGATCCCGTGCGCGGGCTCGGCAACTACGTGCGCAACTCCGTCAAGGCGACGCTCGACGCCTATCACGGCACCGTGACGTTCTACCTGGCCGATCCCACCGACCCGATCGTGCAGGCCTACAGCCGGGGCTTCCCGGGACTGCTCCTGCCGCTCGCCCAGATGCCGGCCGACCTGCAGCGCCACATCCGGTACCCGGAGGACTTCTTCGCGGTCCAGGCCCGGAAGTACGCGACCTACCACATGCTCGATCCCCAGGTGTTCTACAACCGCGAGGACATGTGGGCGATTCCCCGCCGGACGATCGAGGGGCGTGACCGGGAGATGGAGCCCTACTACACGATCATGCGGCTGCCCGAGGAAACGAAGGAGGAGTTCATCCTGCTCACGCTCTTCAATCCCAGCCGGCGCGACAACATGATCGCCTGGCTGGCGGCCCGTTCGGACCCTCCGAGCTACGGCCGGCTGATCGTCTACAACTTCCCCAAGCAGAAGCTCGTCTACGGCCCGCGGCAGATCGACGCCCGGATCGACCAGGACCCGGTCATCTCCCAGCAGCTGGCGCTGTGGAACCAGCGCGGATCCACGGTCATCCGCGGCTCGCTGCTGGCGATCCCCATCGACCAGTCGCTGATCTACGTGCAGCCGCTGTACCTGGCCGCCTCCGAGCAGGGGGCGCTGCCCGAGCTCCGGCGCGTGATCGTCGCCCACGGCAACCAGATTGCGATGGAGCCGACGCTCGAGCAGTCGCTCGCGCGAATCTTCGGCGAGCGGCTCGCCCCCCCCGCACCCGCGGTGGCGCCGGTCGGGATCGGCGCGCCGCCGGCCGCGCCTCCAGCCGGCGAGCGCGCGGTCGCCCAGCGCGCCCTGGAGATCTATCAGCGGTCACAGGACGCGCTGCGGCGGGGGGACTGGGCAGCCTACGGGATGGAGCAGAAGCGCCTCGAGGACACGCTGCGCGAGCTCTCCGGATCCCGGCCGTAGAGTCTCCGCACCCACGGCGGAGCTGACGGCGCCGATCGCGCCGGACCGAGGGATGGGGTCATCGAGGCGCCCCTGTCGATCAAGTCCGGGCGCGGAGGAAGAGGGAGGTGCCGAGGCCGAGGAAGATGATGTTGGCGGTCCAGGCGGCCAGCAACGGGGGAAGCAGGTCGGCGCGGGCGAAGGCCAGGGCGACGTAGTGCACGACCAGGTAGCCGGCCATGATGGCGATCGCCAGGGCGACGCCGAAGAGCCGGCCGCCGCGCGGCGACTGCAGCGAGAACGGGATGGCGACCAGCACCATGATCAGGTTCGCCCACGGAAACGAGAGCTTCGAGTAGAGCTCCACCGTGTACTTCTTCACCTGATACCCGGTGGCCTCCAGCCGGGCGACGTAGTCCCGCAGCTCGAAGTAGCTCATCGCCGCGATCGGCTTGTGGAGCTTCGTGAAGTCCTCCATCGCCTCGGGCAGGTCGATGGCGGTCATCGCGAACGGTATCGTGTCGACCTCGCCACCGGATCCGAACTCCCGGTAGGCGCCGTCGGTCAGCTCCCACCCCGCCGGCGACCAGTGCGCGCGGCGGGCGTCGAGGCGACTCTGCAACCGGAAGGTCGCCTGATCGACCTCGAGCACGGTCACCCCGTACATGTCGGAGCTGCCGGGGTGCAGCAGTTCCACGCGGTAGAAGCGGCTGTCCGCGGTGCGCAGCCACAGCCGCTCACGCGACTGCAAGTGGCGAGGGAGCTGACCGCGGATCTTCACCCGGTCGACCTCGTCGCCCAGCGCGTTGAGCCGCGGGAGGAGCAGCTCCTGGAACAGGCCGGAGAGGACGGCCACCACACCGCTCAGCAGCAGCACCGGCGCGGCCACCCGGTACAGGCTCATGCCGGCCGCCTTCATTGCCGTCAGCTCGTGGTAACGGGTGAGGGCCAGGAACAGGAAGATCGTCGCCACCAGCATCACGACGGGCAGGCCGTCGTGGACCGCCGCCGGCACCCGGTAGACGAAGTGCTCCACCACGTAGAGCAGCGGGGGTTTGATGCGCATGTAGCGATCGAGCGTCTGCAGCAGATCGATGACGATGAACAGGACGGCCGCCACGCCGAGGCCGATCCCCATGAAGACGAGGTACTCGCGCACCAGGTAGCGATCGAGGATGTGTGTGGAGTCGCGCCCGCCGGTGGCCAGCCGCGTCGAGGGGTCGCGGCGCCGGGGCAGCGCGCGCCCCGCGGCTGCGATGGCGCCCCACACCGGGCGCATGCGGGGCAGCTGCCACTCGCGGGTCGTCCCCACGAGCAGCGCGGTGCCCACGACGCCGAACAGGACGTTCGGCGTCCAGATCGCCACCCAGACCGGCAGCCGCAACCGGAGGGCCGAGCCTTCGAGCGAGGTCAGCACCACGTAGTAGGCGACGAGGATGGCCAGGCTGGCCACCAGCGCGATCGAGCGGCCGCCGCGGTGGGAGCGCACGGCCAGCGGAAAGGCGACGATCGCGAACACGATCACGGCCAGGGGGAACGCCAGGCGCTTGTGCCATTCGACCAGGTACGGCGCCTGCCCGTGGCCATCGCCCCTCAGCTCGTGGATACGCTCGTCGAGCGCGAGCATCGACAGATCCTTCTCGGGCTTCTCCCCGCGCGTCGCCGAGCGGAGCGGGGAGTCGACCGAGAGGCTCATGTCGTAAACGCTGAAACTGGTGAGCCGGTAGCGGGCGGCGCTGGCAGCGCCGCCGGCGCCGCCGGCGCCGCCGGCGCCGCCGCGAGCCGGGAGGACATCAGCTTCGCTCACGGCGCCGTTGACGAGCCGGAGCGTGATCCGGCGGTTCTGCTCGTCGGTGAGCAGGCGTCCCTCGCGGGCGGTGATGATCCGGGATACTCTCGCGTCCCGCTCGTCGGACACCAGCAAGCCCCGCAGCGCAACCCGGGAGGCGCTGACATCCTCGACGTAGATGATCACATCGCCGAAGATCGGGTTGAAGACTCGCTCGGACAGCCCGCTGGTGGCCCGGGTCTGCAGGATCTTGAAGAGCTGCCGCTGGAACTCCTGGTTGGCCAGTGGATTGACGACCAGCGTGAGGAGGGCGGTCGCCGCCATGACGACCACCGCCGCAACCGCCACCGGCCGGAACAGCCGCAGCGAGCTGATGCCCGCCGCCTTGAACGCGATGATCTCCAGGTCGCCGGCCAGGCGGCCGCCCGCCAGCAGCACCGCCACCAGCAGCGCCATCGGCAGCGTGTGGGCGAGGAAAGACGGCAGCATGAAGACCAGGAGCTGGATGACGAGGTGGAATGGCACGCCCTTCGTGATGACGAGGTCGGTCAGGTGATAGATGCGGTCGATGACGAGAAAGAACGTGAATAGCGCGCCGCCGAAGCAGAAGGGCGAGATCAGCTCCCGGACGATGTAGCGGTCGAGAACGGGCACCGCTGGCGACCTCACCCGACTGTTGTACCATAGCTCGATGTTGCGCAAGTTTTCCGCGGCCTTCGGCATCGGGCTCGCGCTCCTCACCGGCGCCGGCTGGGTGGCCGCCGCCGGGCCCGGCGACCGGCTCGACCGCTTTCGCGAGCTGGCCGCCAGCCGCCTGGCGCTCGCCCAGGTGCTCGATCCTGACGCGCCGGCCGAGGCCTACCGGGAGATCTATGCGTTGCTCGACGACGAGATCGTCGAGAGCCTTGCCTCCGGAGGGCCGTTCGCCTCGCTGGACTTCCTGCAGGACCGGCTCGACAGCTTCGCGGACACCTGGGGCGGCGCCGCCATGCGCCTGGTCCGCGCCGGCGGGCTGCTCGTGGGCGCCTTCGTGCTCACCGACCGGTCGACCGGCAACAGCGTCCGCGTCTACGGCCGCCTGACCCGGGAGGAGCCCGCCCTGCTGACCGCGTTCTATCGCGACGGACGGCCGAGCGTGTCCGTGCTGCCGGGCGCACCGAACGGCAGCTTCGTCGTGGCGTGGGAGGGCGACGCGTCGGGATGGGGGACGCGGCCGCTGCGCGTCGAGCTCTTGCGCGGCGGCAGCGATGGCGTCCACGTCGCGTGGTCGACGACCGAGGTCTTCGCCGATGGGCTCCTGGCCCGGAGCTGGAGCGTGCGGGGCAGCGACGTTCGCATCCGCTACGAGATGCGCTACCCAGGCTGGGCGCCGGGCTGCGATGGCCAGACCGAGCAGGAGGATGTCTACCGCATGACGGCGCCCGCCGGCGTCGCTCGTGTGGCGCGGCAGGAGCACGACGCCTGGCACCGGGAGCTGCACGCGACGGTGGACCGGCTGGTGGCGGCCCTGGCGGCGCGCGACGAGGCGACGCTGAGCGCCCTCGTGCCCGACCGCACGCTGCGCAGTCGGCTGCCGGCCACGCTGCGTCCCGAGCCGAGCTGCGATGCTCCCGTCGGCACCGCTGGCGACGCCATCTCGGTGGCGGCGGCCGCCGACCGCCAGCCGTGGACGCTGACGTTCCGCCGGCAGGGCGTCCGCTGGCGGCTGACGGCGGCCACCCCGGTGCTACAATGACGGGCCTCACGGCATGACCCCGCCGACTCCGTCACCCTCCGCCCCCATCCCGGATCGCTACGAGCCGGGGGCCGTCGAGGAGCGCTGGTATCCGCAATGGGAGCAGCGCGGGTACTTCGCCGCCGACCCGGACTCGACGAAGCCTCCCTACAGCATCGTGATTCCCCCGCCGAACGTGACGGGCTCCCTGCACATGGGCCACGCGTTCAACCTCACGCTGCAGGACGTGCTCATCCGCTTCAAGCGCATGGACGGCTTCGACACGCTCTGGCAGCCCGGCACCGATCATGCCGGCATCGCAACCCAGGTGGTGGTCGAGCGTCAGCTCGCGGCCGAGGGCAAGACGAAGGACGACGTCGGCCGTGAAGCGTTCGTGACGCGGGTGTGGCGATGGACCGAGGAGTCCGGTGGCACGATCCTGCGGCAGCTGAAGCGGCTCGGCGCGTCGTGCGACTGGGGCCGGCTGCGCTTCACGCTCGACCCTGGCCTGTCGCGGGCAGTGCGCGAGGAATTCGTGCGCCTCTACGAGGAGGGGCTGATCTACCGCGACGACTACATCGTCAACTGGTGCCCCCGGTGCCAGACCGTGCTGTCCGACCTCGAGGTCGAGCGCGAGGAGCGCGACGCCGAGTTCGTCTACATCAAGTACGGCCCGCTGACGCTGGGCACCGTGCGGCCGGAGACGAAGCTCGGGGACACCGGCCTGGCCGTGCACCCCGGTGACGCCCGCTACGCGCAGTACGTCGGCCGCACGCTCGACATCCCCTCGGTGGACGGGACGATCTCGGTCAAGGTGGTCGCCGACGAGGCGGTCGATCCGGCGTTCGGCACCGGCGTCATCAAGGTCACCCCCGGCCACGACCCGGTCGACTTCGAGATCGGCCGGCGTCACGGCCTGCCGATCCGCACCGTGATCGGCTTCGACGGCAAGATGACCGCGGCGGCCGGCAAGTACGCCGGCCTCGACCGCTTCGAGACCCGCAAGCGTATCGTCGAGGACATGCACGTGCTCGGACTCATCGACCGCATCGAGCCCTACCGCCACGCGGTCGGGCTCTGCTACCGCTGCAAGACGGTCGTCGAGCCGCTCGTCTCCAAGCAGTGGTACGTCAACGTCAAGCCGCTGGCCGAGGTGGCCCTGGCCGCGGCCCACGACGGACGCATCACGATCGTGCCGTCGGGGTGGACGAAGACCTACGACCAGTGGATGGAGAACATCCGGCCGTGGTGCATCTCGCGCCAGCTGTGGTGGGGCCACCGGATCCCGGCCTGGCACTGCGACGCCGACGGCTCCATCCACGTCTCCCGCACCGATCCCACCGGGTGCCCGAAGTGCGGCGGCGCACTGCGCCAGGACCCCGACGTGCTCGACACCTGGTTCTCGTCGGGGCTGTGGCCGTTCTCGACCCTGGGCTGGCCCGACGACACGCCCGAGCTGCGCCGGTACTATCCGACCTCGGTCCTCGTCACCGGCTTCGACATCCTCTTCTTCTGGGTGGCGCGGATGGCCATGCTGGGGCTGCGCTTCATGGCCCGGGAACCCTTCCGCGACGTCTACATCCACGCCCTCGTGCGTGATGCCGAGGGGCAGAAGATGTCCAAGTCCAAGGGCAACGTGATCGATCCCTTGGCCATCATGGACAAGTACGGCACGGACGCCTTCCGGTTCACGCTGGCGGCGCTCGCCGCCCAGGGGCGCGACATCCGGATCAGCGACGAGCGCGTCGAGGCCTCCCGCAACTTCGCCAACAAGCTCTGGAACGCGGCCCGCCTGGTGCTCTCCAACCTGGACGGCTACGACCCCGCCGCCACCACCGCCCCGGCCGGCCTGGCCGAGCGCTGGATCGCGGGCCGCCTGCAGGAGACCATCGCGACCGTCCGCGAGGCCCTCGAGGCTTACCGCTTCAACGACGCCGCCGGGGCGATCTACCAGTTCCTGTGGAACGACTTCTGCGACTGGTACCTGGAGATCGCCAAGACCACGCTGTACCGCGCCGACGATGCGGCCGCCCGCCGCCCCGTGCAGCACACGCTCGTGACGACGCTGGAGACGACCCTGCGGCTGCTGCACCCCTTCATGCCCTTCATCACCGAGGAGCTGTGGCAGCGGCTGCCCGACGCCGGGGAGTCGATCATGATCGCGCCCTATCCCCGGCCCGGCGGCGTGGTGGATGGGGCGGCCGCACGAGAGATGGCCGTGCTGATGCAGGCGACCACCGCGATCCGCACCATCCGCGGGGAGATGCGGCTGTCGCCGGCCCAGACGCTCGGCGCCACCGTGAAGGCCGCCGCCGTCGACGAGCCGCTGCTGCGCGCGCACACCGCCCTCATCGAGACCCTGGCCCGCGCGCGGGTCACCGTCGACCCGGGGGCGACACGGCCGCGGGCCTCCGCGCTCGGCGTCGTCGGCCAGTCGGAGATCTACGTGGAGCTCGAGGGCCTGGTCGACCTCGCCGCCGAGCGCCAGCGCCTGGAGAAGGAGATCAAGCGCACCGCCGACGCCATCGCCTTCACGCGCGGCAAGCTGGCGCGTCCGGACTTCACCGAGCGGGCGCCGGCCGAGATCGTCGACAAGGAGCGCGACAAGCTCGCCGAGCAGGAGGCGTTGCACGCCAAGCTCGTCGCGAGCCTGAGCTGGGTGGGATGAGCCCTCGCCTGGCCGCCGCGCCAACCATCGTCCGCCTCGGTCGCGTCGACTCCACGCAGACGATCGCCTTCGGACTGGCCGCCGACGGCGCGGCCGACGGCACGGTCGTCGTCGCCGACTCGCAGGCGGCTGGCCGCGGCCGGCGGGGCCGCGCCTGGGTGGACGAGCCGGGTGCCAGTCTGCTGGTCTCGATCGTCCTCCGCCCGCGGCTGGAGCCGGCTCGGTTGCCCGGGCTGTCGCTCGCGGCCGGCGTGGCCGTCGCCGAGGCCCTGACACGCGCCGCCGACCTCACGCCCCGGCTGAAGTGGCCCAACGACGTCCTCGTGGGCGGCCGCAAGATCGCCGGCATCCTCCTCGAGAGCCGCCTGACAGGCTCCGAGAGCGGGCAGGTGACCGCCGTCCTCGGCATCGGAGTGAATCTCGCGCAGCGCGTGTTCCCCGCCCACCTCGCTCCGGGCGCGACGTCGGTCTGGCTCGTGAGCGGCCGCCTCGTCGATCGTGACGTCCTGCTGGCCGCGCTCCTCGACGCCCTGGCCGACTGGCGGCGGCGCCTCGAGCACCGGGGCTTCGCGCCCGTACGGGCGCGGTGGCGGGAGCTGAGCGACACGCTCGGCCGGACGGTCACCGTGGACGGCGTGAGCGGCGTCGCGGTCGACATCGACACCGACGGGGCGCTCGTCGTGAACGACGCCGAGGGCCGGCGCCACCGCGTCGTGGCCGGCGACGTGAGTTGACGTCCATGCTGCTCGTCGTCGAGGTCGGCAACACCAACACGAAGATCGGGGTCTACGACGGCCCGCGGCTGCTCGTGTCCTGGCGGTTGACCACCCGGCGGGAGCAGACCGCCGACGAGTACGGGGTGTTCATCGAGACCCTGCTGGGCACGCGCGGGATCGCGCCGTCGACGATCCGCGGAGTGGCGATCTCCAACGTGGTGCCACCGGTACAGCAGACGCTCGAGTGGATGTGCGAGAAGTACTTCGGCATCACGCCGCTGAACGTGGAGCCCGGCGTCAACACACCGATCACGCTCAACGTCGACCACCCCCGCGAGGTCGGCCCCGACCGGGTGGTCAAGGCCGTCGCCGCCGTCGCGCTGTACGGCCCGCCGCTCATCGTGATCGACTTCGGCACCGCCACGACGTTCGACTGCGTCAACACGCGCGGGGAGTTCATCGGTGGCGCCATCGCGCCCGGCATTTCAACGGCCGCCGACGCGCTGCTCAACCGCGCGGCCCGGCTCTTCCGCGTGGAGCTGGTGCGGCCCAAGGACGCCATCGGCCGCAACACCGTGCACAACGTGCAGTCGGGCGTCGTCTACGGCTGGGCCGGGCTGGCGGACGGCATCGTCGAGCGCATGGCGGCCGAGATGGACGGCACGCCCCGCGTCGTGGCCACCGGCGGTCACGCCGCGCTGATCGTCAACGTCGCCCGTTCCATCCAGGAGGTGCACGAGCACCTGGCCTTCGAGGGCCTGCGACTCATGTGGGAGCGCGCGAACCCAGCGTGAGGGCCCCCAGCGTTGACACCTCCGGCCGTGGTCGGTATACTGCACCAAATCTAGTAGGTGACCCAGGGGCGATCCCTACATTTGGGGATCAGGCGGGGAACCCCGAGTAGGGCGTCAGGGGGACAGTCGCATGGGGATGTGGGTCGGTCGCGGGCGCAAGGCCAGAGTCGCGTACGGCTTCGACGACATCGCGCTCGTCCCGGGAGCCCTGACGGTCAACCCCAGCGAGGTCGACATCTCCTGGGAGCTGTGCGGGCACCGCTACGAGCTGCCCATCATCGCCGCCGCCATGGACGGCGTCGTCGGCCCGCGGCTGGCGATCGAGATGGGCCGGCTGGGCGGCCTCGCCGTCCTCAATCTCGAGGGCGTCTTCTCCCGCTATGCCAACCCCGACGATGTCCTCGATCGGATCGTGTCCGCGAGCCAGGACGAGGCCACCAAGATCATCCAGTCGATCTACGGCGAGCCGATCAAGGAACAGCTGATCCACCAGCGCATCCAGGAAATCAAGAAGGGGGGCGGGCCCGCCATCGTCTCCTCGATCCCGCAGCGGGCGGAGCGCTTCGCGCAGATCGCGCAGGAGGCCGGTGCCGACATCTTCGTGGTGCAGTCGACGGTGACCACCGCGCGTCACATCGCCACCGAGTACCAGCCGGTCGATTTCCGTAAGCTGAAGAAGTCGCTGGCCATCCCGCTGATCCTGGGCAACTGCGTCACCTACGAGGCGTGCCTGGAGCTGATGGACACCGGGATCGACGCGATGCTCATCGGCGTCGGGCCCGGTGCCGCGTGCACCAGCCGCGAGGTCCTTGGCCTGGGCGTGCCGCAGGTGACGGCCACCGCCGACGCCGCGGCGGCCCGCGATCAGTACTACAAGCAGCGGGGCCGCTACGTGCCGGTGATCACCGACGGCGGCATGACGACCGGCGGCGACGTGTGCAAGGCATTCGCGGCCGGGGCCGACGCGGTGATGATCGGCTCCGCATTCGCGCGGGCCATCGAGGCGCCGGGCCGCGGCTACCACTGGGGCATGGCGACGCCTCACGCCAACCTGCCGCGCGGCACCCGGATCCGGGTGGGGGTGGCCGGCACGCTGGAGCAGATCCTGTTCGGACCCGCCTTCACGGAGGATGGCACCCTGAACCTCGTGGGCGCCATCCGCACCTGCATGGGCTCGGTGGGCGCCCAGAGCATCCGCGAGCTGCAGCAGACCGAGCTCATCATCGCGCCGACGATCAAGACCGAGGGCAAGGTCTTCCAGCAGGCGCAGAAGCTGGGGCGCCCGCGGTAGGAGCGTACGTTGGTGCGGCCCGGACCGGCGGGCGGAGGCCCGCAGTGAGCCAGATCGTCGTCCTGAACGCCGGTGGGCAGTACTGCCACCTGATCGCCCGCCGCATCCGTGAGCTCGGCGTGCACGCCGTCGTGGCCGACATCCATCGGCCCGCCTCGGACTTCCAGGATGCCCGCGGCATCATCATCTCCGGCGGCCCCGCCAGCGTGATCCAGCCGACCTCGCCGGGCGTCGATGCGGCGATCTACGACCTCGGGCTGCCCATACTCGGCATCTGCTACGGGCACCAGCTGCTGGCCAGGGACCTGGATGGCCGGGTGTCGCCCGGGGTCACGAAGGAATATGGACACTCCTCGCTGCAGCACGGTCACAGTCCACTGTTTCAAGGGCTTCCAGCCAGGAGCATCACAGTCTGGATGAGCCACGGCGACACCGTCGTCGCCGCGCCGCCCGGCTTCGAGGTCATCGGCGAGACCGGCGACTGCCAGGTGGCCGCAATGCAGCACCGGGGCCGTCGGCTGTTCGGGCTGCAGTTCCATCCGGAGGTCGTCCACACCGAGTTCGGCACGGAGATCTACCGCAACTTCGTGTTCGACGTCTGCGGATGCACCGCCGACTGGGATCCGCGCGCGCGCGTCGAGCAGGTGATGGACGCGATCCGGACGCAGGCGGCCGGACGGAAGGTCTTCTTCCTGATCAGCGGCGGGGTGGATTCCACGGTGGCGTTCTACTGCTGCTACCGCGCGCTCGGCACCGGCCGGGTGCTCGGCCTCTATGTGGACACCGGCTTCATGCGAGAAGGCGACGGCGAGGCCGTCGAGCATTTGGTGCGCGAGGCCGGGCCTGAGGCAATCCACGTGGCCGACCGCAGTGCCGACTTCTTCGCGCGACTGGCCGGAGTGACGAACCCCGAGCGCAAGCGTACGATCATCGGCGACACGTTCCTCACGGTCCAGGAGGAGGAGTTCGCGCGGCTGGGGCTGCGCGAAGAGGAATGGCTGCTCGGGCAGGGCACGATCTATCCGGACACCATCGAGTCGGGTGGCGCCCGACACTCGGCCAAGATCAAGACGCATCACAACCGTGTCGAGCGCATCCAGGCCCTGATCGAGCAAGGCAAGGTCCTCGAGCCGCTGGTCGATTTCTACAAGGACGAGGTGCGTGTGCTCGGTGAGCAGCTCGGGCTGCCGCACGACGTCGTGTGGCGCCATCCGTTCCCCGGGCCGGGCCTGGCGGTCCGCTGCCTCTGCGGGGACGCCGACGCCGCAGTCATGGCCGCGGCCATGCCCCTGCCGAGCGGGGTGGATGGCTGGGTCGTGCCCGTGCGGACCGTGGGCGTGCAGGGCGACGAGCGCTCGTACTCCGAGCTGCTGGCCGTCGAGGGCTTCGCCGACCTCGAGGCGGCGGGGGCCTTCGCCCGGCGCATCACCAACGAGCACCGGACCATCAACCGGGTCGCCGTGGTGACCTACCGCCGGGCCGGGCGGGGCGTGGCGGGGCTGGCGATGCATCCGGGTGCGCTGAGCCGCGAGCGGATCGCGGTGCTGCGCGAGGCCGATGCCCTCGTTACCCAGATCGTGCGCAAGCACGGGCTCTACGACGCGATCTGGCAGTTCCCGGTCGCCCTGGTCCCGCTCGGTCAAGCCGCCGGCCGCGAGACGATCGTGCTGCGGCCCGTGAACTCGCGCGACGGCATGACCGCGGACTTCGCCCGAGTGCCGGCGGCCGTCGTCGACGAGCTCGCCGCGGCGCTGGCCGCGCTGCCCTCCGTGGACGCCGTGCTCTACGACGTCACCAACAAGCCGCCCGCCACGATCGAGCTCGAGTAACCGGGCCCCCGTGCACCACGCCGAGTTCGTCCACCTGCACGTCCACTCGGAGTACAGCCTCCTCGACGGCGCTGCCCAGCTCGAGAAGCTCGTCGCCAAGGCCAAGACGCTCAAGTTCCCGGCCATCGCGCTGACCGACCACGGCAATCTCTTCGGCGCCATCGACTTCTACCTGGCGGCGCAGAAGGCCGGCGTCAAGCCGATCGTGGGCTGCGAGCTCTACATCGCCCCGGGCAGCCGCACCGAGCGCGGCTCCCAGGACGGCGGCTACGAGGGCGCCAATCACCTGACCGTGCTGGTCCGGAACGACGCCGGCTACCAGAACCTCATCAAGCTGGTCTCCCGAGCGTACCTGGAGGGCTTCTACTACAAGCCGCGCGTGGACAAGGAGCTGCTGGCCCAGCACGCCGAGGGCCTGCTCGTGCTGTCCGGCTGCCTCAACTCGGAGGTCTCGCGCGCGATCAGCGCCGGCGATCTGGTGAAGGCCAAGCAGACGGCGGGGTGGTACCAGGAGGTCTTCGGCAAGGACCACTACTTCATGGAGGTCCAGGCCCACGGTCTCGCCGAGCAGGTGCGGGTCACTGCCGAGACGCTGGCGATCGCCCGGGCCCTGGGCGCCCCGATCGCCGGCACCAACGACTCGCACTACCTGGAGGCCGGGCACGCCCGCGCTCACGAGGCGTTGCTGTGCATCCAGACGGGCAGCGGGATGAGCGATCCGAACCGCTGGCGGTTCTCCTCCGAGGAGTTCTACGTGAAGTCGGCGGAGGAGATGGCCCGAGTCTTCGCCGAGATGCCGGAGGCCTGCCGTAACACACTGGCGGTGGCCGAGCGGTGCAACCTGACGCTCGAGTTCGGCAAGTTCCATCTGCCGCGCTATGTCGTCCCCGATCACCACACGCTGGACAGCTACCTCGAGGAGCAGGCCCGGGGAGGCCTCACACGCCGGTACGGCCCGAGCCCGGGCGACGCGCTCGAGGCGCGCCTGGCCCACGAGCTGACCGTCATCGAGAAGATGGGCTTCGCCGGCTACTTCCTCGTCGTCTGGGACTTCATCCACTACGCGCGTAGCCATGGCATCGCGGTCGGGCCGGGCCGCGGCTCCTCGGCCGGCTCGCTGGTCGCCTTTTGCCTGGGGATCACCAACATCGATCCGATGAGGTACGGGCTGCTCTTCGAGCGATTCTTGAACCCCGAGCGCATCTCGATGCCGGACATGGACATCGATTTCGCGGACGACCGTCGCGACGAGGTCATCCGCTACGTCGCGGACAAGTATGGGCGCGACCGGGTGGCTCACATCATCACGTTCGGGACGCTGGGCGCCAAGGCCGCCATCCGTGATGTGGGGCGCGTGCTCGGCATGTCGTACGCCGACGTCGATCGGCTCGCCAAGCTGGTGCCGGGCTTTCCGCTCAACATCACCCTCGAGGACGCGTACCAGAAATCGCCACCGCTGGCCGAGTTGGTGAAGACGCAGGCCAACGTGAAGGAGCTCTGGGACATCGCCCGGGCGCTGGAGGGTTGCACGCGCCACGCCTCCGTCCACGCCTCGGCGGTCGTGATCTCCGACGAGCCGCTGGACACGCACATCCCGCTGTACAAGGATCCCAAGCGCCCGGAGCTGATCACGGGCTACGCGATGGGCCCGATCGAGAAGCTCGGGTTGCTCAAGATGGACTTCCTGGGGCTGCGCACGCTGACGGTGCTGGCCAACACCGTCGAGCTCATCCGCGAGTCCCGCGGGGTGCAGCTCGATCTCGACGCGCTGCCGCTCGACGACCGCCGGGCCTACGCACTGCTGAGCGAGGCCAGGACCTTCGGCGTGTTCCAGCTGGAGTCCCCGGGCATGCGCGAGGCGCTGCGCGGGCTCAAGCCGGAGCGGCTGGAGGACGTCATCGCGATGGTGTCGCTCTACCGGCCGGGGCCGATGGAGCTGATCCCGGATTTCATCGCCCGCAAGCACGGGCGAGCCGAGCTCGCGTACGAGCACCCCGCCATGGAGACGTACACGGAAGAGACGTACGGAATCATGATCTACCAGGAGCAGATCATGCAGATCGCCTCCCAGATGGCGGGCTTCACCATGGGGGAGGCCGACACGCTGCGGCGGGCCATGGGCAAGAAGGACCGCGAGCTCATGATCCAGCAGCGCGAGAAGTTCGTCGCCGGCTGCAAGGAGCGGGGCACCGCCGCCGCCAAGGCCGAACGCGTCTGGGAGCTCATGGAGAAGTTCGCCGGGTACGGGTTCAACAAGTGCCTGGCCGCGGACACCTGGATCGAGATGGCCGACGGCTTCCGCAAGCCGATCACGGCCATCCGCAACGGCGACCTCGTCCTCACCAAGGACGGCCCCCAGCGCGCCCGGGCCGTCCGGCCGAGCGGTATCCGGCCGGTCGGGCGGCTCCGCCTCGCCAACGGCATGTCCGTTCGGTGCACCGCCGACCACCCGGTCTTCACGCAGCGCGGCTGGGTGGACGCCCACGCGGTGACTCCCACCGACACGGTCGCCGTCCTCGACACGGTGACGGCCGCGGATCTCCGGGTGGCGGCGCGGCGGGCGGCGCCGTCCCGCCCGGCGACGGCGCCGACGCTGGCCGAGGCGCCGCTGGTGTGGTCGGCACCCGTCGGGTTCGAGGCCGACGGCGTGGAGCCCACGTACGACTTCGAGGTGCCGGGCGTCGCCAGCTTCATCGCCAACGGCATCGTGGTCCACAACTCGCATGCCGCCGCCTACGCGCTGGTCGCGTATCAGACCGCCTATTTCAAGGCGAACTATCCGGTCGAGTTCATGGCCGCGCTGCTGACCTCGGAAATGGGCGATACCGACAAGATCGTGAAGTACATCGACGAGTGCCGGGCCATGGGCCTGCGCGTGCAGCCGCCCGACGTCAATGTCTCCCAGGTGCGCTTCAGCGTGGCCGGCGACACGATCCGGTTCGGCCTGGCCGCCATCAAGAACGTGGGCGAGGCGGCGATGGAGTCGATCCTCAAGGCGCGCGCCGACGCCGGCGCGTTCCAGACCCTCGGTGACTTCTGCGCCCGCGTCGACCTGCGCCTCGTGAACCGGCGCGTGATCGAAAGCCTGATCAAGGCCGGCGCCTTCGACGCGCTGGGCCTGCCCCGTGCGCACCTGCTCGCCCAGTGCGACCTGGCCCTGGAGACCGGCCAGCGCCAGCAGCGGGATCGCGCCGAAGGGCAGGGATCGTTCTTCGACTTGCTGCCGCCGGCGCCGCCCGCACCG